>Ga0163162_10007025_pt1 | contig 10923 bp, 8 predicted proteins | sample S55metaG_FD_115310 | JGI IMG/M metagenome (GOLD analysis project Ga0163162, IMG submission 115310) | Switchgrass rhizosphere microbial communities from Kellogg Biological Station, Michigan, USA - S5-5 metaG | ecosystem: Host-associated > Plants > Roots > Rhizosphere > Soil | place: USA: Michigan...
AATCAATATTATTATGGCAAACTTTTGCATGTAAAAAAATGAAACGAATTTCAATATCATTGATCGCCACAGCAGGAATGGCGCTGTTTATGTCGGGAAATCTTTCCGCACAGTCATTGGAAGATCTGAAAAAACAGTTTCCGAATAATCACGCCGTGTTGCTGAATAAGGCGCTGCATTACAAAATTTCTGTAAAAGAAAACCAACCATACGTAGAGAGTGAAGAGTTTGAGCAAATACAATACCTCACTCTGCAGGCAAACGCGTATATGGGTCGATTTGGATTTCCGCACAGCGATTTCCAACAGGTAGTCGCATATGAAGCGTTTACACGTACGGCGGAAGATAAAAAATTGAAAGTGGTGGATTTTAAGACGAACACGAACAAACAGGATTTTGTCTTTTATGATGATCAGAAAGAAACCACGTTCGACTTTCCTTCTGTGGAACAAGGCGCAATCGGAAATTTGCATGTCTCATGGATCAATAAAAATCCTTACCTCTTATCGCCATTTTACTTTGCAAATGGTATCCCGGTTGTGAATAGCGAATTAAAATTGACTTGTCCAAAGTCCATGGTGATCAAATACCAGGTGATGGGCCTCGATTCTTCCAAAGTGGAAGTAACGGTAGAGAGTAGCCGAAAAGAAACGGAATACACTTTCAGATATAAAAATTGTCCAGCCGAACGGGCATACGACGATGCGCCAGGCGCAACGTGGTACTCTACGCATGTTGTATTTTATATTGCCTCATTCCAGGATGAAGATGGAAAAACAGTACAATACCTTTCTAACCTGGATGACTTGTATCGGCTCAATTATGGTTTTGTGAAAGCCATCAACCAGGAAACGAGTATGGAGTTGAAACATATTGTGGATTCTATCATTGTGAAAAAAACGACTGATGAAGCGAAAGCCCGCGCAATTTATTCCTGGGTTCAGCATCAAATCAAATACGTAGCATTTGAGCAGGGTATGGAAGGATTTATTCCACGTGAAGCCAACCTGGTTTGCTCGAGAAGATTTGGTGATTGTAAGGATATGAGCAGCATTTTAACGTCGATGATGAAAATTGCGGGGATCAAAGCGTATTATACGTGGATCGGAACACGTCACCTGCCATACCTGTTTACAAAATTGCCTTTGCCTATTGTCAGCAATCATATGATCTGCACCATTGAGCTGAATGGAAAATATATTTTCCTTGATGGAACTGACCCGAGCTGTGTGTTTGGATATCCATCAGAAGCGATCCAGGAAAAAGAAGCAATGGTTGCGATCAACGATAAAGAATATAAAATTTTGAAAGTGCCGGTTATCGATAAATCATTCAATAGGATTATCGATTCCACCTGGCTTGAAATAAACGATCACGAAATGGTTGGAAGAATAAAAAGAGTTCTCACCGGTTATTTTGCGATGAACATGCGTTCACGATTGATGTATACATCTCATACCGATTTGCTGGAGCGCATGCGCGGTACGTTTAACAGGGGTTCTAATAAATTCCAGCTGGATAGTTTTTACATTGGTAAAACCGATGCGCCCGATACCGTTGTACTGAACGCAACATTCAGATTGCCGGACTATGCCAAAAAAATTGCCGATGAATGGTATCTCAACCTTAACCTCTTTAAATTTTACGTGGACGAAGAAATAGATTATCCGAAGAGAAAGATGCCGATCGACTATGATTATAAATCCATGAGAACTTACGTGACGATGTTGAAATTGCCTGATGGATGGAAAGCCAGCGATATCCCCGAAAACAAATCTTTCCACAATGCCGTATGGGGATTCGATATTAATTATGATACAAAGAAAAATTACGTCGTGTTGACGCAGGAATTTGATAACGATCATCTAATGCTGACCTACGATCAATTTGAGCCATTCAATAAAGTATTAGAGAACCTTTATCCGCAATACAAAAAAACCCTAACACTTTCAAAAAGCAGTGCACCATGAAAATAATCTTTTCAAGTTTGGTTTTGTCCCTTTTTATTGCTCCTGTAGCAAAAAGTCAAGCTATTGAGCAGGAACATTGGTCCGACAAACCATCGCTCCAGACATTAGATAGTAAATATCAAAATGAGGCAGCTGTTATTACGATGGATACTCGCCGGGTTGAATTTATCGACGACAACAAGAGCGAGGTACGCATGTACTATACGATGCATCGGATCGTACATGTGAACAATGATCATGGTATTGAATATTTCAACAAGGTCTATATCCCGACCGATGACGTGGTCGACGTAAAAGAGATTCATGCAAGAGCGATCCTCAGCAGTGGAAAAATTGTTCAGGTAACGAATGACAATATCAAAGACATCAAAGATGAAGACGGACGTTCATATAAAATTTTTGCGATAGAAGGATTGGAAAAAGGATCCGAAGTAGAATATTACTATACGGTAGAGCGCAACACAAGTTATTTCGGACGTGAGCAGTTCCAGCATACATTCCCGGTATTGTCTTCTACATTAGATCTCGTATTTCCACAACGATTAATTTTTGAACTAAAGCCATACAATTGCCAGCCGACAACGAAGACAGATAGCATTCAACCGGGGAAAACAGTGATGCACGTCAGTATTCCGGAATTAGTTGGAGCAGATGATGAAAAATATTCGTCATACAGATTGAACCTTTCACGCATAGAGTACAAGCTTTCTTACAACAATGCAACGCGCAGCGGGCAAAGGCTATTTACATGGAACGAGCTGGCCAAAAAAGTTTATGGCATATACAGTTCCATCTCTCCAAAAGAAACCAGCCGTATTGGTGATTTTGTAAAAGACAGGGGATGGGCAAGACTTTCCGAAGATTCTGCCAAGGTGATTGCGGTAGAAAATTATATAAAAAACAATTTTGCATATCGCGTTGACATCGATGCGAGTGATATTGAGAAAATTTTAAAAAATAAGATTGCTTCGATGATTGGGTTAATGCGCATGTACTCCGCCATTTTTAATGAGTTACATGTGAATTACCAATTTGTACTCACAACGGATAAGGACAATCTGGAAATAGACAAGAGCTTTGAAAATTGGGATAATTGCCAGTACGCGCTTTTTTATTTCCCTTCATTAAAGGGATATCTTGTTCCTTCTAAACCGGAATGTCGATATCCGCTTATTTATCCCGATTGGGGTGGAGGGAATGCATTGTTTTGTAAAAACGTTTCCATCGGTTCTATGACTTCAGCTATCGCTGAAGTGAAACCGATTGCCTTGGAAGAATTCAACAGATCTTATAATAATCTTGACATAAGCATCAAATTGAATGAGAACCTCGACAGTCTCCTTGTTGATTCCCGTTCTATATTCGGTGGATATTCGGCTATTTATTACCGTGAGCCTTTTACAATGGCAACGGAGGAACAGAGAAAAGATATTTTCAAATCGATGTCGAAGAATCAGCTGAATACAGAAACGATTGTTCTTTCTGAATTAGAAAATTTGAGTTACGAAGATGCGAATAAGGCGAAGCCATTCATCATTCACCAAGTGATGCGTTCGGGGGATTTGGTGGAAAGAGCCGGTCAAAAAGTTCTTGTTAAGATCGGACTCGTGATCGGTCCACAGGTTGAAATGTACCAGGAGAAAAAAAGACGCACACCGATCGCGATTAGCTTTCCACATTTTGAAGAAAGAAAAATTCGATTCACCATCCCGGCTGGATACAAAGTCAAGAACCTGGATAATCTCAATATGAAACAGGTATATGAAGAGAACGGGGTACAGACGATGGGATTTGTTTCCAGTTATGAATTAAAGGACAATGTTGTTGAAATTCATATTATGGAAGACTATCGTAAAACGGTTTATCCGATCAGTCAATATGACCAGTTTGTAAAAATTATCAATCAGTCGTCGGATTTTAACAAAGTGGTGTTGGTGTTGGAGAAGAAATAATTTTAAAAAACTCATCCCGAATTTCTGGATTCCCTGGAAACATGGCGCATTAAAATCGTTGTGGTATTTTGTGCCTTTGTGTGAAATCTGGTTTCACACAAAGGCACAAAGTACCACAAAGACTCGGTTAAGATTTTCTAGTTGAAGAGTTTGTGTTTAAAGTGGCAACAATTGCGAGGCTGCGAACGCCTTCAAAATAATAACAGGTGGCAATAAATTTTTTCACGTACTCGCGTGTTTCAGCAGGCAGTTGTGATTGAATCTTCCAGAAATTTCTGCTTCCGGTTTGACGGATCGCGTCGTTTACCGGTACTTCACCACAATTATATGCTGCAAAGACAAGCAACCAATCTCCGTATTCTTCATGCAAATATTTAAGATGGAGAGCAGCAGCTCTGGTACTTTTATAAGCGTTCGTGCGCTCGTCGCGACGATCAGTAACTTTCAATCCAAGTATGCGTGCCGTTTGCGGCATCAACTGCCAGAGTCCGGCAGCACCTGCTTGTGACACGGCTTTAGATTTTAATTCGGATTCTATTACTGCAAGATATTTCAACTGTGCCGGCAATTCATTTTCCTTCAATACAGAATCAATGATAGAAAAAGGATGACGGCTTCTCTTTCGTATGTAATAAAGATTTCGATTATTTTCCTGGATATAATTTTTGACAAATCGTTTTACATGTTTGTTGAAAGATGATTTGTCGATGCCAGAAAAATAACCATTGGCGCTGTTACCATCAACAGCAGGAATCACGATGAACAACAGCACGATCGTAAAAAATATATTCTTTATTGATTTTAAAGTCAACATTGATTTGATTTTTTAAAATACCTATTAACTAAATGATTCAGTCGAAAGAAAAGAATATGGGTCGATAGAATATGAGGCATCAGTGAATTCTTGGATAAGCCCCAGGTCAAGTTCGAGGATATAGGAAGTTGTCTTAATTCTCCATAGATGTAATTTTTCATAACTGTCTGCATCATCAAAAATTTCAGGAAGCATTTCACGTAACAGGCCATTCCAACAAGCGCGTTCTAGTTTTTCCTTTTCAGAATAACTAATTTCATTTGAGTCGTCCTTCTCCGCGAATTCCCGCGAAGAAAAACTGGTACCCAGAACCAGCAATATTTCCTGTTGTATCGATTGATGTTGCATGGCAGATTGATATGCTTAATAGAGCCAATACCAATGCCGGGTTATAATTGAATGAAAGTCAATACATTATACGAGGTGGATTATTTTATTTTTTCCAAAATATAGATGGGCTTTCCGATACAAAGACGCTAACTGCAACAATTTTCTTTAGTATCACCGGACAACAATTGCTTATGGAATCATTCTCATTCATGCAGGAACAAAATGTAAACAGGGTATGACAAAAAATCTAATTATCTTTTAAATCGATTTGCAAGTTGTGATACCGGTCATGCAAAATGAATTTGCAAGTAATTTTTTAAATTAGAGAATAAAAAATGGAAACTCACGCACACGACTTGCACAAAGCTCCCGGTCATGGTTGGAGACACTATTTTTTTGAATTCTTTATGTTATTCCTTGCGGTCACCCTGGGATTCTATGCTGAGAATTTGCGAGAAGGCATAAAGCATCGCGAGGAAATTGATATGGACATTCGTTCAATTCTGTCTGATTTGCGTGCAGACGTTTCACTGTTCGATTCAGTGCTGGAACGTAACCAATATGGTTATGCAATGGCCGACTCGGTGATTCAACTGTTGCATTCGGATTTGCAAAAGACTCCTGAAATTTATTTCTGCGCAAGGAGCACCACTTCGAATATCGGGTACTTCTATCCAAACACAAAGACATTTGATCAAATGAAAAGTTCAGGTTTGCTGAAATTGATCAGGCCAAGAAGTTTGCTTGATTCCCTCGGTACGTATTATGTTTCATTTCAGTGGCTGGCTAATCAAAGTGATCTGCTGCGATTAAAACTTGATGAAGTTCACAAAGGGAATAACCAGTTATTTGACAGTTATATTTTTTATCAAATGATGGAAGTGAGTCTTGGGAACTTCAATGGAACTCATCTCATTCTTAACAAACCTCAGGGGCATCCTCCATTGTTGTCAACCGATTTCAATAAAGTGAATGCCGTTTCATTAAATTATCACTACTACTCTTCTACCTGCAAGTTTTATTGCAGGACCGCTATTGCCCAGCGTAAACTTGCACTCCGTTTGATTGACTTGATCACAAAAGAGTACAACACGGACTAAGTCTTCCGAAACTGATGCTGATTCGCACATATGTTTGTATCGGAAGCGAACAGTCTAGTTGGGTGATGCCAAACTAAAAACCTTACAAAGAATCGTTTAGAGTTCGGCATTTTATTGGTGCGAATTGTTTGCATCTAAATATTATTTCCATGTCAAACAAGTTGAAAACCGGTTTGCGCTTTATCCGGAAAAACAGATCGACATCAATCATCAATATCAGTGGGCTTGCAGTAGGAATGGCCGTCGCAATTCTGATTGGACTTTGGGTATGGGATGAGATCTCGTATGATCATAACAACAGAAGTCATGACCGCATTGCAATGGTCTACCAAAATCAATTAATGAATGGTGAAACGGTTATGTGGGATGTAATGCCATATCCATTGAGTGAAGCGTTGCGACGTGAATATGGAAGCGATTTTTCAAAAGTTGTTTTGACATCCTGGAACGAGGGACACGTGCTGAATGTTGGCGACAAAAGATTTATCAAAAGCGGCACATTTATGGAACCTAACGGACCCGCATTATTTGATTTGAAAATGCTTCGGGGAAGCCTTCATTCGATTAAAGGCCCGGAGGACGTATTGATCTCCGAATCCCTGGCGAAAACTTTTTTCGGGAAAGAAGATCCGATGAATCAGATTATCCAATTCGATAATAATAACAACTTAAAAGTTGTTGGAGTATATGAGAATCCACCGAACAATTCATTTACTTCGGATATCGACTATGTAATGTCATGGCAACTTAAATTGAATACGAATGGTTGGATTCCTACAATGCAAAATCCCTGGGGCAGCAATGGGTTTAGAGTTTTTGTTGAGCTGAATGAACATGCCAATATGGACCAGGTATCCGCGAAAATTAAGGATGTTAAATTGAATCATGTGAGTTCGGACGAACGTAAATTCAAGCCCGCTCTTTTTTTACATCCCATGAACAAATGGCACCTCTATGCAGATTATAAGAATGGTGTTAATATTGGCGGAAGGATCCAATATGTTTGGCTCTTCTCGATCATAGGAATTTTTGTTTTGCTGTTGGCTTGTATCAATTTTATGAACCTGAGCACGGCTCAGTCAGAAAAACGCGCAAAGGAAGTTGGAATTCGAAAAGCGGTGGGTTCGCAGAGAGCGCAATTGATTTCACAATTTTTCGGTGAATCTATTTTGATAACAGCCATAGCTGCTGCACTTTCAATTCTTCTTGTAAGAGTTGCGTTACCTGTATTCAATGAACTTGCAGATAAAAAAATATCGATGCCGATTTTAAATCCGGTTTTTTGGATGATAATGATTTTGTTTGTGGTTTTAACCGGACTTATTTCCGGCAGTTATCCTGCATTTTATCTTTCTTCTTTTAATCCGGTGAAAGTATTGAAAGGAACTTTTAAAGCCGGGAAGCTGGCGAGTCTTCCAAGAAAAGTTTTAGTGGTGATGCAATTTTCGGTTTCCGTTATCTTGATTATTGGTACGATTGTCGTGTTCCGTCAAATCGAATATGCGCGCAACCGCCCGTTGGGATATGATCAAAATGGATTGGTACAAGTGCAGCAATTGATGCCTGATCTCGTAAATCATTTGGATGCTGTACGAACAGACCTAATGAACCAGGGCGCGGTTTCGAGTATTGCCTCTGCGGGAGCACCGATGGATCATTACTGGAACACAAACGGAGGATTTGAATGGCCGGGCAAAGATCCTAACCTAAGTGTGGATTTTCCGAATACGGCGGTTAGTTATGATTATGGGAAAACGGTAGGTTGGCAATTTAAAGAAGGAAGAGATTTTAGCAGGGATTTTGGAACTGATACCGCGGCATTTATCGTCAACGAATCTTTTGTCAAATTCGTAGGGATCAAAAATATTGTCGGTACAACAATTAAATGGAATGGGTACCCTTATCATGTCATTGGAGTTATCAGGGACCTCATGGTGGAGTCTCCCTATGAGCAGCCAAGACCCGCAATGTATTGGTTGTATAAACCAGTAAATGATTTTGTAATCTTTAAATTGAATCCAAAAAAATCTCCCAGTGAAAGTCTGGCCCAGGTAGAAAAAGTTTTTGGTCAATACAGTCCGAAACAACTTTTTGACTTCAAATTTGTCGACGAACAATATGGAAAAAAATTCGAGAGTGAAGTTCGAATTGGAAGATTGGCGAGTTGCTTTGCGGTGCTTGCTATTTTTATCAGTTGCATTGGATTATTTGGAATGGCTTCGTTCATGGCAGAACAACGGATAAAGGAAATCGGCATCCGGAAAGTACTGGGGGCTTCAGTAATCAATTTGTGGAAATTGCTTACTTGGGATTTTGCGGCATTGGTTTTGGTTTCGTTATTCATCGCGATCCCTGCAGCATATTATTTCATGTCTTCCTGGCTTCAACATTATTCATATCGCGTTAAACTCGACTGGTGGGTCTTCGCGTCAGCAGCTTTTGGTGCGATGCTGATAACAGTCCTGACAGTGAGTTACCAATCGATCCGATCTGCTTTGGCAAATCCTGTGAAGAGCTTAAGAAGCGAATAGCTTGGCCGGTAGACAGTTGGAGAAGGCAGTTTCCCGACTTTTACGCAACTGTCATCCGAGTCTGTCAAACGCCTCTCTCAACCACCTGCCATCTCTCCCGGGCTTGGTACAACTTTCGCATACAGTTACATCTAAAAGTATCTATATGGAATGGTTTGGAAGACGAGAGAGCTCCAACGTTGAAGACCGCCGCGGATTTTCGGGAGGAGGAATTGCCGCAGGCGGCGGAATTATCGGCCTAATCATTTATCTTATATATTCATTCCTGGGAGGCAGCGCTGATGCTCCACCTCCACCTATTTCGCCTCAAACAAATAATACACGACTTAGTCCCGAAGAGCAAAAAGCCGATGATCAAAGAGCATCATTTGTAAAGGTTGTCTTAGCAGACACAGAAGATATATGGGGTGAGATATTTAAGAGAAATGGGAAACAGTATGTTGACCCAACGCTCGTTTTATTTCGGGATGTAGTACAATCCGCCTGTGGAAATGCGAGTGCTGCATCAGGTCCTTTTTATTGTCCGGAAGATAGTAAACTCTATATCGATCTTTCATTTTATCAGGAAATGCAGGACAAACTACATGCGCCGGGAGATTTTGCCATGGCGTACGTGATTGCGCATGAAGTAGGACATCATATTCAAAAATTAAATGGAACGGCTGACAAAGTAAATCGGCTTCGTCAACAATCAGGCGAACGAGAAGCCAATCGTTATTCAGTAATGTTGGAGCTGCACGCGGATTTCCTCGCCGGTGTTTGGGCGCATTATGAAGCGCAAAGAAAAAATATTCTTGACAAAGGTGATATCGAAGAAGCACTCAATGCGGCGAACGCTATTGGTGATGACCGCCTGCAAAAACAATCAACCGGAGTAGTGGTACCAGATGCGTTTACTCACGGTACATCTGCGCAGCGCGTTTATTGGTTTAAGAAAGGATTTGAAACGGGCGACGTAACCCAGGGGAATACATTCGATTCAAATGCTGAGACACAATAAATGTAGACACTTATACGAACGATTTTGAACGTCCTTTTGCGTAATCATGATTCCATTGATTGAATGACAAAGCAAATTTCCGCGACGATTATCTTGACCCCATCCATTCATTTTAACTTTTTTCTCAAGATTCTTTAGTCTTTGACCAGGCCGTTATATATTGCGACAGCAATCCCTACGAAATCCTAACGACTAACTGATCACATGAGTAGAAAATTGATTCCGTACCTGATGGCAGGCATGTTTCTGTCTTTATCGGCATTTCCAAATGCTTCGCAATTTCCCGGATATTATATTTCCAATATTGGTGAGAGCGTTCGCTGTACAATAGATTTTGGCGACTACCTCTGGTCGGCATAGTTTCGAAATTTCCTATCGTCCTCCGTCAGAGCTTGTAACACGAAGTCATGAAAGTTCTTCCAGTAATAGTGCGGTTAGTCAAATTAGTTTTAAAGTTGGTTCAATTAGTGCACAATACTTTTTTGCGTTGTCAGGTACAAAAAAGTAATATTTGTTAAAATTGAGAATAAGCAAACGCACCTCTAAATCTGCTTTTCTCGATCTTGCATGGATGTGAAAACAATCGGATATTTGTTGAATGAGAACTATGAAACAAATCACAATATGCCTGCTACTCGCTATCGGAATTATCCATCACGCGAATGCGCAAAAAGCAGACACAGCAAAAAAAGATAATACACCGAAGGTTTATTTTATCATCACGGCTGGTGAAAAAATTGATGCTTTTTTTGCCGACAAACCTGTGCAGGCTTCAACCATCGAAGAGTTCGATACATATGTGCAAACAAATGTCAAAAGCTTGCGCGATTCATGGGTCATCATAACCGGGAAGCCAAAAACGGGAACCTATGATGCCGTGATGAAAACCCTGAAGCGAAATCGTTTCAAACATATTTCGACGAATATCAAAGAATAACTTTCACTGCATAATGACATAGAAGGTCAATTCTTCATGACCGATTCAAAGATTTGTTGTCTTATCGGACCAACATTATAATAGTCGCCATTAATTAAACCCATGTTTTCACGGTTTATCAAAAGAATGATGGACGTTTGAGATGACGGAATTGCGACGATACTCGTTCCAGTGAATCCTGTATGGCCAAAACTTCCCGCCGGTGCGTTTTTCATATATGAACTGGTGTTGTCCATAACCCATCCAAGTCCATTTTTAAATTCATCCTTGCTCAAAAACATTTCGATTG
>Ga0163162_10007029_pt1 | contig 10916 bp, 10 predicted proteins | sample S55metaG_FD_115310 | JGI IMG/M metagenome (GOLD analysis project Ga0163162, IMG submission 115310) | Switchgrass rhizosphere microbial communities from Kellogg Biological Station, Michigan, USA - S5-5 metaG | ecosystem: Host-associated > Plants > Roots > Rhizosphere > Soil | place: USA...
GAAACGCAGATGGTGCGAACAGGATCGAGTTACGCATCACAGAGTGAACTCCCTTTGGTTTTCGGACTGGGAACACCGGACGAGAGTGCGACGCTGACGATTGATGTTACGTGGCCGGGTGGCGGAAAGGATTCAGTTTCTAATATCAAGCCCAACCAGTCGATCGTGATCCAGGAAGGCAAAGGGGCGACAGCGACGAATCCAATTGTGTTTGTGCCGCAGCCTGCTGCGTCTCCTTCACCGACAGCACCAGGATCACCATCAAGATAACCGCAAGTGGCTTGGGTGGTGAATGAAAGATGTTCGAATACGGATCGCGACCGACGCAACCGCGTTGCGGTTGGGCCAAAATAATTACGCTCCCCCGCAGGGTAGCCGAAACGGCAACCCTGGGCTCTGAGACGCAACCGCGTTGCGGTTAAGACAAAGTATTTACATTGTAGGAAGCACAAAGCACGAAGCACAAAGTACGAAGTTCAAAGCACGAAGCTCAAAGCTTACATTCCAATTCTCTTGAAGTGATACCTCTCCGTGTCGTAATACTTTTCCACGTCAACTGTATTAATCGTCCCAATCACTGAAGAGATATCAACCAACGACAACTCACAAGCCGGAGCTACGCCTCTTGCTGAAACCATCTTGCCAAAGTCGCCATCGGCAACGGCTTCAGCGGCGCGCGCTCCAAACAACATTCCCATGATCCGATCGACAGGACTGGGTGAACCGCCGCGTTGCGGGTGGCCCAGCATCACTGCTCGTGCTTCATATGGCGTTTCACCGGAAATTCGTCGCGCCATCACTTCACCGATACCACCTAAGCGAACGTGACCAAACGGATCGTGTCGTTCGTCAATTGTTACCATCTCACCGTCTTCAGCTCGTGCCCCCTCAGCCACAACAATCACGGCGTAACGAGGACGCGCCGCACCACCACGATTGAATCCCGGTTCACCCATGCGATCACTCAACGTCTTAAATATGCGTTCATACCGGAATGGATATTCAGGGATCAAAATCATGTGGGCTTGTCCGGCCAAACCTGACCAAAGGGCAAGATGGCCTGCATGCCGACCCATCACTTCCACAATCTGAACCCAACCATGGGAGCCGGCAGGAGTCCGTGATCTTTCGATGATCTCGGTAACATTTCTCAATGCTGTATCGAAACCAAGTGTGTAATCAGTTGCGGCGAGGTCCTTATCAATTGTTTTGGGAATACCAACAACAGGAACGCCCTTCGCACTCAGTCTGGCCGCAACTCCCAGCGTGTCTTCACCGCCGCAGGCAACAACAGCGTCAAGTTTCAGCTCGTGAAAATTTGCAAGTGCCTCGTCAGACAAATCCTGTGGAGAGCCATCTGGTGCAAGTTGTTTGAATGGATTAGTGCGGGAAGAACCAAGGTTAGTGCCGCCATCTCGATCCCAACGTCGCACCGTTTCCCGATCAAGCGGGAAGACGTCGGGCAATGGATTCATGAGCCCGCGCCAGCCATCATGCAACCCCACAATGCTAAGTCCTAATTCCGAACCTCTATAGACCAATCCCTTAATTGCCGGATTCAAACCCGGCGCATCTCCGCCGCCGGTCAAAACTCCAACTCGTTTCTGCGTAGACATAGATTATTTTTTGTTTCCTAACTTAGGGTGTGAATATATGCGCTATGATAACGCAATGTCGCGGATAACAAAGTCAGGCCATGATTCGAAATCGCGTCGAAGAGCGATTTGGCTAGGTTTGTTTGTAGTTCTAATGATCGGATTAATCCTGGTAATAACTCCGATCTGGATCATTCAACCATTCAAACCGCAAACACCGCGTGGGCTCGCCGTTTCATTTGCAATGCGACGGGTCTCGCCCATCGTGACGATCATCGCGTCAGCAATCTTTTTAATCATCGCCTTAAAATTGTGGTCAGGCGCACGCTGGTTCGGCAAAGTTCTGATGGTTCTGCTTGCAATTCCGTTAGCAGCCGCTACGTGGATGTCGCGGCAAAATCACTTCGAATGGATTTTTCACCCCTACGCAACTATTGCTTATTCGCGTCCGGCCGACGTTGACTTTGTCAGTGACAACGACATGGTGCTCGCCGTCAGCAACAACGGCGAAGCAGCCGCGTACCCCGTAAGATTGATGGCTTATCACCATCTTGTTCAGGACACTGTAGGAGGAAAAGCGCTAGTCGCTACTTATTGAACGCTATGTCACACCGGTCTGGTGTGGGAATCAACAGTAAACGGAAAAGTTCTTCACTTTCAGCTCGCTGGAATCAACAACCAGAACTTTATAATGCGTGATTCTGAAACTGGTTCATGGTGGCAACAAGTGTCAGGCGAAGCGATCTATGGACCCCTCAGGGGACAACGGCTTACGCCGGTCGATCATGACGAAGTAACGTTCGGTTTGTGGAAGCAGGAACAACTAAACGGCAGAGTGCTAAAACCAGATCCGGCAATACCTGCAGCGAAGTACGCACCCGCTGACTGGGAGCAGAAGATGTCGAAGGTCCCGGTCGCGACCACAAGCCTGGACAAAACAATTGCAGCGCGGACTTTGATCGTGGGCGTGACAGCCGGCAATGCTGCGAAAGCTTATCCCGTAGATGCGATTGCAAAGCAAAGCCCAATAGTTGATGACGTTGGTGGTGTGTCGATTGTGCTGATGATCGCTAAAGATCAAAAGTCGATTCGTGCGTTTGAAAGAGTTGTAGATGGGCGAACTTTGGAGATTCTGTTGAAACCGGGAACCCAAGATCTGATTTTTGTGGACACAGAAACTGGAAGTGAATGGGATTTCAGTGGGAAAGCGATCAGCGGTCCGTTAGCTGGACGTCAACTGAAGAAGGTTTCGATATTGAACGACTACTGGTTCGACTGGAAAAACTATCATCCAACGACGACCCTGTACGATCTGGGCTCCAGATCAATATGAAATTCTCCGCGTCTCTGTGACTCTGCGCCTCTGCGTTAAAGGTTCGCGGCCATTACGACCACAATTACGTCGAGCAAATCTGAAATTTTAACCATGCACATCCGTTATTCAGTCGCCGCATGTCAAACAGACATGCCCAATCCCATCAATCGCAAGAGCATGCGTGCAAACACCGACCGCATCCTCAATATGATCGATTCAGCGGTGGCTGGTGCTGCTCCATTTCTACCAGTTCGCCTCGTCGTCTTTCCGGAGTTTGCTCACTGCGCGCCGGTTTTTCCGACCGCCGCTGAACTGCTAGAGAAATTAGCTGTCACGATTCCCAACGATCATACGGAACGTTTGGAAGCGAAAGCGCGCGAACATGACATCTACATTCAAAGCGGTTCCATGTTGGAAACTGATTCGAAGTGGCCCGGTCATGTTTTCAACACTACGTGCCTGATTGGACCAACTGGAATTCTTTACAAGTACCGCAAAGTCAACACCTGGATTCCTTACGAAGTACACACCAGCCCGCACGATCTCGCAGATTACGATGAACCACTCTTTCCGGTCGCCGATACTCCAATTGGACGAATCGGTTGCGCGATCTGTTACGACTGGTTGTTCCCGGAAGCGATGCGTCAACTCGCGATGAATGGAGCGGAAATACTGATTCGTGTTTCCGCCTATATGGATCCGTGGGGTGCAACTGAACCGATGGCGTGGTGGACTATCATCAATCGCGCGCGCGCAATTGAGAATGTTGCCTATGTTGTGGCGGCTAACCAGGGTGCGCGACTGAAGTTCTATCCTCCGTACTCGTGGTCGGGTGGAAGTCAGGTCGTTGATTTCGATGGCCGGCTCTTAGCTGAAGCATCACCGGGACCGGGCGAAAGAATCGTAGTTGCGCCCGTTGATATTTCTGCGCTTCGTCACGAGCGCGAAGCGCGGCGTGGTCATCACATGCTGGCGCACCTGCGCACCGAGGCTTACCCCATCTATCAACAACATCAATATCCACCGGCGGTTGATGACAAAACTCCCCTCTCTTATGAAAAGAACAATCGTTTGATTGATGAGGCGAAGCTGAAGCTGGCTTAAGAAAGCGCATTTTCCATTTTCCCTTTGAGTCTCGGCCTCGTCTTTAGTGACGTGCTCTATTTCACACGAGGCCTTTTGCTGGGAGCGCATCAGGCGTCCTCGCCTGCTCGTTGAAGATCAAGGCTTTAGTGGATATGCGAACGTTAGAGTTTACGAGAAGCAGGCGAGGACGCCTGCGGTCCCAGCATAAGGTCTCGTGCGGATTAGAATGCGCCACTGAAGACGAGACTCTTAAAATGGAAAATGAGACTTGGAAAACAAACAATGCGCTTTCGAATTAGCATAAAATCCTCCCATGCCTGAGTATCTCGATCTGGAAAGCTGGCCGCGTCTTGCGGTGTTTCAATTCTTCCGTCATTTCGACAAACCTTATTTCAATGTCTGCGTTCAACTCGATGTCACACGTCTCGTTCAAATATGCAGACAGACTTCCATAAGTTCGTTTGTCGCTTATCACTATCTCGCTCTCAAGGCAGCGAATGAAATTCCGGAATTTCATTATCGACTAAGTGGTGAACAGGTGATTATTCACCCCGCCGTTCATGGCGGCAGCACACTCCTGCTCGCAAACGAGACTTTTTCCTTCGTCTATTTCAATTACCACGACGACTTTGGGCAATTTGCGGCGGAAATGAAGCGAGCGAGCGAGCGAGTTAAGGCGGGACCGGAGAAATTTTTACCACGCGACGATCACGACGCGTTGATTCATTTCACTACGTTGCCATGGATCTCATTTACGAGTTTTTCGCACGCGCGAAATTGGGGACGTGATGATTCAGTGCCGAAAATCGCCTTTGGCAGGTTTACAAAAACTGGAGATCGCTTGCTATTGCCGATGTCGGTTGAGGTACATCACGCCTTGATGGATGGACTGCACGTTGGTCGCCTGGTAAACAAAATTGAGTCGGCTCTCTTGCAACCTGAAGTGTCACTGAATGTGAAGTTAACTTAAATCACATGTGGTCCAAAACAATTTATTGACACTAACCGAAGCCAACACCTAAGATCACCCGCACTTTCTAAAAACTCCCTGGCGGATCGTAAGAGTATTCGCTGACCGTGCTCGACCACCTCAACAGAGGAGACAAACCATGAGCTTCGTTTCGTCTTTTGCCCTGCCCCGAGGCAAGGTTGTAGTTGCTACTTTGTTTGTATTACTCGCATTAGTCGCTGGCGTTAACGCCCAAACTCAAATCACGACCGGTACGATTCAGGGCACAGTTTCCGACGCCAACGGTGCGGCGGTGCCTGCCGCCACTGTCGAAGTAAAAAACGTCGACACAAATTTTTCGCGAACCACGACAACGGATGAGGGAGGCCGCTTCATCGCGTTACAACTTCCCCCCGGTCGCTACACAGTGACGATCACCAAGTCGGGCTTTGCCACTCTCGTCGCAGAGAAAGCGGAAGTGACAGTGGGTCAGGCCTTGAATCTGCAACTGGAAATGAAGGTCTCGCAGGTTCAGGAAACCGTCACTGTAACGGCAACTCCCACTGTTGATACCACCAAAACTGAATCTAGTACGACCCTTAATGAGCTGGCTGTTAGTACAACTCCAATTCTGGGTCGTAAATTTGAAGACTTGCTCACCCTGACACCAGGTGTGAGTGTCGTTCAAGGCCCTGACGGCGACGAGATCACGTTCGCCGGTCAACGAGGTGTTTTCAACAACGTCAGTCTCGATGGTGGCGACTACAACAATGGCTTCTTCGGCGAACAACTCGGCGGTCAACGCGCAGCCATCGACATCACACTTGAGGCCGTCAAGGAGTTTCAGGTTGTAGCGACTGGCGCAAGCGCGGAGTTTGGTCGTACGGCGGGCGGCGTTATTAACGTCATCACCAAGTCAGGCACGAACGAGGTTCACGGTAGCGCTTTCCACTTTCAAAGGATGGAAGCGTTAACAGGTGACACTTCTGACGGCAAGCCGCTAACAGATTTTCACCGCGAACAATTTGGCGGAACAATTGGAGGACCGATCAAGCGAGATAAAGCCTTCTACTTTTTTGCGTTTGAAGGTATTCGCGAAAACTTAACGCGAGACAATCTTAGTGCTGTCGTAGGCGACACCCCCTGCCCGATAAGCAATCCGACAATTGGTGCCAACGAAGCGCTCATTAATAGCAATGCCGATTGTCAGCGCTTATCAATCACCAATTTCATCCGGTCCACAAGGAATCAGGAAGAGACGCTCCCGATAAACCACCCGATCAAGAATTATGCTTTTCTATCGAAAGTTGATTGGGACCTAAACTCCGCTAACAAGCTCTCGATTTCTTACAACTTCGACTATTCGAAGAATACAAATCAAACTTTCGATGTCCCCACCTACGGTGACTCGGCAAACGGAATCGAAGGACCATCAAAGATCAATGTGATTAACCTTAATCTAATTACTACGTTGTCAGCTAACAAGGTTAATGAAGCACACTTCTCTTACTCACGAGAGTTACGACCCCGTGGAACAATCCCTTCAAATGTACCAGCCGACACCGGCATCGGTTTCGCTCCGAGTTTTAGATTTGGTAATCCATTTTTCCTGCAACCAAACGTTGACGAGTTGCTTTGGCGCACACACGCCAAAGATAACTTTTCACTGATCAAGGGAAACCACACGATCAAGGTTGGTGGTGAATGGATTCACACTCTGAACGATCAAACGTTCAGGGGATTCTTCACCGGACGTTATCTGTTTGACTCAGCCACCGGTTTCCTCCGATATGCATCCCCCCAGGCAGCGGGTGGATTTGGACCAACTGTTCTTGAATGCATTAGCGCGACCGGCGTCGTGACCTGGAGAACTCAAGGTCTGGGTGAAGCGTGTCCAACGGGTTCAAATATCATCGGTCCATTGCTTCTCTATTTGCAGAATGGAATCTCAACAGGTATCAACGGAGTTCCACCGCCAGGAAAGAATATCGCCAAGAACGACGACTATGGATTATTCGCACAGGACAGTTGGCGGGTCCGACCAAATCTAACCCTCAACTATGGCTTGCGCTGGGAAGCTCAGATACTCCCAGGTCCGGTTATTCCGCCGAATCAAACCGCCTATGCGTCGCTGATCGGAAATCCTAACTTCCCTTCGGACGGCACGCTCCACAGTCCTAAAAAAGAGTTTCAACCTCGTGTTGGTTTAGCGTGGGACATTTCAAATAGTGGCAAGTCAGTCTTGCGCGCCAGTTATGGAATTTTTTACGGTCGACAGAACATGTTGTCGCAAGTTGGATCGCTTACCGACAACGGCGCTCAGCAGTTTGGCGTGACTTGCGCGACCAGTTTCGCCCCAGTTCCAACACCCGGAGGAGAGTTCTTCTGTTTCGGCGCTTCAACTCGTCCACCAACGTGGCCAAACATCGTACCGGTTTCGCCGGGTGGCGGAATTCCCTTTGGCGCCTCGGTGCGTGTTTTCAGTAAGGACTACGCCAACCCACGCATCTACACCACGAACGTTCAGTTTGAACAACAGTTAGCGCCGGAATTCACTCTCTATTTTGATTTCACGCATTCGCAGGGAGTGCACTTGACTCGTTTCATCAACATCAACCGCACTGGTTCCTTTGCCCCCACCAAGTTGTTCCCGACGTTGGGAGACATATTTGTAACCAGCGCTGTGGGTAAGTCTAACTACAATGGCTTTACAGTTGGATTGCGGAAACGGCTCAGCAAGCACTATCAGTTTGAGGCGAATTACGTGCTCTCGAAAGATAAGGACGATGACTCGAACGAACGCGATCCTTTTACCGATCGTTCGTTCAATCCTTTCAATCTAACTTTCGACTACGCACTGTCTGATCGAGATATTCGCCACAAGTTTAACTTCTACTCGTTTGTGGAGATGCCCTGGAAATTGGAGGGCACGTTCCGGGTTCAAGGTCGCACCGCACAACCAATCACTCCGGCCACTCGCACTGCCACCAATCGCAACACGTTGCGCAAGGACAATGAATACTTCTCTTTTGACTGGCGTATTCAACGTCCTTTCCATTTCGGCGAAAGATTTGCCCTGACTCCGATCGTCGAAATGTTCAATACCTTCAACAATGCAAACAATATCAATCCTTTGACATCCGTCGCCTTGTTCAATTTCGATGGCTTCCTGCGCCAGGGTGTTGGAGACCCGAGGCAGGTTCAGCTGGCAGTAAGGTTTACTTTCTGAGCTAACTCGAATAACGAGTTAGCGCTGGTTGGAAGCAGCACGCCTGTTATCCTGGCGTGCTGCTTTTCATTTGGCCCACCGACTTTTTGCATGTACTACATCGTACCGACCTGCTAAATACCCAGGCTTAGACTTGCTGAAAATCAAACCGGGCCGAATTCTTTCACTATTAGAAGGTCGCTTTCGCCAGCGAGAAGCGTCGTTAAGGCGGTGTCGACAATTCAGCAATTCTATATAAGACACTTACGGAGGTGTCCAAATTTTTAGAAATGGACGACGGGCTAAGATTCTCTATGTCGAAGACCATGAAGACACGCTTGAATTGGTAAGTATCGTGCTGCGAAAAAATAAGTTTGACGTTACTACTGCCAACACGTTCGAAGACGGAAATCAGCTCGGACACACCAGTTCCTTCGATCTCTACTTGCTGGATTTATGGTTACCGGATGGAGAAGGTCTTCAACTCGCTCGACTTATTCGTGAGTTTGATCCGAATACTCCGATAGTTTTCTTTTCTGCAGCCGCGTATGAAGCAGATCGTCGTGAAGCACTCGAAGCCGGAGCTCAGGCCTTTCTGACCAAGCCGGCAACTCCCTCAGAACTTTGTGACGTAATCAATGCGTTAGTGAACTTCCATCCAACTCACAACACAACTCGCCTGCTCGCCAGCGCTGAGACTCGGTATCTGCAGTAATCCGCAAGCTCATTCTCCGTGCTCCCAATGGGAAAGCCAGATCGACAATTGAGGACAAGTAAGAAGGATGGCTTGCCCACGACAGCCTTACCCAACACCACCCTGACTTTTCGTTCGATGCGTTTCAGCTGTCGTCGTTTAGCGTCGCAGCGGCACTTGTGTTGCCCTGTACCTGTACAGAGAAGCTCAGTAACAACTTGTGGCTGAGAACTAGACAAGTACTCCAAATGAACGTACGACGGGCGTACACCAATTTGACGTGTGAAGTTTCCCGTGGTGGGAGGCAAGGAAGTTTATGACTCTAAATGAAGGTTTCCGAAAATTCTCGATTGGCGCAGCCGGCGCCCTCGGCTCGCCGTGGTTGTTTGTGCTGAACGTTTTCTTGATAGCGATTTGGGCTCTGTCAGGACCTTATTTTCATTATTCAGACACGTGGCAGCTATTGGTGAACACTGCCACCACGGTTTTTACATATCTTGCAGTATTCCTTATTCAAAACACGCAGAATCGCGACGCGAAAGCGGTTCATCTTAAATTGGATGAATTGATAAGCAGCGTAGCTGGTGCGCGAAATCGACTAGTTGACATAGAAGATCTATCAGACGAGGAACTCGCCCAACTCCAGGGTGAATTTCAAAGACTGCGTAAACGAGCGATGCATAACAAGGAAGACAACGTACGCGCTATCCAGGGAGAAATTGCAGACGAACTCAAAGCCACGGGCGAACTCGATCCATCAAGATTGAAACAGTAAAGCGCGATAAACGGAAGATTCAGCATTTCCTTGCGGCACTGCCATTGCTCAACTTGTTCACGCGGTAACTTCGAACAATAGGGAGGAAGAAATGGCAGAAGCAAAAGTGACAACCAATCACAAAAAGATTCAACAGTGGACTGAAAAACGGGGTGGTTGGCCCGCTCGAGTCAAAGGAACTAACAAAGGGGAGACCTCGGGCATCCTCAGGATCGACTATGAAGGCTTTAGTGGCGAGGACACTTTGGAACGGATTACATGGGACGAATTTTTCGAAGGGTTTGAAGAAAACAATCTAGCCTTTCTTTATCAGGACAAGGCGAGTGGCGGAAAATCTAGTAGATTCTCAAAACTAATCGACCGCGATTCAGCTGAGGCAAAATCACATTAAGTTACAAACGAACGGAACGAGGGGGAACATATGAATGCAATCGCAACGGAGCAACGACCGCTCGCGTTAGTTACGGGAGCGTCATCCGGAATTGGTTATGAGTTGGCCATCTGCTGTGCCCACGCCGGCTACGACCTCTTAGTCGCCGCCGATGAGCCAAAGATTGAGGAGGCAGCAGATTATTTTCGCAGTCTCGGAGTTAAAATAGATGCAGTCTTATGTGACCTCTCGACCCTTGAAGGCGTCGACAGACTCTACGAGGCAAAAGGCGAGCGTCCGATAGAAGCGTTACTCGCAAATGCCGGACATGGTTTGGGTGGGTCCTTTCTCGATCAGCCTTTTGAACAGGCGCGTCACGTTGTCGACACGAACATTACTGGCACGCTCTATCTGATTCAAAAAGTCGGCAGAGACATGAGGAATCAAGGTCGTGGTCGTATTTTGATTACTGGATCAATTGCCGGTTTCACACCGGGAACCTTTTCAGCTGTTTATAACGGAACCAAAGCCTTCATCGATTCTTTCTCATTCGCACTGCGCTCTGAGTTGCGCGACTCGGGCGTCACTGTCACCTGTCTAATGCCGGGTGCTACTGAGACGGAATTCTTTCAACGAGCAGGGATGTTAGACACAGAGATTGGTCAATCAGAGAAGGACGATGCGGCTTATGTAGCAAGGGTCGGTTTTGAGGCGATGATGAGTGGCGATGGCGACGTCGTGAGCGGTTTGAAAAACAAATTCTTGTCGGCTGTTTCTACGATAACGCCATCTGGCGTGCTGGCTGAGCAGCATCGAAAGAAAGCTGAACCCGGATCGGGGCGAAAGTAATCCGCAAAAAGATCCGTGTTATCTGTGGTTAATTAACCGTGGATAACACGGATCATCGGATGCTGATCCGTACGC
>Ga0163162_10007032_pt1 | contig 10913 bp, 11 predicted proteins | sample S55metaG_FD_115310 | JGI IMG/M metagenome (GOLD analysis project Ga0163162, IMG submission 115310) | Switchgrass rhizosphere microbial communities from Kellogg Biological Station, Michigan, USA - S5-5 metaG | ecosystem: Host-associated > Plants > Roots > Rhizosphere > Soil | place: USA...
AGACCATCTGCAGGTAGATCGGCAACACGATCATGGTGCCGCCGAGCGCGATCTGCTGCAGCAGCTGACCGCTCACGCCCGTGCGGAAGGGCTTCGAGGAGAAGAGCGCCGGGTCGAGGAGCACCGGCTTGCCGCGCTTCTTGCGCGACCGCAGCCACCACGTCAGTCCGCCGAGCGCGACGATGCCGAGGCCGATGAGCAGGCCGACGTATCCCCCGCCTTCCTGCCAGACCAGGATGCCGAGGACGACACCGCCCATTCCCAGCACCGACAGGGCGGCGCCGACGAGGTCGATCGAGCGGTCCCCGGTGTACTTCACATCCTTCACGAGCCCGACCCCGGCAAGGACGACCGCGATGATCACCGCTTCCAGCCCGAACGCGACGCGGTATGACCAGAAGGTCGTGATGAACCCGCCGAGGAGCGGGCCGACGGCGGCGGCGATCGCGGCGGACGCGCCCACGAGAGCGTAGACGCGCTTCTGGTACGCGCCGGCGAAGTTGCCGTGGATCAGCGACTGCATCGAGGGAAGCAGCAGGGATGCGCCGATCCCGCCGATGATCGCCCAGAAGATGATGACCGCCGTGAGGCTCTGGGCGAGCGTCATGGCCACGGCGCCGATCGCGTAGCCGAGCAGGCCGAGGATGTAGGCGAGCTTGCGCCCGATGAGATCTCCGGTCTTGCCGCCGATGAGGATGAACGCCGCCGAGACGAGCGCCTCGAGCGCGATCGCCCCCTGCACCCCGCTCGCGGTGGTGTTCAGCTCCTTCACGACCGCCGAGATCGACACGTTCATGATCGACGTGTCGACCACGAGCACGAACATCGCCATCGCGAGCAGGGCTGCGAGTCGGCGATTGAACGTGGTCGTCCCGGGATCCGTAGTCATGGCTGAAGTGAACCACTCCGCTGCGCTCGGGCGCCATACCGAGTCTCAGCCGGCGCGCAAGATGGGGCGGATGCCTCATCCCCGTCTGCGCGCCGGCGACGAGAGTGAGGACATGACCACGCAGATCACTCCCGCATCCGCCACGGCGGATGCCACCCTCCGGCCCGCGCTGCCGGGCGGGGACGGCGAGCGCTTCACCGGGTTCGGCATCATGGGCATCGCCTTCGCGACCGGGCACTACCTGGCACTCCGCGTGTGGACCGAGACCACGATCGGCGACCCCTACCGCTCGGTGTGGCACCGCGACCCGCAGGGCAGGTGGCACATGTACGTGACGGCGCCACCCGACCGCAGCTGCCCGCGGTACTTCAGCGCCGCAGCATCCTATGAACGCGTCCCCCGGATCGAGCTGACCTGGACGGATGCGGATCGCCTGAGCGTGCGCATCCCCCGGACCCTCGCGTGGGACATCACGCTCGAGGCGACGACCGCCACGCGGGCGATGTCGACGCTGGCCGGCGCCATGCCACCCGCCGCGCGCAGCAGCGACCCGCTGCTGGCAGCCATGGGGCCGATGTCGCGGCCGATGCTGCGCGCGGGACGGATGCGCCTCACCGGCGCCTCGCCCAACCGGCAGCACTTCCAGGTGGTGCCGCTGCGCGTGTGGTCCGTCGCCTCGAGCACGGCGACGATCGACGGCGACGAGCTGGGGTCGATGCATCCGCTCGAGGAGCAGTCCCGCCTCGGCGACTTCTGGATGCCCCAGCGCGGGATCTTCTACGTCGGGGAAGCGCGGTTCGAATCCTTCGACCCGCTTCGGCACCTCGCCCCGGGCCTCACCGCCGACGCCGCCTGAGCGCGGGCCCCTGGATGCGGCGCATCCGATCGTCCACAATGGCGCCGTGAGCGCATCAGCGGTGGGGGCTCCGACGCGGGCCGAGGTGCTCGCGGCGCTCTCGATCGCGATCGACCTGGGACTCGGTCAGCCGGCCGAGCACATGCTGCGGGCCGCCCTCCTCGCGAGCAGGCTCGCCCAGCGCCTCGGCCTGTCCGAGCAGCAGCGCGGCACGACCTACTACTCGACCCTGCTGATGTGGATCGGGTGCACCGCCGACTCGCAGGAGTACGCCCGCTGGTTCGGCGACGACATCGCCGCGCGCAGCGCCGCGTATCTCGTGGACTGGTCGGGACTGCCGTTCCTGCGCTTCCTCGTCGACCACGTCGCCGAGGGTCAGCCGGTCACGCGGCGAGCCGCCACCCTCGCGGGGATGATGACGGATGCGCGCGGCAACCTGGGGCGCCTGCTGCACTCGCACTGCATGTCGGCGACGCTCCTGGCCGCGCGGCTGGGCCTGCCGCGGGAGGTCCAGGATGCCGTCGCCTGCGCTTTCGAGCGGTACGACGGCCGCGGGCTCCCGGAGGGGCTGTCCGGCGACCGGATCCCGCTCGACATGCGGATCGCGCAGCTCGCCGACACCGCCGAGGTTCACGACCGCCTGGGCGGGGTTCCCGCGGCGGTCGCGATGGCGCAGAGCAGGCGCGGCGGCCAGTTCGATCCTGTGGTGGTCGACGCCTTGGTAGCGGACGCCGAGGCCCTGCTCGACCTCCCGCAAGGATCCGCGGCCTGGGCGGCCGCCCTCGACTGCGCGCCCGATCGCGACGAGGTGGTGCACGGCGAGGCGCTCGACGAGACCCTCGCGGCCATCGGCGACTTCGTCGACCTCAAGTGCCCGTTCATGCTCGGGCATTCGCGCGGGGTGGCGGAGCTCGCCGGATCGGCCGCCGGCGTCATGGGAATGACGTCGGGCGAGGTCACCTCGCTCCGGCGTGCCGCCTACGTGCACGACATCGGGCGTCTCGGCGTCTCGAACCTCATCTGGTCGAAGGACGGCCCGCTCGACGATGCGGACTGGGAGCGCGTGCGGATGCATCCCTACCTGGGCGGTCGCGTGCTCTCCCGGGTTCCCGGGATGGATGCCGAGGCCGCCCTCGTCCGCGCGCACCACGAGCGGCCGGACGGCAGCGGCTACCCCGCCGGCAGCCGTGGCACGAGCCTCACCCGGGCCGATCGCCTGCTCGCCGCCGCCGTCGCCTATCGCTCGGCTATCGAGCCGCGTCCGTATCGGGAGGCGCTGGAGCCCGGAGCGGCGATCGAGCGGCTGCGGCGGCGAGCGTTGGCGGGGCAGCTGGATGCGGAGGCGGTCGCGGCGGTCGCGGCGGCCGTCGGCGGCCCGTCAGCGCGGCCGGCGACACCTGCGGGTCTGACTCCGCGTGAGACGGAGGTGCTGACGCTCGTCGCCCAGGGGCGGAGCAACCGTCAAATCGCGGCATCCCTCTCGATCAGCGAGAAGACCGTGCGAAACCACGTCGAGCACCTCTACGCCAAGATCGGCGTGAGCAACCGTGTTGGCGCCAGCTTGTTCGCGATCGACCACGGCTTCCTGCGCTGAGCGTCTGATCCCCTGCGCACGCGGGGACTATCCGCGACTCAGCGAGAACTCGTCTCCGCCGGGATCGGCGAGGATGAGGCGACCAGCTCCGTCGACGCGCACCCGGGTCGCGCCGAGGGAGACGAGACGCTCTGCCTCGGCATCCGGGTCCGAGGCGGCGAGATCGAAGCGCTGCCGTACTCTCCCCGACCTCGGAGGATCGGGCCAGGTGTCGAACGAGATCTTGGTGCCGCCTGCGGGCGACTGGATCGCGGTCTGGTCGTCCTCCTCCCAGACGAGCGCCCATCCCAGTGCGTCCCTCCAGAAGAGGCCGACCTCAGGCCCGCCGTCGCACGTGACGTCGCCGAGCAGGCCGGCGCCGGCGTAGTAAGCGCTGCCCGGCTCGATCAGGCAGAACTCGTTGCCATCGGGATCGGCCATGAAGATGTCGGCGTCCTTCGGGAGCGGCTTCGTGCCACGCCGACGCCCGCCGAGCCTCACGACCGTCTCCAGGGCTTCCTGCTGGGCATCGGACGAGGACGTGGTCACATGGAGGTGGAGGCGATTCCATCCGAACTTCACCGTCGTCCCGTCGACGAACCGGAGTCCGAGCTGACTGCCCGCACCCGGCAGCAGGACGCCCCCGGGTTCTTCGACGATCTCTCGCCCGAGCAGCCCAGCCCAGAACGCGCCCATCACGGCGGGGTCGTGGGATTCGAAACTCAGTGCCACCAGTCGCGACGACATGCCCACACGCTAACCGAGACCCCAGCGCCCGGGAATCCCCGTCGGCGAGCTCGATGACGAGGTGCGCGAGCTCGGCCCGCTCCCGGTCGGTGCGCGTCGGCGCTCCACGCCGGTCGGGTACGGTACTAGTGCGGGGGGACAGACCCGTTGCCTGCGCCCAGAGAGACCATCCCGACCGGTGACCGCCGCCGCCACTCCACGCACTCTGCTCGGCGCGCCCGCGCAATCCGCGAAGTCTCGCGGCGTGTCGGCCGCGACGCCGCTCGCCGAGCGCCGTCGCATCTCACGACACCGGCGCGCACTCGGATACTGGGCGGTCATCCTCGCGTGGTACGTCTCGGTCGCGGGAAGCGTCGTGATCGAGCCGCGGTCCGACGTGCGCCTCATCGCCCTGTTCGTGCACCTCGCATCGGTCGTGGTCGGCCTCGGCGCAGCCCTCATGGTCGAGTACAACGGACTGCTCTGGATGCGGGGAGCCCGCACCGTGGGCGCCGTCAACGAGGCCGAACACACGCTTTCGTTCGTCGTATGGGTCGGCATCGTCGGGCTGCTCGCAAGCGGGATGCTGCTGCATCCCGACCTCACGAACCTCGTCACCGACCTGAAGCTGCTGGCGGTCCTCGTGCTCGCACTCAACGGGGTCGCCGTCACGCGGCTCGTGAACGAACTGCAGCGGCTCCGGGCGGACACCTCGTTCCGGCGCACGCCGCCGGCACTGCGACGATGGGCCATCTGGAGTGGCACGCTCTCCCAGGTGGCCTGGTGGACAGCCGTGATCATCGGGATGCTCAATACAGCATCACGGTAAGCATTCCCACAGGGACATGCCGGTTCGACTCGATAGGCTCGGGGAACCTAGACCTGTCCCTGAGAGTCGACATGCCCGAGTCACCCGAGGTCGCGCAGGCGCGCAAGGCGCGCGCGCAGAAGCTGATGCTGTGGACGAGCGTCGGCGCCATCGTGATCCTCCTCGTCGCGATCGCCGGCGTCTCGACGAAGGTCATCACGACGCTCAATGCGAAGCACTCCTCCACCCCAGGGGAGCAGCACGTCGCCGCCGCCCCTGCCGCCTTCGAGCAGGACACGCCCGCGGCGACCGCCGGCGCGGGCCCGTGCACGACCGTGACGGTGCTCAGTTCGCTCGAGAACGCTGAGATGGTCGACAACCTCGCGAAGGGGTACAACCTGCAGCCGCGGAACGTGGACGGCAAGTGCGTGACCGTCGCTGCGATCAAGGACAAGTCCGGCACCGCTGCCGAGAACGCGGCATCCGGGTTCTCCTCCCTGTCGGCCGACCAGCGGCCGGCCGTCTGGATCCCCGACTCCGGCACCTGGCTCGGCACCGCGCAGAAGGACGCCGGCAGCACGATCGTGTCCGGATCGGGCACCAGCGTGGGCACGACGAATGTCGTCCTCGCGATGCCGGCGCCGCTCGCCCAGGCCATCGGATGGGACAAGAAGCCGCCCACGTGGAAGCAGGTCTTCGCGGCTGCCGGCGATGAGAACCTGTGGAAGAACCTCGGCCACCCCGAGTGGGGCGCCTTCAAGCTCGGCAAGACCAGTCCTCTCGTCGCGAGCTCGGGCGAGGCGGCCATGCTCGCCTCGTACGGCACCGCAGCAGGCAGCCTGAGCACGCTCACCCCCGCGCAGGTCGACGACCCGAAGGTGGTCTCGGCGGTCAAGGCGCACGAACTCGCCACCACGCACTACATGGCGACACCCGAGCACTTCCTGTGGCACGCGCGCCAGGCCGAGCAGACGGACGGCAGCGCGGCGGAGTTCTCCTCGGCGGTCGTCGTCGACGAGAAGTCGGTGTGGGACTACGACCGCGGGATCACGAGCCGCGACGGCATCACCCGCACGCAGATCGATCCGCCGAAGGAGCCGCTGATCCCGATCTACCCGACCGACGGCGTCTACGTGTCGAACAACCCGGCGGTCGTCCTGAAGGGCGAGTGGATGGATGCCGCGAAGACGGCCGCGGCGAAGGATTTCGTCCGGTTCGCGGGTACGGCGCAAGGCCAGGCGATCGTCCGGACTTCCGGATACCGCGACCTGCACGACGCCCTCGACGGCGGCGTTCAGTCCACGGCGCACCTCGGCTCGACTCCGAAGGGCACCATCCCCTTCCCCGGGCCGGAGATCGTGTCGAAGGTCAACGGCGCGTTCCCGGAGGTGCGCAAGCGCGCCCAGGTGCTCTTCCTCGTGGATCTCTCCGGCTCGATGAACGACGCTCTGCCGGACGGCCGCAACAAGCTGGAGAACGCCAAGGACGCGATCATCGCGGCACTGGACCACTTCACCGCGGGCGACGACGTCGGCCTCGCGGCATTCAAGGCCGCGGACGACGGGACGATGGGGCCGGGCATCGTGAGCCCCGTCGCCGATATCACCACCTCGCGCGCCAACCTCGAGGCGGCTGTCCGCGGTCTCGTCGCCAAGGGCGACACCCCGCTGTACGAGGCCGTCGACACCTTCGCCAAGCAGCAGGCGACCACGTGGGATCCGAAGAAGATCAACACGATCGTCGTCCTCAGCGACGGAAAGAACGACATGCACGTGCCGACGGTGTCGCTCGACCAGACCAATGCGGACCTGACGGCCTTGCATCACACCACCCCGGTGCTCGTCTTCACACTCGCCTACGGTGCCGACGCGGACGTCCCGACGCTTCAGGCGATCGCGAAGGCATCGGGCGCGCACTACTACGACGCGACGAACCCCGCCAACATCAAGGCGGTACTCGGAGACCTCGTCACGAGCTTCTGAGGCTCCGGTCCTCCTCCCGCCCTATCCGGCGGGTATGTTCCCGCCGCCCGGCCCACCTGCGGCCGGCGCGTCGGGCGGAGCCTGAGGGCGCGTCGGCCACGCGTCGGCGAGCTTCGTGAGGAGACGCGCCAACTCGGCCCGTTCGGCGTCGGTGAAGTTCGCGACCGCGGAGGCCACGGCATCCGTCCGCTGTCCGAGAAAGCCGCGCACGAGACGCTCGCCCTCCGCCGTGAGCGCGATCCGCGTGCGCCGGGCGTCGTCGGGGTCGGCCTCGCGGCGGACCAGTCCCATCTCGACGGACTGCTGCACGAGGCGCGACGCGCGGGGCTGATCCACGCCGATGGCGTCGCCGAGCTCGCTCACGGAGAGCGGACCGGATGCCTTCGCCAGCGCCTCGAGCAGGCGGAATCGTGCCGGGCCGCCGAAGCGGCCGTGCATGGCGCCGGCCCACGGGGGCGGCTGGTGCCCGCGTCCACCGTGATCGTGGCCGGACCAGTGGTCGTGCATGCCGGGACCCCCGCGCATGCCGGGCCAGGGCTGGTCCGGCATGCCGGGGCCGCCGAGGCGCGGTGGCCCGCCGCGCCCGCGCAGGCGCGCGAGAGCGTTCGCGATGCGGTCGATGTCGGAGTCGCTCATACGTCGACGATACATGCGACTTGACATGGATCCCAGATACATGTCACACTGCATGTACATGCCAGATGACATGTACTTCATCGAAGGGAGTTCTCATGACGGAGAACGAAAACACTGAATGGACGCCGTCGCTGCGCGACTGGCTCCGCATCGCAGACTTCCAGGTCGCCCAGTCGTTCGGTGCCGCGTTCGCGGCGGAAGGACTGTCGCGACGCGACGGGATGCTGCTGCGCCGACTGGCCAAGGGTCCCGTGACCACCGATCGCGACAAGAAGCTGCGATCGCTCGAAGACCGCGGCTGGGCTCACCAGCGCGGCGACGGCACGTGGGAGCTGACGGAGGACGGCCGAGCCGCCGCCGACCGGCTCTCCGAGCGGCTCGACGAGCTGCACGCCACGATCCGCGACGCGGTGGGCGAGGAGCGGTACGAGGCTCTCGCCTCGTCGCTCGAGGCCGTCTCGCGGGCGCTCGGCTGGGAAGAGCAGTCCGGCGTTCCCGGGCGTGGTTTCGGCCGGCCCGGGTTCGGGCCTGGATTCCGGGGCCGCGGCTTCGAGGCCGGGTTCGGCCCGTGGGCCGGTCGTCGGGGCTTCGCGGCCGGGTTCGGCCCGGGTTTCGGCCCGGGCTTCCGGCCGGAGTTCGCCGGCGGCTGGGGCCAGGGTCACGGACCCTGGGAGCACCACGGTCACGACGGTCACCACGGTCACCACGGTCACCACGGTCACGGCGGCTACGGCGCTGAGTGCGGTCACGGCCACCACGGCCGTCACGGGCATCAGCACGGCGAGCACGGACACGGCGGCGCCGAGGCGGCGTACGAGCGCGGCTTCGCAGCCGGCTTCGCAGCGCGTCAGGGCGCGTAAAGCGCCGAACGGGAGGCCCGCGACGGAGACGTCGCGGGCCTCTTTCGCGCGCTGCCGGTAGCGTGACGGCGTGGACGTTCCGCTGGAGGTGGCACCTGGCATCCACGTCGCGACGAGCCGGAAGATGCTGACGACCTCGACGGTCCTCGTCGGCGGCGGCGAGGCGTTCCTCGTCGATCCGGCGTGGATGCCCGACGAGCTCGCGGCACTCGCGGCGTTCGTCGGTGAGCTTCGGGTCGTCGGCGGCTTCGCGACGCATGCGCACCACGACCATCTGCTCTGGCATCCGGGATTCGGGGATGCTCCGCGCTGGGCATCCGCGCGCACGGCCGAGCTGGCGCGCAGCGAGCGTTCGGAGTTGGTCGACAGTCTCGGCGGGTTCCCGCCTGCGCTCGTGGAACTCATGGGGCGAGTGCATGCCGTGGCGGACGGCATCCCCGAATCCGCGGGCTTCGAGATCGAGCTCGTCGTGCACGACGGGCATGCGCCCGGGCACACCGCGCTGTGGTTGCCGCGCCAGCGCGTGCTCGTCGCGGGCGACATGTTGAGCGATGTCGAGCTTCCGCTCCCGTTCGACCCCGACGATGTTCCGGCCTATCTCGCCGCGCTCGATGTGCTGGCCCCGTACGCGGCGCGGACGGGGGTGGTTGTGCCGGGACACGGCCATGCGGGCACGGATGCCACCGCCCGTCTGGATGCGGATCGGCGCTACCTCGAGGATGTGCTGGCGCGCGGGTCGTCGGATGATCCGCGGCGGGCGAACGTAGGGATGGATGCCGAGTACCGCCGGCTCGTGACGCTTGTCCGAGGTGGGGCGTAGCGTCTGTGCTCTCGAAGGAGGCCGACATGGCTGAGCGCACCGCATCTGAGATCGTGCAGGAATACCACCGGGCGTGGACGGGCGGTGACGTCGACCATGCGCTGGCCCTCGTCGCCGACGACGTCCGGTGCCGCGCACCGGGACAGGACCTCGTCGGCAAGGAGGCGTACGGCGCGTTCCTCGCCGGCTTCGCGCCACGGCTGACGGGGATCGGAGATATCGCGACCTTCGCCGACGGAGACCGAGTGGCCCTCTTCTACTACCCGCAGACCGCGATCACGAGCACGACGCCCGCGGCCGAGTGCTTCACGGTCCGTGACGGGAAGATCGTGGACAGCGTCCTGATCTTCGACCGGATGTCGTACGCACCGCCGCCTGCCTGAGCAGTCAGGCGAGTTCCGGGATCACCTGCTCCTCGAGGAGCGTGATGGAACCCCAGGCCAGGTGGTGGTGATCCCGCACGAGGGCGACCGCCTCTTGGCGTGAATGCGCGCGGATGAGCGACATGCCGATGACATCGCTGCCGCCGTCGAAGACGCCGTCCGTCGTCACGGTGATCGGCGCACCGAGCGGGCGACCGACATCGATGAGCTGATTGCCGAGGAGCTCGCTCCAGGCGGCCCAGAGCGCCAGCCCCGCCTGCGCCTCGTCGGGGGTCGCGGCCGCGAACCGCGCCGAGACCTCCTCGGGCGCGTGGTAGAGCACGACGTAGGTGTTCATGACTCACTCCTGTCATTCATCGCGTTCGCACGGGACATCACTGAGTGGCACCGCCCGAGGCGGCGGCCAGGTCGGCCTCGATGCAGTCGCCGACTCGGTCGAGCGCTGCCCTGGCGACAGCGAGGTCGTCGGCATCCAACCGGAGGGCGATCTCCTGACTCCAGCGGCGGTAGCGGTCGACGATGTCGGCCAGCGCCTCCACGCCCGCCGGAGTGATCGCCACCAGGCGCGCGCGCCGATCTGAAGGATTGTCGATATAAGCGACGAGACCGTCGGCCTCGAGCGCGTCTGCCACCCGCTGCACGCTCTGGCGGGCGAGCCCGAGCTCCCGGGCCATCTGAGCGACCGTGCGAGGCGAGTCGTCCGCACGCCCCAGTATCTGCCAGCGGGCGCTCGACTGCCCTGAGGGCGCTGTCAGCCGCTCACCGTTGCGCATCAAGAGGCCGTTCACGCGGAACACGGCCAGCGAGAGCGCCCACAGCTCGTCCTGCTTCCCCGTCATGGGCACATGTTGGCAGATTGACAGCATGCTGTCAATATCCCGCACCGGAACGCCTCGAGGGCAGCGAACCGGCGGCGGATGCGACGCGCCGGAGAGGATCGCGGGAGAATGAGCGGATGCCGCACCCTGCACTGCTCGCGATCTCGCACGGCACCGCGTCCGCGCAGGGGCAGGCATCCATCCAGGCGCTGGTCGACGCGGTCGCGCGGCGTCTTCCCGAGGTCGCGGTGCGGCTGGGCCACGTCGACGTCCAGCAGCCCGACGTCGCCGCATCCCTCGCGGAGCTCTCCGACGGCCCGGTCGTCATCGTCCCGCTCCTGCTGTCGGCCGGTTACCACGTCCGCATCGACCTGCGCGAGCAGAGCGCACACCGCGACGACGTCACGATCACGCCCGCGCTCGGGCCCGACCCGCGGCTCGCCGACGTCCTCGTCGAGCGGCTCCGCGAGATCGAGCCGGACCCCGAGCACGTCGTCCTCGCAGTGGCAGGATCCAGCGATGACCGTGCGAACGACGACTGCCGCGTCGTCGCGCGGATGCT
>Ga0163162_10007033_pt1 | contig 10912 bp, 7 predicted proteins | sample S55metaG_FD_115310 | JGI IMG/M metagenome (GOLD analysis project Ga0163162, IMG submission 115310) | Switchgrass rhizosphere microbial communities from Kellogg Biological Station, Michigan, USA - S5-5 metaG | ecosystem: Host-associated > Plants > Roots > Rhizosphere > Soil | place: USA: Michigan...
CCAGTGCTGAAAATTGGGATTGTCGTCGATCATGACGCGCGAACCGCTGAACACGTTCATCTTCTTCTTGAACGCTTCCAGCGGCTTGAGCTGGATTGTGGTTTCATAATTCAAGCCGGCGGTTTTGGGCACCCATAGGGATTTGGTCAGGCCCAATCCATAGAAGAAGGTGTTGAACCGGGTGGGAACGCGCTCGCCCGTCGCCGCCAATGCCAGGCCGTTGGCATCCAGAAAGCAATCCAGGAACGGCAGCGCCATGACTGCCGCGGCTCCCTGGCACGTGCCCCGGAGCAGAAACCTTCGATCAAGCTTCATCTCACTCTCCTTTGGCCTATTGCGAGGCCAGTTTGGTGCTTTTGGCGGCAGCCACGGGCGGCACCGCATGGAAGAAGTCTTCGCTTTCCGCCATGCCCTTGAGCAGGCTGCGCATGCGATACCCGGAATCGCTGAAGGCCTTGTAGGCCACCTTGAAATCCTTGGGCTCCACATCCTGGCTGTCCACGCCCTTGGCATAGGAATAGAGCTTGCGCGCCACGCAGGCCGGATATTTTGGATTGTCGTGCAGGAAGCGGCCCAACCCTTGGGCGCCCACAAAACTCTTGCCCTGAATGGTGGCTGACACGTCGATGGCCTGGCCATTTTCCGTGCCGCGGTGACGCCCGATGGTGTCGAAACCCTCCAGGCTGAGTCCGATCGGATCACTATGGGTGTGACAGGAGGCGCAGATGGCGTTGGTGGCGTGGGCCATAAGCCGTTCGCGCACCGTCTTCAGCGGGCCGTCGGTATTGTTGACGATCGAGAAATCCACATTGTTGGGCGGCGTGGGCGTTGGCTCGCAAAGAAAGATATCCATCAGCGCGACGCCGCGTTCGGTGGGCGAACTGCGGCCGGGATGGGAGAACATGGAGAGCATGCTGATCTGGGTGACGATCCCGCTGCGGCCCTGCCCGGGCGCAAAGTCAAGCGGCACCCATTCCTCATCGAAATTGAACGGCACGCCATAAATCGCCGCGAGGTTGCGATTGATGTAAGTCTTTGGCGTGGTCATCAGTTCGCGTATGTCCCCATTGTCGTGCAGCGCAAGATCGATGGTGGTGCGCAAGGTCTCTTCCCGGGCCGCGGCCGCCAACTGCACGCTCCATTTGGGATAGAGCAAGGCGTCCTTGGAGACATTGTCGAAAGTGTCCAACTGCAGCATGTCGGAAAAGAAGGCGCGCATCCCGGTGTCAAGCCGGGGCGAAGCCATCAAACGGTCGACCTGGCCTGCAAGGCCCGCCGGGGTGCCAAGTTCATTACTTTGCGCCGCTTTCAGCAGTTCGGGGTCGGGCGTGGTGTCCCACATCAAATAGCTGAGCCGGGAAGCGCGGCTGTAAGCGTCGAGCCTATAATCCTTGCCGCTCCCAGGAACCGCGACTTCAATCCGGAACAGGAAATTGGATGACTGCAACAGGCTGGCCAGGCCATAGCGCAGGCCGGTGTAGAAATCGCCCGACGCCTTGGTCATGTTCGCGGCCAGTTTCACGCGGCTTTGCAGTTCATCGCCGGTAAGCGGACGGCGAAACAGCATCAGGCCATAATGGCCGAAGACTTGCGCAGAACAGGCATCATCGGGTTGGGCGGCCGATGCGGGCTTGCAGGAAACCACGCGGCCACGGGCCTTTTCGGACGTGACCTGGACGGCGATGCTGTCGGCCATCTTGGAATAAGAGTCGAAGCCTACCGGTGTGACTGAGAGAATTGCGGCACTCGCCGCGACCAGCCCGCCAATGCGCTTGCCGGGCTCGAAGACACCTTGCACGGCAATGTCCTTGCCGAAAATGTCGGCAATCGAATTGCGGTATTCCTGTTCCGTCAGCCGGCGCATGCTGACCACTTCGCCGCTGGCGGAGGAGGCTGGGACTTGGCTCATGCCCGCCAGAACAAACACCGTCAAAACTGCAACCAAAACCCTTTTGTGCATTTGCTCTCCAGAACCGACGCCGTGACGAGGTTGCAACCACCCGGAATTAAGGCACTGCTTGTCACGCTGCCTCTGCCGTCCAACAAGTAACGGTAAGCGCGACTCCCGCGTACTCGATTGTCCGCGAAAATATGTCCATGGCAATGACGCGAATTCGCAAAAGCGTTGTGCGCGCCTGCACCCAAACACAGCGCTCGCTTCGCAAGTGCAGCATCGGATCACCCCTCATGCTCGGTGGTCAGCATGAAGCGTAATTTTTGCCAAGCAAGACACTTATAACCAATTGATAATAATAGGCCAATTCCAGCAAAGCGGACTGCTGCAACGTGGTGCGCCATTCAAATCATCGCTTCGCAAAAGGATCAACCCAAGCATGCCGGTTTTGCGCCAAAGGTCCTCGCTCACTTTAACAGCGGAACGCACCATCGATTGGGACCAAACCTGAAACACAGAATGTGGTCGCGGTGCTGGTCATTGCCGCGCGGGATTGCGGCTATATATTTCAGCAAGCAAATACCGGGGACCACCGAATGGATAAGCGCATGTCTTTGTTTTTCTTGGCTATCGGATTGGCCGTCGTCCCGACTCTTTCTCAAGCGCATTTCCGGTTACTGTCGCCCGCCTCCTGGATTGTCGAAAACCAGCTGGGCGATCCCCAAAAAGGGGCGCCATGCGGCGGGACCAATGCCGATTTCGGCAAGCCCACCTATGCCGTGACCGATGTGCGCGGCGGGTCCGCGCTGCACATCAAGGTTCAGGAAACCGTTTACCATCCCGGCCATTATCGCGTGGCGCTGGCGGTCAATTCTCCGACCAGCCTGCCTTTGGACCCCAAGGCGCAGACCATGACCAACGACAAAGGAACGGTCATGTCGGTTTCGGGAGACATTATGTCTCCCGTGGCACCGCCGGTCCTTGCGGACGGATTGTTTCAGCACAGCGCCAAAACAGATCAGCCTTTTGAAACGGATGTCACCTTGCCGAACATCAATTGCAAAGCCTGCACATTGCAAGTGATGCAGTTCATGGAACAACACCCCGTGAACAATCCGGGCCAGTTCAGCTACCACCACTGCGCGGTTTTGCACATCACGGCGGACCCGGCAAAACCGCTGGATGCGGCCTGGGAAAAAGACCGCAACTGAAACGCGTTCCTCAGCCCGCCAACTGGGTCTTTATCTCTGAGCACAACATTCGTATGCCTCAGCGCGGTCCTGTCCGCCGCCGGCTCTCATCACTCAGCATATAGGCCTTCTTGGTCTCGAAATCGCGCGAAATGCCGATCACCATAAACTCCAGGGCCGAGCCTGTAGCCGCGAACGCACGGCTTTCGCCCAGCGCCGCCGGAACCGCGTCGCCGGCACGGATCTGCACCGTCTCGCCGTCGATGGTGGCGGTGCCTTCGCCGCTCATCACATAATAGACCTCGGCCATGTCCGGCTTGGTGTTGGGACCAACCGTGGTTCCCGGCGGCAACAGCAAATGATCGACATAGGACCAGGTGCTGTAGAAGGTGCTGGGATCAAGACCGCGGTGATACATCACCGTTCCCTTGCCGCCCTCGAAATTCGGCATCGGCTTGTCCAGCGACTTGGACAGGTCCATGTGAATGAATTGCGGAATGGCATCCTTTGGCGCGCCGACGCGGCCGTCATCCAGATTCCAGGCATCGTAGAAATGCGGCAGCAGGCCGACATTGATGTTCATCCACTGCACCGGCTTGCCGGACTGGTTGGAGATGGCATGGTTGTGACCCAGCCGCGCCACCGCGCCGGCCGGTCCTTTCAGCACCGAAGTGCGGCTGTCGATGGAGTATTCCGCTTCGCCATCCAGGATCACGAACATCTCTTCGCAATAATTGTGAAAATGCTCGCCGATGCCGCCACCCGGCGGCAGGAAGCCGCGATGCAAGAAAAACAGGTTGACGCCGAGATTGAACTTGGCGCTTTCGGCGCGGCCGTCGAACAGCGCCATGTAATTCATCGGGCCTGAGCCGTTATGAACGGTGGGATGCGCTGGATAATCGGGTCCGGCGCCATGGGCAATCCGCTGCGCCAAGGGCACATGGGTGCGCGACAAGGGGCTGGAAGCCGCATAGGGATCGGCGGGAAACGTCATGCCTGGCACTTGCGCCCAAACCGGCGTCGCCACCGAACCCGCGAGCATCAGACCCGCAACCAGAAAGCCTGTTTTGATCATAGCCCCTCCTTGTTCTTGTTTAGGCCGCGAGCATAGCCCGCGATCCGTGCTGGACGTAAGTCAGCTGGTAACGGCAGTGGGCCAGCCGTCGGCGGACCAGATCAGGGGAGCGATGCGCAATGTCGCTGTCCCGTCATGGCTGCGGTCATAGGAATGGTAGACGATATAGTCGCCGCCCTTGTCCTGCAGCACGGCACAATGGCCGGGACCCCGCCAGCGCCCGCCCTCTTCCTGGTTGTTGGCCTTCAAGATCACCACCCCGGCCCCGTCCGTCATGCGGCGGCCGTCTTTGCCCACAAAAGGGCCGGTGACACGGCGCGACCGGCCGACGGCGGTGTAATAGTTGCTCTGTGCCGCTTTGCAGCAGAAGTCGTAGGAGGCGAACAGGTAATACCAGCCGTTCCGCTCGATCAGGAACGCGGCTTCGATGGGATCGGGTCCGCCTTCGGGTTCAAGCCGCGCGGCGATGGTGATGAGCTTTGGCTCGCCGGCTGGCTTGCCGCTTTCGGCATCCACCTTCATCATCTTAAGGCCGCCCCAGAAACTGCCGAAGGCAAGCCATCTCTGCCCGTCGCGGTCCACGAAATGGGCCGGATCAATGCAGTTATAGTCGTCCTGCTTGCGGGACTGGAACACCAGCCCTTCATCCTTCCAATGGAAGTCGGCGGACGCGGGATCGAGGGTGGCGTTGGTCGCCAGGCCGATCGCCGAGACATTGCTGCCGAAGCTCGAAGCCGCGTAGTAAAGCCAATAGCGCCCTTTGTGGAAACTGATGTCCGGCGCCCACAGCCCGCGCACGTCGGATATCGTTTCCCCAATCCAAGACGGCGTCTTGTCAAACACCGTCCCTATCCGCTTCCAATTCAAAAGGTCGTTCGAAGTACGACAGGAGATCTGCCCCGGCGCGTCGCCCCGCTGGGTGGTGCAGAAAACATAATAAGTGCCGCCCTGCCGGATGATGCAGGGATCGTGCACCGGGGCGATATCGCCGCCGAGACGGGGGTTGAGAGCCCCGGACTGCGCCAGCGCCAGGCGGCCGCCTCCCGTCAGGACGGCCATGGTGGCGAGGGCATATCGGCGGCTGATCAACGCCATGGGGGACCCTTTCCGTGAATTGCTTGGCGGCCGGCGCCCAGGGGGCCACTACGCCTAGCTTTTCTTAACGAGTGCAGCGAGTTTAGAAAAGCTGGCGCCCGACCTCGCGGCAACGCCGCGAGGAAGGACCGCCACACCGGCGGTGCTCAGAAGTTCGCCGGTGGCACGTCTCGCGTCCCGTCCCCATACGCGAGTTTTGCAGATCCTGAACTCACGTCAAATCTCCCGCAGGTTACAAGCGATAGCGCAGGCCGATCGAGTAGGTCTTGTCGTACTGCGAGATTTCCGAGTTGTAGAGCAGGAAATCCTGCGCGCTCTGTTTGCCGCCATAGGTCTTGAACTGGCTGTTGATGATGTTGGTGGCGTCAAAGGTCAGGATCAGATTGTCGTTCCAGGTGTAGTTGAAGGAAAAGTCCAGATTTTCGCGCGGCCGCGCATATTGGCGTTGCGGCTGCACGCCTGGCGTGAAGGCGGGATTGAAAAGGGAGGTGCTTCTCCAAGTGTAGGAAAGACGCAACGAGTACGGGCCCTGCTCATAGATGGCCGCTCCGTTGTAGCTCCACATGCTGATATTGTTGAAGGGACCGGCAAGATAGGTGGCGTTGACGTCCCAACCGAAGCCGCTAAGGAAGCCGGGCAGGAAATCCAGGAACTGGGAATAGCCGGCTTCCGCGCCTTCCAAGGTGGCGTCCTGAAGATTCTGCGGCAAGTTGTAGTTATAAACCAAACCGTTGACAGTGACCTGACCGTTGACGCAACCGGCAATAACCGCGGTACAGGGCGCGGTCTGGATATAGCCCTTCACATCGCGGTGGAACACCGCCAGGCTGACATGGTTGCCATGGCCCCAATAATATTCGCCGTCAGCGTCCAGGTTGACGGACTTGACTGCGTTCAGGTTGGGATTGCCGCTGGCGGAGGTGCCCAGCAGGGTCTGGCCGGCGCCGCTGAAGGACTGTGCCGGATTGAGCTGCGCGAAAGTCGGACGGGTCACTGTCTTGCTGGCGCCAAAGCGGAAGAAAAGACCGTCAGCGAGCGTCGCACGTAGATTGAGGCTGGGCATCAGGTCGGTGGTTTCCTTCCGCGCCGTGGTGGGCGTAAAGGAAATCTGGCCGGCGTTCTGGTTCGTCAGATAGGCCTGTTCCGTCAGTTGGGTATCGACATAACGGGCGCCGACATTGCCGTCGATCGGAATGCCCCAGACATCGAAGCCCCAATTGACCTTGATATAGCCGGACTGGCTGAACTCATTGACGATGAAGGTGGAGCTTTGAACGTCGGGACGCTCACCGGTCAAACCATAAAGATTGCGGACTTTTTCGATATTGTCCCACAGCCAGTCAGGCTCGAAGGTCGTCCAACTGGTCTCGCCGAACCGGCCGTCAAAGAAACTTCCCCAAGTATGCCTGGAAGCGCCTGCGCCTAGGGAGCCGACCGTGATGCCGCCCAGGGTGGTGAAGTTGGCGGGGCTGTTGCCGCCAGATCCTTGCGCCAAATAGGCCTTGCAAACCGGGCTGTTCAGCGTGGCAACGATATCGGCGTTATAGGCCAAGGTTGGATTGGGTGACTGGGTGCAGTTCAGCGCGGCATTGGCGGCAGCGGTGTTGTGCGCGCTGCGGGCGCCGACGCGGTAGCCGAGTTCAATGGACTTGATGTAGCTGGACGGCGAGAAATCATATTGCACGTCGGCGCGCCACTGCCAATCACCGCCCGACGATTTGTTACGCTGGTCGAACAGCTGATCCAGGATCAGATTGTTGGGATCGTCCTGCACATTGCCCACCGTGCTCACATACGAACCGCCGGAGCCTTGATAGTTGTTGTCAAAGCTGAAGCCATCCAGCGGGTAATTGTAGGCCGTGTCGGGGATGATATTGATGCTCAGAACCTTGCTGGTGGTGGCACTCAGCTCGGTCTTGAAGGTCAGATGGTCGGTCACCAGCCAATCGGCGCCCGCCGCGATCTGAAACGTGTCTTCCTTGTTGCGGCGGTCCTGTTCCGAGGTCAGCGAATAGCAGCCGGACTTGCCGGTCGCCACGATATTGGAGCCGGGGAAAACCGTGCTGGCGGCCGCATCCGGGCAGTTGCTGCGCAGCTTGACGTCGACGAAAGACGGCGCCTTCTGCCTGAGCCGGCTGTAGAAGGCTTCCGCGAAGATGTCGAGATTCTCGCTGGGCTTCCACTGGGACGACAGATTGATCGATGCCCGTTCAATCGAGCCGTTGCGCTGAAACAGGCTGATATTGGAACTTTCGGCGGCATAACCGGGCCTGACGCCCTGGGCAAAGGGCACGTTCAAGCCTCCCGAACCCAACGGGCCGGCCGCGGTGGTTACGCTGCGAACTGGGCAATTTGTTATCGGGTTGATGGTACAAACCGAGCCGCCAAACGAGCCGGCGCCAGGCACCGGGCCGATGATGGTGCTGCGCACGCCGCCCAACACCTGATCCTGACGGACATGGATGTTCTTGTAGGACATGTCAAACAGCACGCCGATTTCGCCGATTTCGGTGTTCCAGCGATCGGAAATCAGGAAGCTGAGCTGCGGATCGATATGGTCCGCCAGCGATTCATTCACCGCCTGGCCGCTGAAGGAAAATTTGAAGCCGTCGAAATCGAAGGGACGGTGCAGGCGGATGTCGATCAGGCCGGCGATACCGCCCTCGATGTCGGTCGAGGAAGAGGCCTTGTGCACGTCCACGCGCTGCAACAATTCGGAGGGAAAGTCGGACAGGGTTATCGCGCGGCCGGTCGAGGAGAAGATCGCCCGCCCATTCAACAGAGTCTGAATATCAGGCAGACCGCGGATCAGAACGGTGTTGGGCTCGACATTGTTGCGCAAGATGGCGACGCCGGTGACGTGCTGCAGCGATTCCACCAAGGTGCTGTCCGGCAGCTTGCCGATATCTTCCGCGACAATCGAGTCGATGATCTGGCCCGCGTTCTGCTTGACTTCCAACGCGTTGTTCAATGAGGCACGGACGCCGGTAACGGTGACCGTTTCGGTTGACTCCGGAGTTTGCGCTTGAGCCATTCCGACGGTGGCCAAAGCAATCGCAAATGCAGACGCACTCCCGCGCAGCAGCTTCCTATGCATCTTAAATCCCCTCCCAGAGTCGCAGCGGATGAGCCGCCGCTGTTATTTATAACTCAGACAATATTCATGGGATCGCGCAGGAGGCAAGCGCTTTCGTCGGACAATTCGATCTTGCATATAGTGAGAGTGCAGCGCGAAAAGAACGATTTTCTCAGTAAATGTCTGATTTTACGGGACACAGAAAACGGCCGGAATACTGCGTGATATTTCCTCAGACAAAATTGCCGCAGCTGGGCCCAGCGGGTAAATTTGCGGGAAAGCAACCGGCCAGGCAGCGGACTGGACAAACTCCAGGATTCCGCGATGTGTTTGTTTTGCCGGCGCCGCCGGGGCGGCGTGTTGGGAGGATGTGATGACCAGGAGTGCCTTTGCTTGCCTGTGCTTGGTGTCGTGCCTGATAGGCTCGGCGGCAGCGCAACCGGTGGACCGTGCGGTCGGCAAAAAGCTGGTTGACGGCCAAGCCTATGTGACCCTTGTTCGCCTCTCGCACCAGCCGAAGACGTCCGACAATGGCCGGCTACTGATCGCCTTTGAAGAAAACGGCATGGAAGGCATTCCGATCTATGAAAGCCGCGATGAGGGGGAAAGCTGGCAACTCGTGACCCATGCCACCGATGCCCAGCATAACGATCACGCCAAGTGCAATCTGCATTGGCAGCCGCATCTCACCGAAATGCCGCGCACGGTCGGCGATTTGAAGGCGGGCACCGTGCTTCTGTCGGCAAGCGCGGTATGCAATGGCGACAATGGCCGCATGGCGTCGATGCAGCTTCAACTTTATGGATCAACCGATCAGGGGCGCAGCTGGCAATATCGCAGTACGATCATTGATGGCACCGCCGAACTGCCGGTCTGGGAACCCAATTTGCTGGTGCTGGATGACGGCAAGCTGGTCACCTTCTATTCCAGCGAAGTCCATAAGCGGGACGGATACAATCAAATGCTCGGCCACAAAGTCTCATCCGATCAAGGAAAGACTTGGGGACCGGAAATTTCCGACACCGCAATGCTGGGCGGGGTGGAACGGCCTGGCATGGTCATTATCACCCGGTTGCCCAACGGCACTTACGTCTACAATTATGAGGATGTCCAAGGGCCGAACAACGGCCAGGTCCATCTCAAATTCAGCAAGGACGGGCTCAACTGGGGGGCCCCGCAAGACCACGGCACGCCGGTTATCGCGCAAGGCGGCCAATATCCGGCCAACTGTCCCACCGTGTTCTGGTTTCCCGTTGGTGGCCCCAACGGCGTCCTGGTGGTGAGCGCCCGGCAAGCAGGCGGCGGCGGCGACGCCAGCGGCCGGTCCTTTTACTGGAACAACAACAATGGCGTTGGGCCCTGGTGGGAAGTGGCCGCGCCGGTGCAAAAACTGATGAATCCGCGCGCCGGCTGGACTCAAGCCATTATGCAAAAGAGTGATGGCGGTATCCTGCATATCACCTCGTCCGCATCCCCCGACGCGCTGGCCAATCCGTCCAAAAACCAGATTTTGTTTGCTTCCGCCAAATTGAATTTCAACCGCTACGAAGCCGAAGACGCTGCGCGCCAAGGATCGTCCGTGATGCGCGATGCATCCATGTCGAATGGCGCCAAGAACCGGCTGGGCGCAAATGATATCGGGCGTCTGACTTTCACCATCCATGTCGCGAAAGCGGGCGCCTACCGTCTGGCGGTGAACTATGGCGATATCGGCCTTGCGGCCACGCCGCGGCTGCATGCCAATGGCAAGGCGCTGTCCGGCGCCGCCCAGACGGCGGCGCTGGATCCCGCCCTGGCGGCATTGCGCGCCCGCGATCTGGGAACACGCAGCCGCGGCGAACGCTATGAGCTGTCAGCGACGACCCAACTGAAAGCCGGCGACAATGTGATCGAGGTCTTGGGCGGCGCCTATGCGCTGGACATCGACTATCTGGAGATTACGCCCGCGCAATAAGGCAGCGGCGTTATGCCGTTTCGACCAATACCACGCCGGCAAGCGCCAGCAGCGCCAATCCCTGTTTCAGGCTGGTGACCGCGGCTTCGCCGTCAACCACGGCGCATAGCTTGGCAAGCGGCACACCCTGGCCATCGTTGAGCAGCGCCAACGCCGGTTTGACAGTCCCCGGTACGGTATAGGTTTTGCCATAGGCGTGAAAAACTACCTTGTCTCCCTGGTCTATCAGGGACAGGCGGGGCGCCGACGCCAACCGAAACAGGCAGTCATCCCGCAAAGGCCCTCCTTGGTTGTAAGGCGCCTCGGGCAACTGGATGGACGGGCGGCCATGCACATGCAAGGCCGCATCGCGCATAAAATTCTCGATGGCCTTGTCATCCAGCATTTCGCCCACGATGGCGCGCAGTTCAGCCATATAGGCCCGTTGCGCCGCCGCATCGTGCGGCAGGGGCAGATTGCGGCGCAAATGAACATTGCCCCGTAACCGCGTCGCCACCCAGTTGAGCAAATTCAGGCCATGCATCGGCGCGATGCCGAAGGTCAGATGCAGGCTGGGCTCGTTGACCGCATTGGCGACATGCCACCAGCCGCGCGGCAGATAAAGGACATCCCCCGCATTCAGCATCCC
>Ga0163162_10007034_pt1 | contig 10911 bp, 9 predicted proteins | sample S55metaG_FD_115310 | JGI IMG/M metagenome (GOLD analysis project Ga0163162, IMG submission 115310) | Switchgrass rhizosphere microbial communities from Kellogg Biological Station, Michigan, USA - S5-5 metaG | ecosystem: Host-associated > Plants > Roots > Rhizosphere > Soil | place: USA: Michigan...
ATGCCGTGCAGCGGTCCGCGCCCTTTGTCCGATGCGAACTCTTGTTCCGCTTGGCGCGCCCGGGCACGAGCGCGCTCCGCGGTGATGGTGATGAAGCTATGCAGCTTGCCGTCGAGCGCTTCGATGCGTTCAAGGCAGGCGTCGGTGAGATCCACCGGTGAATAATCCTTGCGACGCAGACCGGCGGATGCTTCGGCGATGGTCAAATAACAAAGGTCATTGGATTTTATGACGGTACTCATTTTTGATCGCCGTCCGCTGCGATAAAGACTCCGGCCGGCTCATCTCCAGGCACAATCACGGCGCGCAGCGCGGCGACTTGTTGTTGAGACCGATTGACGCCGGGCAGCAGGCGTTGCAATTCATCGTCGGAAAGAGTCAAGCCGGCAAGATCCGCCATGACCCGCAAGCCCTCAATCGTAAGTTCTTTTGCCATCGTTTGCCTCGGATGCTATGACTTTTTGCGAGCGCGCTTAGATGCAATCAATCAGGTACTGGCGCCCGCTCATTGCCGTTAGTCTGTTCGGTGCGTGGATCGCGCATTGTCGCAAATTGACGAAGTTTAATTCTTCGGCACCAACACCTCGCGGATTTTCGCGACGCTCTTCGCGTCCATTTTAAATAAATTCTTGACGATACCATCCATTTCACTTCCGGTCAGTGGATTGATTTCGAACTTCGATTTTTTCATCTCGGCGAGCAGCTCCGGGTCCTTCATCGTGGCGTTGAAGCCGTTGCGTAAAATATCAATGCGGCTTTTTGGCATGCCCGGCGGCAAGGCATAGGCGCGCAGTATCGCCGATGGCGCGTGGATGCCGGCCTCGATCAACGTGCGCGCGTCCGGCGTCTTGGCGAAATCGATGGCATTGGGGACGTTGGGAATATCTTCGGCTTTCTTCGCGTTGACCTGAATGATGGCTTTGACCATGCCGGATTCGAGGCCATTCGCCCATGTGGTTCGTATCGACGCCCAGGTCCAGCAGCCGCCGTCGATTTCACCGGCTTCGGCGGCGACGCGAATATTCGAAGTTCCTTTGAACCCTTCGATCAATTGCATCGGCAAACCGAGCGCGGCTTTCAAGACGCGCGGCACGTCGGAATCGTTCGCGCCCGGGGCTTCGCCGCCGAGCTTCACCGTTTTTTTGCCGGCGAACCAGTCGTCCAAGGAATTGATGCCGCTGGCTTTGGTCAGCGCGCAGACGGTCTCGTCTTGCACCGGCGCGCCGAGCCACTCAAATTTGCGCGCGTCGAACTCGATTCCTTTATCGCCCATGATCTGCTGCAAGACGAGCGAGCCGATAAAGTTGCCGATGACCAAACCGTCTGGCGTCGCCTTGAAAAGAGAATTGGCAGCCACCCGGCTGCCCGCGCCGGTCATGTTGTCGACAATGATCGCAGGGTTGCCCGGTACGTGGCGCCCCATGTGACGGGCGATGACGCGCGCGTACGCATCGAAGCCGCCACCAGCGGCAAAGCCAACGATGATGCGGATGGTTTTGCCGCGATAGAAATTCTCATCCGCTGTGGCGGTGTACGCCGACCGAGGTGTGAAAGTTGCCACTAAAGAGAATAGGACTATTACGAGTCTAAGCATCGCGCCTCCTTTCGGGGTTTAAGTCGTTTAGCCAGTTCAAGCGGCTCAAGCTATTCGAAAGGAATCGTAGTCCGACTAAACGCTTGAGCTATTTGAAGCGCATGAAACGATCTCTTACTGGAATCGGCTGGCTCAGCGCAAGTTGCCGGTGTGGCCGAGGGAGTACCGTCCCGGTTGCGGCCAGACAGTGAGGCCGTGCGGCTCGGTTTTCACGGGAATACTTTTAACGTTGCCGTTGGTTGTGTCGATGACATAAACCGAGTTGTCGTAGCGGCCGGAGAGCCAAAGCTGTTTGCCGTCGATGCTGATGTTACCCATGTCAGGGCTGCCACCGCCCGGGATCGGCCACGTCGCTTCCACTTTTTGCGTGGCGAAGTCGATCACGCTGACGCTGCCTTTGCCTTTCGGAGGGCCGTAAACGCGCGCGACACCGCGGTTGGCGACGTAGAGCTTCGTGCCGTCTCGGCTCGGATACAAACCGTGCGTGCCGATGCCGGTTTTGATATGGCCGAGCTCCGTAAACTTTTCGCCATCGACGACAAACACGCCATCAGCCTTCATATCAGCGACATAAAAAACTTTGCCGTCGGGCGAGATGCGCACGTCCTGCGGCATCCCGCCTTTGGAGAACTTGAGATAGCCGGCGATCTTTTTTTCGACAAGATCGATCTTCACCACGCTTTTGGCGTATTCGCAGGTAAAAATCGCGTACCGCCCATCAATGGAGAAATCCGCGTGATTGATGCCGCGGCAGTTCGGCGTTTCGATCGAGTATTTGAGCGCCATCGTGTGCGGATCGCGAAAGTCGAGGCGCTTATGCGCTTCCGCGACGACGATTGCGGCGCTACCGTCCGGCGTAAAATACATATTATAAGGATCGTCGACGGGAATATTTTTGCCGGGCTTGCCGGTGAGCGGGTCGATCGGCGTGACGCTACCGTCGGTGCGGCCTTCGGCGTTATTGTTGACCCAGAGAGTTTTTAGGTCCCACGACGGCACCACGTGCTGCGGGTTAATGCCGACTTTGTATTTGTCGACGACTTTCAACGTTGCGGGATCGATCACCCAGACATCGTTGGAGGTTCGATTGGGCACGTAGACTCGATGCAGGTGTTTCGCCACGACCGGGCTGAGGTTTTCCGGGCGTGTTTCACTGTAGAGATTCTTTGGATCGACGACCGCCGGCATGCCAGGAACGGTCTGGATCGTCTTTGCAGTTGTCTCCGCTCCGATCGCCATCGCGGAGAAACAAAAAATCCTTGCCACGATGAACGTTGCGAACAGCGAGACACAAGGCTGACGATGCCGCATGAATCTTACCTCCGAGATAAAAACCGTCGCCCGCCGAGCATTGACGCCCGGCGGGTGCATGAATGTTAAACGAAAACTATTGAGATTACGAGAATGGCGTGGCTAGGCGGCAGTTTTTTTCTTCTTGTTCTGGATGGCCCAATAGACGTTTTCCGGTTTGAGCGGCAGATCGTAGACACGCACGCCGGTAGCGTCCGCGACCGCGTTGCCGATCGCTGCGGGCGTCGGCGCGAGGCCGGGCTCGCCCAAGCCTTTGGCGCCATAGGGGCCTTCGGGCTCGGCGCATTCGACGACGATCGAGATCAGCTCCGGAATATCCAACGAAGTTGCCAGATGATAATCGAGAAAAGACGGATTGCGCACTTTGCCGCTCTTGTCGATAACCATCTCTTCGTGCAATGCGGAGCCGATGCCCATCACCACGCCGCCTTCGATTTGCGCCACACAATTGAGCGGGTTGATCGCCTTGCCGACGTCGTGGGCCGCGGACATGCGCAGCACGCGCACGCGCCCGCTATCCTCATCGACGGCGACTTCGGCTGCTTGCGTGGCGTACATATAAAAAGCCGATGCATGATCGCTGTGACCGGTCTCGATATCCAGGTCTTTGCCGATTTCGTAGGTGTAGGAGCCGTCGCCGCGCACTTCGCCGTTAATGCCGAGCTTGCGCCGCACGACTTCGCCGATCGGCAGAGCCTGCTGCGGCTGGTCTTTCAAGAAAACTTTGCCGTCGGCATAGTCGAGATCTTTGACCCCAGCTTCGAGCATCGGACTCGCGGCTTCCATGATCTGCTCGCGCGCGTGAATCGAGGCGCGGCGCACCGCGTTGCCCATGTGATAGGTGCTGCGGCTCGAGGTTGTCGACGCGTCGAAGGGAATCACGTCAGTGTCGAGCTGATGCATGTGCACTTTTTCCATTGGTACTTTGAGTTCCTCGGCGGCGACTTGCGAAAGAATCGTGTTGCAGCCCTGGCCGATTTCCACCGTGCCGGCCAGCACCGTCACTTCGCCTTTAGCGTTGACGACGACACCGGCAGCGGATGTGGTCGGTGACCGGGTCGGTTTCTGGATACACGCGAAACCTTTGCCGATTTTTACCCCCGGTCTGACGTTCGACGGTTTCTTGCCCCAATCGATTGCTTCAGTCGCTTTTACCAAGGTTTCCTTGAGACCGACGGCGTGGAGTTGCTCGCCCCAGTATGAAGTGTCGCCTTCGACAAAGATATTTTTCATGCGAATGTCGACGGGGTCCATGCCTAACCGTTTGGCGATCTCGTCCATTTGTTGTTCACCAGCCCAGGCTCCTTGAGGAATGCCATAACCTCGATAAGAACCGGCGACAGGCTTGTTCGTGTAAACGGCATAGCCGTCAACTTTCACATGCGGAATGCGATAGGGCCCCGGCGCCGGCAGGCTGCCGCGAATACAAACCGTCGGGCTCTTTTCGGCGTAGGCGCCGGCGCCCCAGTAGATTGTCATCTCGCGCGCCATCAGGGTGCCGTCTTTTTTCACACCGCTTTTCGAATAAACCACGGCTTCATGGCGCGTCAGTGTCGAAATAAAAGTTTCTTCGCGATTGAACTTTACACGCACGGGGCGCCCGTTGGTATGAAAGGCCAGGGCCACCGCGATCGGCTCGACTTTCAAGCCGCCCTTGGAGCCAAAGCCGCCGCCCTGCAACGGATTGATGAAACGGATCTTTTCCTTGGGCATACCCAACGCTTCGGTAATTTCGTGTAGGGCGCGGAACGGCGCGTCGTTGGCGACCCAAATCGTCAATCGTCCCGATTCTTTGTCGAACTGCGCGTGCGCCGAATGCGGCTCCATGGCCGCGTGCTGGATGATGGGCACGAAATATCTTTCTTCGAGTACGAGATCGGATTCCTGGAAGCCTTGCTCGACGTTGCCGGTGCGCAGCTTGAAATGTTCGGCGACGTTGGGCATCGCGCCTTGGACGACGAATTCAGCTTTTCGGTACTTGGCAAAGCCTTCATGAATTTCTATGCAGCCCGGCTTGCAGGCTTCCTCGGGGTCCGTATACACGGGCAGATCTTCGTAGTCGACCTCGATCAATTTTACCGCAGCCTGCGCGATATCTTCGTCTTCCGCTGCGACCGCTGCGACGGGCTCGCCAATAAAGCGCACTTTGCCTTGCGCCAGAAATGGCTTGTCTTTCACCGACTCGCCGTGTGTCCAAGGCACGGCTTCTCCGGTCACGACAGCAACAACGCCGGGAAGTTGTTTAGCTTTGTCGGTGTTAATCCGTTTGATCTTGGCATGCGCCTTGGTGCTGAACAAAGTTTTGCCGTAAAGCATATTGGGTAGCACGAGATCATAGCCATAGACCGCCTGGCCGGTGATTTTCTCTTCAGCATCAACGCGCTGAACCGGTTTACCCACGACTGTCAGTTCCGCCATTGTTCCACTCCTAAAATTTGTTCAACCCCTTCAAATGGTTCAAACTTCAAACCTTTGAAGGAAAAAAGGTTATGATAAATTTTACGCGCTTTTTGCGCGCAGGATCGCCGCCGCGTCTTGCACCGCCTGGATGATCTTGGCGTAGCCGGTGCAGCGACAGAGGTTGCCGGAAAGCGCATAGCGGATGTCGTCTTCGGTTGGGTTGGGATTTTCGTCGAGCAACGCTTTCGACATCATCAACATTCCTGGCGTGCAGTAACCGCACTGGGCGCCGCCGTCCTGCAAAAATGTTTTTTGAATCGGATGAAGCTCGGGGCCGATTTTCAACCCTTCAATCGTGACCACGTCGGCGCCGTCGAGCTCGCCGGAAAGAACCAGACAGGAATTCACCGGCTGGCCATTCAAAAACACCGTGCAAGCGCCGCAATCGCCCGTGCCGCAGCCTTCTTTGGTGCCGGTCGCGCCGATTTCATCGCGCAGCAAATCGAGTAAGAGCCGGTGCGTCGCCGCTTCGCGGCTGACGCTTTTCCCGTTTAACGTAAATTGGATTTTCTTGTTCATGACAACCTCAAAAATAAACTAGAGTGTTGGAGTAATGGAGTACTGGAGTGTTGGGTTAGGAATTTCGAAAACCCATGACTCCATCACTCCAATACTCCATCACCCCATTTCTTCTAGTATCTTCTTTCGCGCCGTTCCACCCAAGTCTTCGCCGGCCCTACGGCGGCGTTGAGCAGTGCCCGCTTGGTCATGGCGCCGACCATGGCGCGGCGGTATTCGGCGGTGGAACGCACGTCGCTGATCGGTTTGGCTTCTTCGGCGGCAATAGCTCCGATCTTTTCCGCCAACTCTTCGGTGAGAACCTGCCCTTCGAGAGCCGCTTCGGCGCGCTTGGCGCGGATCGGCGTCGGCGCGACTGCGCCAAGGACGATGCGGACGCCGTCACATTTCTTGTCTTTCTCGCCCAGATTGTAGGCAACCGCGACGCCGACGTAAGCGAGGTCCATCATCTCGCGGGGCGAAAACTTGATATATTCGCCGACGAGTCGCGGACCGGTTTTAGGTATGGAGACTTCCGTCAGGATTTCCTCCGCGCTCATCACGGTTTGCCCCGGTCCTTTAAAAAACTCTTCCAAATTAATTGACCGTTCGCCAGTGGCGCCGGCGATTTTAGCCGTGGCATTCAAAGCGATCAAAGCGGGCGCGGTGTCGGCGGACGGCGTCGCGTTGGACATGTTGCCACCGATCGTCGCGCGATTGCGAATCTGAATGGAGCCGACCTCGGCGGCACTTTGCGATAGAAATGGATATTTTTTTGTGATCAAACGCGAGATCTCGATCTCGCGCATGGTCGTGAGAGCGCCGAGTGTGATCGTGCCATCGCTGTTTTCGCGAATGCCGGCAAGACCGGGAACGCGCTTCAAGTCAACGATGTACTTGGGCAGCAAGCCCTTTTCTTTCATGGCAATGACCAAGTCGGTCCCGCCCGCGAGAAAGCGGCCGCCAGGGCCGTTTTCGCTGACCAGCCGTCTCGCTTCTTCGAGCGTAGCAGGCTGGTAGAATTCGAATGGTTCGGTGCGTTTCATGAAAATAGTGCCGTGAGGATGTTGCGGGGCGACCGCCGGTCGCCCCTACAATTCCTCGCTCCTTATACGAGTGGTTTAAGCGCTTTGCCGATGGCTTTGCCGCAAGGCTCGCCGTCTCTCATTTGAACGTGGCCGCGCACGACGGTCAATATCGGCATCCCTTTGACCTTCCAGCCGTGCCAGGGCGACGGTTTGTTCTTGCTGTGAAGTTTGTTGACGTCGATTGTGCCTTCCTTATCCATGTCAACGACAGTGATGTCGCCGTCGGAGCCGAGCCGGATGGCGCCTTTTTTCGGATAGACCTGCCACACTTTGGCCGGATTTTCGGAAGCGACTTTGACGTATTGATTCAACGTCAATCGACCTTTGTTGACCTCGGTTAAAATTAGCGGCACGCCGGTCTCGACGCCGCAGAAACCGGAGATGCAATCCCAGATGGCCGGCTTGGTGAGCTTGCCATAGATATCCGACCCTTTTTCTTCGAGCGTGTGCGGTGAATGATCGGTCGCCAAGGTATCGACGAAGCCTTCGCGCAGACCTTGCCATAAAACTTCCGCGTGATCTTGGGTGCGAACCGGTGGATTCATCTTCAAGAGCGAACCGACCTTGTCCATGTCGTTCGGTTCGCGCAGCAGATAGTGCGGGCCGGTTTCAGCGGTGACTCTCAAGCCGCGCGCCTTGGCGTCGCGCACCATGTAAGCGGCTTGCTTCGAGCTCATATGGAAAACGTGCAGCTTGGTGCCGAAAGTCTCGGCGAAGAAGAGTGCGTGATGCACGGATTCTGCCTCGCAGATATCGGGACGAGAAGCTTCCCAATAGCGCGCTTCGTTTTTATTTTCCTGCTTGAGCTTGTTGGTGCAGTACGCCATGATCTGGCGATTTTCCGCGTGAATTCCCAGCGGCAGCTTCGATTGTGCGATGTAGTCGAAAGCTTCCACGCACATGCCGTCGTCGGGAAACGGGAGGTTGCCGATGGTTTCACCGAAGAAAATCTTGTAACCGATCGCGCCAGCGGCGGCCATCGGCAAAATATCTTTGGTATTGGTTTGTACGACGACCCCGGTGATACCGAAGTCGACCAGCGATTTGGCTTCGCCCAGCTCTCTCTTGACCTTCACCTGCTCGGCGTCAGCCGTTGGTGGCACCGTATTCGGCATGTCGACGACGGTGGTAATTCCGCCGCAAACCGCCGCGGTAGAACCCGTGTTGAAATCCTCTTTGTGGGTCATGCCTGGTTCTCTGAAGTGGACATGGCCGTCAAACAGACCCGGCAATATGTGTTTGCCTTTGACGTCGACCTCCTGCTTGCCTTGAGGCAGCGAGTCGTCGGCACCGATCGCGACGATCACTTCGTTGCTGATCGCCACGCCCCCTTTAAAAGTTGCATCGGGTGTGACCACCCAACCATTTTTGATAACTAAATCTGCAGCCATTTTTCTTCCTTTCTATTTGTTTTTCTTATTGTTTGCTTCAATAACTCGGAGTCCGCGAATCGCTTGCCGCTGTTGGAGATCGGTCATGACGTTTTTTTTGCCGGCTTGAATGTGGCTGCGCAGAACGGCGACAGCTTTTTCGGCATCGCGGCGTTCGATCGCTGCGAGCACCTGTAAATGTTCCTGGTGCGCGGCCAGCCCGCGGGCCGGATCGTACAGTCCGTCGGTCCGGCGCTTGAGCACGATGCGCTCGAACACGTGGTTCAGGGTGCTCATCAAAGTTTCATTGCCGGCGAGCTCCGCGATCGCCAAATGCACCTCCTGGTCGAACATCAGCCGCTCTCGGGTGAACCGGTTTTGCACGTCGCGCCCGTAGGAATTCATCTTCGCTCGCAAGCGAGCGAGCGCGGCAGCGGTGAGATTCGCGATCGCCTTTTCCACAGCGAAGGCTTCCAGCGCTTCGCGGAGCTCATAGAGCTCTTCGGCCTCTTGCATTCTAATTTCTTTGCAGGTAAAACCGCGATTCGGTAGAAAGGAGACGTATCCTTCCTGAACAAGTCTCGTCAATGCTTCGCGTACCGGCGTGCGACTGACGCCGAGACGCTCGCTGAGCTGCTGATGATGCAGCTTCTGTCCCGGCATGATCTCATTGCAAAGAATCAAATTTTTTATCTGGTTGTAGACGCGAGCTGAAAGATTTTCAATGGCGCGCGGTTTAGTTTTAGATCGCTTGAGCGAGTCAGACATGGATCGATTTTTTGTATGCAAAAGTTTATGCAATTGCGGAACCCTATCCGATCCAATTAGGGTTGTCAACGAAGGCGCATCCACGCTTGCAAAAACGCATGGAAATGATAAGGAGTCATGCGATTTGAGGGTCATAGAGGATCCTCAATCAGGGTTTAGGCAAAATTTACATCGTCCACCCCACATCAATATATTATTTTTAAGGAGGCATTGTGGCACAGACTAAACTACAGGCGGTTGGATTACGGCACGAGTACTATCAGCCGCGCACGGGCGGCAGACTCTTGGCCCTGGATAACATCAACCTGCAGGTCGAAGAGGGCGAGTTCGTCAGCATCGTCGGGCCCAGCGGTTGCGGCAAAACCACCTTTATTAATCTCTGCGACGGTTTGCTCAAGCCGACCGCGGGCCACATCGCCATTGACGGTGTGCCCGTGACCGGCCCAGGCACGGATCGCGGGATGGTGTTTCAGGATTCCTGCCTCATGCCGTGGCGCACCGTGGCGAAGAACGTGATTTTTGGTCTGGAGTGCCAAGGTCTCGACAACGGAGAGGGGCAAGATCGCGCCAAAAAATTCATCAAACTGGTCGGCTTGCAGGGATTCGAAGATCACTATCCGCACGAGCTCTCCGGCGGTATGCAGCAGCGCTGCAATTTGGCGCGCGCGCTCACCGTCGATCCCAAAATCCTGATCATGGACGAGCCATTTGCCGCTCTTGACGCGCAAACGCGTGAAATCATGCAGGCGGAATTGCTGCGCATCTGGCGCGAGTCGGGCAAGACCGTGCTTTTCATCACGCATCAAATCAACGAGGCGATTTATCTCGCCGATCGCGTAATCGTGTTTGGCGCGCGTCCTGGAAAAGTAAAAGAGATGATCAAAATCGATCTGCCGCGCCCGCGCGATCTTTCCATCAAGCGCGATCCGAAATTCTTACAATACGAAGATCGGCTTTGGAGTTTGATTGAAGAAGAGGTCAAAAAGACCATGCTTCAAGATCAAGTGGTCCGTAACATCAATAACTGAGATTCCCCGACAGGGTTGGACATGAGCAGTCGTTTCAATTCCCAATCCCTGATTCTAGTCGGCTGTACCGCTTTCGTTCTCTACCTCGCCGGGATTCCTCTCGTGATGCTGCTTTATGGTAGCATCCGGAGCGCTCCCATTGGTGAACCGGGAGCGACTTACACGATTCAGAATTACGTCAAGGCTTATTTCGATAAGGAATTCTATCTTCTACTTCTCAATTCCGTTTATTACGCTCTCGGCACCTGCAGCCTGACTTTCGTGATCGGAACGTTTCTCGCTTGGGTGAGCGAAAGAACCAATACGCCGCTCAAGAAATTGTTCGTGGTCATGTCGCTGATCCCGTTCATTATCCCCGGCATTCTCAGCACGATTTCGTGGATCCTCCTCCTCAGCCCGAAGATCGGCTTGATCAATATTGTGGTCAAGGAAGTTCTCGGACTCGAAGCCGCGCCGTTTAACGTCTATTCTATGTGGGGCATGATATGGGCGGAGGCGATCCATCTTTACCCGTTGGTATTCCTCTTGATGTCGGCGGCGTTTCGCAACATGGATACATCTCTCGAAGAAGCCGCGCTCACCGCCGGGTCGAGCACTCTGCAAACTTTTTGGAAGGTCACGCTGCCGCTCATGCGCCCGGCGATGTTCAGCGTTCTGTTGATCAACTTCGTGCGTGGCATCGAAGCCTTCGAGGTGCCGGCGCTGATCGGCGTGCCGGCCAAGATCTCGGTTTTTACCACCAAGATTTTTCTGGCTATTCATCAGTTTCCTTCTGACTTCGGCCTGGCGGGCGC
>Ga0163162_10007035_pt1 | contig 10910 bp, 8 predicted proteins | sample S55metaG_FD_115310 | JGI IMG/M metagenome (GOLD analysis project Ga0163162, IMG submission 115310) | Switchgrass rhizosphere microbial communities from Kellogg Biological Station, Michigan, USA - S5-5 metaG | ecosystem: Host-associated > Plants > Roots > Rhizosphere > Soil | place: USA: Michigan...
ATCCCCGCCCCCGAGTCCGCGCACGCGATCCGGGTGGCCATCGACGAGGCCGAGCGGTGCAAGAAGGAAGGCAAGCGGCGGACGATCCTGTTCAACCTCTCGGGGCATGGCCAATTCGACCTCGGCGCGTACGAGGCGTACCTCGCCGGCAAGCTCCAGGACTACGAGTATCCGATCGAGAAGGTCCAGGAAGCGCTGCGTAGCGTGCCGAAGGTCTAGGAGACGGGGCGCATGACGCTCTCACGCCGCGGTTTTCTGGCGGCGGCCGCCGGCGTGGCCGGCGCCGGCGCCCTCGTCGGTGCGCCCGCCCGGCCGCGCGCTCAGGGCAAGGGCAAGGTCCGGCTGGCGTACCTGCAGCTCGGGTGGGCGGCGACCGAGATCATCCACAAGGAAGATCTGCTGGGCAAGCACGGCTGGTCGACCGAGTACTCGATCGTGCCGGGCTCGCCGGTGCCGCTACTGAATCAGCTCACCAGCAAGAACGTCGACGCCATCGACATGTCGTTCGCGCTAGCCGCCAAGGCCTTCGAGGACGGCGCGCCGATCAAGGTCACCGGGGTAGCCACCGCGGTGCTGGGGGCGATCGTGGCCCGCCCCGGCAGCGGGGTGAACAAGGTGGAAGACCTCAAGGGCCGCAAGGTCGCGGCCGTGGTCGGCACCTCCACGTTCTTCGACATTCGCGCGCTGACGCTCAAGGGCTACGGCTTCGATCTCCAGAAAGACACGCAGATCGTGACGGCCACCGCGCCGCCGGACATGGTGACGCTCCTGGGCAAGGGCGACGTGGACGCGATCATCGCGTGGCAGCCGATCACCGATCAGGTCGTGCTGCGCGGCCAGGGCGTGTATCTCGCCAAGCAGATCGACCTGTGGCGCAAGGCCACCGGCCGGCCGACCGGGTTCCCCGTCCACGTCTGCTATCTCGTGCACAACGACTTTCTCGGCAAGAGTCCGGCCATCGCCAGAGATCTCAACGAGGCGCAGAAGGACGCGGTCGAGATCTGGTACAACCGGCCCGACCGCGCGGTGGAGATCGTCGCCGACGTCACCAAGCTGCCGCCCGACGTCATCAAGGTTGCCTACAAGGAAACCGTGAAGATGCTGTCGGGGCTGCCGGACGAGCAGGTGGACACGCTCATCGTGCAGCTCAAGATCAACAAGGAGTTCGGCTTCCTGAAGTCGGATATCTGGGACAACCCCGACCGGGTCCGAAAAGAGTTCTTCCACCGCGCGTGAGGCCGGGCTCGGGCCGTCCATGACGTGGCGTGACTGGACGGCCCGACTCCACCTGCCGACGCTGGCGGTGGGCGTCGTGATCCTCGCCGCGTGGTCCGCTCTGTCCTGGCGCTACGGCGCCTTCGTCCTTCCGACCCCGCTCTCCGTCCTGTCCGGACTGGGCGACATCGTCCGCTCCGGCGAGATCTGGCGCCACACCGGCGCGTCGCTGGCGCGGATCGCGGTGGGTTTCGGCGGCGCGGTCGTGGCCGCGGTGCTGCTCGGCCTGCTCGCGTTCCTCTCACCGCTGGGGCGCGGCGTGGTGGCCGACGGCCTGGCGGTCCTCAACTCGACCTCGGTGTTCGTCTGGATCGTGATCTCGATCATTTGGTTCGGGCTGAGCAACTGGGCGCCGATCTTCACCACCCTGATGATCACCCTGCCCGTGGTCGCGTCGAACATCGTCGAGGGTGTGGCCAGCGTCGATCGCCGCCTGCTCGAGATGGGCGACGTCTATCGCCTCTCGGGCGGGCGAAAGTTCCGGGCCATCGTGGTGCCGTCGACCCTGCCCTACCTGATCGCCGGCATGAAGGTGGGCTTCGGCCTGGCCCTCAAGGTCTCGGTCGTCGCCGAGATCTTCGGAGTGACCTCCGGCATCGGCTACATCATGAACTACAGTCGCGAAATCCTGGCCACCCAGATGGTCTTCGTCTGGGCGATCGTCATGATCCTGGTCATGACCGCCACCGACAAACTCCTCTTCGACCCCCTCTCAAGACATCTAACCCGCTGGCGATGACCCGCAAGCACCGCCCGGTGGATCCCTCTGCTCCGTCGTCGGCGCCGGGCGCGGGTGGAGGCATGGGTTGGGGTGGCTGGGACCCGTTCCCGCCGCCCATTACCGTGCGTCCCCCACGAGGTGGAGCCCAGCCGCCACGGTCTCGAGGCGGCCTGCCGCCTCGTGGTCCCCAGCCACCCCAACCCATGCCTCCGCCCGCGCCCGGCGCCCGACGACGCGCGCGGTGAGACAGCAACGGTGAAGCTCGAGGTCAGCGGTGTCGGAAAGGACTACCTGATCCCGGTGATCGAGTCCGTGTCGTTCGCGGCCGAGGCCGGTGAGTTCGTGTGCGTGCTGGGACCGAACGGCTGCGGCAAGACGACACTGCTGCGCATCGTGGGCGGCATCGAGCCGGCGACCAGGGGCCGCGTCACCCTCGACGGCCAGCCGATCGTCGCCGACGCGCACCATGTCCGGCGAATCGGCGTCGTCTTCCAGGAAGACCGCTTGCTGCCGTGGCTGAGCCTGCGGGACAACGTCGCGCTCGTCCTCACCCCGCTCGGTGGCACCGAGGCCGCGCGCGCCGCGACGGCCACGCACTATCTGAGCCTCGTCGGTCTGGCCGGCTTCGAGGACTACTATCCGGGCCGCGTGAGCGGCGGCATGCGCCAGCGCGCGGCCATCGCGCGGGCGCTGGCCATCGAGCCCGAGCTCCTGCTGATGGACGAGCCGTTCGGCGCCCTCGACGCCCAGAACCGCCGCATCATGCAGGCCGAGGTGCGCCGCATCTGGCGCGAGACCGGCCGGACCATCCTCTTCGTCACGCACTCCATCGAGGAGGCGGCGGCCATCGGCACCACCCTGGTGATGCTCTCGGCCCGTCCCTCGCGAGTGCGCGAGCGGATCGTCAACGACGACACCACCGACCGCGCGAGGCTGGTGGACCGGCTGAACACGATGATCATGGAAGAGGTCGAGCGCCAGCAGGGGGCGGGACCGCCCGAGCCATGAGCACCATCCACGTACGTCGACTCCGGCTCGGGGCCGCGCTGGTGCTCCTCACCTACCTGATCCTGCACTTCAGCAATCACGCGCTCGGGATCATCTCGCTGGACGCGATGGCGGCCGGACGCTGGTGGTTCCTGGCGCTGTGGCGGAGCACGCCCGGCACGCTGGCCCTCTACGGCGCGCTCGTCATCCACGGCCTGCTGGCCCTGTGGCTCCTCTATCAGCGCCGCACGCTTCGCATGCCAGCGTGGGAGGCCACACAGTACGCGCTCGGCCTGATGCTGCCGGCATTGCTCGTCGTCCACGTGGTGGGCACGCGGATCGCCTGGTGGCGACTCGGCGTGGACGATCCCTACACCCGGATCGTGCTGACGCTGTGGGTGCAAGCGCCGGAGTACGGCGCGCGCCAGACGCTGACGCTGGTGCTGGCCTGGCTGCACGCGTGCATCGGCGTGCACTTCTGGCTGCGCTTCCGGCCCTGGTACCCGCGCGTGCGACTGACGCTCTTCACGGTCGCACTGTTGCTCCCGACCCTGGCGCTGCTGGGCTTCGTCGCCGCCGGCCGCGAGGTGGCCGCGCTGGCGCGCACGCCCGGCTGGACGGAGGCCATGCTGGCCGCGGCCCACGCGCCGGCGCCGGCCGTGGCCGCCAAGCTGGTGGCGATCCGTCAGGGCTTCCTGACCGCCTACCTGTGGGCGCTCCTGGCGGTCCTGCTGGCGCGCGGAATCCGCCGGCTGCAGGAATGGCGGCGCGCGGTGCGGATCACCTACCCGTCGGGTCGCGTGGTGGCGGTGCCGGTCGGATTCACGATCCTCGATGCCAGCCGGATGGCCGACATCCCGCACGCCTCGGTGTGTGGTGGGCGCGGGCGCTGCTCGACCTGCCGGGTGCGCATCTCGCACGGACTGGCGCAGCTGCCGGCGGCCACCGAGGCCGAGCGGCGCGTGCTCGCGCGCGTCGGCGCCGCGCCCGACGTCCGGCTGGCCTGCCAGACCCGGCCGCCGCGTGATGTGACCGTCGAGCCGCTGCTGGCGCCCTCGGTCGCGCCGGCCGACGCCTTCGGCACCGACCTCCGACAAGGCCACGAGCAAGAAGTGGCCGTGCTCTTTGCCGACCTGCGCGGCTTCACGCGCATGGCCGAGCACAAGCTGCCCTACGACGTCGTCTTCTTCCTCAATCGCTACTTCGAGGCGGTCGGCAGCGCGATCACGAGCGCCGGTGGCGTCACCAACCAGTTCACCGGCGACGGCGTGATGGCACTGTTCGGCATCGAGGCCGGCCCGGCGACGGGCTCGCGCCAGGCGCTCGCCGCGGCGCGCGCGATGGTGCAGGGCGTGGCCACATTGAGCGCCGAGCTGGCGGGAGATCTGCCCGCGCCGATGCGCATCGGCATCGGCATTCACGCCGGCCCCGCGGTGGTCGGACGCATGGGCTGGGGCGAGAGCTTCTACCTCACGGCGGTCGGCGACACCGTGCATGTGGCTGCGCGGCTGGAGCAGGCGACGAAGGATCACGGCGCGGAGCTGGTCGTGTCGGAGGACGTCGCCCGCCACGCCGGCCTCGATCTCTCGGCCTTCCCCACGCAGGACCTGGCGGTGCGCAACCGCGCCGGCCGGGTGGGCGTGCGGATCATCCCGCACGTCGCCGACCTTCCGCTTCAGTTCTTATAGCCGGCGGCACCGAACTGCTAAGATCGCTACCGTGTCCGGCGATGGAGTCCGGTGCGTCGAGCCACTCGACCTAGACACGTCGGTTCCGTGAGCCTCGCCCCCATGTCATGACCGGCTACCAGGCGCTCGCACTCGCCCGTTGTGTCCTGACCCTCGTGCTCGCCGCCCTCTTTCTGGTCTTGGCTGCCGGGTGGCTTTCTCCCCGCCGCCTTCGGGTACTGGCCTTGAGCATGCTCGCCATCGGCCTGCTCGCCTACCCGAACTTCGGCGTGCTCCACCTGAACCAGTACCGTCACGTCCACTACTGGGACGCCTTTCACTACTTCATGGGCGCCAAGTATCTGCCCGAGCTCGGCTACGGACGACTGTACGAGGCTACGGTGGTCGCCGGGCGGGAGATGGGCGCCTTCCGCCACGTGTTCCAGATCCGGGACCTGGCGAGCTACGAGATGCGCGCGACCCGCACGATCGACGCGGACGCCATCCGGCGGCCCTTCACGCCGGCGCGCTGGTCGGCCTTCAAGCGCGACCTCACGTTCTTCGGCGCTCACATCAAGGAGTGGCCGGGTCCGCTGCTCGACCACGGCTACAACGATCCACCCCCTCGGGCGCGCCTGCTGCACGCGATGCTCCGCTGGGTCCCCGCCACGCCCCTGACCCTGCGACTGCTGATCGCGCTGGACTACCTGCTGATGGCGGCCGCGCTCGCGGCCGTCTGGCGCGCCTTCGGCGAGATTCCCGCGGCGCTGGCCTTCACGTTTCTGTCGCTGAGCTTCTTCGCGCGCTTCGACTACATCGGCGGCTCCATCCTTCGCTGGGACTGGATCGCCATGCTGCTGATCGGCGTCGCCGCCTTCGCCCGTGGCTCGGGACGGGTGGCCGGACTTTGCTTCGGAAACGCCGCGCTCGCGCGGCTCTTCCCGATCCTGTTCCTGGTCCCGCTGGCGGTGAAGTGGCTGCAGGGACGGTGGCGCGGCCAGCCCGACGCCACGCTGACCCGCTGCCTGGCCACCGCCACTGCCCTGATGCTCGCCGTCGGCGCCGTGCTCACGCTGGCCGGCGAGCCGTTTTCATCGTTGAGCGACTACGTGATCAAGATCGGCGTGCACCAGCAGAACCCCGCCGTCAACGCGGTGGGCCTCGGCTCGCTGATCATCTTCAACAGCGCGCCGTGGACCGTGAATCTCGACGGCACGGTCTCCGTCTCGCAGTACGCGGCGTTCGCGGCCCGCCCGGCAGCGTGGGTGACGCCGCTGGCTGCCGCCCTCTACCTGCTGGTCGCGCTGCCCCTGATCGCCCGCTCCCGAGCGCTGGCCAGCATGATGTACGCGGTGCCGCTGATCTTCTTCGCGCTCTCCCCCACCGGCTACTACTACTCGTTCCTGATGCTGCTGGTGCTCTTGCCGTGGGAGCACGGGCAGGTCAGCCGGATCAGCCTGCTGCAGATGGCGCTGCTCAGCATCCTCATGGCGATCAGTTACGTCTTCGAGTTTGCCTCGCCCGACGTCTTGCCGCTGTTCAACGTGGCGGCGATCCAGACGGGGTTGTTCTTTCTGATGTGGCTGGCCTTCGAGTACGCGCGCCTCGGCCTGGCCGGGGCGCCGATGATCAGTGTCGCCTCCACGCTGACGCCCCCGGCCGAGCCGGCGGCGGGCTGACGCCGGGCTCCGGCTGACCCGACGGGTCAGGCGTGGTCAGGCGCTCAGGATGCGATCCACGCGGCCGTACTCGCGGGCCGCCTCCATGAACCACTTCACGCAGTCGGGACTGGCCCGCGGCGGCAGCTCGCACGAGGTGGAGAGCACGAAGCGCGAGCGCTTGCCGACGGTGTCCAGACACCGCCGGACCTCGGCCTCGATCTCGGCCCGGCTGGCGCGCTCGAAGATCGTGACGTCCACGTTACCGATGCCGACCACACCCCGCTGATTGCCGAGCGTGACCAGTCGATCGAGCTGGTCCACCTGCAGCGCGGGATCGGACTGCTGATCGAGATCGATGGTGATGGCGACGAAGCCGACGTCGACCAGGTCCTGGTGGATCTGGTGGGTGGTGCCGCAGATGTGCACCGTGGTGCCGACCTTCTTGGCCTTGAAGTAATTCACGAGGTCCTGGTGGTAAGGCTTGATGAACTCGCGATACGTGTCGGGGCCGACCAGCGAGCACGAGGCCGTCGGGTCCGAGTACGACAGCCCGATCTTCGTGGTCAGCACCGCGTCACCGACCCGCTTGGCGTACTCCGTGGCGAAGCGCATCAGGTCGTGCACGAACGCCGGATCGTCCAGTGTGTCCAGACACATCAGCTCGGGGTTGCGCATGAGCATGGCGATCGTCCACGGCCCCACCAGTACCGCGCCGAGCCCGCTGGGAAACTTCTGGGCGGACAGCGCCTCGCACTGCTCGAGGAATCCGGGGATCCGGCCGGCCCGGAACGGGTCCGGCACCTCCATGCGGGCCAGCAGCCCCTTGTCGTCCTGCAAGACGTGCTCGTCGATCGAGGGGACAACGTAGTCGGAGTACTTGACGTGGCAGCCGACCGCCTCGACTTCCTTGGCCAGGTCGTTGAACGCCACCATGATGTCGGGCTGGTAGCGCTCGTAGTAGTTGATCATGGCCTTCACGGCCTTGGTCGGGTTGGTGCAGTACTCCTCGATCGATAGTCCATCCAGGCAGCCGGCAAACGAGCCGGCGATCGGATAGGCCGGCACGCAGTCCGCGAACTCGCCCTTGTAGGCGGCCATGACCCGCTCCCGCCCTGTCTTTCCGCCCGTCTGCGACATCGCGCCCTCCTCAGCGGACCGCGGTCGTCGGCTCGAGCAGCGGCCGGAACGCGTCCAGCGTGAAACCGATCTCGTCCCGCGTCAACTGGGGCCGCAGCAGCAGGCCGACCTCATCGGCTCCGGCCGCCTGCCAGCGCTGCAGCCGGCGTCGCGCCTCGGCCGGCGTGCCGAACACGATCAGCTGCTCCAGCAGCTCCTCCGCGTCGGGCGGCACCGCGCCCTGAAAGCGGGGGGCGTTGGCGGCGAGCACGGCCTGCACTTCCTTGCCGAAGCCCTGGCGGGTCAGCGAGTCCCGGTAGAACGTGCCCATGCTGACGACGTAAAAGGACACGAACCACGCCGCGCCTTCCCGCGCCCGCGCCGCATCCGCGGACACCACCGCCGGCACCGACGGGTAGACGCCCGGAAGCCGCCCGGCATGCCCACCGCGCTCGGCCCCCTCGCGCAGTCGCGCCAGGCCGTGGGCCAGCTGTCGCAGCGGGTACATGAACGGAATCCAGCCGTCGGCGAGCTCGCCGGCCAGCCGGACGGAATCGTCGCCGATCGCGGCCAGGTGGACCGGCACGTCGGGCGGAGACGGCACGTTGAGCTTGAGCGGACGGGCCGCGGTGGTGACGGCCAGCGGAATTCGATCGCCGCGCAGCAGGGCCCGGATCTGGCCGACCATGCGCCGCATCCGGGACAGGGGCGCCCCGAACGGCACATCGTGCAGGCCCTCGGCCAGCTGCGGCGTGCTGGCGCCCAGCCCGAGGACGAAGCGACCCGACGACAGCGAGGCCAGCGTGGCGGCGGCCATGGCGATGGTGGCGGCGCTGCGATTCCACACGCCGATGATCCCGGTGCCGAGCCGAATACGCGAGGTCTTCACGGCCGCCTCCGCGAGCAGCACCGTGGTGTCGTAGGCCCACGTCTCGGGCAGGTAGAACGCGTCGAACCCGGCGCGGTCGGCTGACGTCGCCAGCTCCGCGATGACCTCGCGGCGGTTCTCGAGCGGCATAACGGACACCGCGATCCGGGGGCGGCTCATGGTCGGCGTATTCTATCCGACCCTGCGCCGCGTCCCGTCCTGTGCTAGGAGTGACAGGATGTCCAATCGCGGGCGTGTGCTCCTCTGCGCGGCGTTGCTCCTCGCCGCCACCCCGACCCGGGGTCACGCCCAGGTCTTCCTGGCCTCGCGGCCGCACCCGGACTTCGTCATCGGTCCGCTGTTCCTGGTGGCCAGCGTCCAGCCGGATCTCGGGCCGGTCAACGTGTCGCTCTCGTTCAGCCTGACCACGCCCCCGGGACAGCACCCGTCCGAGATCAAGCAGGACCTGTTTCTGCTCTGGCCGACTGATGTGGGCGACGCCACCGCGCCGGGGTCGGCCGACCCCACGCTCGTCCGCGAGGTGGAGCGACGCGGCTTCGTGGTGAACGGCAGTGGGCGGATGGCCCTGGGCAGCCGCGAGCGCATGCAGCTGGGGACCGGCACACCACCCACACGGCTGCCCGAGGCGGCGTCGTTCGTCACGTTCAGCCGCCAGGGCAGTTCGGCCGCGCAGGTCGGCCCGTCCACCTACATCAAGATCCCGTGGAATCCGCGGCTCGCCGATCCGACCGGCGTCACCGTCCTCACCCTCGTCTCCCGCGGGCTGGTGACGCCCAAGCCGGCCACGTGGTTCGAGGAGCTCTTCTGGGGGCGGCGCTGGGTGCTGAACGTCGGGTTCGGCGACATCGGCTCACCGGTGATGTCGGGCTTCCCGCTCTACTTCGAGCAGCGCGACCACGTCGTGCGCCTCGGGCGCGAGTACTCCATCGTGGTGGCGAGCTTCTCCGATTCCGATCACCTGCGCATCGAGGAGATCGGGCCGTCCAGCGCCACCCGGCGTCCCAGTCGCCTGCGCGCGGGGATCGAGAACGTGACGATGCCGCTCGGCCCCACCGAGGGCGTCATGCCCCAGATGGTCAAGGTGCAGTTCAGCTACTTCGCGGGCGCGATCGCCTGGCGGCCGATCGGGGTCTCGCTCGTCCTCCTGGCGCTCGGCAACCTGGCTGGCTTCATCTTCCTGTCGCGCGACGTGGGGCGCCTGCTCCGCCGACGGCTGCACGTGCGGCGCCGGCAGGAGCCGGAGTTCGCGCGACTGGCCGGCGCCCCGCTGCCGCGCACGGTGGCCGACGAGATCCAGCCGGGCCGGACCACCGAGGCCGAGGTGCTGGAGCGCTGCGGGCCGCCCGACGAGGAGCGCAATCGCCGCGGGCCCGGCACGCAGCGCACGCTCATCTACCGGGCCACGCGCCGCCTGCCGCGAACACGGCGGGCCCTGGGCCGGTTGACCACCGTGCACCACTGGGAAGAGGAGCACTACGAGCTGGAAATCGAGGTCGAGGCCGGTCGCGTGAGCGCCGTGCAGTCGCGCATCCGGCGCGCCCGCGCCGCCAGCTAGAATCCCGGCCCGGTCGAAAAGGAGATCGCATGATCAAGCCCTACACCGCCGTCGGTCTGATCCCCACCGTCCGCGGCATCCGCCGGCGCAAGGACATCCAGATCAATCTCGAGCATCTGAGCCACCTGGTGAAGGCCGCCTCGTGGCTGTCCGCGCTCGATATCCCGGTGCGCCTGATCGCGTTCCCGGAGGGCGCGCTGCAGGCCTTCAACGACGAGGTGCTCGACCTCGACCACGTGACGTTCGCCCGCGAGTGCGCCATCGACATTCCCGGCGAGGAGACCGACGCGCTGGGCAAGATCGCCAAGGAGTACAACGCCTTCGTCATCGCCCAGGCCAAGGCGCGGCATCCCGATCTCAAGGATCGCTACTTCAACGTGGGGTTCATCATCAACCCGCGCGGCAAGATCATCCTCAAGCACTACAAGGTCTCGCCGCTGTTCCCGGTCGAGCACTCGGTGTGCCCGCACGACGTGTACGACTGGTGGATCGAGAAGTACGGCCGGAACCTGAACGCCTTCTGGCCGGTGGTTGACACCGAGATCGGCCGGCTCGGCATCATGATGGCCAACGAGGGGTCGTACCCGGAGAACGCGCGGGCGCTGGCGCTCAACGGGGCCGAGGTCGTCTACCGAGCCTCCTATCCGCACCCGGCCACCGGCAACGAGATCTTCGAGATCCAGAGCCGGGCCCGCGCGCTCGACAACAACATGTACATCGTGGCGCCCAACATGGGGACCTACTACCTGTTCCCCGAGGAGACGACGCCGATCGACACCTTCGGCGGGCGCTCCTTCATCATCGACTACAAGGGGCGCATCGTCGGGCGGCAAGACTATGGCGCCGGCTCCACCTACGTGGGGGGCGTCATCGACATCGAGGCCATGCGTGACCACCGGGCCCGCGCCCAGTGGGACAACTGGATGAAGGACCTCCGCACCGAGCTGTACCAGCTGCTGTACGAGAAGCCGATCTATCCCAAGAACCTCTATCTCAAGCGGGCGCCCATGAAGCACGCCGAGTACCGGGAGAAGGTCAT
>Ga0163162_10007038_pt1 | contig 10905 bp, 4 predicted proteins | sample S55metaG_FD_115310 | JGI IMG/M metagenome (GOLD analysis project Ga0163162, IMG submission 115310) | Switchgrass rhizosphere microbial communities from Kellogg Biological Station, Michigan, USA - S5-5 metaG | ecosystem: Host-associated > Plants > Roots > Rhizosphere > Soil | place: USA: Michigan...
TAGTGGTGGCAATCAAATGCGCTTAACAGCGGTGTTCGGTGGAACCGAATTTTTGAGCACACTCAAAAACAGATACCTCAACGAATCCTTTGTTGTTGCCGGTACATCTGCCGGTGCCATGGCTATGAGCCAAACCATGATTTACGAAGGTAACGCCACCCGCGCGCATTTAAAGGGAGAGGTGAAAATTACTACCGGACTGGGTTTCATGGACAACGTCATCTTCGATTCGCATTTTGAAAAGCGCGGACGTTTTGGAAGACTGGTGCAAGCCGTAGCTTCTAATCCGTCTTCCATCGGTGTAGGATTGGGAGAAGATACGGGCATGTTGATCACCGAAGGCAACATGATGGAAGCCATTGGCAGCGGACTGGTAATCATCATTGACGGACATAATATTCTGCATAGCAATATCGCCGATATACCCGAAGGCAATCCGCTTAGCATCGAAAACCTCATCGTACATTTTTGTGAAAAGGGAAATGGTTATCTCGTGAATGAAAGAAAGTTCATCATGGAAGCCCGGGATGGATCGCTGGTTCCGAAGCCGATGGATGTAGAGTAGGGCTTCTCGCAAAGGCGCAAACCTGCCTGCCGCAGGCAGGGTTTCGCAAAGCATTATTTAGTCCCCGCTGAGTCTGACCCGACATGCGCTAGCATGGCGGGGTGACTCAGCGGTTTTGTTTAAAGAAACTTCACGGAAATTATATCAAAATTTTTCTTTCCCTTTTGAATGACAAGGTATTTGTCATAAAGCAGGTCGCTTGTATTGAGCATATGCATTGGATCTGTAATTCTTTTGCTATTTACACTTAGTCCTCCGTTTTGTATCATTCGCCGAGCTTCGCCTTTGCTTGAAAATATTTTATTATCGACCAATATAGAAAGAATGTCCCTGCCATTTTTGAGATCTTGCGATTCGATTTCGAACACTATTTTTCCGTCCATTTGATCAAGTTCATCTTCCTGAAGTGACGCTACAGTTGAGGACTCTTTATTAAATAATAATGACGTTTTTTCAATTGCTTTTTCCAATTCTTCACTGCCATGCACAAATACCGTTACCTCCGCTGCCAGTTTTTTCTGCAAAACCCTGGAGCCCGGTTCCCGGTTGTGTTCTGTGGTGAGTGAAGCAATTTCGTCCTTACCCAAAAAAGTGAATATCCTGATCCATTTCGCGGCATCTTCATCAGACGCATTCAGCCAAAATTGATAAAACTGGTAGGGACTCGTTTTTGCCGGATCCAGCCACACATTTCCTTTTTCTGTTTTGCCAAATTTTCCACCATCGGCACGGGTAATCAGCGGACAGGTAAATGCAAATGCTTCGCCGCCTGCTTTCCTTCGGATAATCTCCGTTCCGGTTACAATATTTCCCCACTGATCACTGCCGCCCATTTGCAGTTTGCAATTTTTTTCCGTGTACAGGTAATAAAAATCATAACCCTGCACCAATTGATAGGTGAATTCGGTGAAACTCATTCCTGTATCTCCTTCCAGCCTTTTCTTCACACTGTCTTTGGCCATCATATAATTCACGGTGATGTGTTTTCCTACATCCCGGATAAACTGCAGAAAACTTAGTCCCTTAAACCAATCGTAGTTATTGGCCATCTCAGCCGCGTTTGGCAGGGAGGGATTAAAATCGAGGAATTTTTCCAATTGGGCTTTCACCCCCTTCATGTTGTGTTGCAGGGTTTCTTCACTCAGCAGATTTCTTTCTTCACTTTTTCCACTGGGGTCGCCCACCATTCCTGTGGCGCCACCTACCAGGGCAATGGGTTTATGCCCTGCTTTTTGCAAATGCACCAATAGAAGTATGGGAACAAGGCTGCCAATGTGCAGACTATCGGCCGTGGGGTCGAACCCAATATAACCGGTGGTCATCCGGGCATTCAATTGCTCTTCGGTTCCGGGCATTATATCCTGGATCATCCCCCTCCATTTCAATTCTTCAATCAACTTCATTTGGCGGCGGTTTTCCGGCAAAAGTAATTCAGGGTATCCGAATGGCCTAAAAGAGGCAATATTTTGAAGGCTAATGCGTTATAAAGATCCAATGTCCCCTTTTCACAAAAGTTTTATTTTCAGGGGGTATCCGGTACATTTGCCGCTGGAAATGCAGCGAAGGCCTGGATAGGACCGTCTAAGTAATGCTTATCTGAAAATCATATTGATGAAAAAAACCCTGACGAACCTCCTGTTAGCTAGCCTTGTATTGTCTACTTTCAAGGGTTTTTCGCAGTTTCGCAAGTATTCCAATGAATTTTTGAATATTGGAGCAGGCGCCCGGGGCCTGGCCATGGGCGGCGCCCAAATTGCTTCAGTTAACGACGCTACCGCTGGCTATTGGAACCCCGCCGGCCTGGTTAATGTGAAAGACTACCCAAGCCTGGCCCTGATGCACGCTGAATATTTTGCAGGGATCGGCAAATACGACTACGCTTCTATGGCCATTCCACTGGCCGATAAAAAGCGCACCATCGGTATCTCTATTCTCCGTTTTGCAGTTGACGATATTCCCAACACCTTGTTTCTTGTTGAACCCGACGGTTCACTCAATTACAATAATATCCGGTCGTTTTCTTCGGCCGATTATGCTTTTCTTTTTTCCTATGCCCAATATGTAAAAAATACTGGCGACAAAACAATCAGTTTTGGTGGTAACGCCAAAGTGATCCATCGTAACGTGGGTAGTTTCGCCAGGGCCTGGGGTTTCGGGCTGGATGCGGGTGTTCAGATCCAGGCAAAAAAATGGCGACTGGCATTGGCGGCTCGCGACATCACCACCACGTTCAACGCGTGGTCGTTCAGTTTTACCGACAAGGAAAAAGAAGCGCTCTACCTCACCAATAACGACATCCCGGTTAAATCAACCGAGCTTACTTCGCCCCGGCTTATTGCAGGCGGCGCATACGATTTTAAACTCAACAAGAACCTGAACCTGCTGGCAGAAGCCAATCTCGATTTTACTTTCGATGGCAAACGCAATACCGTTATCAGTTCAAATCCGATCAGCATTGATCCCAAGTTGGGACTCGAGTTGGGTTATAAACAATTGATCCATGTGCGTGCCGGCGTGAATAATTTTCAGCAGGCACTGGCCGATGGCGATACACTGAACCAAAAAAAGGTTTGGATCTACCAACCCAGTCTGGGTGTGGGTTTCAAACTTAAGAACATCACCATCGATTACGCATTTACCAACCTGGCTAATCAGTCGAATCCACTATACTCGCATATATTTTCATTACGCGTGGATTTTGTTCCGAAGAAAGAGGAGAAGAAGAAGTGAGGTACCCTTAAAAGATGTTTATGAAAAGAAGAATTCTACTATGCATTGTTTTATTTACTGGCCTGCTGGCGCGGGCTCAGTATAACAATGAATGGATTGACTATAATAAAACCTATTTCAAATTTAAGGTGGGTGCAACGGGGCTATACAGGATCACTCAGCCCATGCTGGCAACACTGGGCATACAGGGCACACCGGCAGATCAGTTTCAATTGTGGCGCAATGGCGTGGAAGTGCCTATCTATACCTCGGTTGCAGCCGGAACATTAAGTGCCGGAGACTATATTGAATTTTGGGGTTTTATGAATGATGGAAAACCGGATACAAAACTGTATAGCAATCCGACTTTCCAGATGTCAGACCAGTTGAGTTTAACGACTGACACCGCTGCATTTTTCCTTACCGTAAATCCGGCTGGTGGAAACCAGCGAACTACTTCCGCTGTGAACAACGTTGCGGGCAATGTTCTTCCGCCGGATCCTTATTTCATGTATAAAAAGCGCAGGAATTACCGCTCGCAGGTGAATGGCGGACGTGCTGAAATTATTGACCTCGAATACATTTATTCTTCCGTTTACGATGATGGCGAAGGACTTTCCACGTCGGAAATTTATACCCCTTTTAATTTGACCGATACCCTGGGTAATTTATTTGTGTACAATGCAGGACCTGCAGCCACCCTCACTGTCGCTGGCGCCGGAGCGGCCAGGAATGGCAGAAGCTTCCAGGTGAAGGTGAACAATTCTATGGTGGTGGATTATCCCTTCGTGTACTTCCAGCAATTTAAGTCAACAGGTGCGGTACCCCTTCCGCTCATCAATACCGGTTCCACCGTTATCACCCTCATAAACAATTCCACAAATGTGAACGACCGGAGTGTGGTGAGCTATTGGGAATTGAACTATCCCCACCAATTTAATTTCGAAGGGGCAAAGAATTTTTCATTTGAATTGCCCGCTACCGCAACCGGCAATTACCTTGAGATAACCAATTTTAACTTTGGCGGTACAGCCCCGGTATTGTACGATTTGACGAACAAGAAGCGCTATGTTGGTGATATATCTACGCCCGGATTTGTGAAATTTGCATTACCCGCCTCTGCCCAGGTGAGGAACTTCGCGTTAACCAGTGTTGATCCGTCGAATATCAATTTCGTAAATGAATTCAAGCAGCGGAATTTTATCAATTTCCTGCAAACTGATAAACAGGGAAACTACCTGATCATTTCAAACCCTTATTTATACACAGGCCCCAACGGCAACCCGGTTGACCGTTACAAAGCTTACCGCAATTCCGCGGCTGGCGGGTCATTCAACGCCATGATCTATGAATCACAGGAGTTGATAGATCAATTTGCGTTTGGTATCAAGGATCACCCCTTCGGAATCAAGAATTTTATTAAGTATGCGAGAAACAAGTTTGCTTCTCCGCCACTTTTTGTATTCCTGATCGGAAAGGGCGTGAGCTATAATGAATATAGAAAGAATGAAAGCAGTTCGGTGATAGAGAAGCTGAACCTGGTACCCACGTTCGGCTACCCGGCTTCGGACAACCAGCTTGCTGCGAATGATTATTCAACCATACCCGCCATTCCAATCGGACGTGTTGCTGCAGTGTCGGGTACGGAAGTGGAAACTTACCTGCAAAAAGTGAAGGAGTATGAGCTGGCAGCAGTCACTTCTCCGCAAACCATATCAGGAAAAGCATGGATGAAAAACGTAGTGCACGCTGTAGGTGGTAGCGATCCCGATTTGCAAGCCATGATCCTGGGCTATATGGAGGCCAACAAACAGATTTTAACCGACACCATGTATGGTGCGAACGTGTATACCTTCTCTAAAAATTCCTCATTCTCGGTCCAACAAATCAGCAGCCAGCAATTGCAGGACCTGTTTGCGGAAGGTCTTGGCCTCGTGACCTATTTTGGTCACTCTTCGGCCAATACGCTCGAGTTTAACCTGGATGATCCACAGGTGTACGACAACCCTGGGAAATATCCCATCTTCCTGGTGAATGGATGTAATGCGGGAAATTTTTACGTATACGATAGTTTGCGTTCTTACAATGGCAGCAGCTCATTGTCGGAAAAATATGTGCTGGCCAATCAAAGGGGAAGTATCGCCTTTGTTGCAAGTACACACTTTGGTATCGTTAGTTATCTGAACATCTACACGCATGGTTTTTACAATGCCATGGCGAAGACCAATTACGGAAAATCCATCGGCAGTGTGATGCAAACCGCTTCGGCCAGTTTGCTGGCCGTTACCGGCTCAGGCGATTATTACGGAAGATTACATGCTGAAGAAATGACGCTGCAGGGCGATCCAGCCATCCAGGAATACTATTCTCCCAAGCCCGATTATACTATCGAAGATCCTTTTGTTAAAATAACGCCCACTTTTGTTTCCGTCGCCGATAACCATTTTGAATTGGATGCAAAATTCATCAACATCGGAAAGGCCGTTCGCGATTCTATCATGATAGAAGTGAAAAGACAATTACCGGGTGGCACAGTTGTGACTGTATTGCGGAAGCGGGTTGCGGGCATTCGCTATGCGGATTCCATCCATATATCTATCCCGATCAATCCCCTTACCGACAAGGGTGCAAACAAATTGATCATTACTGTTGATGCTGATAATAATGTGGATGAAATGTCGGAGATGAACAACACGTTCACAAAAGACTTCTTCATTATCGAAGACGAGATCAGGCCGATCAATCCCTATAATTTCAGCATTGTTACCACGGCCACACCGAGCTTTTACGCATCGGCCGCGAACCCGCTGAATGGTTCGAAGGATTATGTGATGGAAATTGACACCACCGAATTGTTCAACTCAACTTTGAAGAAATCGCACCGCATTACGTCCACAGGTGGCTTGTTGCAATTTAACCCGCCCGGTCTTTCCCTGCGCGACAGCACAGTTTACTACTGGCGTACGGCACCCGTGCCTGCAACCGGCGAATACGTGTGGAATTATTCTTCATTTGTTTACCTGAGCAATAGCAGCACCGGTTATAACCAGTCGCACTATTATCAATTTCTGAAAAACGGTTTTACAGATATTTCACTGGATACGAAACGAACATTTGAGTTTACCAAACTGCCCCAGAAATTACACATCCGAAGTGGATTGTTCCCCTATTTCAGAGGAGGTACAATTGATGCGACATTGGGCCAGGACTTTCTGTATAACTATGGCTGCTCACGCGGAACGCTCATCATAACCGTTATGGACAGCATCACATTGCGCGCATGGAACAACAACACCGTGCAACCCGACGGGTTTGGACGTTTCGGAAGCGTTGCGCCCTGTAACCACGGTCCGAATTCCTTTGAATTCTTCTATGGTGATACTTCTTACCGTAGGAAATTGATAGACTTCCTGGATTCTATTCCGAATGGCTACTATGTATCGATTTCAAATTTTGGTGCCACTACCAATACTTCTTTTATTGATGATTGGAAATCCGACACAGTGAGATTGGGCCCCGGCCGTTCTCTTTACCATGCATTGAAAAAACTTGGACTGGAATCAATCGACCAGTTTACTGTAAACCTGCCATTTGTTTTCTTCTTCAAGAAAGGAAGAACGGACTATCCTATTTTCCAGTTTGTGGGTCCTTCAGAGACGACCTATATCGATGAGACATTCGACCTGGTTGCCACCAATGAAAGTGGATCGTTTGAAACACCATGGCTGGGCCCTGTGAAGAAATGGAAGGAATTCCATTGGCGCGGTAAGAATATGGAGCCGCAGGCACCTGATAGCATCGCCATGGAATTGTACGGAAGGGATTTTGCAGGTAACGAAACATTCATCACCACCATCAGGCCGGCGCAGGATACCAGCATCGCATTTGTGAATGCTACTACTTATCCGTTCCTGAAAATGAAGATGATCAACACCGACTCAACAAATGGTACGCCACACCAGTTGACCTATTGGAGGCTGAATGCCGACATGACACCGGAAGGCGCCATCGCTACGAATATTTATTTTAAGGCCAAGGATACGCTTGATATTGGCGAGAAGCTTGATTTTGCCGTTGCCTTTAAGAACATCAGTGAGGCGGCATTTGACAGTATGGACATCAGGATGATCCTGACCGATCGCAACAACGTGCCGCATACCCTGGTGATGCCAAAACGTCGTCCGATTATCTCGGGTGATACGTTGATTGTATCCTATTCCATCGACACCAAGGATTACAGTGGTGCCAATACGCTGTTCGTATTTGTGAACCCGGATAACGCACAGCCGGAGCAGTATCAGTTCAACAACTTCCTGTACAAACCTTTCTATGTGAGGCCCGACAATTTCAATCCTTTGCTGGATGTGACTTTCGACGGGGTACACATTTTGAATAAAGACATCGTATCAGCCAGACCGAATGTGTTGATTTCGCTGAAAGACGATAGCAAATACCTGGCGCTGGATGATACCGCGCTGATGAAGGTGCAGGTGATATTCCCCGATGGTGTGACGCACACTTTCAGGTTCGACGGCGATACCATGCGCTTTATCCCGGCCGTGTTACAGCAGGGCAACAAAGACAACACCGCCAGCATTGAGTTGAATCCGCTGCTGTTGCAGGATGGCGAATACGAGCTGGTTGTTTCCGGTAAAGACAAGAGCGGCAACAAGGCCGGCCAACTCGAGTATCGGGTAACCTTTACCGTTATTAACAAGCCAATGATCTCAAACCTGCTGAACTATCCGAACCCATTCACTACGTCAACGGCGTTTGTGTTTACGGTTACGGGCAGCGAGGTGCCAACGAATATTCGCATACAGATCCTGACCATCACGGGTAAAATCGTTCGCGAGATTACCAAGGAAGAATTGGGTCCGCTGCACATCGGCCGGAATATTACCGATTTCAAATGGGATGGTACCGACCAATACGGCGGCAAACTGGCCAACGGCGTTTACCTGTACCGTGTCATTACCAACCTGCATGGCAAGAGTATGGAGAAATACAAGAGCGAAGCCGACGACACCGACAAGTATTTCAACAAGGGATACGGTAAGATGTATCTAATGCGATAATAAGTTCAAAGATTTCACGCAAAGGAAGCAAGACTTTGCTCCTTTGCGTGAAACTTATTTTCAATAAAGCTTGTTTTCCGCGAGAGATTTAAAGTAAACTGAAAGAAATATCCGCAATTGACTTTCGAGCTGCTGTGCGTTCTCACTCAACGACACTTTACCCAACAGGTTCCGGCTAAATGCACTGTCTGTTTTATAATTGTAAAGCGCTATAGCTTCCTTCTTCTGTACATCGTATTGAAGCGTAAGACTATCGTCCGCAATCTGCACGATATTGGGATACTCCAGCAGCGAATAAGTATAATGTGGCGCGGATGTATCCAAAATGGAGTGACCGAATGCAGTATACAACCCCGGATAGTGCAGCCAATCCATCACCGTAGGTAAGATATCGAGCTGGTCGGTAATGTGTGTAATTCTTCCAGCTTGAACAGATCCATCGGGCGTGAAAAAAAACAGGGGTATGGGGTAACGGTGTAGCCCAAACGCCGGCTGGGAGTTGTCTTCATGGCTCCAATGGTCGCCCACAAAAACAAACATCGATTCATTGAAGCCCGGATCCGCTTTTAGAACCTCAAAAAAAGACCGGAGGGTCTGATCAACATAGCTCACGCTTTGCGAGGAGTTGAGTGGCCCTTTCGACAGTGTAGAAGCGAAGGGTTCGGGTATGCTATAGGGATAGTGCGACGACAGGTTAAACAGCAATGCGAAGCGCGGTTGTGGTTCGTTCAACAACTGGTGGGCGGCCCAGTCGAAAAACGGACCATCGTATATACCCCAGTTGCCATCGTACAGCTTGTCGTTACCAAATTCCTTTTGTCCAAAGTAACGCTGCACGCCAAAAGCTTTCACCAGCCTTTCAAAACCAAAATGGTCGGGCGAACTGCCAAAAAAGAAGTTGGTGGTGTAGCCCTGGTTGTTCAGCAGGTGCCCAAATCCTTCCAGGCGGTTAAATTCAAATGGCGAAGCAGTAATGGTTTGGTATGCGATAGGAGGGACGCTGCCCAGCACTGAATTGATGGCCTGGATGCTGATGGTGCCGTTGGCAAATGCGTTTTCGCAAACCAGGCTTTTGGACATGATGCTGTCAAGAAATGGCGTTTGGGCTTTATAGGGATGTCCTGCCTGCAGATAGGAGCGCGAAAAACTTTCCAGTAAAATGATATAGACGTTCCTCTTGCGAAACTGTTGGGTGGTGTCAGGTAAATGGCGGATCGCGAAAGCAGCGGTTGAATCAGTCATTGCCCCTTCTTCCCAATGCATATCGGCGATACCGCGATGATAGCGGTAATAAGAAAAAAGGAGGTTGAAGGGCGTGTTGTTTACCAGCGGTGCAAAGGACGATTTCACATACAAACCGGCGCTGCTGGGCGTGAGTGCAAAACGATGCCATCCGCGTGCAGCTACCAACAGCATGGCCACCCACACCAAGGCCCATGCCGGCGACGGTTTTCGGGTATTCGTTAGCGTTATATCCGGTGTGCCACGCTCAATTTTCTGGTATCCCCGGTAAAACAACCAGCAAAGAATGGGGAAGGCGAAGAAGAGATACCAATAATCCCGGAACAAACCGGACATGCTGAAGTGCAGGTCGCGCAAAAGGGCCACCGTTTCGAATGTACTGCGCCTGAAAATAAAAGGAAAGTAAGCCGTATCGATCAGTGAAACCAGCATCAACAATCCCTGCGTAATGAGGAAAAGCATTCCAAAGAATCTCTTATAGCGGATTGCATTCGGAAAATAAGGTGAGAGCAGGGCAAAGAGCCAGAAAGGAAAATGAAAATAAACGATGGTGGCCAGGTCGAAGCGGACACCGACGGCCAAGCAATATAGGGTATAGCCAATGGAATGAGGCGGAAAATAGGAAAGGTTGGCGAAGTAAAAAATGAGGCGACATATGGTGAGGAAAAGGGCCGCCCAGGCCAGGCTAACCAATGATTTTTTTTGCAGGGAGGCTAGCACAATCATGGCATGTGGCGCTTTATGAACCATCCGTCGGTGAGTACCACTTCCAGTCCGTCGTAACCGGTTAGTTTGTTGATGGCCATTGTATCAGTTGGATGAAAAACAAAGGTGGGCACCTGTCGGAAATTCTCCCGAAAATCATCGTCATAAAATTCATAAGCGGTCGTGATGCCAGAATAGGGTGCACTCAATAACCGGAATTTAAGGTAATGCAGTTTAAGCCATTTCACGATGAAATTACTGCGATTGTATTGTACCCAATAAAGAGCATGGATATTCTTCCGTGCAAGATTTCCAAGCGCCATCGCTTCTGCGGATTCAACGAAAACCTGGGAACGTATGCCGAAACTGTCGAGAAGGGGATTTAGAATCGCAGATACTTTACCGGCATTCGAGAGGCTCAGATTTTTAAAGTCGAGCCAGTAATTGGTGCTATCGCGAAACCGTGAAAAGAAATCCGGTAATGTTTGAATGGTGTCGTTGTACTTCGTGTAGGGGTAATCGTGACTAACCACCAGGGCGCGCAATTGCTCGTCATAGAAAATATCGATTTCGATGCCTTCTGCGCCTTTGTTGCGGGCGGCTTCA
>Ga0163162_10007039_pt1 | contig 10904 bp, 10 predicted proteins | sample S55metaG_FD_115310 | JGI IMG/M metagenome (GOLD analysis project Ga0163162, IMG submission 115310) | Switchgrass rhizosphere microbial communities from Kellogg Biological Station, Michigan, USA - S5-5 metaG | ecosystem: Host-associated > Plants > Roots > Rhizosphere > Soil | place: USA...
CGACCAACGGTGACGCCGCGCTATGTGATGCGACACGCGCACTGATGTTGTATGACTCGGCGGGAATGCGTCGATGATTGCTCCTCAGCGTTATTTCTGTATGTGCGCCGGCGTGATGAGAGAGAAATGCCTGATGCATGCCGGCGACCAGCAGGACCGGCGAGCCGAATGGCGCGTCGTAGAACTGCGCGTTGATCGGCGCGAGAGAATCGCCCGTCACGCGCGTCGTAACGACCATCGCCGCATGCTTCGCCTGGCGGCGCATATTTTCGAAAGACATGCCTTTGATCGAGGCTGAGTTTGGCGGCTGCTCGAGGTAAGCAATTTCGCCCCGCTCCCCGTATGCGCAAAGTGTTCCTTTCAGGACTGCGTTTCCGGTCGACGGCGAGTCGAACATCGGCAAACCGTCGATGCGCTGACCGTCGCATTCGATGTACGCGTCCTCATTAATCGTTTGTGTAGTGCGGACGGGCATGCGCGAGATCTCGACGCCGCGTCCGGCCGCTTCGCTGCAAAGCCATTCACCGCTCGCATAATCCCCGGGACTGCACATGCGATGTATTCCGCTCGAATCGAAAGCGCTGACAAGGCGTGCCACAGTCGATGCACTAAACTCGCTCATGAGGATACGCTCGGCCGATGTGATCTATTTGAAGGCTACTGCGCGCTGGCGCCGGTCGCTTTGACGAGCTTGACTGCGGTGCGCGCCTCGCCTCGCACAAATTCAGCCGATTCCTGCAACGTGCGTGGGCGCGGACCACTGCCCGAGCGGGCGAGGAAGTCCCGCGTGTCGGATTCTCCCAGTATGCGCAACACTTCCCGGTTGAGCAGTTCGAGCACATTGCGCGGAACGTTTGCAGGCGCAAAAAGCGCTTGCCAGGTTTCGTATACGAACCCGGGCGGCACCGCTTCTATCATCGTGGGAATCGCGGGCAACAGCTCGTGGCGCTTGGGTCCGGTCGACGCGAGCGGCTTTAGCTTACCGCTTTGAATCAGCGGCAGCGCATTGGTGATCGCAGTGATCGTGTAATCGACCTGGTTGCCCGCGACGGCTGTGACACTCTCCGTAGAGCCTTTCATCGGAATGTGACGGGCGGCGGTCCCCGTTGCTGAGAGGAACGCCTGTACCGCCATATGTGCCGGACTGCCGATGCCCGGCGTGGCAAAGTTCAACTCGCCCGGTTTGGATTTTGCCGCTGCGACGAGTTCGGGCGTCGAAGCGAAACGCGATGCAGTCGGCACGATCAGAATCAACTCCGTTGCCGTGATCGTCGCGACGGGAACGAAATCCGCGTCCGGGTCGAACGCAAGGTTCGCGAGCAGCGGCTTGAGCATCACATGCTGAACCGACGCGTTCAATAGCGTGTAACCATCGGCACTCGCCTTGGCGACAACCGCAGTACCGATGACCGAGTTGGCGCCCGGCCGGTTCTCGACTATCACCGGTTGTTTCACTCTTGCCGACAATTTTTGCGCGAGGTGCCGCGCAAATATATCAGGCGAGGTGCCCGCCGGGAGCGGGACGACGATCCGGATCGGACGCTCCGGATACGCGGCGATTGCATTCGCAGCGATGCACAAGGCAATGCAGGTCGCGGACGCGAGGACACGCGTATATCGCACGCTCGTTCCCGGAATATGACGGGCATCGAGCATAAATGAGTGCTGTCACGCCTGCAACACGCGCCACGTTGTTCGACTCGAACGACGGAGCAATCATCAATCTTCTGTTGTCGCCAGCGAAGCCGTATTCCGCGCGCCTTATAATCGCCTGCTTGCAGAATCGCTGCGGTGCTGGAGCCATCAAGTGAAAACACCCGTCACATCATTACTCTCGACGCTGAGATGGGCCTCTGGCGCGCTCCTCAGTGCGCTAGCGTTGTCTGCATGGAGCCAATCTTATCCTGCCAAACCGGTGCGCATCATCGTGCCGTTCGTGCCTGGCGGCGGCGTCGATTTCATGGGCCGCCTGCTCGCACAAAAGTTGAGCGAGTCAATGGGCCAACAGGTGATCGTCGAGAATCGCGGCGGTGCCGGCGGCGTGCTCGGCGTCGAGGCGGGCGTGCGTTCGGCGCCCGACGGTTATACGCTGATCATGATTTCGTCCAGTTATCCGGTGTCGCCGACGCTGTACAAGCTCACGTTCGATCCGATCGCCGATATCACGCCGATCATCCTCGCGGCAACCGGGCCGTTCGTGATCGTCGTCCATCCTTCGCTCCCGGTGAAGACGACCCGCGATTTGATTGCGCTCGCAAAGGCGAGACCCGGTCAGATCAATTACGCAACCAGCGGTGCGGGCAGCGGGGTGCATCTTGCCACCGAGCTTTTTCTGTATATGGCCGGCATCAGGATGAACCATATTCCCTACAAGGGCACCGGGCCCGCCTTGACTGACACGATTGCGGGCCAAACTAACCTCATATTCGGCAGCGTTTCGTCGACGTTGCCCTTGGTCAAATCCGGGCGTTTACGCGCGATCGCCGTCACTACGGCGAAGCGCATCGCTGCTGAACCGGACATTCCAACGGTTGCCGAATCCGGTCTTCCCGGATATGAAACATTCGTATGGCAGGCGCTCATCGGACCGAAAGGACTGCCGCGCCCGGTTGTCGATCGCATCAATGGTGAAGTGACGAAGATCATCGCCCAGAAGGATATGGAAGAGCGCTTTCGCCAGGAAGGCCTCACGCCGTCGGGCGGCACACCGCAGCAACTGCTGGATCTTCTGCGCAAGGAGATCGATGTGTGGCACAAGATCATCGTGCGCGCCGGCATACGGGCCGAATAACGAGTCACATACGTCTAGCATTGATTGTCTGCGCTGTGACTTGTCTGTCAACGTTCAACTGAACGATCAAGGACCTTGCATGGAATCGCAGCAGGATAATAAGCAGACGCGCGGCATTGCCGAGTTTGTCGCCAATCTCAAATACGAAATGATTCCTGAGAACGTGAGGCAGCGCGTTAAGCTACTCATGCTCGATTCACTTGGCTGCGCGATCTATGGCGCCAACCTCGAATGGACTGAGATTCTCCAGCGTTGTCTAGCCACGCTCGACAGCACGCAGGCATGTCGCGTCTGGGGCACCCGTCTGCGTTTGTCCGCGCCGCACGCCGCACTCGCCAATGGTACGCAGGTGCAGGGATTTGAGCTCGATGACGTGCACAGGCAGGGCATGCTTCATGTGGGATCGGTCGTGCTGCCGGCGCTCATTGCGGTTGCTGAAACAAGGAAGGGTATGAGCGGCAGAGAGTTTCTAACCTCTGCAGTGGCCGGTTACGAGGTCGGCCCTCGCGTAGGTATTTGCATGGGTCCGGAGCACCTCGCGCAAGGGTGGCATACCGGCGCAACATTCGGCGTATTTTCGGCGGCGGCCGGCGCCGCGCGCGGGCTTAAGCTCGATGCAACGAAAACTGTGCACGCGCTTGGCATTGCTGGTACGCAAGCCGCCGGCCTTATGGCAGCGCAGTTTGGCGCAATGGTAAAGCGCATGCACGCCGGTCGCTCGTCGCAAAGCGGTCTCTACGGCGCGCTGCTCGCGGAAGCCGGCTTTACCGGCATCATCAACGTGTTCGAGAGCGAGTACGGCGGATTCTGCACGACTTTCTCGCGGTCGACCGATCGTTTCAAGCTCGACGAGCTGACGGCTGGTTTCGGTGAGGTGTGGCAAACGATGGGCATTGCACTCAAGTTTTACTCGTGCGTGGGAAGCAATCACACGACGATAGATGCGATTCGTCTCATGCAGGCCGAGCATCCGTTCGGCGCAAATGATGTTGAAAAGATCATTGTCTACTGCACTGAAGCAACTGCGGTGCACGTCGGCTGGAAGTACTCACCGCAGGGGCTGACTTCAGCGCAGCTCAATCTCCCTTATTGCGTTGCGACGCTGCTGCTCGAAGGCGATTGCTTCGTCGATCAATTCAGTGAGGCGATGGTTGCTGATCCGGCACGCATGGCGCTCGCCGCGAAAGTCGACGTGCGCGAAGACAAGGCGTTTACCGCCAAAGGGTCAAAGTTCCGCCATCTCGTGCGCGTCGAAGTCCATCTGAGAAATGGAAAGATCATGGAACGTACTGTCGAGGCGGGCCGCGGCAACGAGCATAACTTCGCAAGCGAGGCGGATGTCGTGGAAAAATTTGAAAAACTCGCCGGGCACGTACTGCCCAGGACGAAGGTCGAACAATTGCGCGATGCGATGCTGTCGTTGGAGAAACTGCAGGACGCGGCGACATTACCCGAACTGATGGCGCTTGCGTGAGCGACGAGATACCTGTGAGGGGGTGCTTGCGGCATCTACGCGAAGTCCCGCCCACAATCATGAGGTGAGTATGGTCCGTAACAAAACGGTGGCGCTTTGCGCTGCGGTGCTGGCGGCGCTGCTGTCTGACGGCGCGAACGCTCAGAGCTATCCAAACAAGCCGATTCGTCTTGTCGTGCCGCAACCGCCGGGCGGCGGCAACGATACGATCGCGCGCATGATTGCGCAAAAACTTTCCGTAGCGTTAAAGCAGCAGGTGGCGGTCGACAATCGCGCCGGTGCGGGCGGTTTGATCGGCGCTGAAATTGGCGCCAAGGCGCCGCCCGACGGCTATACGCTGTTGCTGGGCAACGTCGCTGCGCTCGCCATTATTCCGAACGTGCAGGCGAAACCGCCCTATGATCCGATCAAGGATTTCGCGCCGATCAGTCTCATTGCATCAGCGCCGCTGCTCGTAGTCGTGCATCCTTCGTTGCCCGTAACCTCCGTCAAGCAGCTCATCGCGCTCGCGAAGGCGAAACCCGGTCAGTTGAATTACGCATCGAACGGTGTCGGCAGCTCCACGCATCTCGCGACTGAACTTTTCAAGATGATGACGAAGACGGATCTCGTTCACGTGCCTTATAAAGGCCTCGGTCCGGCGACCACCGATCTTTTGAGCGGACAGGTGCAGATCATGTTCTCCAGCGCGGTCGCAATGATGCCGCATGCAAAGGCGGGGCGCCTGCGTGCTATTGCAATGACAGGTGCAAAACGCTCGCCCGCCATTCCGGATGTTCCGACTGTTGCGGAAGCGGGCGTGCCTGACTATGAATCCGGCTCATGGTACGGGATCGTTGCACCGGCAGGCACGCCGCAGCCGGTTATCGATTTGCTCAGCCGTGAAATCGCGACCGCGACGCGCGCACCCGACATCAGCGATCGGCTGGTAGCCGAAGCGGTGATTCCAGTGGGCAGCACGCCGGCGGAGTTCGCGAAGTACATCCAGAAAGAATACACGCGCGTAGGACAAGTGATTAAGTCATCGGGTGCGCGGTTCGAGTGAATGGCGACATGAGCCGTGGCACTCACAGCTCAGTATCTCAGCGCACGTTGGATAGCTTTTCCATTTCATAAGTCAATCTCCATTTCGATGATCCGCAATTCGGCGTTGGTCGGCAGTGGGCGCTGACGTCCGGTGTCCTTGAAACCTGCGCGGGAGTAAAGCGCAACCGCCGCAGACTCTGACGCTGGAGCCCAGAGGCTTACACGCTTGAGGCCACGTTCACGTGCCCAGACCAGCACTGCCGCCAACAGAGCGCGTCCAACGCCGCGTCTGCGCTGTAACGCGGCGACCCACATTCCACCAATCCGACCGACATCCTTTCTTTCATTGTCGAGAAGCCCGTACGTTGTGCCTACAATGGCGTCGCTTTCGAAAGCCACGAACATTACATGACGATCGGGCGCGGTAACCGAACGCGTCAAGTCTTCCCAGTAAGAAAATGGCCGTGCTTCGGCCTCGGCACCCGTCTCGGCAAAAGAATGAGGTGAATCATTCAAAGCCCGGATTCGAAGTTCGCGATGAAGACTGACCTCGTCCGCTTCCAATGTCCTAATTTTCATCGCGCGTCACGCACGAGCCGTCTACTTACAATTGGTTGACGCTGTCAAACGGACTAACGCCATAGCAGCGAACGAAGCCGATCGTGCCCAACTCAAGGCATCACCGTTTCCCGCTGCGGAAACAATCACGTGTGTGATCATCGACCATGCCGGTCGCCTGCATGAACGCATAACAGATCGTCGATCCGACGAATCGGAAACCGCGCTTGAGCAGGTCTTTGCTCAAGGCGTCGGATTCGAGCGTGGTTGCAGGCACTTGCTCGAGCGTCTTCCAACGGTTCGTCTTCGTCTTGCCCGCCACAAACCGCCAGACATAGGCATCGAAAGTTCCGAACTCGCGCTGCACTGCAAGAAATGCCTGTGCGTTGCTAACGGTGCTCGTAATTTTTAAACGATTGCGCACGATGCCTGAATTTCGCATCAAGCGCTCTATCTTCTGCGGCGTGAATCGTGCGACCTTTGCATAGTTGAAATCGCAAAACGCCCGGCGGTACGCTTCGCGCTTGTTGAGTATCGTCTCCCAGGAGAGACCGGCCTGCGCGCCCTCGAGCGTGATAAATTCGAAGAGGATGGTGTCGTCGTGCTGCGGTACACCCCATTCCGTGTCGTGATATGCGATACCAAGCGGTGTGCGTGCCCAGGCGCATCGCTTGCGCCCGTCAGCAGATGCGGTCGTCCGTGCGGCGCTCATCGTCTTTCCCTAGCCGTGCGCTCGATTCGGCGAAGATTCTTCGGTTCCTGCGGCCGCAGCCGTATCGGCCCGCCTGCCTTTGCGCTTCGAACGCGGTGTTAACGGCTGCATCACATCGGACTCGAACAGCTCCTTGAGCTGATCGGCGGCCTGCTTGGACGTTTGTATCAAGAGCTCTTCGTCCTGGTTGACGGCATACTGAGCCTCGAGCTGCTCCTCGTCGTGTCGTTTGAATATCGCAATGGCGCGCTCGGCCTCCGCTACACCGAGGCCGCTGCGCAGCAGCGCCTGGCGTGCGACCTCGAGACTCGCTGGAAACGTTTCGCGCCAGATCGTCTTGATGCCGAGGTCGCGCAGGCGAAAATAGTGGACCCGGTTGCGCGCCCTTGCGAGTATCGGCAGTGCCGGAAAATTTGTGCGAACGAGCGCGGCAGTCTTTACCGAAGCCTCGACGTCGTCGATCGCCAACACGAACAAATTCGCTTCGCCCGCCTTTGCGGCGTGTAAAAGCTCGAGCCGCGATGCATCGCCGTAATAAATTTTGTTGCCGAACCGGCGCACGAAGTCAACCTGCTGATAGCTGATGTCGAGTGCGGTGAAAGGAATGCCGCACATGCGCAATATCCGCGAGACGATCTGCCCAAAACGCCCGTAGCCGGCGATGATGACGGGGTTACCGGGCTCGTTAATCGTATCGTATTCCGGTTCGGTGCGGCTTTCGAGCCATCGCGCGAAGAGACGATCGTGGAGCATGAATGTGAGCGGTGCGAGCAGCATCGAGATCGTAACGACGACTACGAGCAGTTGCGAGATGTCCGCCGCAAAAATACCGAGGCCCTGCGCTGCGGCAAACAGCACGAACGCAAATTCACCGCCTTGGGCGAGGCCGATCGCCAGCCGCTGCGCCGTTTCATTGTTGTCACCGCCGACCCGCGCTATCACATAGAGCAGAAGGAATTTGATGACGAGCAAAGCGACGGCAAAACCGAGAATCAGCAGCGGTTTCTGTGTCAGCAGACCGAGGTTCGCACTCATGCCCACAGCGATGAAAAAAAGACCGAGCAACAGTCCTTTGAAGGGCTCGATGTCCGCCTCGAGCTCGTGGCGAAATTCCGAATCTGCGAGCAGGACGCCGGCAAGAAAAGCGCCCAGCGACATCGATAGTCCGATGCGTTCCATGATGAGCGCGGCGCCGATGACGAGGAGCAGGGCCGCAGCAGTGAATACCTCCCGGCTGCCATGCGTTGCGATCAATCTTAGCGCGGGCCTGATCAACAGCCGGCTAGCCCCTATGACCACGCCGATTGCGGCGAGGCCTTTCGCCGCTGTCGTCCATTTCAAGTCGGATAGCGCGGCTGATACATCCAGCAAAGGCAACAACGCCAGCATCGGTATGACGGCAAGATCCTGAAACAGCAGAATCGCGAACGCTTGTCGTCCGTGCGTCGTGTCTATCTGTTTGCGCTCGGCGAGCGACGACAGCACGAGTGCGGTGGAAGACATCGCAAGGCCGAGACCCGCAGTGAGTGACGCCTGCCAGCCAAGCCCGAGCCAGATGCCGAGCAGTCCAAGCACGACCCCTGTTACCGCGACTTGAGCGCCGCCCATGCCGAACACCGGTCGCCGCAGCGCCCATAGACGTGCGGGATCGAGCTCGAGGCCAACCAGGAACAGCAGCAGCACGACGCCAAACTCGGCAAATTGCAATGTCGATTCGACTTGGCCCACCATGCCGGCGCCCCATGGGCCGACCAACATCCCGGCGACGAGATAGCCGAGTACTGCGCCAAGCCGCAAGCGCTGGAAAAGCGGGACTACCAAAACGGCCACTAACAAAAATACGGAGGCCTGTTCGAGAAAGTGCATGACGGCGATTGGAGGTGAGTTGTCGGCAAGTCGCGCGGATCGCGATTGCACTCGGCGACGCGCTACCGAAGTCTAATGGATAGCGCCGTGTAACGCGATATGAGAGCAGCTCACCAACGGGTACGGTTCGAGTGATGGGTGATGGACGGAAATTTATGTCAATGAAAATTTACTGCATACTATGTGTCTGCATGCTCTTGCGGCGCCAATCATTGCGATCAGTATCCTTGGCACTCCTGCATGTGCTGGAGCTCGACACGAGCATTCGAACAAGCCGGTGAACATCGTTGATCGGATTTCCGTCCGCCGCACAACTGCATGACACGTTCGAGGCCGACACTGGTCAAATCGTCTCGTGGCATGGCAGGCGGCGCAGTTGCGGTTTGATTGCCTCAGTCTCCGAACGCTGAAGCGGAGGAACGAGAGTCACGTTATTCGCTCTAACACGTCATCGCCGCCGGCACTTTCCTCAATCAGCCCAGAGTTCCCCATGCAGCTTCGCACATTGTTGTTAGCCTTCATCGCAGTAATCATCGCGGGATGTATAACTCCGGTCGGCGCGCCGGTCGCCGGCCCGGTGACGAGCGTGGTCGTCGGGTCGCCACCTCCGCCGCCGCACGTAGGAGATGTAACTGTTTATCGAGCGCTCAACGCCTACAACAGCGAACCGCGCGGCGATATCCAATATCGCGTCGACAAGGTCGATCCTAATTATGTATTCGTCTCCGTTACGACGAGTTCTCCATACGCGGGGGTTCCTCACAACGAGGTCTATACGCCGGACGGCAACTGGCTGCGGCATCCTGTGGTCAATCACGACCGCCAGGTTGAATACGATTTCGCACCGCCTTATCCTGCGTATCCTTTTCCGCTCGACTTTGGCAGGACATGGTCGATGCGTGTGAATGCGTCGGATCCTGCGACGCGCAGGGTGGTCAGCGTGCGTGTCGATGGTCGCGTTGTTGGCGCCGAGCGCATCATGACGCCGGCGGGTGCATTCGACACAATCAAGATCACGCGCCGCGTGTATGCAGGAGACTTTGACAGCTTCCTGCGCGAAACCAACATTGAAGAGGTTGAGTGGTATTCGCCCGGCCTCGGACGCAGTGTGCGCATGGAACGCAACTCCAACTGGATCGACACCAGCCGCAGCGGAGGCGGTGAGGGCGGCCTGCTGCTGCGCAATGATCAGTTAATGCGCGGCGACTGGACGGTTTACGAGCTCGTGAGTTATCCGTCGAGGCTGAAGGCGGGCGAGCTCCTCGAGCGCCGCTGACCCGGTCGCATTTCGCGATCGTGCCGCAAGGTAAACTAGCGCAGCTTGAGAGGACTTTATCGGAGAGGAGAGCCGGCGATGCTGCGTGCGCATTCAACTACTATCGCGACGGGCACAGTGCTGCTGTCATGCTTTGCATCAGCGGCACTCGGACAGGCGTATCCCGCCAAGCCCGTGCGTATCGTCGTACCATTCGCGGCGGGCGGCGGCGTCGATTTAACCGCGCGCATACTTGCACAACGACTTACCGAGCGCGCGGGCCAGTCGTTCATCGTCGATAATCGTACTGGCGCGAGCGGAATCATCGGTACTGAATACGTCGCCAAGTCCGCACCGGACGGTTATACGCTGCTGGTGGGTTCCCAAACATCGCAGGCGGTCGTGCCGGCGATGTATACCAAACTCAATTACGACGCGGCGCGCGATTTCGTGGGCGTTACCGAAATCGCTGTGTCGCCGCTTGTGATCGTGATCCATCCGTCGCTGCCGGTTAAATCTGTGAAGGACCTGATCGCGCTCGCGAAAGCGCGGCCGGGTCAGTTGACCTTCGGCGCTGCATCGGGCGGCACGCCGCATATGGCCGGTGAACTCTTCAAGCTCGCGGCGCAAGTCGATCTGCTGTTCGTGCCGTATAAAGGCGAAGGACCCGCGATCGCCGATGCGCTCGGCGGCCAGATCTCGATGGTGTTCTCAAACCTGCCGGTGGGATTGCCGCAGGCGCAAAGCGGCCGTTTGCGCGCGCTTGCCGTTACGAGCCGCCAGCGTGTCGCAACTGCGCCGGACATTCCGACCGCCGCCGAATCGGGCCTGCCGGGTTACGAAGCGAGCACGTGGTTCGGGCTATTCGCACCGGCTGCTACGCCGCGTGAAATCATCACGAAGCTGAATGCGGACTCCGTTGCTGCATTGAGCGGTGCGGACGTCAAAGAGCGCATGGCCGGTCAGGGACTTTTCGTGGTCGCCAACACGCCCGAGCAGTTCGCGGAATTCCTGAAAGCGGAAATTCCGAAGTGGGGAAAAATCGTCAAGGATGCGGGGGTAAAGCCGCAGTAGGACTGCCTCAAAACTCGCGCAGCGACCTCATTGTGCACTGCATGCGGCCGCATGCGTCGACGCCGTCCGAGTTCGGGCTGCGGATCAGTTTCTTGAGCGTATTGTTCATCGGCATCATCAGGTTCACGTTGCGCGGCGGAATCGGTGA
>Ga0163162_10007043_pt1 | contig 10901 bp, 27 predicted proteins | sample S55metaG_FD_115310 | JGI IMG/M metagenome (GOLD analysis project Ga0163162, IMG submission 115310) | Switchgrass rhizosphere microbial communities from Kellogg Biological Station, Michigan, USA - S5-5 metaG | ecosystem: Host-associated > Plants > Roots > Rhizosphere > Soil | place: USA...
AGAATATTCAAAGAAGATGCCGGAGGATGAGAGGCTGGTGCTTCCATTCTACAACGAGTTCGGGGTGTTGAACTGCTATCAAGGCCGTTCGCTGGACCCTAATAACAAGATGAGATACATTACGGTGAAGCGAGCCGATGAGGTTGAGAAAACCTTTGGCATGGACCGGATCGACCGATCCAAGGATGTTCGGGTTGTTGAAGGTCCAATCGATTCACTGTTCGTTACCAACTGCTTGGCCGCAGCGGATGCAGACTTGACTCGTGTGAAGGGTGATGTCTATATCTATGATGCTCAATATCGAAATCCCGACGTTGTCAAGCATATAAATAAAGCTATAGATAAGGGCGTCAAGCTCGTGCTATTTCCCAAAGAGTTCCAATGGAAGGACATCAACGACGCTGTGAAGGATGGCGGTCTGACCTTGGGAGAAGTCGAAAACCTAATCAGAGGACATACGTACCAGGGCCTGAAAGCCAAGCTGGCGTTCTCTAAGCTGCGAGGATGTTGATGAAACTAACACTACAAGAAAAACAAGCGATTTATGACACGTACCTGGAAAGCGGAAAGAACAAGTCACATACGGCGATCCTCCTTGGAGTGCATCGTGGTACTGTCCAGCGCGTTGTGAAAGAGCTTGAGGCCGAAGTTCAGACCGTTGCAAACATCGAGCCTGAGATCATTCATCACGAAGAAGATGAACCGAACGGCTGGGATGACGAAGTTGTTGATACCACTCCAGATGATGAACTGATCGAAGAGAACATCAAGCTGGCTAAGAAGGTCTTCAAGCTTCAAGATCAGAACCGAGTCGAGCGCAAAGCCTTCCGTGAGCACAGCCGTGTTGATAACATGGTGCTCGAACTTCACAAGTCGATGCAAGAAGTGCTCTCAGAGAACCAGTTCACACGAACAACTCTGCATACCTATGAATCGGGCCGGGCTCCAGTCGGTGTTGTCCAACTAAGCGACATCCACTTTAACGAGTTGGTTGACGATCTGGAAGGAAACAAGTTCAATTTCGAGATTGCGTCACAACGGCTGCACAAGCTGGTCCGCAAGTCGAAGCTGATATTCAAGGCCAATGATGTCAAGGAAGTAGCCTTGTTCATGACCGGTGATCTGATGAACTCAGACCGTCGCCTTGACGAGATTACCGCTGCCGCGACGAACCGCTCACGCGCCGTGTTCCTGGCAGTCGACATCGTCCAGCAAATCATTCGTGATCTGAATAAAGACTTTAACGTGACCGTGGCCAGTGTTACCGGCAACGAGTCACGAGTGGGTGAACACGTTCATTACTCAGACTTCTTGGCAGGCGATTCATACGACATCGTGATCCACAATATGCTGACGTATCTGTTCAAGAACGCTCCTGGCGTGAACTTCGTCCCGGTGACTAACCCGCTGGAAAGTGTTGTGAACGTCAACGGCAACAACATCCTCCTGGTCCACGGTCACGTGCATCGCGGTATCGCCCGCAACCCGGTCGATGAAGTTGAGAAGATCAAGGCTCGCTACGCAACCCGTGGTATCCTGATCTCCTACGTGCTCATGGGTCACATTCATTGTGCTCAAGTGTCTGATCTCTACGCTCGTTCATCCGGTCTGCCGGGCGCGAACACGTACTCAGAACGCGCTCTGAATCTTGTGGGTCGCGCTTCACAAAACGCATACCTGGTTTATCCGACCTTCGGTGAAATTGACGGCGTGAAGGTTGACCTACAAAACGTTGATGACGAACCAATGTATGAGTTCGACACGACACTCGCCTCTTACACCCGCAAGGAAAAGAAGGGCACCGTGGTTATTCAGTCTGTGACAATCTGATATTCGCAATTCGAGAAAATAGAAAATAACACTCAGTTATACTGCGCTTCATACTCATAGAAGTATAACTGAAGTTCATAGCTTACATTTTACATTCGCATCGGCCCATAGTATAATCGTACTATGGGCCGATTATCTTTTAAGGAGCAGAATGAGTGAGAGTGCCAAGGTCGAAGTGACCATTGAAGAGCGTGAACCCACGCAAGACGAGTTGAACCTGATGGCAGCAAAACAGCTGTTGACGGAAATCCTAATGATCAAGCGTCGCATCCAGGAGTCCAAAACCCTGTTGAACGGTATGCTGATCGCCCAGGTCCGCTTCGTGATGAACGGCCTGATCAAGAAGTACAACAACGTTGGCTTGCTCCTGGGCGAGACGGTGGAGTTGAAACTGACGGGTTACAAGCCCACCGACACCATCTACTTGAAGTACAGTTCCGGCCTACAGGAATTGTTTGACCAAGTGGTGGCCATCGAAAACCAAAACCAAAAAGAGGAAGATAAACCACAATGATCATCGGCTTCATCATCGCCGCCACGGTAGTTTTCGCATTTCTGACCATGATCTGGAAGAGCAGCGACTATCTCAACCTTGGCCTACGCGCCACGTTCCTGGCACTTCTGGTTCTGGGCATCATCAACATCGTCAAGCACTACGCAGCATGAGAAAACTTGCATCTGTTCAAAAAGTTCTGAACGTTCGTCCCATCGAGGGCGCAGACCTGATCGAAGTCGTGGACGTTCTCGGATGGTCCGTGGTCGTCAAGAAGGGCGAATTCGCAGTGGGTGATCTTTGCGTCTACTATGAGATCGACTCATTCCTGAATGCGACCGATCCGCGTTATGCGACGTTTGAAGAGCGTTTCATCAACTGGGGCGACAAGCGCGGCATGCGTCTGAAGACGATCAAGCTGCGTAAGCAGGTCAGCCAAGGTCTGGTTCTCCGACTCGCTCAGTTCCCGGAAATTAAGAATCCGACAGAAGGCGATGACGTCACGGAAGCGCTGAAGATCGAGAAGTGGGAAAGTCTACACGAATCGCACGGCAATAGTGGCGGTATGGGTGTCAAGACCGCAGGTTCCAAGCCGTTCCCTTCGTTCATCCGCAAGACGGACCAGGAACGTGTACAGAACTACATCACCGAACTGCCGAAGCACATTGCTGAGACGTTTGAAGTGTCGGTGAAGCTGGACGGTTCCTCGATGACGATTTTCCGCATCGACCGCAGTTCTCCCAATTTCGCTTACGCGTGGGAAGATATCGAGACTCGTCTGCTTCGCAAGAAGTCGAAGCTGGGTCGCTTCTTCTACAAGCTGCTGAAGACGGTCGGCCTCAAGCGTCCTCCGCAATTTCTGGATGGTGTCTGTTCGCGGAACATTCAGCTGGACACGAACGGCGACAACCACTTCAGCAAGTATGTGGCCAAAGAGTCGATCCTGGAACGACTGGAAAACCTGGGCAAGAACTTCGCTATCCAAGGCGAACTGATCGCCCCGTCAATCCAAGAGAACTACGAGAAGGTCAGTGACTATGAGTTCTATGTCTATGACATCTTCGACATCGACAATCAGAAGTATCTGTTGCCGTGGGAATGCCGCGCGTATTGCAGCGAACTGGGCCTGGACCACGTTCCTGTCCTGTTCGAGGAAGCCAACCTGGTGACCTTTGCGAAGCCGGGTGCCGGAGATGCTCGTGGTCTGGTCGATGGCATTCTGGAGTTCGCTGAAGGTCCGGGTATGAACCCTGGCGTTAAGCGCGAAGGTGTCGTGTTCAAGTCGAACGCAGCCGACTGGAGTTTCAAGGCGATCAGCAACAGCTACCTGCTCAAGAAGAAGGACTGACTATGAAGAAAGGCGAGCTACTCAACAAGATGCTCGTCCTCACCGTCAATCGGTTTGAAGGACGTTACGACAAGGCTGGGAAACCCTACATCCTGCATTGCCTTGCCGTAATGTACAAGCTGAACTCCGACGATGAGGAACTCAACTGTATCGCCATTGGCCACGATCTTATCGAGGATACCAAGACGACCTACGCTGAGTTGCGAGAGATGGGCTTCACGGATCGGATCATTGATGGCATTCGCCGTCTGACCAAGGTTCCGGGACAGACCTCAGAAGAGTACATCGCCGGAGTCAAGGAAAGTCTGGACTCCATTCGTGTCAAGCTGAGCGACCTTGAGCACAACTCGGATATCAAGCGCCTGAAGGGTCTGAGCGATAAGGACTTTGAGCGCCTGAAGAAGTACCAATGGATGTACGTCGATCTGAAGGCTGAGCTGGAAACCCATATTCACTAGGAAAAGCATAGTAGAATCTAGGTTCTACATAGGATGAAAGGTTGATTGTGCAAATTCTGAAAGAGATCCAGTTGGTTAGCGACATGTGCGTCGTTCCTCCTGAAGCGATGGTCTTCACATACGCGCCGGCAGAAGGCCTGTGCATTTGGTGGATGAAGTCCTACACCAGTGATATCTTCAAGCGCGCCAATTTCGTGAAGGAAACTCTGGAATGCTCTCATGGTTGGTGGGTTCGTCTCGCCTTCGATTCGATGGACTGGAGTTGTTCGTATATCGTAGACCCAGACAAAGTCGATCTGGGGCCGTATGACTTCAAGATGACCGGGCACGAGTTCATGGAGTTCTACACGAAGCTGTGGGCTGCTGAATACCAAGAGAGTGAAAAGACGGTGAACGTGGTCGGTGTCGATTACGCCAGCATTTTCTCTAAACAGGCCAACTACGAGCGGAAACCGAAGACAGAGTGGAATACCGCTGACGGCGGATTCCCGGTTCTCGATGTAGACAATGCTCATCGGCTCATCTCACTGAGCCAACTACGCACCGCCCTTTTCGACGGTGTCCAAATCAACGATGAGGCGAGACATAAGATCATCGGCCGCCTCCTTAACAACAAAGAAGACCTGATCCGTCTCCTGAGGAACATGAAGTGAAAAACGAAGATATCAAAGTTGGCCTGAAGGTCAAGCACAACTGGTCGGGCGACATCTTGACGGTGGAGCAAATCGGTGGAGCCACCAAATGCAACGGTTGGTTCAAGTCTAACGAGCAGCGCTGGGTGCGAGTCAGCGAAGTGGAACCCGTGTCCACGAAGCCTGAAATTCAACAGGCTTGGATCGTCGATAAGACGATCTTCAAGACCCGCGAAGCCGCAGTGGAGCATAGCATCCGAATCCAAGTGTTCGAGAAGCTGATCCCAGTGTTTGGCGGCGGTTTCCTGACCGAGACTCAAAGTGCCATCGTGGACACCCTAGTGGAAAAGCTCCTGATGGAACGCCAAGAGTTCGCTGAAATCCTGAAGGGAGAATAAATGCAACCGATGGACTTTTGCTACTGGCTGCAAGGCTTCGCTGAGATGACCGATGCGGTTCCGACTGAGACGCAGTGGCAACAAATCAAGGATCACCTGAACGAGGTTTTCCACAAGCGGACTCCTCAGCGCGGATGGACCGACAAGGGTATCTACGACCACCAGCCTGAAGCGGTGAAGCAGACGGAAGCAGACAAGAAGCGAGACGAGATTTCCAAGGCTCTGGAGCCGTTCTTCAAGAAGAACCGCGAAGATGCGGAAAAGCGGAAACAGGCCGAGCAGCTAGACCCACTGCCCAAACTTCCTTGGGATGAACGGCATATCCCGTTCACGCCGGTTGAGCCATATGATCGGTTTCGACCGACATTTGTCCCCATGACCCTCCCAGGCAATCCATCTCCGTACAATCCGTACAACCCACTTTCACCCATTTGCTAATATGATCATCGCCCGATTCCTCTTTGGCTTGGGATTCTTCGGAATCTCCGCCTACAGCTTCATGCATGACCCGCAGTACACTATCACAGGCTATGTGTTCGCTTGTCTAGGGCTGCTGGTATGGGGATTGGGCGAGGCCATTGGAGACATCATTGACGACTGAACAAACCCCTATCTCCGCTGAAACCCTTCTTGGGATCATCGAAGAATCTACAAAGACCAAGCGCATTCTTGTTGAGAGCACTGACTACTATCGCCGCCCTGGCGACACGGAAACCGACTCACTTGACTATGTGGACCCGTATACGTTCAAGGAACTGCTCCAGCGACACATCGATTGGCAAAAGGAACAGGGATGAAACCGAAAGTTGTAACCTGTCCGGAGTTCTTCCATCACAACCGATGGGACGACTTTCTGGCCAACAACGTCATCTTCCTGGCGGGCGGCATCTCCGACTGTCCTGATTGGCAGAAGGAAATGATCCTGCGATTCAAGGATGAAGAGATGACGGTGCTGATCAATCCGCGCCGCAAGGACTTCGACATCAACGATCCGACGATGAGCGCCCAGCAGATCAATTGGGAACATAGGTATCTGGAGCAGGCCGATGCGACCTTGTTCTGGTTCCCATACCAAACTGTCTGCCCGATCACGCTCTATGAGCTTGGCGTGGCAGCCGCCCGTGATGACACAATCTTCGTCGGCGCGCATCCGGCCTACCCGCGACTGTTCGACCTCCAGCACCAACTGAGTCTGATCTGTCCGGAAGTCAAAGTTCATCTGGCGTTCGATACTCTGGTTGAGGAAGTGAAGGAGTGGATCAATGTTCGGAATGAGTAAGGCCAAGATCCAGGCTCCTGGGAATTCCTGGGAGACGCAAGGCTACACGATAGCCTTCCCGAAGATGAGCAAGTGGGGCGTGAAGATCGCCGGCAAGCAAAGCAACTTCGTCATCCGACCGAATGAAGGTGGAAGCCCCAACTTTTTCCATCGTTGGATGCAGCGCCTGTTCCTGGGGTTCTATTGGGAGAAGTATGAGTAGCAAGCCTCATATGTACCGCAAGCGGAACCCTGCGGTTGAGGCTTACCAGTGGTTTGGGGAGGAAGTATTCACCCCAGCCGCTGGTTTTGAGCCTTGTATCGTCCGTAGGGCTGGAGGACTGTTCTTGGGCAGTCTTGCTAGCGACCTACTCCGCCACGGCAATTTTATCTTGAAGTTCGCCAACGGCAACTACAGGACTATGTCCGAAACCGAATTCATCGCCAACCACGATCCGATCCTGAATGATTAAAAAACAAGCGCCGTCCTTTTCTGTGAAGATTTGGATGGCTGGCGACGTTGCAGATGCCGAGCGGGTTTGCCGCGAATACTGCTTTGACGTGGGCCTTTGTGTCACCGTCACCCCAACCAACTACATCTACACCGGAGGCGCGCAGTCCGGTTTTGTCGTTGGCTTGATCAACTACGCACGTTTCCCGACTCTTGAGACTGACCAGCTAGTCGTGGTTGCAGAGCAACTGGCCGAGAAGCTGATGTACAGTCTGTTCCAAAACTCGTTCAGCATCGAAACTCCAGTTCATACGTATTACTATGAACGTGAGAAAGACGACTGAGCATAGTAGGGTATAATCTAGGTATGATTAGCATACTAGCATACCGGATTATGGTCAAGGTTATCGAGCAATCGACCCATGGCCGAGCCTATGAGTCAGCAATGACTCTGGCAATTGCCCTTAAGATCGGGGTGAACCATACAGACGACATGGTGGTGACTGAGTCCGCCAAATACCTGGTCAAGGAAGAATTGAAGGATCATAACGACGATCCGTACAAGACGACGCTGATTGCGATTGCGCGAATCGCCAACAAGATTCTTGACGACATGGCCGATGAGGTGAACAATGCCAATGATTAGCAGTCGGGTTGCTGGGATTCCATGCAAGATCGACATTGTGCACTATTTGAAGGTGCCGCCTTGGAGGGGAAGCGCCCACACCTGTCCCTCTGACCTTGACTACTATGGGTACACCGAATGCGACTTTGATGTCTGCGACCAGCGAGGTCGGAAGGCACCTTGGCTTGATAAGAGGCTGACCAAGGCTGATGAAGAACGCATCCGGTGTGAGATTGACGAATATATGGATGGACGAGATGACGACTGACAACGATTTGCTGACTAGTGAGGATGTGAATAAGGCTCTGGACGCGATTGTGGCACATAGCCATGCCGATCAGGCTGAATTGCATTTCCTGCGATTCATCTACAACTGGTTCAAAGAATACTGTTCGGACGGCGGCACTGATGAAGTGTACTGGGCCACCGAGCAATACACTGAAGAGAACGGCGTTGAGCCGCCAGCGAGGTACACCGGTGTCTGATTTCAAGAATGGCAAGCCGATCACCAATATGGTAGATCTGATCGAGTTCTACAACCTGAAGCCGGGTCCGAAGGAACTGAACGTGGGCGAGGAAATGGCAATTGAATGCCTATCGATGGCCGAGATTCTTCTCAACCTCAAGGAACCGGATGTGGACGCCGCCCTGGAGTGGATCGAACGCGCCAAGCTCAACATCAACCCTCCATATCCTCCGTCCAAGAGCGGAGCATCCGGCGCAATCCGGGGGCACTAATGACCAAGAAGAAAGCCGATCCGGTTTTCAACTATGTGATCGCTCGTCCGTGGTCCGATGATCGTCCGGACAGCCTTTGCATCTACACGATCTTCAGCGCCGAAGTGCAGCGAGGCACGATGTTGAACGCACAGCAGTCTCTGGAGTATGTCCAGCGTGCAATGAAGATTGACGGAGAAAAGAAAGAACAAATTCAACGCTGGGGCATCTATGTCCTTGGCGCAACGAGGATATCATGACAGACAAACGACTCAATCCGCTCCATACCCCGGAGTTCATCGCCACCCACGTTCGGAATCACGGCACATACTTCCCTGAAGAACGTGGGACTGGCCGATCCACTGCTCAAGCCCTTCGTGGCATCGCTGCGGCGATCAACCAACCATACACTGCCATTGATCTGAAAGATCATTCCGGTACTGCTGTAGGCAATCGCTACCTCATGGAGCAGGCCAAGGCTATGGTGACGACGCTGGAGTTGAAGCATTTCGTCTTCAACACCGCCCGTGGCACGATCCAGTTCGGCCAATGAAGGTCTATGCAATTCGACTGGCCAGCGGTAGCTGGGCTAGGACAAGCTACTGGGAAGACACCGACGATTTGAACAAGGCCCATTTCTACGGCCCGTTCCAACTTCGGTATGCTCGCGCCGCGCTAACCCGCAACAAGAACATGCGTGACTGGAATGGCGCTGAGATCGTGGAGTTTGAAGCGATCCAGGGCGGCGATCCTGATATCGAGCACTTCAAGAAGTTCTACGCCGTTGAGTCGGTTCCAGATGTGGTACAAGCGATGGCGCGACACATCGAACAACTTCAGTCGGAACTCCAGAAATACCGCCCCAAGACGGCTGCAGTATCTTTCGTGCGCGCGTAAAATGCGCCGCAGGCGCAAGGATGTAAATTGACTACAACAAAGGTTGTCCACATCTCTTCCAAGTACGATACTCTCATCGGTCGCCCAAGTAAGTGGGGTAATCCATTTGAAATCGGAAAGGATGGGACGCGGGCTCAGGTAATTGCGAAATATCGGGAATGGATCAAGACCCAACCTGATCTCATCGCCGCGCTCCCGACTCTACAAGGGAAGCGCCTAGGGTGCTGGTGCAAGCCCAAGGCATGCCACGGCGACGTTCTTGTAGAGATGCTGGAGAAGCATCGACTATTTGGAGATTGGTACTAATGATAACAAGAATTGATATGCCAAAGGGCAACCGTATGGTTCGCGCAGGTTTCGGTCAGCACGATGGCAAGTGGTTCGCCCGCGTGGACCTATGGTTTGTGGGGTTCCGCCTGTCATGACTGCCAAGTTCTATGACGACGATGGGGAAGAGATTGATGTGTATGGCAACCCGGTGAGCGGGGACCGTATCATCTATTGTTGTTTCCCAGACTGCGGATGCGATGGCGCCCGCCTATGCCAAGCCGAGAACGGAGCAAGTTCTTGCTCCTATAGTCTCAACATCGAAAGGGGAACCCTCAAATGATTCCAGCAGCAGCTTTCATCGTCGCAATTCTCTACATCGTTGTTCTGGTCCTTGTCGGTCCAGGAGACGAATACTTGGACATTCAATAATGACTCTACAAATAATCGCCCTGATCGTGGTCTTCTGGGTCATGCTTTCACTATGAGTGTAATATGGTTTGCATTCCTAGTGATATTGATTGCAGCGGCCGTTGTCGGATCATGATTGTCTACTACAAAGAGTTGGCAACCGGCTTGGATAATCTGGCCGTTAGTTTCCTCTTGGGGGCCATATGTCGAGACTTCGATGTCAAGATGGTTTACGATCCGGCTCTAGACTGTCTCGTTAAGACCACTATGCCAGACGGCACCGTGATTCGTTCGACCGTGGAATATGAAAGATGGAAACATGAGCGTCAAGAGAACGAAGGCCGCGCTTGAAAAGGCGCAGAAGACCTATGACCTACACGACTCGGTGAAGAGTCGTCACCCGCGTGTCAATGCAACATGGCTGGTCGAATGGTACTGGAAACAGCGCCTGATGATTGCTGAGAAGATTGGCCGCAAAAACAAGATGATCCCAGAATGAAGAGAGTTCTTGGTAAGGACTGGCTGATCCAGCACGTCAACAACGCGATGTATCGTTGGTACCCGGAAGAAATCGTGAAGCGAATTCAAGACCACTGCCCGGATCGAACCGACCTCATCGAATATTTCAACAAACCACCTGGAGGCGGAATTTGGTACAGGGATGAAATCCTGGCCAAGCTGAAAGCATGAGCAACGACACTGGAGTCTTCACCGCCCTGCATCGAGTACGCAAGCGGATTCAGGACGAACTACACGCCGAACAGGGTCGCGGACAATTCTGGCCGGAGCACGACACCGACTCCTATCAGACCGGATTGCGCACGGCCCTTCACATCATCGACAAAGAGATGAAGGAAGTCGCAGACGGCCTGATGGGCGAGCTCAACAGTGCGATGGGAAGCATTGCATGATTAAGCACGGCGAGGCTCCATACCTTGAATGCAGCAGCGCCGGGGACAGCAGGTTCAGCGCATTCTTTGCTAGGCTATGGAGCGGGTGTTCAATCGAGGAAGCCTATCAGGCCGCAAAGATATTTGAGGACGGATCTACCGGGCTGCATTGGAAAGATGCGAAGGGGAAGACTCCGATCAATATTGATGAGGTCCGCTGTTTGTA
>Ga0163162_10007044_pt1 | contig 10899 bp, 8 predicted proteins | sample S55metaG_FD_115310 | JGI IMG/M metagenome (GOLD analysis project Ga0163162, IMG submission 115310) | Switchgrass rhizosphere microbial communities from Kellogg Biological Station, Michigan, USA - S5-5 metaG | ecosystem: Host-associated > Plants > Roots > Rhizosphere > Soil | place: USA: Michigan...
ACGTCGACAAGCCGTTGCAGCAGTTCCGGCGTGCAACTTGCGCCGTTCGAAGTGCCGAGATTCAAATCCGGGAGGCGGCCTTCGAAGAGGAAAGGGACGACGCTGCGGATCGAGTGACCTTCCCAAAGGACGACCCGGCCGTGTGCCGCCTTGATCCGCGAAATCTCCGAGCTCAGGGCATCATGATACGGGCGCCAGTAGCGCTCGACGCGCGCGGCAATCTCGACTGCCGACGGTTCCTGGCCCGGCAGATAGACAGGCTCGCCAGAAAATTGCACATGTGGACATAGTCCGGTCGTGTTCTGGCCCGGATACAACGACGTGTCGTCGGGCGGGCGATTGAGGTCGACGACATAGCGCGAGTAGCGCGGCAGGATGACCGAGGCGCCGAGTTCCCGGACGAACGCATAAAGGCGCGAAACATGCCAGTCGGTATCCGGCACTCGCCGCGCCGACGGCGTCATGCGCGCCGCGATTTCGTCCGACAACCGTGTGCCGTCGTGCGGCAGCGACACGAACAAGGGCGACGTACCGCGATCAAGCCGGAATGTTTCCATGCGTCGTTTCCGCGGCGCGTTGGCGAAGCGCGCGCCAGGTCTATTTCTTCGGCGCGGCGACCTTCGCCGCGATCGGCACGTACAGCGCGCTCGGATGCTGGGCGTCGTGAAACAAGGTGACGTTCACGGTGCGCGCGTCCTTGCCGGTCTCCTCGGCGACGACGCCGCCCGCATTGTAGTTCTTCTCGCTGTACAGCGAATTCATCGGCGCGATGATCAGGCGCAGCCGGCTACCCTGCTGGATGCGACGCGCGACGAACGTGAAGTTGCTGAAGTCGTAGCGCTCCGTCTTGCCTTTCGTGACGAGCTGCGCGGCGCGATTGCCCGCCCGGTAACGCGCGCGCAGCATGTCGTCGGCGAGGAAGATGCAGGTGCCATCCGGCTGGACTTCGAACAATGCGACATGGAAGTCGGTGTCAGGTTGATCGAGCGAAATCCACGCGGACAGCTTGAAGAACCCGGCGACGTCGAGATCCTGCGTGAATGCCGCGGTATGGTAGATCAGGTACTTTCCGCTCTGCTGCAGAATCCAGCGCTGATCGGTGAGCATGTTCGGCACTTCGATCGCGTCGACTTTCTCCGAACTGGTATCGAGCGGATCGTAGACGTAGCGATCCGGACGCGTGCTGCCGCCCGCCTTCTCGGGCGCCAGCGCGCCGGAGGCGAACAGCTCGTTGGCGCGGCCGTCGCTCGATGTGAGGTAAAGCGGCCGCGCCTCGGTCGTTATCGACTCGAGCGTAGGCGCGTAGCGCCAGTCTTCGGCGCCGGTGCCGACTACGTAGTAGGCAACCTTGTCCTTCAGGAATTCGGGCTTGCCGCCGGACTTCATCGTCCAGTCGTACCAGTCCTTGTGCAGCTTGTTCATGTCGAGCAGGCTAGCCTTGCCAAAGGTGATGCCGCCGACCTCCGCTTTCGGCGTCCGCGTTCCGGCGTGATCCCAAGGCCCGATGATCAGGTAATGCTGCGCTTTTGCGTGCTCGGAAGCGTGCGCCATCGATTCGTGATAATGGGTCATGGCACCCGGTTGATCGCCGTCGTACTGGCCGGTGATGCTCAGGATCGGCATGTCGATCTTCGCGTACTGCTCCGCGCTCGGGTTGTAACTGTCCCAATACGCATCGAGCATCGGGTGTGCCACCCAGTTCTGGAAAATCGGCGAGGGGTTGCCGATGATGCTATCAATCTCCTTGAACGCGCGATGGCCGACATAGAGTTCCTTGAACTTGGCCGCCCAGAACGCGCTGTCGGTGAAAATCTTCTCCTGGCCGGCCTTGCCGCTGGTAAACGTCAGCCACTGCACGTCGTACGGGTAGGCGATGTTGTTGCGGCGTGGAAAATCGACGCCGGCATACGGCGACGCGACCGGCACGATCGTCGCGAGGTGCGGCGGAAATTCCTTGGCCGTCGCCCATTGATCGTAGCCGGCGTAGGAGCCACCCCACATCGCCACCTTGCCATTGCAGTAGCTTTGCTGCGCCAGCCATTCCACGATGTCGTGACCATCGCGCGCCTCCTGCAGCATCGGCGTGAATTCGCCTTCCGAATTGCCGCGGCCGCGCACGTCGACGGTCAGGTACACGTAACCGTGGCCGGCAAAATACATGCCGCGGTCGTGGTAGCTCTGCGAGATATATGGCGTCAGCGTGAAGATGCACGGCACCGCGTCCTTCTGTCCCTGTGGCCGGTAAACGGTGGCATTGAGCTTCACGCCGTCGCGCAGCGGAATCTTTACACCCCATTGAAAATCGACCGGGCCCGACTTGTCGGCGGTTTCCGCGGGTGCGGGCGTATCCGCCCAGAGCGGGAGCGGCAATGTGGACAAGGCAACAAAAGCGACAAGATTGCGCAGTGACATCGGGACTTTCTCTACAGGTTGAAACGAATCGGGGAAAACGGCGTCATATCGAGTTCGGCCGTTCGATCGCAGAGCAAATCCGCGATCAGCAGGCCGGTGGCTGCCGACATGGTGACGCCGAGCATGCCGTGTCCGGTCGCCAGGACCAGATTCTGCACACGTGCGGCGCGGCCGAGAATGGGCAGGTCGTCATAGGTCATAGGCCGCCAGCCGTACCATTCTTCGACCACCTGGGGCCCTTCCGGCTCGATCAGATACTCCGCGGCACCGCGCTTGAGCGCATCGAGGCGCGTGCGGTTCAGGGTGGCATCGTAGCCGGCAAATTCCATCGTGCTGCCGAGCCGGTAGCCCGAATTCCAGCCGGTCACGCAAACCTGCCGCTCCTTCAGGGTCAATGGAATCCGCGGACAGCGCTGCGGCCGCGTGTAGGTGATCGAGTAACCCTTGCCCGGCTGAATCGGAATGCGCAGGTCGAGCTGGCGCGCCAGCAGCGGCGACCATGCCCCAAGCGCGAAGATCACGTCGCGGCCAGCGAAGTCGCCGCGGTCCGTCGTCACGGCGGCGATGCGATCGCGGTCGAGACGGAAGCCCGTGACCTTCGTCGATTCGACAATGGCCCCTCCTTTCGCCTGCACGGCGCCGGCCAGCGCAGCGCCATAACGATCCGGCCGCAGGTGCGCATCACCGGGATTCAAATAGCCGCCGATGATGCTGTCGTTGAGCGCCGGCTCCAGTGCGCGGCAACGTGCGCCATCGAGCACCTCGGCTGGCAGGCCGCATTCGACCAGCGTGCGGGGCACCCATTGCGACTTGGCGAACGCCTGTTCGTCGCGATACACGTTCAGTGTGCCGGTCGTCTCGAACTCGCAGTCGAAGCGTTCACCGCACACGAGTTCCTCGATCGCCTGCCGTGCCAGTTTGAGCAGGGGCGCTTTGACCGCGGTCGTACGCTTGAATTCGTCCCATGTGCAGCGACGTGCGAATTGAAGCAGCCACTCGAGCAGCGTGAAGTCGAGTCGCGGCGCCACACGAAACGGCGCATCGCGCTTGAACAGCCAGCGCAACGCCTGACCGATCTGGCCGGGCATCGCCAACGGCATCGCATGACTCGGTGTGATCGTGCCGCAGTTGCCGTGCGAACACGCCGCCGCGGCCGTGCCTTGTTCGAGAATCGTCACACTGCGCCCGGCGCGCAGCAGGTAGTGCGCGCAGGCCAGCCCGATCACGCCGCCGCCGAGAATCAGGACATCCGCATTCCGTTGCGGGGAAGCATCGCCTTGCGTCATTTGGCGACGTAGCCGGGGCCGCGCACGACCTGCCCCGGCGTCGCGCCGGTGTGCTCGCCGTTCTTCAGCACCTGCACGCCGTTGACGAACACGTCGCGCATGCCGGTCGCATATTGTTGCGGCCGGTCGAACGTCGCGTGATCGTCGATTGCCGCCGGATCGAAGATCACGATATCGGCGAAGTAGCCGGCTTTCAGTTCACCGCGATCGCGCAGTTTCAGATTGTGCGCCGGTAACGAGGCCAGGCGGCGCACGGCGTCAGCCAGGCTGGTGACGTGACCGTCGCGCACGTAATGACCGAGGAAGCGCGAGAAATTACCGTAGGCACGCGGATGCGGCTGGAATTTCAGGAACACGCCCTCGGGTGCATACGATCCTTCGTCGGAGCCGAGCGCGACCCACGGCTGCGACAGGCCGAGTTTGACGTTGTCCTCGGACATCAGGAAGTAGACCGTGCCGATGCGGCTGTGATCCTCGACGACGAGATCCATTGCCGTCTCCTCGGGCGACTTGCCGCGCAGCTTGGCGACTTCGGCGAGAGTCTTCCCGGTCAGCGGCTTCAGCGCTTCGGTGTTGAACGCCACGAGCAGCACGTTGTCCGGCTTTCCCGCGGCCACGAGCAGGTTTTCCCAGGCGTTGGTCGGCTCGCGCATTTCTTTCGTCACGCGCGCGCGGATGGCCGGGTCCTTGAGCCGCTTGATCCATTCGTCCAGCCCGCCTTCCTGCACCCAAGGCGGCATCGCCGCATCGAGGCCGGTCGCGCCAGCGGTGTATGTGTACATGTTTGCCGAAATGTCGAGCCCCTTGGCGCGCGCCTCGTCGATCCTGGCGATCGCCTGACTCATTTTCGGCCAGTTGCTGCTGCCCGCGGCCTTGAAGTGATAGACCTCCCCGTGGATGTGTGCGGCGCTTGCGATCTGGATCAACTCATCGAGCGATTCGATCAGCCGGTTGCCTTCACTGCGCATGTGCGAGATGTAGGCGCCACCGGATTCGCCTGCAGCCTGCGCGAGCGCGATCAACTCCGGCGTTTTGGCGTAGAACGCCGGCGCATAGATCAATGCCGAACCGACGCCGAGTGCGCCTTCACGCATCGCCTGGCGCACGAGATCCTGCATGCGCTGGAGCTCGGCCGGCGTCGGCGCACGATCGACGTAGCCGAGTTCGTGCTCACGAATCGTCGCCGCGCCGACGAACGATGCGATGTTCGGCGATATGCCTTTTTTCACCAGCGCGTCGAGACCTTCGCCGAGAGTCGTCCAATCGATTGGATGCTTCAGATCGCCCTGCGCGGCGAGATTCGCTTTGCGAATTTCGTCGGTCAACGGGCCGAGCGATTCGCCTTCGCCGAAAACCTCGAGCGTCACGCCCTGGCGAATGTCGGACTGCGAGCGTCCATCGATGTACAGCGAGTCCGGTGCCCACGACAGCATGTTGACGAAACCCGGCGCCACGGCCATGCCGGCCGCATCGACTTCCCGGGCGGCGTGTGCCTTGGCCAGATCCCCGATCGCCGTGATCCGCTGGCCGCGCACGCCGATGTCGGCCTTGACCGGCTGCTGGCCGCTGCCATCGTAGATCGTTCCATGGCGGACGATGACGTCGAATTCGAGCGCCGGTGGCTTGACCTGGCACGCAGCCAGCAACAATGCGAGGCCTATCGGCAATAGCGGCATGCTGCGCATGAATCGGGACCCCTTTGCGGTCGGTGCAAAACAACAAGCCTGATCGAAAGCGCATGCGGAACGCAAGCGCCCGCGTGGTCGCGCTGGCCAAACCCAGGAATTTTGTCTGCAGCGGGCGTTCGGCGCGGCCAAGCGGCTCTGCAAATCAGCCCGCCGCCCCCGGGCGGTGGCCATGTTTGCCGTCAGCATGAACAGCAGATGTGAACCGTGTCACAAAGGCACGATCATTGGCACCGATTCTGCATTTACAGCTTCGCCGACGAGGGTCGGCACGAACTCAGGAGTTGATCCAATGTCCGTCCCAACCAACGAGCTGTTACTGGCGCTGCGCTCCCCGACTTCGGGTTGGCTGGCCGCCATGATTTGCGCGCTGGAAGAGGCCGTGCAGGATCCGAGCTTCTCCGACCATCACCGTAACTTGGTCAGGCAACTGCTTGACTCCGATAAAATTCCTGCGCCAGTCAGCACCGCCGCCAACAGCCGCCTCGCCCGCTTTGAACAAGCCGTCGCCGAGATGCATGACCTGGTCACCGGCCTCGATGTCGAGTCCGCCGAGCAGCCCGCCTCGCCACTCAATCAGCGTCCAAAACTGACGCTGGTGGGCAGTGTCGCCGCGTAAACAGAATGAACGGGGAGTCCAGAAAGGCCCGGGCAACCGGGCCTTTTTTTTGGTGGTAGTTTCGCGCCCCGGTTTCCCGGGGAATCATGCCGCGCCTGCGTCTTCGCCCCTGCAGGAATCGGCAGCAACTGCCGTCGGCGCACCGCCTAGTGATGGTGGCCGCCAGGCCCGTGCACGTGTCCATGCGCGCGTTCTTCATCGCTCGCCTCACGCACATCGACGAGTTCGATGGCGAAGTTCAGCGTCTTGCCCGCCATCGGGTGGTTCAGGTCGACATCGATCACGCTCGAGCCGACCTTGGTCACGGTCACCGAGCGATGGCCGTCTTCCGTCTTCAACACGGTCGCCATGCCCGGCACCAGCCGGTCGCCGTCGCGGAAATATTTTTTCGGCACGCGCTGCGTGTAGTTTTCGCGGCGCAGGCCATATGCCTGTTCCGGCGGCACCACGACATCGAACCGGTCGCCGGCAACGTGTCCGGCAATCGCCGTCTCGAGGCCCGGAATGATCGCCCCATGGCCGAACAGGATGGCGAGCGCTTCGCGCCCATGCGAGCTGTCGATTTCGACACCGCCTTCATCTGTCAACACGTAGTGAAACGTCACGACTTTGTCTTTTTCGGCTTGCATGGTCTGCTCCGGTTCGGGCCCGAATGGTACAAGGTTGCTCCGCCTGCGTCATTGACAGTCGCACCGCTTTGACCGAACGTGCGCGACGATGCGTATGCTGGCGCCGATCCGTGTCCTGCCCTGCTGTCTGATCGCGCTCGCCGCGTGCAGCGCGCCGCATCCGAAGCCGGGGCCCCTGCCCCGATTCACCGCGCCGACGCGACATCACGGCGAGGTCGGACCAAACGACATCTTGTTTCGCGCAATCGCCCTCGTCGGTACGCCGTACCATTACGGCGGCAACACACCGGAAGGCGGCTTCGACTGCAGCGGGTTGGTCGCCTACGTTTTTCGCGATGTTGCCGGCATCGTGCTGCCGCGGACGGCGGAGGAAATCAGCGAGATCGCCGCGCCGGAAGTCGATCACGAGCGGCTCGAATCAGGTGACCTCGTCTTTTTCCGCCACCACACGCGCAGCATCAGTCATGTCGGCATCTACGTCGGCGAAGGCCGCTTCGTGCACGCGCCGAACGAAGGTGGCACCGTCCGGCTGGATCGCCTCGACGACAGTTACTGGCGCGAGCACTTCAGCGGCGCCAAACGCATTCCGCTCTAGGTTCACTACGTTATTTTTTTGCCGGCGGCGCAACGCGCAGGTTGTCCAGCAGCGGCGTCTTTGGTCGTTCGATGACGAGGAAGTCGTTGCCTGCCGCCTTGTGACAGCCGGTACAGGCGGCCGACAACGCGTCGAAGGTCTTCTCGAATTCCGCCTTGCTGCCGTGGTCGATTGCGTCGCGCAGCGCCATCACCGGCGCTTTGGTCATCGCCGGCAGGATGTCGGCGAGGCGCTGCGGCTGGAAGATGGCATGCTCGGGATTCTGTTCAACGACGGCGTCGAACGCTTCCTTGATTTCCTGCAGTTCGAAGGCGGCCAGCGTCCAGTTCTGCGCCTGCCCGGCATACCACAGGCGCGCATGGCGAATTTGTATCCCGAGCATCTGCTCGCCGAGCTCCGGGTGATACGCCGACTTTTTCAGATCGGCGAGCTCTTTTCTGAGCGCAGCGATTTCTGCGCTGATGTCCGTCGAGGCCGCAGGTGCCGACGTCGCAAACCATGTTGCACCGATTGAGAGACTTGCCACTACCAGCGCGCTAACGCCTGCCATTGTCCGGCGCATGAGCCTTGCTCCGTCACAGATGCGAATAGGAATAATTCGCATATAGTGCAGTAAAGGCCGGCAGAACGCCAGCCACGATTCGCCGAATCGGCACGGTACGCCGTTCGACCGGAGTCTATGCTCCCTGTGCAGCCGCGGCGCCGAACCGCTGTCCCTTTGCTTCGGGCCCAAGCGCGGTGACGATTGCGAGCATGACCGCAATGCCGGCAATGAAGACCGCCATGGTCAGACCGTATTGTTTGTGGTTCGCCTCTGCGAGCGTGGTCAGCACCCACGGCACGCCGGCGGAAATGAAATTGCCGATCTGATAGGTAAGGCCCGGCATCGTCGCGCGCACCGCATCCGGCGACAGCTCGTTGAGATGCACCGGCACGACGCCCCATGCACCCTGCACCATGACCTGGAGCCAGAACACGCCCAGGCCGAGCATCAGCGGCTCGCTGCTGAAGGCCCACAACTTGAGGATCGGCAGCGACAACAGTGTCGCCAGAATAATCGCGCGCTTGCGCCCGATGCGCTCGGACAGGGCGCCGAAAACCAGCCCACCCAGAATCGCGCCGAGCGGGCCGATGACGGACAGCTTGCCGGTCAGGTCCGTTCCGTAACCCTTCTCGACCTGCAGGAACAATGGATACAGATCCTGGGTTCCGTGACTGAAACAGTTGAACAGCGTCATCAGCACGATCATGAACAACGCGCGCCCCCAATAGCCGCGCATCGCCTGCAACGGATGGCGTTCCTGCGCGGACTTGGTCTTCTGCGTGTGCTCCCAGACCGGTGATTCCGGAACGGCCGAGCGAATGTAGAACACGAGCAGAGCAGGCAGGAAGCCGACCACGAACATGCCGCGCCAGCCCACATGATCGAACAGCAGCCAGAACAGCAGCGCCGCCAGAAGATTGCCGCAGGCATAGCCTTCCTGCAGCAGGCCGGAAACGAAACCGCGCGACTTCTCTGGGATGATCTCCATCGTAAGCGACGAGCCCAGTCCCCATTCGCCACCCATCGCGAAACCGAACAGCAGGCGGATGACGAAAAGCGCGGTCAGATTCGGCGCAAAGGCGGAGGCCAGTTCGAAGAACGAGAACAAGGCGACGTCGAGCATCAGCATCGGCCGTCGGCCAAACCGATCCGCAAGCAGGCCGAACACGAATGCGCCGAGCGGGCGCGCCATCAGGGTCAGGGTGACGGCGAAAATTACATCCTCGCGACCGACGTGAAAGTCGGCGGCGATCGCCTTCGCCGCGAATATGAGGATGAAGAAATCGAAGGCGTCGAGGGTCCATCCGAGAAAACCGGCGATCACCACCTTGCGCTGAACAGAATTCATTGCCATCAAAATTCCCCTTTGAACCGGCTCGATTGTGGTTGTTTTTGCGCGGCGCATCCAGCCGCAACGCACAACGCAGCGTCTTCGAATTCACACCCGACTTTCAATCCATCCGTGATTTTCATTACAGTTCGGAGGCCGCTGCGTTTGGACTGCAACGTTTTTGCAATGCGCGGCGGCGACCATTTGCGCGAGTCACACGGGGTCTGAAACACAATGCCGACACAACGGATTATTTTCCGCGGCGCAGTCGCGGCGGCGATTCTTGCCTTCATTGCCGGCTGCAGCACGCAGATGGCGACTCACGCGGCAGCGCCGGAACGAGCCGACGCCAAGCCGGCGCACAATGTCATCGTGTTCGTCTGGGACGGCATGCGCCCCGACTCGATCAGCGAAAGTGACACGCCTCACCTTGCGGCGCTGGCCAAGCGCGGCACGAACTTCGCCGACAATCATTCGAGCTATCCGACCTTCACGATGATGAATGCCGCCGCGTTCGCGACCGGCGCGTTCTCCGGCAAGTCGGGCTTCTTCGGCAACACGCTCTACCGCCCCGGCGCCCCGGCGCGCACGTCCGCCGGCGACGAAGTCGATCTGAACGAACCGGTCTTTACCGAGGACTACGGCATCCTGAAACAACTCGATGCAAATCAGGACGAACACCTGATCCTGGTCGGCACGTTGTTCCAGTCCGCGCAGAAGGCCGGACTGAAGACGGCTGCGGTCGGCAAGTCCGGGCCGGCGTTTCTGCAGGATTACAAGAACGGCGGCGTGATGATCGATGAGAAGGCCGCATTTCCGCTCGACTTCGCGCGCGAACTTCAAGCTGCGCACATCGCGCTGCCGGGAGCTGCGGCATTCGCCTATCCGGGCGGCGCATTGAAACTGGCGGCAGACAACGCCGAGCCGACATTCCAGCCCGGAACACGCTACCTGGCCGATCACGTCACGCCGGATCCCGCCGATCGGAGCGGCGCACCGGCGGCGGCAGCAAACCAATATCTGATGTCGGTCTTTCTCGACTATATACTGCCGCACAAACATCCGGACTTGTCCGTTGTCTGGCTGCGCAATCCGGACACGACGGAACATGCGTACGGTGTCGGTTCGCCCAACTATCACGCCGCGCTGCGCGCGCAGGATGAACTGCTCGGCAAACTGCAGGACAAGCTCGTCGAGTTGGGCATCGACAAGACCACCGACCTGATCATTGTCTCCGACCACGGACACAGCAGCGTGTCCGGTCCACTCGATCTGTTTCCATTGCGCAAAGTGGAAAATGGAAAAATTGGAGACATCGACAACGAGCATGGTTATTCGGTGTCCGGCGAAGTGCGCTTGGCGCACGAGTTGACCATGGCCGGTATCCGCGCCTACGACGGCGGCGGGTGCATGTACGATCCGGTGCTCTCAGGAATCCGCGCAGACGGTAGCCAGCTGCACGCCGACAAGCCGGCAAATAGCGCTTCGTGTCCGGATTACCGGTACGCCAAGTACACGACGCCGGACTACAACCTGCTTCATCCATTCCTGCCGCGCGAAGCATTCGTCGTCGCCAGCAACGGAGGCAGCGACTATTTGTATCACCCGGCACGCGACCCCGAGCGCATTCGCGCCGCGGTGCGATTCCTGCAGAGCCATGAGGAATACGGGGCCATCTTCGTCGACGAACGCTACGGCGACATTCCCGGTACGCTGCCGTTGTCGGTCGTGCACCTCGAAAATGCCGAAGGCCGCAATCCTGACATCGTCGTCGGCTACACGTTCGACGAGCACGCCAT
>Ga0163162_10007045_pt1 | contig 10898 bp, 3 predicted proteins | sample S55metaG_FD_115310 | JGI IMG/M metagenome (GOLD analysis project Ga0163162, IMG submission 115310) | Switchgrass rhizosphere microbial communities from Kellogg Biological Station, Michigan, USA - S5-5 metaG | ecosystem: Host-associated > Plants > Roots > Rhizosphere > Soil | place: USA: Michigan...
CCGCCCCTTGAGTCTTTCCACAATACTGTCCAGCCCCGCACGCATGCCGCCCGAGTAGCGGCCCTCAAATCCGAGCAGCAGACAAAACAAGTAAACTTCCAATATGTTTGCAAGTTGCTCCGAATCGCGGCGCAGCTGGAATTGATCGAGCTTTTCGAAAAAGACGACTCCTGCGTCCGTCTTGTCAAACAACTCCTCTTGAAGCAGTCGCCTCTCCCAATCTATCCGAATGGGATCATTGGAACGGAGAACGACAGAATCGAGAAGAGCAACTACGGCGAAATGGGTGTCACGAATATCGTGCCCGTCGTAACCGGCAGAGATCGAGACGTGCTCGATTTCCTGAAGAGCGGTTTTGATCCGCTTTCTAAAAGACTCAACATCAGGAACGCTTTGCCGCGCGGATTGCAGCCTGACAACGCTCGTGAGGATCGAGTCATACCACAACGCCAGGTTGCCCTTTGCAGGCGGACCATCGTCTTGTACATCGCCGCTTTTTCTGCGGACGTCGAGCTCGTTTTTCATGTTTTGGGGACCTACAGTACACCCTAGCACAGTCGCTAGCAAGAATGTGGCCACTCATGAAATGGCCGGAAAGCCACGACAGAAGCACGTGCCAGTTACTTGCGATTGAGGGTTACGATTAGTTTTCGAAGATATGAAACTTATCGAAGCCACACTCATCCTTCTGTTTTTCGCAACAGTGACGGTCCCATGGGCACGCCGCACCGGCGTGCCTATAGAAATCCTTCTCGTCATCGGCAGCCTGGTTTTGAGCGTGCTACCAGGGACGCCTGTGCTAGTGCTGGATCCGACTGTGGTCTTCACACTGTTCCTTCCGCCGATTCTGTTCGCCGCCGCTTACTTCACCTCCTGGCGGGACTTCAAACGAAATCGACGACCGATTTTTTTACTCGCGTTCGGTCTCGTGCTGTTTACGACCACACTCGTTGCTGTGGCGGCACACGCCCTGGGCCTGGGTATTTCGTGGCCGACCGCATTTCTTTTGGGGGCAATCGTCTCACCGCCGGATGCGTCGGCTGCTACGGCGGTCATCAGGAAACTCGGTGTACCCCGGCGGCTGGTGACAATTATCGAGGGCGAGAGCCTGGTGAATGACGCGACAGCGCTGGTGACGTATCGATTTGCGCTTGCTGCGATTGCAACGGGATCGTTCTCGCTTCAGACCGCCGTCTCTCAGTTCGTACTGATCGCTGCGGGTGGAGCGCTCGTGGGTTGGGCAATAGCAGCCGTTGGGCTTATTACTCTGCAGCGGATCAAGAACAGTACAGCTGAAACGACGCTAACCCTTATCACGGCCTTCGCCGCTTACCTTGTCGCTGAGCGACTGGAATTCTCAGGGGTGATCGCAACGGTAGTCGGAGGTTTGTACTATGGCCGGAAACTCCCAGCGGTCACGTCGGCCCAGACTCACCTCGAGGCGGAAGCCTCGTGGAACACCGTCCTCTTTATTATCAATGGCCTGGTATTTACGCTTATTGGCCTCCAGATGCCTGCCGTAATGAGGGGACTCGATAGCTATTCTTGGCGACAGCTCGCGTTCTACGCCGGAACAATCACAATTGTCGTCATTGGCGTGCGGTTCGTATGGATGTATCCGGCCGCGTACCTTCCGCGAAAGTTGTTTCCGTCAATCGGCCGCAAAGATCCCATGCCCCCCCTGAGTATCATCACAGCATTGAGTTGGACCGGCATGAGGGGAATCGTCTCTCTCGCCGCTGCGCTATCACTTCCGCTCTCCTTGCCGTCGGGTGAGGAATTTCCTTTCAGAAATCTGCTAATTTTTCTCACCTACGTCGTAATCCTGACGACACTCGTTGTTCCGGCAATAACACTGCCTTCCCTCATGCGATGGCTAGGCATCAAGGATGACGGTGAAGCCCATCGGGAAGAGACGACCGCGCGCCTCGCGCTGTTCGATGCGGGACTGCGTGAATTGAATACTCTGAAGCGAACGTCGAACATCCCAGCCGAACTTCTGGAAAGCACTGCAATTCGATATGAACGGAGAATAGAGACCCTGAAAAGCAATCTGGAGCCCAACGCGTTTTCACCGCTTTTCGATGAAGAACAGGTGCAACGCCAGCTCATCCGAAAATTGCTGGATGGCGAACGCGAGGAACTCAACAACTTGAGAAGAACGGCTGCCATCCACGACGAAGTATTCTTCCGGCTCAGTCGCGAAATCGATATCGAGGAAACTCGCCTGCATGGTCACCGCATCTAGACTCTTTTATGAATTTTTAGTCAACGCATGAACCGGCAATTTCGTCGGTCCCTCAACCATTTCCTACAATTCTGGAACTTGAATCCTTCAACCAAGATTAAACTTCGAGAGTTGACGAAGTCGCGCTTGCACGCGATTGCTTCAATGTTGTAAAAGCTGAGACCTTACGTTGTTCCCGTCGCTCTAAAAAAATCAAGGATTGAGATCTTCCAGGACCTGAGCTTTGAGTGACAGGCCTGAAGCTCAGGGGAGAGTACATGCGAAGAAGTCGCGTTTCCGCTTGCCTGTTTCTGATTGCCGCCTTGACCGAAATATTCCTACTCGCAAAACCGGCATCCGCATCCGATCTCACATTGTTCCAACGTTATTTCGGAACGATGGACTATTCCGTCACAGGGACCGGCAGCCTCCAGGGCAGCGGCAAACGGGACAAAGTCACGGGCGAATACCTCACATCACAATCGATTAAGGTCGATTTTCCGCGAACTGCTGAGCTCGTAGGAGCATTTCTCTATTGGGGGTCACACGAGAGTTCTCAACTGCCATCATCCGCGCGTGGATACGTGTCCTATCCCAACAATGCAAACGCGCGTGTAAAGATTCTTGGGAAGCCCATCGGGGCGATCGATCAGATCGTGCCGTGCTGGAACACGGGCGGGAGTAATTCCTCTTCTAACGGCAACGCACCTTTTTTGCGCATGTACCGTGCGGACGTCCTCCGTTATCTCAAGGCTCCAGGTTCCAATGAAGTCGCAACGGACATTACCGTTCGATTGCGCGATGGTGGATCAACCGGCAATGGCAACACGCTAACCGAAGGAGCGAGTCTCGTCCTTATTTACCGTCATCCTTCGTTGCCGTTTAAAAGCATCGTCATCTATGACGGCACGGACATTATGGATGCACAACATCCGAACATGACGCTGGATATCAAAGGTTTCGACCAGGCGAGTCCCGGCGCATCAAAGATCACTCACATTGTAGGGAATGGGGATCAGAATCATCCGGAAGACCTCTATTTCAATGACACACGACTCGCGCAAAATCCGTTTCAAAGCAGGTGGGAGAACAAGACCTATCCTGTTTCACTCTCTATCCCTCCCAATTCAGTAGTGAACACGGTAAGCACAAGAGTGGTGCCACCTGATGGGACGGCGACATTCGACTGCCTTTCCTGGGGTGCTATCGTATTCAGCACTCCCGTGCAGGATACGGATGAAGACGGCCTGCTCGATATCTGGGAGACAGACGGCTACAAAGATCTCGACGGCAATATGCTGGTCAATCTCCCTGCGTGGGTTGCTGGCCCAAAGAAGAAGGATCTGCTGGTCGAAATCGATTACATGTACGATCCCAATCCCGGCTCCGTGCACTCCCACATGCCAAAATCGCAAGCTCTGCAAATGGTGGGAGACGCATTCAAGAACGCGCCCGTCAGCAATCCGGACGGGTCAACCGGAATTCATGTCGTCTTTGACGTTGGGAGTTTCCCTCCCAGCCCGAATCCGACCGGGGTGATCGGCAATCCCTATGTAGGCAATCCCTACGTACTCACATCCGGCGCATTGGAAGGAGGCGATCCATTGGATGAACGTTCTCCGGGAACGTTCTGCACTGTCTATGAGCCAGGCACAGCCGATGCACCCGCGAATTGCCTGTTTCCCAATCAACCGGGATTGATCTCGTGGAAAAAAGGTTTTCAGCGAATCAAGAACCACAACTTCTCCAGCGACAGGACCGATCTTTTTCACTATGTCGTGTTTGGTCACGGTCTCGCCCTCAAAAAAGGAGATGTGGCGCCCTTTACGGCGCGAAGCGTATCGGGACGCGCGGATCTCGGCGGTAACAGCGTTGCAATAACGCTGGGGCTCTGGCGATCGGCTTCTGCAGATGCGCTCGTCGGCAGTGCAAATCTGCAGGCGGCAACATTCCTGCATGAACTCGCCCATAATCTTTACGGCTTCCATGGAGGCATTACAGTTCAGGGGCCTTTGGCGCTTAATCAGGCAATCGTTCCCCGCCCCAACTGCAATCCCAACACGCAAAGCTCCCTGAACTATCTTTATCAATCCGCTGGACTGCTTGACCAGAACGGCGTGTTCCGCGTGAACCTGTCGGGGCAAAACGTCAATGCGACTTCCCCGGCAGAAGATGAGAAGGACCTGAATGAAGCCGCGGGGCTTGGTGCGGGCCAGACGGCATATCGCCTTCGCTGGTATGCGCCTCTCGAAAATGTGCAGGCGCGTTTTCAGAAGAAGAATGGCGCCTCGATACCGCTGGAGACTGCCAAATCTTACTGCGACGGCAGTAACGCGACGCCGATCGTAAACTCCGGTTTGGTCCGTGTTGACGGCCAGGGTGCCGCCGGAAACCCTCTCGCAGCGATGCCCATAGACTGGAACTACGATGGCAAAATCGCGGACTTCCCGAAGTCTCAGGACATCAACTTCAATGGAGAGTCCGACAACGTCACCGACGATTTCAAGGGCTTCAATGACTGGCAATCCATCGTCGACCTCCATGGCCTGCAACAGGTAGGCGCAGGACGAAATCTATTGGGCCTGTCTCTTGGCGTGGTTGCCAGTCAGTTGCTGCGAAACGGCGAAGATGATCTTGGCGAGGATGACCTTGGAGAGGACGATCTTGGTGAAGACGACCTGGGTGAGGACGACCTTGGCGAGGACGACCTTGGCGAAGATGACCTGGGAGAAGACGACCTCGGACAAAAAGCCGAGATCGACGAAGACCTCGCAATCGCTATTGGCGGCAACGGCCCCACAGCCCTCACTGCCCAACCGTTTAACGGTCCCAGAAGAGTCGAACTGGCATGGACTGCTCCGTCCTTCGGCGGCGCCGTTACGAATTACCTGATCTACCGGTCAACGGACGGCGGGCTATACGCGGAAACCGGTTCATCGACAACAACCACGTTCACGGACACAACGGTCCAGAATAATCGGGACTATGTATATCTGGTGATCGCGGTGTTCAGTGATCCGAGCGGCAAATTAAGCAACCCGTCGAATACAGCGGCGGTCAGGCCATAGATTTCGGCAGGCGAGCTGCGTGGATCGCTAATCGAGGCCCCTGTTCGCGTCTATTTAATTCGCTTTCGCGCGTCCGCGATCAGAGGATCTTCCCCTGCCTTTTCACGGATACCGAGATACTTCTTATAGAACTCTGAAGAAGCCGGGTTGTTCGTTCCTTCTCGCTGAAGGCCAAGGTAATAGTAGAGCTGAGGAAAAAGTCCGTATGTGGGGTACTCGTCCAAAAACAGCGACATCGCCTCACCGCGCCGTTTGAGGCACTCGGCGAATTCCGAATCCGCCTGGATAAACTGTTTGGTTTCCAGATACGCCTTGCCGAGTTCAAAGCGTCCGATCCAGGTATCCAGAAGCGAATTCGCCGTCGAAAAACTTTGAATTGCTGCCTGCGCGTCTCCGGCGCGAAGAGTCAGTTTTCCTTCCAGGATTTTTGTGTAGGCCTTTGGTTCCGGTTGCACGCCCGCTGAGAGGCTCTTGATCATGTCCTGCGCTCGGGATGCCGCTCCTGCTTCAATGAAGACAGCACCCGAAAGGAAGCGAACCTTTGTCGACTGACTGTTGGCCAATGCCTTTTCAGCAGCGGCGACGGCCTGCTGCTTTTGGCCCTGCATCAGTCGGGTGTTGGCGAGCGCCGCAAACTTCATTGCGGCTCGGTCTTTGTTTCCAGTCGCAAGATCGTCGAGGGCTGCGTGAGCCAAAATCTGCGCCGCGTCTTTATACCGACCTTCGTATAGCGCCACATCCGCCAGACCGGCCCTCGCGACCGATATGTTTTTTTGACGCTCTGCTTCACGTCGGTCGGCCTCTGCATCATCCGGTTGAACCTTCTGCAGATCGTCGAAGGTGGCCTGCGCTTCTGCCGGCCGATCCTGTCCCAATTGCGCAAATGCGAGGGACACAAAACCAGTGGCATACGTCGGCTTCATCTTGCGGACCTTATTCGCGTTCTCTTCTCCTGCACCGAAGTCGCCTGCATAGGACTGGTACAAGGCGAGGTTGTTGAGATACAGCACACCCTGGGGAAGGATTTTCGTCGCTTTGCCAGCCTCCTCAATCGCCTTTGCCATGTTGCGCACTTGCGTCAGGCAATTGGCGAGATTGTTGTGGGCTGCGACGTCAGCGGGATACTTGTTAATGAGTTTGCTATATTCGTCTACGCATTTGGCACGGTCTCCCGAAAGACTGAAATAGTAGCCTCGAGTTCGCATCTGCTCGCGCTCGGTCATGAAATCGATCTTCTGGAGTGCTTGCTGCATGTATCCTTCGGCAAGCTGTTGCCGGCCGAGATTTCGTGAAGCCACAGCCATGCCGGCGAATGCGAGACCGAAATTGGGATCCAGATCTTTAGCGCTCGTAAAGTGTTCCAGTGCGGCTTCATACTTTCCGTCGGGAATGGCTTCCATTGCCGTCGCGTATTCGCGGACAGCGGCAAGCGAAGTAGCGCTCAGGGTTTCCATTGCGAAACGCTTATCGGAGTCCGACGTTTCATCACCAAGAGCGACGCGCATTCGGCCCGCCAGGTTCGTCGCCGCGTTCAGTACTTCCTTTTCATTCGGTGCCGCTTGTTCCTCTGCAAAGACGGTCTTCCCCGATACTGATTCTTTTGTCTTCATGGAGAGGACGTAACCGGAACCCTTCTTGTCTAACAATCCCGATACGACAAAGCCAAGCCCCTGACCGAACGCCAGCTTTTGCGCGGCCGCTTCATCCAGGCGACCCTGAAGGATTTCCTTAGATGCGCCGAGAGACGAAGCCTGCCGTCGATCGAACGCGCTTATAAACGTCGCTTGTTCTATAGCCAGCTTGACGATCGGCTCGAGGGCATTGTCGAACTGAGCATCCCCCGTATGGTTCGCAAAGTCGGCAACGAAAACCGTGATGTTGTCGTGAACAGCAGGCGGCGCCACCACAAATCGATTGCGCAAAACAAAACCGGCTGCTGCCAGGATCAAAATCAGCGCGGCTGCCCAGACCAGCTTGCGATACTTCTTCAGGCGGGATTTGACCAAAACACCGGCGCCGACCTTCTTCTTCGGGTCAAACGTCTCCAGATCATTGAGGATATCGGTGACGGTCTGATATCTCTGCTCACGCTCCGGTTCGAGGCACTTCACAACAATGTCGTTGGCGCCCTTCGGAATGAGTCGATGGATTTCCGCTGGGGGGATCGCCCGTTCCTTCGTTCGAATGAACAGGGTTTCGACCACAGTCTTTCCCGTCAGCGGAAGCTTTCCGGTCAGCAATTCATAAAAGATCAGGCCGAGCGCAAAAATATCGGAGCGCGCGTCCACCTCTTCCATTCGCGCCTGTTCGGGAGACATGTAGTCGGGAGTGCCGAGTAGCGCGCCGGTCTGCGTCCCGCCGCCAGACTCTGCGGATCGTGCGATCCCGAAGTCCATCACCACGACGCGCTGATCCTTATCGATCATGATGTTCTGCGGCTTGAGGTCGCGGTGGATGACACCTTCATTGTGTGCGGATTCGAGTGCGCGGCAAACTTCTCGAATGAGCGCTACAGCCTCAGTGGACGGAAACGCTCCGCGCTCTCGAATGACGTCCTTGAGACTGGATCCTTCGATGAAATCCATCGTGATGAACGTCGTGCCCTGATCTTCGCCGATATCGAAAATTCGGACGACATTCTTGTGGGTGATCTTCTGAGCAAGGAGCACTTCCTGCTTGAAGCGCTTCATCATGACCGGTGAGGCCGCAAGTTCGGGGTGGATCGTCTTCAGCGCGACAACACGCGTCAGGCGTCGATCGAAAACCTTATAAACTGCGCCCATTCCGCCGACGCCGAGGGTATCGACGACCTCATAACGATCGGCGAGCACAGTTCCGGGCGAGGGAGTTTGCGGCTCGTCCGCCGGAGTTGAAGAATGTGAGGCGACGGATTTTTGCATCCTTGCGGCAGCAAAAGTCCCCTGCGACGTGGAAGCGGACATCATTGTCTCCGCAGCACCACCACCGCATTTCGGACAAACCTCAGTGCCAGGCGGGTTGACGTTCCCGCATCGGGAACACTCAACCGATGATCTTCCTGAATAGCTCATGATGCAAAGAAGCCGAAAGAACAGACGTCAAATGGTCGATTGAACGAGAAGAATTGTCAAGAAAGGAGCGGGGAATTAGGGGACGGACTACTGAACCCCCAAACTCCCGCCCGAGATTATCGATGTCCGGACAAATTCGGGCAGGAGTTTGGGGGTTCAGTAGTCCGTCCCCTAATTCCCTAAAAGCTCAGCTTCGCCCCCCATTGAACGATCCGTTGAAACGGCGCGTTCCCAAGACCGCCGCTGAAGATGTTGCTCTTCAGGAACTGAGACGAACCCGGCGTAACATAACCGGGAGTATTTCGGGCCGGAGAGTTCGCCGCCGTCAATCCCAGCACTGTACCTGTGCCCAGCGTGAAGCTGGGATGGTTCAATGCATTGAACATCTCAACTCGAAGCTGAAGCTTCACGCCTTCCGCGACGTTGACGTTCTTGAAAAACCCGAGATTGGCCGTGCTGATTCCCGGCATGATGAAAGTATTCCGACCGAGATTTGTAACCATTCCCGCCTGCGCCTGGATGTATTGCGCGTTGGGATTCTGAGCCGCATAACCCACGACGTTGGCATTGCCTCCGCATGCCGCAGCCGACACCGCGATGCTCGCCGTTGTTCCGTTCCAGCAGACGAAACTCACGTTCGTACCTACGTTCTTTTGTCCTGCAGGATTGAAATAAGCTGTATCTCCGACATTGTCACCGTCACCGTTCGCATCAGCAAACGACAGGATGGAGACCGGTTGGCCCGATTCGAGGATGTAAGAGCCCGTAAACTCCCACTGGTTCAGTACCTTTTTCAGCCACGGATTGCCCTGATATTCCGGCAATTGGTAGATCCACGACGCGACAAATTTGTGCGAGCGATGCAATCCCGATAGCGCCTTGTTCGACGGAACATCCCAGGCATCCTTTGGCCGGCGAGGATTCAACTGACTGGTGTTCAGGTCGTTTTCGATGATGTCGGTCGTCTTGCTCCACGTATAGCTGGCGTTTACCAAAAAGCCACGGGACATCCGCTTCTCCGCGATGATGGACGCGCCGTTATACCAGGACTGGCCGTGCGGAGCTATCGTCGAGAGCACGCCCTGGAAGCCGTAAGGAGAGAGAACTCGCGTGCCCACGGCGGTCGAGAACTGCGCCAGCGTCGGTGCTCCGGCAAAGTTCGTGCTCAATGCATCCGCCGCGTTGATAAACACAGGCAATCGCACGACAGGCACAGCCGCATTCAGCTGTTCCTGTACCGGAAGAAACACGGCTTTGTTTCCGACATAACGGAATTCAAAAAGCCAATCCTTAAATTGCTCGCGCTGCACCGAAAGGCTCCAGGTATATGTTTCGGGGCTTTTTTCCTTTGGCTGAACGTAGGCTGCGCTGGCATTGCGAGCAACAAACCGGTTGATACGCGTGCCCGTAAGTGCACCCAGCAATGCGCCGCCTTCAAGGAAACCCGTATTGCTGTACCGGATGTTCGGAGAATTTCGCGGATTGTTTGCCGCAACAAGCGGACACCACCCTGGCGTTGGCGCAAAACTGCACGCGTTGGTCTCGCGATTTTCAGCCTGCATTTGCGGCACCGGCAGGAGCAGCGGCTGATTGCCGTAGAGAACATCATGCGCCACGCCAAGACCGGCGCGGACCGACGTCCGAGCGTCGCCAAATGGGTCCCAGGACACTCCGAGACGCGGGGCAAAATTATTTCGATCCGGCTTTGGCTGACGGAAAAGCAACTGCTCGCCGATGCGGGAGATGATGGCCTCCTGGTGGTAGGAAGGGAGGGAGTTGAAAATATTGGTTCCGATCAGCGAGGCATTCGACGTCAGCTCCGGAGTGTACACCTCATCGCGAACGGAAATGATGTTTGAGATTCCGTTCAAATCCTGCAGGTTTTCGTCGCGAGCAGGCGTCGTGAACTCGTACCGCAATCCATATTCAAGGGTGATGCGGGGGTGGATCTTCCACGTATCCTGGGCGAAGGCGTAATAGGCGGTCCGATTCTGCGCAAACGTACCGATGCCCACGCCGCGAATCGAGAGCACGGTGGGATACATATCGCGGACAAAGTTATCGAGCGTCGCCCATGTGTATTCGCCGCGAGACCGGGGAAGAAAGTCAGAGCTGCCGATGATGTTTCTCACGTCGGCGCCAAACTTCACAGTGTGTGAACGAAAGGCGACACTGGTGGTGTTGCTGAACTGATAGATGTGGAATTTTCTCGACTGCGCGTTGACAACAGGGCCAACGAAGAGTGTGAGGTCGTTGATGTTGTAGTTTCCGAAAACATCTGTTGTCGCCGGCGGAGCCGGAGGATTCACGGGACGATCTTCAAGACTGCGGTTATAACCCGCGCGAAATTCGTTCACGACTCGTGGGCCTGCTACGAACACATCGCTGAACACGATGCGGTGTGTATTGAGCGAGCCCGGACTGTTGAACTCCGATACTGGTAGCGTTCCTGCTGTGATGAGGTTTTGGTGGCTATAGCTGTAGCGTCCACTCAAATGATGCTTACCGGCCTGATAGTCCGTGTTCCCGAGAAACAAATGCGTTCGATCGAAA
>Ga0163162_10007046_pt1 | contig 10898 bp, 10 predicted proteins | sample S55metaG_FD_115310 | JGI IMG/M metagenome (GOLD analysis project Ga0163162, IMG submission 115310) | Switchgrass rhizosphere microbial communities from Kellogg Biological Station, Michigan, USA - S5-5 metaG | ecosystem: Host-associated > Plants > Roots > Rhizosphere > Soil | place: USA...
GCGCGCCTCGCTGAGCGAAATCGCTGGATAGGACCCGATCGCCAGTTTCTTCTCGCGATCCTCGAGGCGATATTTCTGCCGCCAGAGTTTGCCGCCCGATGGCTCCACCTGGAGGTAGAGACCGCCCCCGTCGCTCAGCTTGTAGGACTTGGGGCAGGGCTTGGCATTTCTGATCGCGACATCGGTGAGTGGCATGGCGTGGGGGCCTTTTTTCAGGAGGCCTTCGCACTGCCCCCAGAAAGGCCCCCAAATGGATGAGCCGTGGTGACATCTGCGGAGACGCAGTGGACCTGACAAGACCGATTTTAGCCCGGATTTGCTGGATTTTCAAGAATGGTGGGAGACGCTCTGAAGCGTGGTCCTGGTGGGCGGTGAGGGGCTCGAACCCCCGACCCTCTCGGTGTAAACGAGATGCTCTACCAACTGAGCTAACCGCCCGGCGCACCGGATACCGCGCACTTACGGCATTTCTCGGTCCCGTCAACCGCTGCCCTCGCGGAACGGAAGGGAACCAGGCGGAACAGATCGGCACCTAGAGTCCCGACATAGTCCCGACCAATGGCCGCGCCCTCCCGACCGAGCGATAGACATGCGTTCGACCGGACAATCCCGGGGGAAATTTCCGGGCATCGATCTATTCAAATCATGTTGGACGAAGGCCAGTCCAGACGCTTGCCGTTGTATCGACTCGGTCGCTGGTTCGACCAGTTCGCATGATCAGGACGCAACCTCGACACAGCGAACGTCGAACTGGCGCAGCGTGGTCGGCCCATACGTCGTGGTGATGGCGGTGTCGGTGGCATCGCGTCCAACGGCCATCAGGATACGACCGATGCGCGGGGTGTTGTGGCGCGCATCGAATGTGCGCCACTTCCCGCCCAGCCAGACCTCGAACCATGCGGAGAAATCCATCGGTGCATCGACAGGAGGAATGCCGATGTCCCCGAGGTATCCGGTGCAATAGCGTGCGGGAATGTTCATGCAGCGGCAAAGCGCGACCGCAAGGTGGGCGAAATCGCGGCAGACGCCGACCCTGTCCTGATACGCCCCCCACGCGCCGCGGCGGGCGTTGGCGTATTGATAGCCGAATTCGATCTGGTTGTGCGTGAAATCCACGATGGCCTGGACACGCTGCCATCCGCCCTGGATATGGCCGAACTGCGACCAGGCGGCATTCATCAGAATGTCGGTTTCGCAGTATCGACTGCCCAGAAGGTACACCAGCACGTCGTTGGGAAGATCCTCGACGGGATGCTGGATCGCATCGGGGCACTGTTCGTCCGGCAAGCCTGAATCTTCGATGGTGAAGTCACAGGAAATTGTCAGGCCGCCCGGCGGAATGGTGAACCGCGTACAGTTGTTCTCGAAGCTGTCGTGATAATCATACAGCGGGATATCGGGCGAAGCCACGATCCGATGGGGTGTCACAAGGTCGGGAAAGCGGTCGGGACGAATACTCAACTGCGCGACGACGGCGGTATCCACGTCGGCGGTGAGCGAGATCGTATAGCCGGCATTGATCAGCATAAGGCACTTCTTTCAGTCGCCAATGGCGTGGGGCTTCGAGAGATCGGGGTCGGCATCGGGGGTCGCCTCAACGTTGACGGCGACGTCCATTCCAAGGAAACTGCCCGGAAACCCGGTCCATGACCCGGAAATCGGCACCGCCTGATAGATGTCGCGCGCCACTGCCACGCGGATCAGTCCGGTGTTGCCGATAATGCCATTTGTCGGGTCGAATTCGATCCATCCGGACCCAGGCAAGTAAACGCGGACCCACGCGTGCGTGTTCCCTCCGCCAAGGTATTTTCGGCGGCGCTTTGCGCTATAAAGGTAGCCGGAACAGAACCGGCCGGCGAGGCCGAGCGCGCGCACAGCCTCGATCATCAACATGGCGAAGTCGCGACAGGTGCCCTCCCGCCGCTGCAGCGTTTCCAGTGGCGACTGGGTGCCCTTCTCGCTGCGCGACTTATAGGTGAAGTCGGACCGTATCGCTTCGGTCATGGCCACCAGCATGGCCAGCGTGTCGGTGGGGCCGTGGTGATTGATGAAGCCGCGCGCCCAGGCATCGACCTTGCGACCGGGATCGAGGTTCTGCCGCTCGATCGACCGGAGCAGGTCCGGCATATCCTCGGCGGCGTAAGTGAAGGGATACTGCCGCGCATAGGCTTCGATCGCGATGGAGGAAGGCGGCTCGGGCTTGTGAATGAGCTTCACCCGGCTTTCGATCACCAGTTCGTCCGCGCGCTTGTCGAAGGTGGCGATCGCCACCGAATTGCCGAACACATCCTGCAGCCATCGCACGTCCACGGGTTCGGGCACGATATGAAGCACGGCTTCCAGAAGGTGCTGGTCGTAGCTTTCGCGCGGGCGCACCATCAATCGGTGCTCGCCGAAGGACACCTTTTGGCGATAACGATAGGTCGTTGTGTGAGAGAGGTTTATCAATGACATGGGGAACTGTCTCGGCAGCCGGTGTGCTGTTGTCGCCCGGCGATCCAGACCCGGTTCGCCAATCCAACCCCGATGGCCGTTCATCGTTCCTGCTCTTGGGCGATCACACCGGCCTTTGTTGTCCGGCCGGCCTCGGCGATCTCGGCGTTTCGTCTGACGACTGGGAGCGACACATCGCCTGCGACTGGGGCACAGCCGCGCTTGGCGCGGCACTGGCGGGCGCACTTGACGCGCCCTTTATCCATCAGGCCTATTCGCGCCTCGTTATCGATTGCAATCGCCATCCGGAGCACCCGGACTCGATCCCGACCGTCAGCGATGGAACCAGCATCCCCGGCAACGTCAGCCTGACCGAACACGACCGTGCCCTGCGCATTTTAGGGATACACGGGCCCTATCACCGGACCATCGCGGACGCATTGGCGCATAGCGATAGGGCCGGACTGCCGCGCATCGTCGTGTCGCTCCACTCGTTCTCGCCGGTGTGGGAGGGCAAGCCCCGGCCCTGGCGTGCGGGTGTGCTCTATGGCGGGGGCGAGGAAGACTTTGCCCGCTCGGTGCTCGCGCTGTTGCAGCAGGAGCTTGGCAGCGAGGCCGGCGACAATGAGCCTTACGCGATGGACAGCACCGACTACACCATTCCGCGCCACGCCGTTTCCCATCGGCGCCGCTATGTCGAACTCGAGATCCGGCAGGATTGCCTCGCCTCACCCGAGAGCATCACCGAATGGGCCGAGCGCCTTTCACGGGTTCTTCGCCAAGCGCAAGCCAAGCTCTGATCACGAAATGGCAGCCAGCTGATCTTCAGCCATGAAAACAGGTGGATCGATTTGCTGCCGCGCCTGATTCATCAACCTGCCCCAGTCCGACGATAGTTTGCGCAGGTACTCGTCGCTTTCCTCGAACCGGCGGCGCACAATCGGCCTGGCCCGATCCTGGGGGATCACGATAAGATCGAGCGGTGGCCCCACCGACAGGTTAGACCGCATCGTCGCATCGAACGACAGCAACCCGACCTTGACCGCCTCTTCAAGCGAGATGTCGCAATTGAGGGTGCGATCGAGAATCGGCTTTCCGTACTTCAACTCGCCGACTTGCGCGAACGGGCAATCCGGCAGGCACTCGATGAAGTTGCCCTCGCTGTACACCAGATAGAGCGCCAGTGGCCCATCACCTACCCGTCCGCCAACCAACAGGGACACATCGACGTTGATCGACGTCCCCGACAGCGCCCGCGCAACATTACGCCGCGCCAGCATCAGCGCCTCGCCGACGAGCGACACGACCCGGAACATCGATGGCATGCGCGCCACCGTGCGGCGTTCCTCGTCCGGCCCATCGGGTTCGAGTCCTTCTTCCAGCAACGAGAGCATGGTCTGCGTTGTGGAGAGGCTTCCCGCGCTGGCGCAGACGACGAAACGATCGGGGGCCTCAGCCAGGGTGTGAAGCTTGCGGAAGCTGGAAATATTGTCGATGCCGGCATTGGTTCGCGTGTCCGCGATCAGGACTATTCCGGCTTTGGTGCGCATGCCCAGGCAATAGGTCATCCAGCCATCCCCTTTTCGCCGCCGCCTTAAAGGCAATTATTGCGGTCGTGTCTGCAATGCTTGCTGACTCGTCGTTACTCCTGCTCCGACTGATTGTCGACGTTTACGCCGATGCATGCTGCGATCATGCTGCATGGGTCTGGACATCGGGGAGCCGCGTTCTGCCGCCGCCGCCAACGAACCTTACCGCTACAGCTCATTTTCCACAGAGTTACCGGCAGGCACGGTGAGGCCTGCGATTGCAGGAGGACCGCTCGAACTCCTCACCACCATATCGTGAGGGACAATTATTTCGATATCCTGCGGCCCCGCGCCATCCAGTCTCTTGAACATCAGGTCCATCGCGGCTTCCCCCATGGCCGCCGTCGGCTGGGCAACGGTTGTCAGGGCGGGCGATGCATAAGGCGCAAACCGGATGTCATCGAAACCGATGACCGAACAATCCTGCGGAACCCGCATCCCGGCGTTGGCCAGAGCCTGCAAGGCGCCGATGGCCATTTCATCGTTCGCACAGAAGACGGCCGACGGTCGGTTGTGGAGCGAGAGCAGCCTCTGCATCTGCTGGACTCCGCACTGCAATGTGTAATCACCGTGCCGGATCATCGCTGGTTCCGGCGTCAAGCCCCATTCCCGCAGGGCATCGACATAGCCTTCCAGCCTTTCTCTGCCGAGCGCATTGTCGAGTGGCCCGGTGATGGCGGCGATCCTGCGATGCCCAAGGGCAAGAAGGTAGGCCACGACTTCATAGGCGGCGGTTCTGTTGTCGATCCTGACCCTTGGCAGGGTGCATTCCCTCGAATATTCGCACGCCATTACGACGCGCGACCGGACGGCCTCGATCTGGAGCAAATCACAGTCCAGTTCTCCGATCAGAATCAGGCCATCCGCCTGTTTCGTGAGCAGCATTTCACAATAGCTGTTCAGGCGCTCGGACAAATCGCGCGTTTCCCCGATCAGGACGCGCTTCCCCTGGCCATGGGCGACATGCTCGACGCCTTCGATGACGCCCGCATAGAACGGATTATGCAGGTTGGGCACCACGAGCAGGAACGTATCGCTGCGTTTCCGCCGCAAGCTGCTCGCCATGGCGTTTGGCGTATATTCCAGCCGTTCCACGACCGCATTGATCTTGTCGAGGGTTCGCCCCCGCACCAGTTCCGGCTTGGCTAATGCTCGCGATACGGTCGCAACGGAAACACCTGCGGCATCGGCAATGTCCTTGATCGTCGCCATCCGATTCCCCATCCGGCCATTCTGCAGCCCGCGGCAAGGGGGAGCAGCCCAGTTCGCTGCTATTTAAGCGACAGGCGATAGTCGAGAATATCCTTCCCACCACCATACTGGCTGGCACCCGCCGCAGTCGAAAAGCGCCGAAACGATGCGCATTTCATCCGCGATCCTCGCCGTTCGTATCAGCCTGACCGTTCGATGTGCCCAGCCCCAGCAGTTCCCGGTTGATCGCGCGGCCCGCGGTTGTTCCCGCGAAGTCGTCGAACGCGCGAGGCGTAACCCGGATGATATGCTCCGCGATGAAAGCGGCCCCCTCCGTTGCCCCGTCCTCCGGATGCTTGAGCGCGCATTCCCATTCCAGCACGGCCCAGCCGTCGAAGTTATTGGCCGCCATGGTGGAAAAGATCGCGCGGAAGTCGATCTGGCCGTCGCCCAGCGAGCGGAAACGCCCGGCGCGATCGACCCACGACTGATAGCCTCCATAGACACCGGATCGCGAGTCGCGCCGATGCTCCGCATCCTTGACATGGAAGGCTTTGATGCGATCCGCATAGACATCCAGAAAGCCCAGATAGTCCATCTGCTGAAGATGAAGATGGCTGGGATCATAGAGGATGTTGGCTCGAGAATGGCCGCCCGTTGCCTCAAGGAAACGTTCGAAGGTCACGCCGTCGTGCAGATCCTCTCCCGGATGCAGTTCGAACGCGATGTCCACGCCATTCTGGTCACAGATATCGAGTATGGGCCGCCAGCGGTTTGCCAATTCGTCAAACGCTTCTTCGACTAGCCCCTGGGGCCGCTGAGGCCATGGATAGAGGTAGGGCCAAAGCAGGGCCCCGGAAAAGCTGGCCTGGACAGTCAGCCCCATCCGGCGGCTTGCGACGGCAGCCAATTTCACCTGCTCGACCGCCCATTGCTGACGGGCATCGGGGCGACCGTGCAGTTCCGGAGGAGCGAAGCCATCGAACAGCCGGTCATAGACAGGGTGGACGGCGACAAGCTGACCCTGAAGGTGCGTCGATAACTCCGTGACCGTCAGACCGTGCGCCGCAAGCGTGCCGGTGATGGTGTCGCAATAGTCCTGGCTTTCCGCAGCTAGCGACAGATCGACGAAACTGCCGGGTCCGGTCGGAAGCTGAAGCCCCTTGTACCCCAACGAAGCTGCCCATGCGGCAATCGCATCGAGGCTGTCGAACGGCGGTGTGTCGGCAACGAATTGCGCGATGAACAGCCCCGGTCCCTTGATCGTTTTCATGCCCCGCCCTGTTCCAGCGCTACCCATCCGGCACCCTGCGCGCTTGCCGAGACTGCCTGCTCAACGAAACGCATAGACCGGACACCGGCCCCGATGCCCGGAATCCGGTCGTCTGTCAGGGTTCCTTGCCCGCGAACCGCGTCGGCGACATCACGGTAGATATTACTGAAAGCCTCGATGAAACCTTCGGGATGTCCGGCAGGAAGGCGCGCACCCATGCCATACCGACCGGCTCCCGCGTGCAGGATCTCCGTGCGCCCATCAGCATGCCGAACGGTGAGCCGGGACGCCTCGTCATGATGCCAGATCAGTCCCGCCTTGCTGCCATAGATGTGCAGGGACAGGTCGTTGCCTTCGCCGGTCGATATCTGCGAGGCGATCAGAACACCGCGCGCGCCGCCGCCGAACCGGAGCAGTACGTTGCAGTCGTCATCCAGCGTCCGCCCCGGCACCGTTGCGGCCAGGTCGGCTACAAACCGATCGACTTGCAGGCCGCTGACAAATTCGGCGAGATGGAAAGCGTGAACGCCGATATCGCCGATGCACCCGCCGACACCGGCCAGCCGCGGATCGATCCGCCAGGCCGCCTGCTTGTCGCCTTGCTGTTCGATCGGCGTCGCCAGCCAGCCCTGCGGATATTGCACCACGACCTTGCGCACCGTGCCGATCGCGCCGTCCGCGCCCATGGCGCGCGCGCGACGAACCATCGGATATCCAGTGTAGGTATAGGTAAGCGCATAGATGCGGTCGCTGCCCTTCAGCGCTCTTTGCAGCTCAAGAGCTTCGGCAAGCGTTGCGGTGGCTGGCTTGTCGCTGACGACATGAAACCCCGCCTCGATCGCCGCCAAGGCGACAGGCAGGTGGAGATGGTTCGGCGTGACGATCGCCACCAGTTCTGCACCGTCCGGTCTGGCGCGCTCCGCGGCCAGCATCGCTCGCCAATCGCTGTAGATGCGATCCTCGTCCAGCCCATATCCCCGCCCGGCGCTTCGCGAACGGGCCGCATCGCTGCTGAATGCCCCCGCGACCAGGCGAATGCGCCGGTCCAGCTCCGCACCCATGCGATGCACCGGCCCGATGAAGGAGCCGGGTCCGCCGCCAACCATCGCCATACGCACCGGTGCGACGGCGCGATCATCCGCCATCATGCTCCCGCTCCGGGGTCGAGCCCCAGTTCCGGGCCTGCCCGCGTCAGCTCCTGCCGGACCGGACCGAAGGAAGGCGGACGGAAGAATACCAACAGGAGCATCGATGCCAGCGCCGCCAATCCGGAGGGAACAAGAAACAGCGTCTGATAATCGACCACGATCTTGCCCGATCCCTGCACGCCATGGCTAAGCAGGCTCATAAGCTTGGGAAAGACATAGCTGGCGATCATCATGCCAACACCCAGCACCAGGAGGTTGAACAAGCCCTGTGAACTGACAGCCACATCCTTTGGAAACGCATTGTCGATATAGATGTAGAGGGTGGCGAAGAAGAAGGCGTAGCAAACGCCGTGCAGGAACTGGACGGCGATGATGACGGGCACGTGATCAGGCGCAAAGGCGAATACAAGGAAACGCGCCATGTGGGCGAGAACGCCGATGATCATTGTCGTGCGCCATCCCAGCCGTACCAGCACGCGTCCGAGAACGAGCATCGCCAGGATTTCCGCGATCTGACCAAGACTCAGCACGACCATGCTAAGGTTGCCCGCAATGCCCACGCGGTCGGTCAGGAATGCGTCCGATATGACGAAATAGCCGTTATGGACGACGGAATCGATGAAGGTGACGAGAAACAATATCGCCAGATCCGGTCGCCTGAGCGCCATGGCAGCGCGGCGCCATGCGAGCGGATCCAGTCCTTTGGATCTGCGGGGCGCAGTATGCGGCAGCGTCAGGGCAAATACGGCCAGCGCGAGCGAGATCAGCGCGGACACCAGAAAGATCCACCGTGTCTGCTCGGCGGTGGCATGGGCGCCAAGCAAGAAGATGAACGGCCAGCTCGCGATGATCCAGCCGACCGTGCCCCCCGTCCGTATCGCGCCGAATTGGCGCGCGGGGTCGGGCAGATTGGCAAAGGCGATGCTGTTCGTCACCGACAGCGTCGGCACATAGAGCATGCTGTAAACGAGGTAACAGCCGAAAAAGGTCTCAAAATTCGACGCATAGGCCGCGCCGATCAGAAACAGCGCGCCCAGCGCGTGGCTGGCCGCGAGAAATCGCTCGGCAGCGAAATGACGGTCGGCGAACTGGTTGGAAAAGAAGATGGCGACAATGGAGGCGATGCCCCAGGAACTGCCCACCAGCGCCTGCTGACCGGCGCTATATCCCTGCATGGTCATGTAGGGGAACAGCTTCACCGCCCATGCCCCCCAACCGCCGACTTGCAGCGCCATCATCACGAACAGGCGGGCCTGCACCGATCGTGCGGTCACTTCGGTCGTCACAACGTGCCCGCCTTGAGGTCTTTGCCCACCACCACTACCCCACCCCCTTTGTGAACGATGTCGCCCGGTATCGTGTGATGGCGTATCCCCGACAAAATCGGGCTCAACCCGCCTTCCCCAGCAGATAGCGGGCGCTGGCGGCGGCAGCGTCGATGCGGGGGCCGGAGAATGGCGGCTCCTGTTCCACGAAAAATTCCTTGATCCCTGCAGACCTTGCAGCAGGGATCAGGTGGGACCAGTCGATCGTCCCGGCACCTACGGTGGCGGGAACTTGCTGAAATGCATAATTGGCCACTGTTCCCGGCGCGATGTCTTTAACATGCATGAGACGAAAGCGCCCGGGATTCGCCCGGAGCACGGCAATCGGGTCCAACCCCGCAGCAGCCACCCAACCCACGTCCAGCTCGAAACAGACCACGCGAGGATTGGTGTGGCGCATCAGGATATTGAAGGGGGTCGTTCCGGCTAGCGGCCGAAACTCGAGGTTGTGGTTATGATAGAAGAACCGGACTCCAACAGCCTGAAGCTGTTCGCCACAACGGTTGAGCAGATCGGCGGTCCGCTTCCAGTCATCTTCCGCCATGCCCTGCGCGATACGCGCCATCGCCACCTGCACCGGGTCATTATTCGATTTCAAAAGAGAAGGCGAAAAAGGAAATAACGGCACGCCTGCGTAATGAACGCCGGTCGCCGCCACCTTATCGACGATCTTGGCGAAGTCCCCTTTGTTGTTCGACATCAATGCCAGGGGATTCAGATGGACGCTCGTGCAGGTCAGGCCGTTGCGCTGCGCCGCGGCCATGAAATTCGGCTGGCTGGCCTTGGCCAAGTCGCATTCGAAACGACGATAGCCCAATTGCGCAAGCGCCGCGAACATGGCCTGCGCATCAGCCCCGAATTCCCCGCCCAGCATATAGAGTTGGACACCCAACCGACGCCCGGCAAGATCAAAAAGCGGCCTTCGGCGAGCCGCTGCCGGGCCTGCGACCGCCAATGCCGCCACCCCCGCCAATGCCCCCGAGAGGACGTTGCGTCGGCGAAAATTCATATCGAGCATTGGCTTTTGCACTCCTCTCGCATGGCATGTCATCGGCGTGTGCAGATGCGGCCTGTCTTTGCCGGACAATATCGCGGCGAAACTTCGATGCAACCGTTATCATTTGTCCGCAAGGGCAGCATCACACCACCGAATCCGGATTTACCATCCTTCGGACTCGAACTAAAAACGCTACGATGGTATCGTTTACATCGATATGCCGAGGATACTGATCGGATTCCCAGATGCTTTCGGCGCGCCAACCGCCCAACGACCGGCGAACTGCCGAGGTTCAGATTTCCGAGAGTCCGCACTTAGAACGCGTTGTCGCTGGCCTCGGCATCGATCACGTGGAGCAGGCCCTGATCGGCGGCGGCTTAAGCCATCAGGAACACCGCCGGATCGCGCGTGCCCGAGACGATGAGGATGCGATTGCCGATGGGACCGCGCGGGCTGGCGCCGCCCTCAGGACCAGCCGTCCTGCACCTCCAATTGCGCCGCCAGATCCCCGATCACGCGATAGCAATCGAACACCTGCCCGACCGAGCTGTTCGGCTCGCGCCCCTCGCGGATCGCGGCGACGAATTCGCGGTCCTGCAATTCGATGCCATTGTTCGAAACCGCCACGCCCGAAAGGTCGATCGGCTCTTCCTTCCCGTTCACCAGATCGTCGTACCGCGCGATATAGGTGCCCGTATCGCCGATATAGCGGAAGAACGTGCCCAGCGGCCCGTCGTTGTTGAACGATAGCGACAGCGTGCAGATCGCCCCCGTGTCGGCCTTCAACTGGATCGACATGTCCATCGCGATGCCGAGCACGGGATGCTTGGGGCCCTGCAGCGCATGCGCCTCGACGATCGGGCCGGCCTGGTAGGCGAACAGATCGACGGTGTGCGCGGCATGGTGCCAGAGCAGGTGATCGGTCCAGGAGCGGGCCTCGCC
>Ga0163162_10007047_pt1 | contig 10898 bp, 12 predicted proteins | sample S55metaG_FD_115310 | JGI IMG/M metagenome (GOLD analysis project Ga0163162, IMG submission 115310) | Switchgrass rhizosphere microbial communities from Kellogg Biological Station, Michigan, USA - S5-5 metaG | ecosystem: Host-associated > Plants > Roots > Rhizosphere > Soil | place: USA...
CAGCCCGGCCAGGCGCCAGCGCCGTCCAGCCTGGCACGCCGCCCGTGTCAGGTGTGCTGGGTCAGGCGTGCTGTCTCAGACGTGCGCGCGGGCGCGGATGCGGGCGGTCCGGCGCTTGAGCGCCCGCCGCTCGTCCTCGCTCAGGCCGCCCCACACACCGGCGTCCTGGCCGCTCTCCAGGGCCCACGCGAGGCACGGCTCCAGCGCCGGGCAACGCTTGCAGACCTGCTTGGCCTCGTCGATCTGATCCAGGGCTGGTCCAGTGCTCCCGATCGGGAAGAACAGCTCTGGATCCTCGTCGCGGCAGGCGGCATGGTGACGCCAGTCCATGAGGTCCACTCCTCTGCGAGGGCGCAGCCGTGGCCAGTGGCCCGTCGCCTCTAATATCGCGCTTGTGAAGAATTTCACGAGCTAGGCCGTAAACCCGGGCCAGGTTTCCCCGGCCCAAGCTCAATCATCAATTGTCTCGCGGGACCTTCGTCCCGTTCGGCTCTCAGGGCCACTCGCCCCTGAACCGTGTTCGGTGAACCCGGTCCACAGGCTGGGGCGCGTGGCTAGTGCTGCTCCCCCGGGAGCACTACAAGCCTCTCAAGGCCCCCCGACCCACCGCAAGGGTCTGAGGCAAAGGTTCGCCCGGATTTCGATGTCAGATGAGTCACATTTTGCAGCCGCGCCGCGGCGGCTTTGCGGCCGGGCCCTAAGCCCTTAGCCGCGGACGCGTCACCGCTCCCCGCCCAGCAGGCCAGAGCCGCCGCCCGCCGGGGCCGCCCGCCCGGCCCAGCACCCGGTTTGACCAGCGCCGCCGTGGCCAGCCGGGCCCCGTAACCCGCTATCCATATCCGCGTACCCGCGTGTTTTAGAAAATGACCCGGATCGCTTCGGGAATGGACTCAAACAGCACCGATTCGTGTTCTCCCATGTACTCACCGTCCACCTGGAAAGCCACTGGCCGATCGGCGGTCACCCGCACCCCGGACTCGTCGTGCAGGCTGATCAGATGGCGGCCGCGCAGCGGCCGGTCGGACCTGGACAGCATCTGGCCGACCGCCCGGATCGTGCCCGGCGTGCGCAGCGAGCGGAGCGCGATGACGTCAAGACCGGTGTCGAAGCTGGCCTGCCGGCTGATGTGCACCGGCCGCTGCCCAACGTAGGTCCACGGCGCGGTGTTGGACACGATGACCAGGAACACCGGGCCTTCCGGGGGCTGGCCGTCGCGGTGCAGCGTCATCGCCGCGTTCCGCCGGTCGGTGACCTGGTAGAACTGGCGCACCGCGGTGCGCATGTAGAGCACGGGCGTGGCCGGCCGGCCCAGCGCCCGCTGCGCCTCGACCGCCCGGACCACCTCCGCGTCCAGGCCGAGCCCTGCGTTGAAGGCGAAGTACCGGCCCATGGCCAGCCCGAGCCCGATGCGCCGCTGCTGACCGGACGCCAGCGAGCTGATCACCTGCCCTATCGCGTCCACCGGGTCCGGGGGCAGCCCCAGCGCCCGGGTGAACACGTTCGCGCTGCCGCCCGGCAGCGGGGCGAACGCCGGCAGCAGATCCGCCGTGGCGAGCCCGGCGGACCGCCCGGCAGCCATGATCCCGTTGATCGCCTCGTTGGCCGTGCCGTCCCCGCCCAGCGTGAGCACCAGGCCGTAGCCGTCGGCCAGGGCCGCCCCGGCCACCTTGGCGGCGTGGCCCCGGTACCGTGTTTCGGTAACCGACAGGTCCACTGCGGAGGACAGGGCCCGGGCGATAACATCCCGCCGCAGTCCCGTCGTCGAAGTGGCGCGTGGGTTGACGATCAGGAGGGCCCGCACCCGCCCAGGGTAGCGACCGTGAACAGGAGCGCCGGACATGGCACAGGCCCCGCAGGCCCCCCAGGCACCACTGACGGTGCGGCTCGCCGGGGCGGTCCAGGCGGGGGACGCGGTGCTGCTTCTCGCGGCCACCGTGCTGGCCGCGGTGGACACCGCCGCGGGCAAGTCCTACCAGGCCGCCAGCGGCATCGCGCTGACCGCGATCGGCCTGGCCACGGTGGGCCTGCTGCTGCTGGTCGCCCTCGGCCTGGCCCGGGCCCGGCCGTGGGCCAGGACCCCGGCCCTGCTGACCCAGCTGTTCACCGGCATCGTCGGGATCTACCTGGTGGCCGGCGGCCGGCTCGAATGGGGGATCCCGGCCCTGGTCCTGCCCGCGGCCGGGTTCGCCGCGCTGCTCGCGCCGGCCAGCCTGCGGGCGCTGACCCGCGGCCGCCCGGCCGACCGCGACTGACCCGCCGGCCGGACCCGGACCCAACGATCCACAACCGGCCACAACCCGCCGCAACCGGCCTGCGACCTACTCCTCCGAGGTCAGGCCCTCCCGCAGCTGCGCCAGCGTCCTGGCCAGCAGCCGCGACACGTGCATCTGCGAGATCCCCAGCTCGGTCGCGATCTGCGACTGGGTCATGTTGCCGAAGAACCGCAGCAGCAGGATGCGCTTCTCGCGGGGCTGAAGCCGCTCCAGCAGCGGCTTGAGCGACTCCCGGTACTCCACACCCTCCAGGGCATCGTCCAGCATGCCCAGCGACTCAGCGACCGCCGGCGCATCCTCGTCCCCGGAGTCCGGGGCGTCCAGCGACACGGTGGAGTAGGCGTTCGCCGACTCCAGCCCCTCCAGGACCTCTTCCTCGGTCATCTGGAGGTGGGCGGCCAGCTCGGCGATCGTGGGCGCGCGGCCCTCCTTCTGAGCCAGCTCGCCGATCGCCTTGGTCAGCGCCAGCTTGAGTTCCTGGAGCCGCCGCGGCACCCGGACCGCCCAGCCCTTGTCCCTGAAGTGCCGCTTGATCTCGCCGACGATCGTCGGCGTGGCGTAGGTGGAGAATTCCACCCCGCGGGCCAGGTCGAACCGGTCGATGGACTTGATCAGCCCGATCGTGGCGACCTGGGTCAGGTCGTCCAGCCACTCGCCCCGGTTGCGGAACCGCCGGGCCAGGTACTCCACCAGCGGCAGGTGGATCTCGACCAGCTCGCCGCGGATCCGCAGCCGCTCCTCGTCGCCTTCGGGCAGGCCGGACAGCCGCTCGAACAGGTCCCTGGCGTGGGTGCGCTCCCGGACCGGCTGCGGCCGGGACGGTGCGGCCTGCTGCCGGGGCGCACCCCGGCCCTCCCGCTCGTCGTCATCATCGCCGTCGCCCTGGTCATCGCCGTCGTGGTCATGGTCGGCGTCGTGGTCGTGGTCGTGGTCATCGCCGTCGTGGTCGTGGTCGGCCTCGGCCGGCCTGGGCTCCGGCGAACCGGATCCGGCCAGGCCGAAGTCCGCGCCGAACCTGTCGGAGGAGAAGCCCGCGCCGCCGAACCCGTCGGCCAGTCCGGCCGCGCCGTACCCGGCGTCGTCCTGGAAGTCGAAAACCGCGGCCGCGGCCGCGTCGTCACGTTCGCCGCGGTCGCCGGCCGGGCCGGCCGTCATCTCGAAATCCTCTGTCAACCGAGCTTCCCCCGTCACACCGACCCCGACAGCTCGCGGCTCTTCTGGAGCACGATGGCGAGCCTGCTGCCCGGCCCGACCCGGGCCTCGACGCTGCCGGCCAGCGCCGACAGAACGGTCCAGGCGAAGGAGTCGCTGGACGGGGGACGGGCGGCCTGGCTCAGCACCGACACGGCGATCGTCATCTGGTCCCGGCCCAGGGTGAACGTGCAGTCCAGGCTGGTGCCGGGGACGGCCTGGCTGAGCAGCATGGCGCACGCCTCGTCGACCGCGATGCGCAGGTCCTCGATCTCGTCGAGGGTGAAGTCCAGACGGGCCGCCAGGCCCGCGGTAGCGGTCCGCAGCACGGACAGGTAGGCGCCCTCGGCGGGCATGCACACGGTGACCTGGTCCCTGGCCTCGGCCGGGCTGGCCTGGCCGTCGGCCGCCGGCACACCCGCCGCGGCCGCCGGTGCCTGCGGCGTCCCGGCCGGCGCGGACGCGGCCGCCGCGGGCCGGCCCGCCCGCCCGGCGGCACCCGGCTGACCCGCAGAACCGTGGCTGCCGCGGGCCGCCGTGCCGGCCGCGGATCTCGTCGCCGCCGCAGCTGTCTCGTCTGTCACTTGTGCCCCTTCTGCCGGGCGAGCCACGCCGGTCTGTGATACCGGGCGCCGGCTCCTGCCTGCAACCTACCGCGAGCGCGTGCCTGCAACTTACCGTCAGCACGCCGCGCGGCCAGCACGCCGCGCTGATCACCGGCCGCCGCCCCGGCCGGCCGGCGGCCCGCCCGCACCCATAGGACGCACAAGGGCCGCGCGGGGGTGCCCCGCGCGGCCCGGTGACCTCACCTCAGCGCATCAGCCCTGCTTGGTCTCCCAGAAGATCTTCGAGATCTCGTCGATCTTCGCCAGCAGCTTGTCCGCGGTGGCCACGTCGGTGCTGCCCTTGGTCCCGCCGGCCCCGGCCAGCTTGGTCGCCTCGTTGAACAGCTCGTGCAGCTGCGGGTACTTCGCGAAGTGCGGTGGCTTGAAGTAGTCGGTCCACAGCACCCACAGGTGGTGCTTGACGAGCTCCGAGCGCTCTTCCTTGATCTGGATGGCGCGGGCCCTGAAGGCCGGGTCGTCGTTGCCCTGGTACTTCTCGGCAATCGCGCGGACAGACTCGGCCTCGATCCGGGCCTGAGCCGGGTCGTAGACCCCGCAGGGCAGGTCACAGTGCGCGTATACGGTGGCCCGGGGCGACAGGAGACGTGCGAGCAGCCTCATGGATCTCCTTCTCTCATGTCAGATCATGGTGTATCAGCATCCGACAGTACCCCCTGCGGGGGCCAGGAATCCGGGAGGGCGGACCGTGACCGGCAGGGCTGTCCCGCGGCGCTGGCCGCTGTGGCGGGTCGCGGTCGCCGAGCGGTCGATGGAGCCCGCGCTGCGGCCGGGTGAGTGGCTGCTGGTCTGGCGCGGATCGCGGGCCGGGCGGCCCGTGCGCGTGCGGCCCGGGCAGCTGGTGATCGCCCGGCATCCCGGCAGGCCGGACCTGCTTCTCGTCAAGCGAGCGGCCTGGCGGGAGCACGGCGGCTGGTGGCTGGAGTCCGACAACCCCGGGGCCGGCGCCGTGGACAGCCGTGAGTTCGGAGCGGTTGACGCGGCCCTGATCGAGGGCCGCGTGATCACGCGCTACTGGCCGATGCGCGGACGGTAGACGCCAGCTGGCCCCGCCCCCGGCCGGGGACGGGGCCAGCTCATTGATTCTGCGGGCCGAGCTGCCGCGTCAGTGGTGGGGCACCTCCGGCTCCTCACCGTGCGCCGCCTGCCGCTCGACGAGGGCGAGCATCTCTTCCCTGGGCAGCTTGGTGGCCATGGCCCAGTAGTAGATGATCAGGCCGAACACGGCGACGATCAGCATGTCCCACCAGAACGGGATGTTGCCGGTGTTGACTGGCGGCGCGACGGCGCCGCCGTCGTACTGGCCCTGCCAGGAGATGATGCCCATGCCGAGCAGCCACACCGGCAGCCATACCGCCGACTTCCAGTCCAGCGGCGGCCGCTGCTTGTCGGTCGCCATCGAGATGCCGATCAGTATGTACCCGATCACCAGCACGACGCCGAGCTTCCAGACCACCAGGAACCCCGACCAGTAGATGAGCAGGCAGGCGACGACGAACGCGGCCGGGTTGAGGAACCCGGCGGCCGGCATCCGGTAGGGCCGGTTCGCCTCCGGCACCTGCCGGCGGAAGGCGCCCACGGACAGCGGGGCGCCGGCGTACATGAGCACGCTCGCGCCGACGATGATGCCGACCAGCGAGCGCCAGCTCGGGAAGGGCAGCAGGAAGAGCAGCCCGAACAGGAACGCGAAGATCAGCCCGACCCACGGGACGCCGTTACTGTTGACCTTGCCGAAGATCTGCGGGTAGTACCGGTTCCTGGCCAGGCCGTAGCTGACCCGCGAGGTTCCGGTCGTGTAGATCAGGCCGGTGCCGGACGGGGAGACGAACGCGTCGACCCGCAAGATGTGCGCCAGCCACGCGAGCCCGCCCAGGGCCGCGACGGCGGCGAACGGCCCCGCGAGGATCTCTGGGTTAGTGATGTGCTGGAGCCCGTTCCCGATCGCGCTCTCGGGCAGCGCACCAATGAACGCGATCTGCAGCAGGACGTAGATCACGGTGCCGATCAGGATCGAGACGATGATCGCCCGCGGCAGGTTGCGGCCGGGGTTCTTGATCTCGCCGGCGAGCTGGTCGGCCTGCTCGAAGCCCGAGTAGGCGAAGATGATGCCCGACAGCGGCAGTGCCGCGGTCAGGCCCCTGATGCCGCCGGGGAACAGGCCAATTCCCGCGGCGGTGAAGTTGCCCGGCTTGAACTTGAACAGCAGCACGATGATGGCCAGGACCGGGACCGCGACCTTCCACCACGTGACGACGTTGTTGACCCGGGCGAAGATGCGCATGGCGAGGAAGTTGATCGCGGTGAAGACCGCCATCAGCACGACGGTCACCACCAAGCCGGCCCCGGTGATCTTATCCTTGTCCGCGTTGAAGAGGCCGGGCCAGTAGTAGGAGGCGTAGGTGACGAACGCGTAGCACTCGATCGGCGCGATCGTGACCGCCTGCACGTACGAGAAGAAGCCGAACCCGATGCCGGCGACGCTGCCGAACGCGAAGTGCGGGAACCTGGCCGTCCCGCCGGAGACCGGGTACATCGCGCCGAGCTCGGCGTGGGAGAGGGCTAGGACGATGACTATGACCGCGGCGACGATCCAGGCCAGCCAGGCACCCCCACCGATCAGCAGCACCGCAGTCAGCGGAGCGAACAGCCAGCCGGAGCCGATGATCGACGTCTCGGATGCCCAGGTGGCCCCGATCAGGCCCAACTCCCGTCTAAGGCCGACATCTGCTGGTCTGGTGATCTCGACAGTTGACTCAGCTGCCATGATCGAACCTTCTTTCCGGTCCGTGTGCTGGGCGCCTAGCCCGTGAGTAGGGCTCATGCTAATGATCAGCCCAGGAGTTGAGAAGCAGCCGGCTGGCGTCATTTCGGTAACACGGGCACGGTGCGGGCGGGCGTCATCACGAACCGGCCACTGCCGGGCCCTGTAATGAGCCCGTTATTGTCACGCGGACCGCGCAGTAATTTGGCTGAGACCGCCCACGGAGGCTTTCCGGGCGCGTTAGGGCACGCTTTGCCGCCGGTAGACGGCCTAACGCCCGGGCCCGGCTGACTAGCCGGCCGCGGTGCCCGCGGAACCGCCGGCGCTGGTCCGCCGGCGGAACCGGAATGCGGTGACATTTGCGCGGTTCGCGCATTGCTCGGAGCAGTAGCGGCGGGACCCATTGGGGCTGGTGTCAACGAAAACCCCGGTGCAGCAGGCCAGCCCGCAGCGGCCGAGCCGGTCGGGGCCGAACTGGGTCAGCACGGCGGCCAGCCCCATCACCGCGCCGGTGGTGAACCGGTCGGACACCGAGCCGCTGCTGCTGAGCGACAGCTGGTACGGCCGCCGCTCCCGGCGGGCCTGCCCTACGGCGGGCACGATGACCGGGTGCACCGGATGACTGATCAGCAGGGCGTTGAGCCGCTCCACCCCGGTGACCGAATCGCCCCGGAGGCAGGCGGAGAACACCGCGGCCAGCTCATCGCGCAGGTGGCGGAGGGCGTCGAGATCCACCCGGGTGACCGGGCCGCGCAAATCAGAACGGTCCGCGAGCAGCGCGCGGACCGCCTCTGGCTCGCTGAGCATGTCCTGGTGCCCGCCGTTGCCGGCCGAGTTGACCAGGCGCACCGCTAGCTCAGCGTAGGAGGTGAGACCCACCCAGATCCTTCACCTACGGAGAAATTCGGGCCGTTGCCCGCAGGCAGTATTCCACAGCCTGCCCCGCCGTGGGCAGGGTTCACCCGCAACCGGACGGCGGCGGCCGGCCCGGCTCGTGATACGGGGAGGCCGGGGGAGGAGAAGCGTGCGCTGGAGCATAGCGGTTCAGGGGCGGCCCGGCGACCCGACCGCCGGCAGCCGGCAATCCAGCCCGGGTCAGCGCTTCTTCATCAATGAACCTTGATCAAGGAACGTAGATCAAGGTTTCTTGATCTACGAACGTTGATCTACGAACGTTGATCTAGGCGGCTGGCAGGGTCCTCGGCCCGGGCCGACGGGGCCCGGGTAGGGTCCCAGCCATGTTCGCTGTCACCGCGGCCCGCATCGACGCCGAGAACCCGCTCACCGGGCTGGAGCTGGGCGACCGGCCAGAACCGGTTCCGCCGGACGGCTGGACCACGGTCACCGTCCGCGCTGCCGCGCTCAACCACCACGACGTGTGGACGCTGCGCGGGGTGGGCATATCGGCGGACCGGCTGCCGATCGTGCTCGGCTGCGACGCGGCCGGGACCGATCCGGACGGCAACGAGGTCGTGGTCCACTCGGTGATCGGCGACCCGGCCGCGGCCGGCGGCGACGAGACCCTCGACCCGCGCCGGTCGCTGCTCTCGGAGAAGCACGACGGCACGTTCGCCGAGCAGGTCGTGGTGCCGCGGCGGAACCTGGTGCCCAAGCCCGCCGGGCTGTCCTTCGCGGAGGCGGCCTGCCTGCCGACCGCCTACCTGACCGCGTACCGGATGCTGTTCGGCCGGGTCCGGCTCGAGCCCGGCTCGACCGTGCTGGTCCAGGGCGCCGGCGGCGGGGTGGCCACCGCGCTGATCCTGCTCGGCCGGGCCGCGGGCTTCCGGGTGTGGGCCACCAGCCGCAGCGAGGCCAAGCAGGAGCGGGCCGTCCAGCTCGGCGCGGACCGGGCCTTCCCGTCCGGCGCGCGGTTGCCGGAGCGGGTGGACGCGGTTATGGAGACGGTCGGCGAGGCGACCTGGGCGCATTCGCTGCGCTCGCTCAGGCCCGGCGGGACCATCGTGATCTCAGGGGCGTCCAGCGGGTCCGCGCCGCCTGCCGACCTGTCCCGGGTGTTCTTCCTGCAGCTTTCTGTGGTCGGGACCACGATGGGCAGCCGGGATCAGCTGGCCCGGCTGGTGCAGTTCTGCGCGCAGACCGGGGTGCGCCCGCTGATCGACCGCGCGCTGCCGCTGGCCAGCGCGGCCGACGGCTTCGCCGCGATGATCAGCGGCGAGCTGTTCGGCAAGGTGGTCTTCACCCTGTAGGCGGATCGTCCGTGGCGTCGGGTTTGCCGGTGCCGTCGGTTTTCCCCGTGCCGGGGTCGTGACCCTGGTCGGGCACGCTGAACACCTCGTCCCTGATCCGGGTCATGGTGTCCTCCAGGATCGCGCGCAGCTCGGACAGCTTGTCGGTGCCCAGTGCCTCGGTGTGCCAGGCCGCGGAGCGCAGCTGGCTGGCGAAGTTGATGGCCAGCCGCTCCAGGTCGCGCAGCATCCGGGCGTCAGGCCGCCCGGGCCGCCCGGGGCCGCCGCCCCATCCGCCGGCTCCGCCGCCCGGCCCCCGCCAGCTGGCCCAGCCCGCCCGGCTGGCCCAGCCGGTCCAATCCGGCCAGGCCGGGCCGTCGCGACGGTCCCGTGCGCCCCGGAAGGGCACGGGCTCGGATTCGGGCTCGGGCTCCGGCTCGGCGGGCTCGCCGAGCAGTTCCCTGCGGGCCCGGCGGGCGCTGTCCTTGACCTCCTCGCGGGCCCGGCGGGCCTGCTCCCTGGCCGCCTCGCGGTCGTCGGTGCGGCTGTCCCGGCCCTCGCGGGCCGTCCAGGTCAGCTCCTCACGCAGGTTGCGCACGGTGTCCCTGACGTCCTCCGACACCTCGCGGGCGATGTCCCGCACGGAGTCGGTGATCTCCTGCTCCAGGTCGGCCAGGTCGTCCAGCTTGCTCTCGATCTCGGCCCGGCCCTTGTCGGTGATCCGGTAGATCTTCCGGCCGCCGACCGTGTCGTGGGTGACCAGGCCCTCTTCTTCCAGCCGGGCCAGCCGGGGGTAGATCGTGCCCGGCGACGGCGCGTACACGCCCATGAACCGGTCCTGGAGCAGCCGGATAACCTCGTAGCCGTGCCTGGGCGCCTCGTCCAGCAGCTTGAGCAGGTACAGCCGGAGCTTGCCGTGCCGGAAGACGGGGCTCATCGTGCGCCTCCCGCCGGGCCAGGGCCGCCCCGTTGCAGCAGGCTGACTGGCGCGGACAGGGCGATCACCGAGATCCGGGCGCCGCCGGAGCCCAGCGTGCCGGCTACGCTGCCGGGCCCCGACGCCGTCAGCGCGTCGAACCCGGACCGGACCCGGCCGGATCCGGACCGCAGGTCCACGTCCGCGCTGGCGCTGGCCGGCAGCCGGATCGCGACCTCGCCGGACACCGTGTTCACCCGCAGGCTGCCGCCGGAATCCAGGTCCACGTCGGCGGTGACCTTGCCTGCCGCGGTGCGCGCGTCCAGGGCCTGCAGCGTGCCGCCGGCCAGGGTCAGGCCACCGGACACCGCGTTGAAGGTCAGGCTGCCGTCCAGGCCGCGGGTCTCCACGTCCCCGGACACGGTCTTGGCGTCCACCGGGCCGCGCACCCCGTCCAGGATCAGCCCGCCGTTGACGCTGCGCACGGACACGCTGGCGGTGATCCCCGACACCATCGCGCTCGCGTTCACCACGCCCAGCTGGACCGGGCAGCCGGCCGGAACGGTGATCGTCACGTCCACGGTATGCCGCTGCGGGCGCAGCCAGCCCAGGACGCCGTCCCAGGTCAGGTCCTCGTAGGTGACGGTCAGGATGCCGGCCTCGTGGCTGACCAGCAGCGGCTGGCCGGACAGGCTCTCCACGTCCACGCTCGGCGGCCCAGCCGAAGCCAGCACCGCGACACTGCCCGACACGACCCGGACCCGAAGGGCCGCGGCACCGTCGAACTCGAGCAGCTTCGGGGCGTCGATGACCCAGCGCGGCACGTGTCCCTCCCTCTCCGGGCTGACGATATCCCTTAACCCGGCGGTTAAGATGTATCGCGTCCAGCGTACCTGGCGATCCCTCCAGACGCGACACTGTCGCGTCTGGGTGCCCCGGCGCAAGCCC
>Ga0163162_10007048_pt1 | contig 10898 bp, 8 predicted proteins | sample S55metaG_FD_115310 | JGI IMG/M metagenome (GOLD analysis project Ga0163162, IMG submission 115310) | Switchgrass rhizosphere microbial communities from Kellogg Biological Station, Michigan, USA - S5-5 metaG | ecosystem: Host-associated > Plants > Roots > Rhizosphere > Soil | place: USA: Michigan...
ACGAGGCTTATTACTGGGACATTGATCTTGGTTGTGAAGTGTATGATTTGGAGCAAGGGGGGCATGCTACTGGTTATGATGAAGCGGGCCAATACTGGGATAGTGGTGAAGGTTCGGGTGGTACTACTACCGATCCGCCTGCTATTCCCAATCTAACCATTGTCGGTGGAAACAATATCATTGGCGATATAAGGGATTATACCAAATGTTTTGATAATATCGCGGGCTACGGACAGCATTACAGTGTTAGTTTGTGTGTGGCTCAACCAGTTCCCGGCACCCGCGAGCCCTGGGGATTTACGCGAACCATGCCCGGCGGCAGCGCAGATTTGGTGTCTGCGGGGCATACCTTTCTTATCCTTTCGCAGTGGGATATGTTGGGAAGGATTACCAGGAATGTGGGGTTTTATCCGAAGACCGGCGCCAGTCCTATCTCGCCATTGGATCAGGGACAATTGGCCGATGATGAAGAACATGAATATAATATATCCTTAACTGTAGAGATGAATAACAGCCAGTTTTTTACACTCCTGGATTTCATTTCGCACGGTAATGATCCTGGGTATAATTATGATTTAAATTCAAATAATTGTTCCAGTTTTGCCATAAGGGCATTAAGAAATGCAGGGATCAATTTACCATTCACTGTTGGCTCCTGGCCAGGTGGGGGAGGGTTTAATCCTGGTGATTTGGGAGAAGATATAAGGAGTATGAGTTTGCCAACAGGTATGACAAAATCTATTGAACAAGTCAATCATCCTAATTGGGGTATATGTTATTAAGAAGTGTATCATGAGAAACATTTTGTCGGTTTATTTATCATTACTGTTTATTTCAGCTGCCGGTCAGGATATCAATTGGCAGAAATCAAGCAACTGGAAGATGTATAAAATTTCAGGCGATAAGGGATTGGGCTACTCAGCAGACGCCCTATCAGAATTTCCTTTTATTGAAATGAATGCAGATACAATTCTCCATTTTGCAAGGCAAGCGTCTATTTTGCCAAAAGATAAATATTATGTATGGATGGGAGCCTATTATGTAACTTGCTTAGTAAACGATACTATTCATAAAGTTGACATTAGTGTGCATGGTGGTTTTTTCTATGACGAGCGAACTAAACGATACTATCAGCTGCCAATGAATATGAGGACCGATTGGATGGACTGGCTGATCACTTTGAAAAAGCGCGTTAATGAAAAATGATACATAGAAAATTACTATTAGCTATTATTTCCATTATTTTATTAGGCTTGTGCATGTTCCTTGCATATCAGTCTGGAATCCAATCTGGAAAAGTTATTGGTATAGCTGGCATATATATTATTCTTCGATACATCGCGCTGGTCGGAGGAATCATTTTGCTATTGGCATGGTTGTTTTTACGACGCAACCTTTCGTCTTCTTTTGTTTATATATTTTTTACTGTCCTAGATATGGGGGTCTGCCTTTCTGCAGTAATACTTTTTTTTCTTCATAGTGCAAACCGTGCATGGCTCCATGATTGTTTGTTGAATGGCCTGGTGGGAGTGGGGATGATCGTTTGTATGCAATTGGGGAAAAGATGATTTTAAGACCTGGAGAATAGGTATAGTTTCGACAGGAAATATTAATAATAAAATAAATATGTTTGCGCTAATCCCCGGAAGGGGCGTGACATTAGTTGTTTGAAAATGAAAAGGCTCGGTGCGATACTAAAAAAATCATGAAGATATTCATGTAGATTGGTAAAAGAAAATTCTATCTTTAAACCTTCATAGGATAAGGTTTAAGGTCTGTATTTGATTAATGTATCCCGCTGCTCACGCAGCGGGATTTTATTTATGGCTGAATAAAATGTACAGTACCATTTGAAGAGTATATATCCATACGAGAATCGTTTAATCAAAAACCTGAAAGGCGAAACCTGGAAAGATGTTCGGAACTATGAAGGTTATTACCAGGTTTCCAACCTGGGTAGGGTCAAGTCATTAGACCGGATTATACCTCATTCCCGGCTTAACCAGCAATTTGTGAAAGGCAGGATTCTGAAGCCAAAAGTGGTGAAGGATTTTAATAAACTTACAGGCGACGCCATGATTAGCCTGCAAGTATCCTTCACAGTCGAAGGAGTTACACGTTACCATAATATCAGGCGGCTTGTATTCGCGGGGTTCAGGAAAAAAATTGCTTTTGAAAAAGATGGGATGTATGTAATTAATAAAGATGGCGATGGATATAATAACAGGATTTCCAATCTTAAATTGGTTTCCAAATCTGAAAAACAACGCCGTTCAATTGACAACGGAAGACAGGATTTTGAATACTTAAAAATGGTCGATCGCTCTGCTTGGAAGAAAAATTATTCGCGCAGGATTGCCGTCAGTCAATATTCAGCCAATGGAAAACTGATAAAAAATTATAAAAGCATCCGGCAGGCACATGAAGCAACGGGGTTTGATTCAAAAGGTATCAGCAATGCCGCCAAAGGGTTATATGGCGGGTATTGGCGTGGATTTAAATGGAAATTTCCAACAGTGAAAGCTAACAGGGCAAAATAACTACACATTATTCTTTTACTTTATTCATAATTAACATCAAAGGATATACATAAGTAGGAACGCTTAACCATGGCAAATCAGAAACTTAACGGAATAAAATTTGCTTCTACATTGATGTGTTCCTTGATTTGATGCCCTTTTTCGTAGTAGACAATGATGGATTTTTTCCCCAGGTCGGTCATTGATCTGAGTTGAAGTATACGCTGGATAGCTGTCTTGCGATCCGCCCATAAAAAACGTTCCTGCACTTTTTCAAATCCTTCCCTTGATTCAATGATTTCCCCTGTGTTAAGTACATGAATAGTGCTTACAAAAACGGCGTTGGGGTTCTGAAATTTTTCCGGGGAATGCATATGGACAACGATTTATTATTATAAAAATAGGATTAACGCCCTGAACAACGCTGACCCTTCATCCACAGCAGCGTAATTTTATGAAAACATTAATTCCTGGAAAAGCTTGCTGTGCTGAACATTTTTTCCAGCGCTCTTGCTATTGCCTTTGCCATCTTTTCTTTTTTCTTGCCAGCCGGATTCCAGGTAAAGATTTTATCTTTCTGGTTTACTCTTAAGAATTGATATAACAGTGTATTATTGGGGTCGTCAGTCCTGACCGCGACATAGCATTGGTGAACAGGCTGGGTTTCCATGAGGATTCCATTGGCAATCCGTTGTTGGCCCTCGTAATCAAACAATAAGGGAAATTCAATTGATTTGGCAGGAGAGGGTTTATTGGCAATCACGGGTTCCTCCCCAATTTCGCTGATAACCATCTTCACAAATGGATGATCAATACCATCCGGATAGAGTTTATCACCCACGCATACCACCCACTTGCCCGCGGCAAAGTAAATATCAAAGACATAACAGCCCTTCAAATAGAATGAATAAAAAAATCCATGCGCGCGCTGCACCCGAAAAATCCAGCCGTTGGCAAAAGCTGCATCTTCATGGCAATATTCAAAATTTTTCACCGCCATGTTTTCTTTCAGGAAATTAAAGACAGCCACTTCGTCTTTTACTGCCGCTGCATATGGCGTGCTTAGTTTTTCATTCACGCCTCTCACCATGTTATCCAGGTAAAACCCATCCTCATACCCATCGGCAAAATGAATCACAAATACTTTTTGGGTATCCAAATCTTCAATACTAACCAGACGGGCACCCATCTTTTTTTCATTGATGATTATTGAAAAATCAACCGGCAGACCTGTTTTCATAATAATCGTTTTACCAAACTTACTAAAAATATTAGTTATAGCATGGTAAAATTTTTAGTCATTGATTTTCAATGAATTTTGCCAGGATTTAGATTCCCAAAGCTTTTCAGGGCCGAAACAAATCATTATTGCGTATTGAGGAGATATGATTGGTTAGGCTAATAAAATTCATGTAGTATTAAGAGAATATAATAAAAAATATCATACAAAATTCCAGTGGTTCTACGGTTCTTTATATTTATAAAATTCCTAGGCTTCAGTATATTTATTCATCGGGATTTTTTCTTTATAAGTTTTGTCGCTGTACTCCCTGAAGTGTTCTTCCTACCCGCAATAGCTTCTCACAATTAAACCCACTTAGTATGCAACTACTATACATTGGACAGCAGGCAACATTATTGGCGCACTACAAGAGATGTATATTTTGTAAACATAGATTTATTTCATTGTTCGCTCTATTGTTCTCCTTCTCATTGGTATCTTGCTCAAGTTCCTTTACAGATATCAGTCCGGACAACCAAGGATACCCGGAAACAGGGGGCCGGGCCATCGCGCTGGCGGGCAATGATGGTTCCCTGTATGCAATCAGCCTGAATGCCGGCGTGTGGAGAGGAAAGAGAACTGAGTCAGGCGTTCGTCGATGGGTACAGTCGGCCGATCCCAGGTATGCGCATTGCATAGCAGTGGATGATAAGCAACCAACCCATATTATAGTAGGCGACCGTGAAGGTGACGCAAAGGAACACCGGTTAAACGAATGCGGTTTATGGGAAAGCTTTGATGGAGGGTATACATTTTCCTATGCATGGAACCCAATGGAAGTACCATTGACTAATCCTTTCAATGGATTATATTGTCAATCGCAGGTAGTGGAAGCCGTTGTATTCACGCCCACTTCCGCTGTTGTTGCAGCCACCACGTGTGGGATTGCAAGAAGGGAAAGCGGGACTTCGGATTTTATTGCGTCCAGTATCCCCGGCAATGTGGGGTTAGTATCTAATATCGTGGCATGTCCAACAAAGATATGGGCAAGAACAAGGTCAGGTATTTTGCTGGTATCTACCGATGACGGCAAGACGTTTACCAACGCAACTACCAAGCCATTGCCCGACGGCGTTGCATTTGATAATTACTATGGGAGAGGGGATGATTATTCCCTGGCCGCTTCAGATGATAAAGCGGTCATGAGTGGATGTTGTGCCAGTGCGGGAAAAGGCCCTGAGAATGGTAAACCAGCCAATGAGTTGATCATCTATGATGCAGGCAAGGATTCCTGGAGTATCGAAAATTTTTTTGATGGAGCGGGTTCGACCAGCACTTCCGGTACCTACTTGGGTGGCCGAAGATTTGTTCGTTCTTTTCAAACCAATACTGGCACCCAGTTCTTTTTTTGCAATGGACAAAGCGTATGGAAAGTAGATCTCGCAGGATGGCATATCCTGATTGCAACAGATGGAAAAGACAATCCTGGCACAACGTTGTATTCGGGAACAATACATAATGATTTCTGGGATTTTGCGATGGACAAAAATGGCTCAGTTATGTGGCTGGCAACTGATGGTGGAATATATGAAAACCGGATGGATGGAAAAAACTGGAACGCGGCCATGAATGGGTATCATGCACTAGCCGTACAATCATTGGATGTTTATTATGATCCCGACCAAACCAAGGTGGCTTTTGCTACCCAGGATAACGGGGCATGGAGCGGGAATTGGCCTGCGTGGAATTTCAATGCAGTAGCTGGTACACAGGACGTTAATTTTTCAGATGGAGATCCCGCCAGTGAAATGCTGGGATTTTATTATCAGTCACGTAACTCATTCATGCTTGTTTCCCTTGATGGAATTACTCCATCATTTTCAAGTGATGTTGCTCCCATTTCAATTTTCACAGATCCCTATCAGCCGGATACGCCAGGGATTATACAATTCATAAAAGGTATTAAATCTGATCCTTTGAGACCGCTGGATGCTTTGATGATAGTACACCGACCGGTAAAAAATAATACTGATCCAACAAAAGATCCGGGAACTCCGATAAACCCACCAGCCGGTCTGTCTGGAATAGAACAAAAAGGTAATCCATGGCTGCTTCGAAACCGGAACTTTGCTGATGAGCCCGATTTTTACAGGGCAATATCAAAAGGAAACTGGACAAAAGAACTGGATGATCTACCCGAAGGAACCTATCGTGTACTGGCCTCGGGGGGACACGAGAACCCGCATTATTTTGCCATAGTGCAAGAACCTAATGTGCTGAGTTCTCTCTGGGAGCGTAAATGGCAAAAAGACCTGAAAAAAGAAATTTGGATGAAAGTGTATGATGGAATAATTCCATTAACAAACTCCTGCTATGAATGGGAAGGATGGTATGGACCTGTATTCGTAAACCCATACGATGATTCTAAAATTTATATTCTTGCTCCGGATGCAGTAAAAGTTTCGCACAGAAACGAAAATGGAAACCTTGTATTTAAGAATGATGATGTGCTTACTATGCTGATTTCTGCATCATTCACTTACCCGCTTAAAAGGCAGATCTGTAGTGGAAATGAATTTGACATAGGGGAGGGCACTGGTCAGCGTGTATTGGGCACAAGCACTTTGGGAACCGTTTCTTTTTGCAGGGATGATCCAAAAAGAACATTGGTTTCTTCTCCCTGTGCCGGCGTTTTTTATGACGATGGCAATGGTAAATGGCGCTCCTTTTCAAACTTATTGCCAAGAGGGCCGGTCTGGGCAGCAAAAATGGATGATGACAAGGCATATATTGGATTTGCCGGGCGAAGTGTAGGGATGGTGAACAATATTGGGAATGCATCTTTAGGAACCTATTTCTCCAGGGTAAGCGGCTTCCGTCCACACCCGGGTGGTGGGCAGTCCGTCATTGCAAAGCTTAATATTTCAGACGGAACTGTTGCCGCAAATAGTGAAGTATCCTGCAGGATTACCGGACCTGATGGAAAAACAATCTTCTGGGGGACTGCCCTGAAACTCGACATCCAGGGCCAGGTGTTGGTACCAATCTATCCAATTGCACCCAGTTCAGTAGCCCATCTGCATTTTACAGGAAGTGAAAAAGAAGGGCTCGCATCCAGTGAGTTTCATTTTGCTTTCTGAAGGCCAACAATTATTCTATTTCAGGATTTGATGTTGATGTTAAAAAAAATATTGAGTTATTTGGAAATGCTAATCTGATGTATGTTTTCAAGAAAGAAAACGTGAATCTAAGGGTTTTTTGCTGTTAATTATATGTATACCATATCCAGCTGTTAAAACATATTTTATTACTGAATCAGCAGGCGGTCTTCGAAAAAAACCGCAACTCCTTATAGAATCTAAAGAAAGTGAATCAAGTGTTTTAAAAATTCTCCTTCTTTCAGTTTGACTAATAAAACCGCACAGCACACCTCTTGTTCAAAGATGGGTCTGTAAATATTCCGCCACAAAAGTCAAGGTTTTGCACTTTGCCTGCATTTAATGATACAATAGCAACAGCAATAAAAACAAGAATATTAGCGCGTTTTAAGCCAAACGCCATTTATAGCCGCGGCAGATTTTCTGGCGTTCGGAGCGGGCAGAGCAGGCCCTGGATATAGTACCTTGGCTTAAACCTATGGAAGCAGCAGCTTCTTTTATGCTTTTGAAACTGCGTTTGTATTTCCCTGCAAGGCTGTATTGTTCTACTCTTTTTGATTGTTTGAGGACTTGCGATTTTCTACCCCAAACATGGCCTGACAAGTCGATCTTTGATTTGCCATACCCCTTTTTCCAAAAATACCCGTTGGCACTTTTGCCTAATCCTTTTATTACTTGCCGGATCGAATGTAATGATGTACCGGTAGCAACATGCGCATCCTGAATAGAGGGGTATTGCGCAATTTTTTTTCCCGTAAATGCGTATTGTGTGACTTTTTGACCCTTCTTTTCACGCAGCTTTTTTTTGCGTTTTGCAACAAAACCCTGGACGTCTATTTTCTTTTCATTCCCCCAGCGCCATACATAACCTCCAGCGCTTATACCTTTGCAATTTGCTATCTGGCTTATGGAATTAATATGTATACCTGTAGTCCTGCTTGCCTGGGCTGCGCTGATATAGGTCGCAATTTTTTTCCCGGCCATGCTGTATTGGCTTACCCTTTTTTGAGTGGCAAGCATCATATTGTCACATATCTTTTTTCTCACTTCTTCCGATAACTTATTATGATGATTACTGAGCTGTCTCCGTGCGCCCACTCTTTGTAGTTTTTCCTGCACGGTGGCCCTTATAAGGTTGGCTGGTACAATATTAAAATTGTTACGATCGCGGGTAAGAATAGTAACAGACCGGTCATGTAAATCGAAAGGTTCAACAAAGCAACAATACACCATTCGTACTATGGTAAAATAGTGGCGTTTCCTGGTAATGGTTATACAGCCGGTGAGGCAGGGGATAGAATCACCGATAGATTTATTGTATCCCCATTGAATGGCAGGTTTGATTATTTTTTCCGTTTGGGGATAGTGGGCACCATTGCGAAGTTGTATTGTATGATATAATCTTTTCATCCTGCCAAAATTGGAGATAAGAAAATGGCCACCCATATCAGGCAATACTCTCCATTCTTCTCCTGTCATACTTTCAGTCATATAGTTCTGGTATGGATATATCCTGTCATCTTCCGGAATTATATCAGAACCATTTTTAGTTGCTATATCCACAATTTTATTTTTTTATTAAGCTATGATAAGCCAGGTAAGTAATGTTCAAGATAATGAGACATTCTATTTTTTCGTAAAGAAAGTATTGTATCATGTAATACCTGACTAAAATAGATACATCGGTTATTAACTTATCCGGATTTGAAATGGCCACATACTTTGTTGAATTCTGCATGCAGAACAATGCTGGCGTCAGCGAGGCTGGTAAAACCGTAAACAGGAATTGAGGTGGAATTCAAATTGAAATTTCCACCAACCCAGCAAAAAATTCCCCAAAATGGGGAAGGAGAAGACCTTTTATAAAATATTATAAGAGTAAACGCTTATAAAATGGTGGAAAAACACCTAGTAATTGAAGAAAATGCGCCCGGCATCAAAATTATTTTCGGTTACTAAAAAAATGTTTTCCACAATATAAATGCGGCAACGCGTATAGGTTTACTCGGTTTAAATTAATCCCTGAAAGCTAGTCCAGTCCTGCCTTATTACTTATTTATTGAATTTGTACTGTCCGCATCATTGACTAACAGTTACGCATGATTGTAATTTCGGAATCTTATTTTTTAATTTGGTTTTAATAGCTAAAAATTTTACGTTTGGTTATTCTTTTTTAGTTATCTAATTCCCTCCCGAAAACTTCCCGCTTTTAAAAGCAAATATGCAAAAATTTCTTGCCTTTAATTGGTTGTCGGTGTATATGACGTATATGCACTGATCGAAAAATTATTGTGCCTTGGAAATTTTTTAAATAGTAACCGTAGAAACTAAGTAACTAAACCCAAAGCGAGCTAAACCATGAACCTTTTCCGCCAGCGGATTTCACCAATCCGGCTATACCTGTGCTCATGCACTGTACCAGGCGTTTCTGCAACCAGCATAGCAGCGTCAACTAACTATTCAGGCAAACAGCCTTTCAATTCCATTACACATTTTTTTAAAAAACAATACACCATGTTCAGAACACTCCTGTGCATTATTGTGCTATTATTACTTATTTCTGTAAAAAGCTATAGTCAGTGTAGTACAACAAACGTTGCCACCGGCGCTCCATACGGCGCTATCGGAATAGCAGGGCATGACTCAGCAAAGTATGCCTTTGATAATAACGCGTCTACTTATTGGGAATTTGACAATGTTTCCAGTCAGGAGATCGGAATAGATTTGGGGCGTGATGTTGCCATTTGTTCGATAGAACTTACCTGGGGAAGCACTGCTTATGCATCCGGCTATGTTGTGAGGGCTTCAAGTGATTGGAATCACTGGTATTCTTCATCTGCCATACCACATAGTGCTTCCGGAACTGATACTTTCTATTTCCCTAATAATCCTTTGAACACTTACAGAATTGTGGAAGTATATATTTATGGGCAGGTTTCTGGTCAGCCGGGTGTAAAGTTGTACAATTTTGCCGTTCACCAAGCTGCTGCGTCTAATAATCTGCCTCCGGTAGTCAACCTTACAGCACCAGCTAATAACGCAACGTATCAATTGGGCCATACTGTTAACATGAAGGCTACTGCTTCAGATCCTGATGGCGGCATTCAAAGGGTTGAATTTTTTCAAGGAACTACCAACCTGGGGCAAAGTACCTCTTCTGGTAGTCCTTATAGTTTCGACTGGACGCCCTCCGCTGCCGGCACATACAGCTTCACAGCTAAGGCAACTGATAATGCTGGCGGCAGTACCACCACATCGGCAGTGTCTGTAACAGTTAGTGCATCAACAGACTTCGGCTGGTCACTAACTGGCAACGGAGGGATAACTCCAGCAACCCAGTTTATTGGTACTACTGACGCGCAACCCCTGATTTTTAAAACAAGTAATACCGAGCAATTCCGAGTCGGCGCAGATGGGCATGTCAGGATAGGATCATTTGCGAACCCTCCCTCAGATGCAAAACTGGCGGTAGACGGATATGTCTATGCCAGGAAGTTAACGGTCACTTCGGCTGCCTGGGCAGATTTTGTGTTCAAGAAAAATTATTCTTTGCTTACGCTGCCCAAAGTGGAGAGTTATATAAAAACATTTGGGCATTTGCCTGGGGTGCCTTCAGAAGCAGCCATACAAAAAAACGGGATTAGCGTCGGTGATAACCAGGCAATCCTGTTAAAAAAGATAGAAGAATTAACCCTGTACTTGATAGAGCAAAATAAAAAAATAAGCAGGTTAGAGGAACAGGTAAAAAATCAGGAAAAGAAGAACCGTAATCTATCTGGTCATAAATAAGCAAACGCACATGAAATGCAGGCTGCTATTTTTAATGATGGGAATGCATATTGGTGCATGTGGTTACTGTATTGCCCAGTCATCGCCCGATTCTTTGGTAGCCATGAGCAGCAAACTCAGCAACAAATACATCAGTGCAGTGTCCGAAAAATCTACCAAAGCGAGCCAGCAAATAGACAAGCAAACAGAAAAATACCTGGCTAAACTGGA
>Ga0163162_10007050_pt1 | contig 10897 bp, 6 predicted proteins | sample S55metaG_FD_115310 | JGI IMG/M metagenome (GOLD analysis project Ga0163162, IMG submission 115310) | Switchgrass rhizosphere microbial communities from Kellogg Biological Station, Michigan, USA - S5-5 metaG | ecosystem: Host-associated > Plants > Roots > Rhizosphere > Soil | place: USA: Michigan...
CCACCAATCCGACACCGACACCGACACCGACTCCTACTCCTACTCCTACTCCGACACCTGCACCGCCAACCATCACTCAACAACCGCGAAGCGTTGCGGTTGCAGTAGGACAAACTGCAACCTTCAAGGTAAAAGCGACCGGCGCACCGCCGCTGAATTACCAGTGGAAGAAAAACGGAACAAACATTTCCGGCGCAACCCAGGCGGTCTACGTCACGCCGCCAACAACTCTCGCTGACAATGGCTCAACCTTCGCGGCAATGGTGAGCAACAGCGCTGGGAGCGTGACCAGCCGAAAAGCGCGGTTAACCGTTACCGGCTCCGCCCGATAACTGCACAAAACCCGCCTGATCCTGGGAACGGCTCAATCAGGGAGTAACTATTTCCGCGGTGCCGCTAACAAACGGCCGGCCCACGCCGCCCGCAATCAGGATGCGACCATCGCTAAGCAGCGTGGCGGTGTGATTTTGCCGCTCGACGGTCATCGTTCCAAAAAGGCTGAATTGACCGGTCGCCGGATTGAAAATCTCCACCGAATTCAAAGCTTGCTGAGCGCCGCCAAAGACCGGACCACCAGTGATGTCTCCGCCAATCTCAAGGACCTGGCCCTGCAACGATCCCCAGGCGGCGGGAAGCAAAATTCCGCGATGCCTTCCCCTCGCCTGCACCATTGGGCCAACCGCCGTGAACGAACGCGTAGCCGGCTGGTAGATGTCAGCCACGTCGGGTGTAAACGTTCCGCCGGCCACGAGCACCGTCCCATCGGCAAGCAAAGTGGCCTCATGCTCCGAGCGGGCGGCATGCATTTTTTGAACGCTCGTCCAAATCTTGGTTGTGGGATTGTAAACTTCCGCCGTGTCGGTTTCGCGGTCTCCTCCCCCTTGGGAGTTAGCCAAGACATTTCCGCCAGTTATCAACACGGTCCCGTCCAATAACAAGTCCGCGCGATGTCTTTTTCGCTTCTGATTGGTCACTCCGGTGTAGGAGAAAGTTTCTGTAACAGGATTAAACAGTTCGCACGTGTCCGTCTCGTCTCCACCGGTTGAAACTCCACCCGTGACCAAAGTGGTCTGATCGTTGAGCAACGTCGCGGTATCGAGCGCGCGAACGGTGTTCAAACTAGCGATCGTCCGAAACGTGCCCGTGCCCGGATCGTAGATCTCTGCGCTCTTGAGATAACCCGTCGCACTCTTGCCGCCGGCCACCATCACCAGGTTGCTGGAAAGCAACGTGGCAGTATGACTCTTTCTGGCTGTCTTCATGGCCCCCGTTAAAGTGAAGGCATTAGTAACGGGATCAAAGAGCTCGGCGGTCCGCAGCGGCGAGGTGTCGGTGCTGCCCGCGGCCAGGAGCACCTTGCCACTGGAGAGGAGCGTCGCGGTGTGCTGATTGCGGCCATTCTGCATGTTACCCAATGAGGTAAAGCCATGAGTCACAGGATCGAGTATTTCAGCCGTCTGCAAAGTGTTGTTGCCGGTCACTCCTCCGGCCACGAGGATGGTTCCATTTAAGAGCATGGTGGAAGTCTGTCCGGCACGATTCTCGATCATGCTATCGTGAATTGACCAGGAGAGGGTGGCGGGATCATAGATCTCGTTCTGGCGCAGGAAACCGCTCTCGAGGGTGACGCCGCCAATAATGAGCAGTCTTCCATCGGGCAGAAGAACTCCATCATGGTTGGAGCGGTGATATATCATGCGCGCAGCAAGCGTAAATGACTGGGTTGTCGGATTGTAGGTTTCTGTCTCATCATGAGGACTGGTTCCAGAAAACCCTCCCGTAATAAAAACAGTTCCATCCGGCATGAGGTTGGCTGTGTGATTGGCGCGAGCAACCTGCATCATTTGCCCCAGAACCGTGAAACTTTGCGCCGCCGGATCGTAAATCTCCGCGATCTTAGTCGCGACGCTCCCGACATAACCGCCAGCAATCAGGACTGTCCCATTGGCTAAGAGCGTGGCGGTGTGACGCACCCTATTCACCGGTGTGCCGATGGGGACCGTAAACTTTTTGGCGATTGGATCGTAGAGGTCACCACTCTTCCCACCCACAATCAGCACCTGGCCGCTGGGAAGCAGCGTAGCCGAATGCTTGTTTCGAGCGATCCTCATGTTCTTTGGCACGGCTGTGAAAAGCCCAGTCCCTGGATCATAGATTTCGGCTGTCCGAGAGAGCACGGATCCTTGATCTCCACCCGTCAGTAATACCGTCCCGTCCTGTAGGAGTGTCGCGGTGTGATCCGCTCGCGCCTCCGTCATTTTGCCGGTGGGAGTAGCCAAGCCGGTCGCGGGATCATAGAGCAGCGCCGAATCAAGGGTAGCAGCCTCATTGACACCACCGGCGATCAGCACCTTGCCTGAGTTAAGCCGAGTGGCAGTATGGCCGGTTCGCTCCGGGCTGAGGACGATCTGAGCGTGCACAGCCGAAGCAGCAAAGAAAGCACAAGCGATAAGGAGGATAGAGGCAATGGTAGTTTTCATGAGGTGTGTCCTAAGTGACAAAGAAGAATGCGGTTAAGCGGCCACGGCCGTTGCTAGGGCAGGTAATAGACCTCGACCAGCCCGACTCCGATGGTATCGTCTTTACCCCGGACGACTGCCGTGTATGCGCCGCTCGCCAGATTCGTCAGGATGGCCGACTCAGCGGGATTTGTTGGCGCGAGCCCTGTCGCTTGAATATTAGCCTCATCAGTGTCCGCCCAATTGTCATTATCCGCCACCGTCGCACCGCTGGCATTATGCAGCTCAAGAGTTGGATCCAAAAGTGGGTTGCCAACATCCATTCCGGCAAGTGAGGGGCCGATCGCCCGGATCAACACCTGTCCTGTGCTGGTCCCGGCTCCGGCAATAAAGCCGCCGATCATCGCGCTGTCCTTCGTCTGGACAAAACCACGCGTGCTGATGTTCGCCAAAGTCGCCTCGGCAGTGACGGCGTCCAAGTCGTAAACCTCAACCAGGGCCGCCCCCGTGGTATCGTTCACACCCTTGACAATGGCGGTGTAGAAGCCGTTGCCAGCATTCCCCGGATCAACGGGAGCAAGGGTAGCGACAATGACAGATTCTAAAGCCGAGGCCGGAGTCAGCCCAATGTCATTGATGAAAGCTTGATCAGCAGGACTAAGATCTTGCCAGTTATCATTCGTAACGACCGAGCCGTCGGGTAGATGGAGTTCTAAAAGGGGGTCCGCGAGTGCACCCGGAACCGGAGGATTAGCATCGGAGAGCGAAGGTCCGATCGCGCGAATGACTACTTTCTTAGGCGTGCTACCTCCCGTGATAATAAAGCCGCCGATGATAACGTTCTCCCCTGTCCCTGCCTCGGCGCGAGTCGAAATATTGAGAGGCTTGGCCGGCGACGGACTGGGCGTTGGAGTGGGAGTCGGGGTTGCTGTCGCCGTGGTCATGGTGAGATCGGCGCCGTTCGATGTCCCGCCTGCGTTTGTGGCACTGATCCGGAAATGGTAGAGCGTCGCAGGATCAAGCCCCGTCACCGGGACGGCTACTTTCACGTTCGTGCTGCCGCTACCCGCGTCCGTTATCGCCGTGGTCGAGCCGTAGCTGGTGGTCTTCCCATAGTCAAAATGGAAGCTGGTGTCGATTCCGCGCGGATTGACCGATCCGTTAAAGGTCGCGCCGGTCGTGGTCACGTTCGTTGCCGCCAGGGTGGTGACCGTGGGTGGCGTCCCGGTTGGGCTCGGAGTCGGCGTGGCGGAGGGCGTCGGCGTAGGGCTTGGGGTTGGTCCATTTAGCACTTCCGCGGTGGTGCTGACAAAAGGCCGGCCAACACCGCCCGTGATGAGAATGCTACCATCCGTTAATTCCGTCGCGGTGTGATTCTGGCGCCCTACCGTCATGTTGCCAAAAAGACTAAATTGTTGGGTATCGGGATCGTAAAGTTCCACTGAATCGAGCGCTACTTGCGCGCCACCGAAGACGACGCTGCCGATATCCGACCCACCGGTGGCGAGCACTTTCCCCTTCAAGCTACCCCAGGCGGGATTAGTCAGCCGGAGTGCAACGTGACGCCCACGTGCTTCGATCATCTGACCGACGGTCGAGAAGTTCGCGAGCAAAGGATCATACAAATCCCCGGGGAGCGGTACGACAGTTCCACCGGTCACCAAGACTGTGCCGTCTTCGAGCAAGGTCGACTCGTGTTCCGAGCGCGAAACGCTCATATCCGGGAGCATGGACCACAGGCCGGTCCCGGTGTCGTAGAGTTCGGCGGTCGCGGTTTCACGATCCCCACCTCCCTGTCCGTTCTCCAGAAAATTACCTCCCTCAATAATCACGTTACCATCCAAGAGCAGACTGGCACGGTGCCGTTTTCTCCCCAGGTGGAGCGTCCCACTGAGCGTAAACATCTCCGTGCTTGGATCGAAAAGCTCCGTGGTGTCGGTCGAAATACCACCCGTTTGCACGCCGCCGACAACCAGCACCTGGCCCGAATTCAGCAAAGTCGCGCTATGCAACGCCCGTTCCTGGTTCATCGGCGAGGCCGAGTGGAACAGTTGCGTCGACGGATCGTAAACTTCAGCGGTCGTCAGGTCCCCGACCGTCCCGCCTTTGCCGCCCGCCACCAGCACTCGCCCATCTTGCAGGAGCGTGGCTGTATGACTCTTCCGGTCATCAACTAACGTACCGACCAGGGAGAAGGAATTGTTCGACGGATCGAAAAGCTCATTCGACCTGAGATTAACAAAGTCGGTGCTACCTGCGGTAAGCAATACCGTGCCATCGTTAAGTAAGTTCGCCCGATGCTGATTTCGGGGCGTGTTCATATTACCGATCGGCGTGAAAGTGTGAGTCACCGGATCCAGTATCTCAGCTGATTGCAGGGTTTGACTGCCCGTCACGCCGCCAGCGACAAAAATTTTCCCGCTTTGCAACATCGTGGCCGTATGGCCGCCTCGATTTTCGAGCATCGACTGATATTGAGACCAAAATCCAGTGGAAGGATCGTAAACTTCATCCTGGGCGAGGAATCCACTCTCCAGAGTGACACCTCCAATGACAACGAGGCGACCATCTCCTTGCAGGATGGCGACATGATTCGACCGATGATAGGTCATCTTGAAAGCGAACGTAAAAGTCTGCAAAACGGGATCGTATATCTCCGTCTCATTGTGCGGGCTGGTGCCCGAGAAACCACCGGTGATGAAGACCACTCCGGAGGGCAAAAGCGTGGAGGTATGATTCGCACGCGGCACCTTCATGTTGTTCGCGAGGAGGGTGAATAACTTCGTTGTGGGATTGTAGACCTCGGCCGTGTTGACCGCGATGTTGTCGACATAGCCACCTGTGATCAGAACGGTGCCGTCTGCCAGCAGTGATGCCCGATGACTCTTGCGATTAATGGGCGTCCCAGTCGTCGCGTTAAAGCTGCCATCCGTCGGATCGAAAATATCGGCGCTCTTTCCGCCTTCCACCAGCACCGTCCCGTCCGAGAGCAATGTCGCCGTGTGCTGGGTCCGGACAATTTTCATCCCTTGTCTGGTAAGAGCGAAAGTTCCAGCCACCGGATCGTAAAGCTCCGCCGTCTGCAAGGCGCCGGTGCCATCTTCGCCGCCCGTGATAAGAACCCGGCCGTCATTGAGCAACGTCGAAGTGTGATTGGTTCTCGCTGCGACCATCGAGCCGGTCGGAGTGATCAAGCCCGTGGCGGGATCGTAGAGCAGCGCAGAGTCGAGGTAGGTCGTCTCGTTCAGGCCGCCGGTAATCAATACTTTGCCGGATTGGAGGAGGCTGGCCGCATGTCCAGTCCGTTCGGTACCGAGGGGAATGGTTTGCGCCCGAAGCGTGCACGGCCCGAGAACCGTACACACAACGACTGCCAGTAAGGAGAAAATTTTGCCCATAGAAAACACCCAAATGAAAATGCCTTCCGACCCTATAAGATTAGAGGGGAAATGTCCAGAATTATCGTAAGAATCGGAGGCGTTTTTGAGACCAAAAAGCGGCTCTTTCTCGCCGCCGTTCGGAGCCGGGGCGATGTTCGGAATATAGCACCGGCATGGCCCCTGCTCCTCTCGCGGGCTGGACAGGCGGGAATTCCCACCTACAATGCCCGCTCCGAGCTTCCGGCTCGAGCCGGCAAGTGACGCCGCGTCCGCGGACTTTCACGCCGTCAGCAACACCACTCACTACATCTTTGAATACTACACAAAACACCAGTCATCTCGTCGCGCCGCACGGCGGCGAGCTCATCAACCTCATCCTCAACCGCGACGCCGCCGCCGCGACCAAAGCCGAGTCGCGCGATTTCCCATCGTGGGATCTAACCCCGCGTCAGATCTGCGACCTCGAACTGCTCCTCAATGGCGGCTTCTCGCCGCTTACCGGCTTCATGAACAAGGCCGACTACGAGAGCGTCTGCAGCAACATGAAGCTCGCCAGCGGCGTGCTTTGGCCGATGCCCATCACCCTCGACGTCACGGAGGCTTTCGCCAAAACACTTAAGCCCGGCAGCAGCAAGATCGCCCTGCGCGATGCCGAAGGCGTCATGATCGCCATCCTCCATGTCGAGGACGTCTGGCAACCCGATCGCCAGGCGGAAGGCAAAGCCGTCTTCAACAGCGCCAGCATCGCCCACCCGGGCGTTGCCTACCTGATGAACCGCAGCAACCCGTGGTATGTTGGCGGCCGGCTCGAAGGCCTCCAGCTCCCGAGCCATTACGATTTTAAAACGCTGCGCCTCACCCCGGCCGAGCTTCGTGCCGATTTCGCCAACCAGGGCTGGCGCCGCATCGTCGCTTTCCAGACGCGCAACCCGATGCACCGCGCGCACGTCGAACTCACTTTCCGCGCCGCGAAACAAGTCGAGGCCAGCCTCCTCATTCACCCGTCCGTCGGCATGACCAAGCCGGGCGACGTCGATTACTTCACCCGCGTCCGCTGTTACCAGCTCCTCGTCGGCAAGTATCCCGCCGGCACGGCCAAACTCTCCTTGCTCCCGCTGGCAATGCGCATGGGCGGTCCGCGCGAGGCCATCTGGCACGCGCTCATCCGCAAGAATTACGGTTGCACCCACTTCATCATCGGCCGCGACCACGCCGGCCCGGGCAAGGATACCGATGGCAAACCATTCTACGGTCCCTACGAGGCGCAGGAACTCTTCGCCAAACACGAGAATGAAATCGGCGTCACCGCCGTGCCGTTCCAAATGATGGTTTACCTCGAAGACAAGGACAAATACTTCCCGGCTAACGAAGTCCCGAAAGACGCCCGCGTTCTCGACCTCTCCGGCACTGAACTTCGTACGCGCCTCAATGAAGGGCGCGACATTCCGGCGTGGTTCACGTTTCCCGAAGTCGCGGTCGAATTGCGCCGCAGCTTCCCGCCCCGCGCGAAACAAGGACTGACGATCTTCTTCAGCGGCCTTTCGGGCAGCGGGAAATCCACCATCGCCAACGTCCTCATGACCAAGTTCCTCGAAGTCGGCGGCCGCCCCGTCACCATGCTCGACGGCGACCTCGTCCGGAAGCATCTCTCGAGCGAGCTCGGCTTTTCCAAGGAGCACCGCGACATCAACATCCGCCGCATCGGCTACGTCGCCTCCGAGATTACCAAGAACGGCGGCATCGCCATCTGCGCCCCGATCGCGCCCTACGACGCAACCCGCAAAGATGTCCGTGCCCTCATCGAACCCGTCGGCGGTTTCATTCTCGTCCACCTCTCCACTTCGGTGGACGTGTGCGAAGGCCGTGACCGCAAAGGTCTCTACGCCAAGGCGCGCGCCGGCATCCTGAAGGAATTCACCGGCATCAGCGATCCCTACGAGGAGCCGACCGACGCCGAGTTGCACATCAACACCGCCGACCTTTCACCGGAAGAAGCGGCCCAGGAAATCATCCTGCACCTCGAACGCGAAGGCTTCATCGGCATGAACCGTAACCACGCCTAACGAGCGAAGGTCTTTAAGGGAGCGCCGCTTGCGGACCTGGTCCTGCAAGCGGCGTTCGTCCTCGGGCGTGTCCTACTGCGGTGCTTCCTTCTTCTGCGCATCCGGCGCGCTGCAATTGATCGTCACCGTCGCGCCCACTTTCAGTTCGCCGGTCACCTTCACATTGGAGCCGCGAGTCACCTCCCACACCCCGCTATCCGTCTGCACCGTGATCATATTGCTCGTGACCGTGAGCACTTTCCCTGTCACCGTCATCGCCTGACCAAATACTAGGTTGCTCAGCGCGAGACATCCCGCGGCCACCAGCCCCAGCCATACGCTTGTTTTCATCCCCCGAGTGAACCGCGGGTAGTCTGCGTCCGGCAAGCTTTTTCAATCCTGCTACGGGAAGACGTTCCCGATACTCACCAACGCCGCTGGCGAGCCCTGCACTCGTCAGCGGCGTTTCTCGCTTCCGGTCCCCGGGCCGCGCTGCGCTCAATAAGTAAACGACTGGATCTGACCAGCCGCCACATCCGGGCCATCGACAAACCCGATTCGCTTCCGTGGATTAAGCGCGATGTGCGCCGGCACCACATTGCCGACATTAGAAAAATTCAGCCCGTCGATCGATTCAATTAAGTTCCCGGCGACATCGTAAACATGAATGCTACTCCCGCTCCCCGCCGTGCTCGAGACCGGCTGCGCCACTAGAAACAGCCTGTTCACCTGGTCGAACTGCACGTCCGCTCCGCTAAATATTTGATTAAAAGCTCCCGGCAACGTCTGGATCGATCCGGCCTGGTTGGCGATATCGTAAAACTCCACGCTGAAATCGATCTCCGTTGTCGTGCACGCCGTCCCGGTAGTCGGATCGACCGCAATCCCATTCACGTCCCCGAGCCCGACTCCGTCGAACTTCACGAAAGCGCCCGTTGTCAGATCGACCGTCGCGATCTTTCCTGGAATAAAAGGATTTCCCAGCGTGGCATGACCAAGCACAGCCCGATTCGCCACGTTGTCATAAGCCATCGGCGGATCGCCGCCGTTGACAAAATCCCCATCGGAAATCGAAACGACCGGACCGAAGGTGTTGGCTGCGACATCCGAAGTGAAGAGCGTCGGCCGAAAATGGCCGCTGATATCCAGGGCGTAAACGGCAACATTCGACACGCCCTGGCTGCGGCTCACTTGGCTAACGAGATGATCCGTGCCCACGGGCGGAGTCCACATGCCGCTGATCCGGTTCCGGCGGAGCGGATTAAGAGTGCTGAAGGTGCGCACCACATTCAAGTGTCCCGTCGAATGTTCGCGCTCCACCAGTCCAACGGAATTCCCCACCACCCCCAGCGTCACGTAGTCGTCATGCGTCTGCGTCTCTTGGATGACCTTGACGATCGCGCCCGTCGTTTGGTCGAAAGTCTCGATCGCGGCGTGAGTCCGGCCGTTATCCAGGGTTTGCGCCTCGCACAGGATCCCCTCGTTCCCTGCCTGGTCGATATCGAACCCGAAGATTTGTCCGCCAAATTGGCTCTGCACGATCACTCCTGTCGGCCCGATCGCGGGCTGACCGGAGGCAGCCTGCGCGTGCCCTGCCCCTAGCGTGACTACGCCCAAAGCCACAACGGCGGGACAAAAACAATTGCTTCTCATGCCCGCAGCGTGCCCCTGTGCGGGTCTTTCGCTCAAGCCGGTCTTCGTAACAGATCGGTTACGTGAAATTCCCCCGGCTCGCCTGCTCTCATCCTTGAATTGCATCCCCACGCTCTGAGGACAGCGCGCGCTACACCATAAGAAATGGAGATTGCGCCGCCTCATAACACTCCCTAAAACTGCACCGATGAATCCGAACAAGGCACTTTGGGAAAAGGGCGACTTTACTCGCATTGCTGACAGCATGCGCCAAAGCGGCGAAGCGCTCGTCCAGCGCATCGGGATTACTGAAGGACTCAAGGTCCTCGATCTCGGATGCGGGGATGGCACGACCGCGTTACCGGCGGCGAAACTCGGAGCCAACGTCCTGGGCGTCGATATCGCGCAGAACCTGGTGGAAGCTGGAAACAGGCGAGCGAAAGAGCATGGTCTCGCCAACTTGCGGTTCCAGGAAGGCGACGCCTCCAATCTGGCGCAGTTACCCGATCAAGCCTTTGACCTCGTCGTCAGCATCTTTGGCGCGATGTTTGCGCCCCGGCCGCTCGACGTCGCCAAGGAGATGGTGCGCGTGACCCGGCCCGGCGGCCGGATCGTGATGGGCAACTGGATCCCTAACGACCCAACCCTGGTCGCGCAGATCCTGAAAATCAGCTCAGCCTACACGCCGCCGCCGCCGGAAGGCTTCGCTAGCCCGATGACGTGGGGTGTCGAGAGCAACGTGATCGAGCGCTTTGTCGGCGCGGGCGTCCCGGCAGACAAGATCACCTTCGAACGCGACACTTTTACCTTCGACTATCCCACCGCTCCCTTCACGCTCGTGGAAGAATTCCGGAAATTCTACGGACCCACCATGAATGCCTTCGAAGCCGCTGAAAAGAACGGCCGGGCCGCTGATCTGCAGAAAGAGTTGGAAGATTTGTTCAACCGCCAAAACAAAAGTCCGCGCGCCGGTGCCACCTCCATACCCGCCACCTTCCTGCGCGTCACAGTTACAGTCTGATTTTCCATGACCACGTTCCCCCGGGCGGGTGCGGCGCGATGAAAACGCTCAGCAAGGCGCCTCTACAGTAGTCTCCTCCGGCGCCAATGGGACCACCGGCCCCGGGTTCTTGCAAGATTACTCCCTGGCCCTTGCCCGTGCGCGAATTGAACCCTGCGCCGGGTAGTGAGACGCGCGGGCCGCAACGATCCTCTCGAGCGTCGCTCAAGTCATTCTGGTTATATTCTGAATTGGCTTCTCATGGGCGTATCGAGGTGCTTTCATTAGCGCCAGATGAAAAAGGCGAAGAAGAAATCACTCACCGAAACGGACGTTTCCTATCGGAAGCCGGCCCTGCGCAGCGAGGCCTTTGCCCGGGCCCTC
>Ga0163162_10007051_pt1 | contig 10897 bp, 10 predicted proteins | sample S55metaG_FD_115310 | JGI IMG/M metagenome (GOLD analysis project Ga0163162, IMG submission 115310) | Switchgrass rhizosphere microbial communities from Kellogg Biological Station, Michigan, USA - S5-5 metaG | ecosystem: Host-associated > Plants > Roots > Rhizosphere > Soil | place: USA...
CGATGGGTCAGGTCGAGCAGAGGCCGACCGATGTCGGTTTCGATCAGATTAAACAGGCCAACCGCGGGCGCCGTGTAGCGCTTGATTCGCATCGAGCGGTCCACGAAGATCGTAGCGATGCCTGTCGACGCGATCAGGTTCTGCAGATCGTCGTTGGCCTTGGCGGTCTCCTCGACTTTGGTCTGGAGCGCGGTGTTGACCGTGATCAGCTCCTCGTTGACCGATTGCAGCTCTTCCTTGCTGGTCTCGAGCTCCTCGGTGGCGGATCACATTTCTTCATTGATCGCCTGCAACTCTTCGTTGGACGCCTTCAGCTCCTCATTCGACACGTTGGATTGCTCGACGCTCGACTGCAGCAATTCCTTGGTGCGGTGCAACTCGCTTTCAAGATGCGCCACCACTGGGTCGTGCCTGGCCTCGCCTTGGGCAGGAGCGTCCGGCCGGGTCGTCTCGTCGACTTCGTCGAAGAAGACCGTGCACAGCACGGCTGCGCTCGCCTGATCATGGAATGGACGCACCGTCATGTTCACATAGGAATGCGTCGCCCCGCGCCCAAAGCGCACCCGCTCGGCGTCCACGCTTTTGCCGGTTCGCAGCGCCTGAAAAAGCGCCGTGCGCAGTTCGAGGCGCAAGTCCGGGTTCACGAGTGTCAACAGATTGTGCGAAGGTTCACCCCCGACATACCGCAGAAATCGGCCTATGTCGTCAGACATGTGCAAAATCTCTGCGTCCTGGTCGATCAACACGCTAGGCGGCGCATAACGTTCGATTGCGTGCTGATGGAGCTTTGCATACGACACCCTTGCCGGGTCGGGCGCCGCTGTGGTGACGAGCGCGCGCGCCGATTCGGCCCGACTGCCTGTCACGGCAGGTGACGTGATCAGGGGTACCTTCGCAGCGCGCGTCCTTGCCTGATAGATCCGATTCTTCTTGTCGACCAGGCAGAAGAGATCATTCGCGATGTCGGCCGATTCCGAGCTTCCCAGAAACAGATATCCGCCAGGCTGAAGCGCGAAGTGAAACGTCTCCAGCACCTGGCGCTGAACGGTCCGGTCGAGATAAATCAGCAGATTCCGGCACGACACGAGATCCAGACGCGAGAATGGTGGATCGCGCAAGACATTGTGAGCCGCAAACAGGACCTTCTCGCGCAGCGGCTTGTTGATGATGTAGCGGCTGCGCACGTGCGTGAAAAAATGGCGCAAACGTGCGGGCGGCACATCGGTCAGAATCGGCGCGGGGTAGTTGCCCGCACGCGCCACTTCGATCGCCCGTTCGTCGATGTCGGTGGCGAAAATCTGCAGAATTGATGGCTCGGAGTCTTCTGCGATACGCTCACTGAGCAGCATGGCAAGCGAGTAAGCCTCTTCGCCCGTTGAACATCCCGCGACCCACACGCGTATCGGGTCGCCGTCGGCCTTACTCTCGATGATTCGCGGTACCACCTCACGCTCGACGGCTTCAAACGCCTCCCGATCGCGGAAGAAATTTGTCACGCCAATCAGCATGTCCTTGAGTAATGCGCTCGTCTCGTCCAGATGTGTTTCGACGAATCGCTGGTAAGACGGCAGGTCGGGCAGCGTATTCACCTGCAGGCGCCGCTCGATGCGCCGCAGTACGGTCGCACGCTTGTAGTGACGGAAGTCATGGCCGGTGCGCGCCCGCAACGTTCTCAGAATCTGTTGCAACGCGCCTTCTGCGGCGGATGTCCCCTGTGCATCGGGGGACGCGGCCATGGCAGACTGCTCGTCGTCCGCCGGTGGCAGCTTTATCGAACGGGCATTGGCACTCAGTTCAATCAGCTTTTGCGGCATGTCGCCCACGGGCAGCACGATGTCCACCAGACCGGTCGCCAGGGCGTTGGCCGGCATCTCGTCATACTCGGCATCGTCCGGCGTTTGCGCCAGCGTGATTCCGCCACATTCCTTGATGCGCCCCATACCGACTGCGCCGTCACTGCCAAGGCCTGAAAGGATGACGCTGATCGCGCGCGTGCCATGCGCGTCCGCGAGACTTCGGAAGAACGAGTCGATTGCCACCGGCCGCCCGCGCCCGCGGTTAGCCGGGGCGACGGACAGGCACCCGTCAGTCATTGACAGGGCAGTAGCCGGTGAAATCAGATAGATATGGTTCTTCTCGATCCGCGTTGCCTCGACCACTTGCACAACCGGCATTTTGGTGACGCGTTGGAGAATATCGTCGGCCTGACTTTCGTGCGTGGGCGAGAGGTGAAGCACGATTACGAAACTCATGCCTGGATCACCTGGCATGAGTTCGAAAAACCGGATCAGCGCCTGGATCCCGCCTGCCGATGCGCCGATGCCGACAATCGGGAAGTCAAGCGTGGAAGCTACAGGGGACGCCGCGGCCTGATCGCCCGCAGGCTCGTTTGAGTCTTCCATTTAATGGCCGCCGAAATGAAAAGGTCATGATCAGACTACACCCAAGCCCGACCGCACAAAAGCAAGCGCGCCATTTTACGGGGCGCGCTCGCGATGCGTCGGAAAAAGCTACTTGCCCGCAGACTGAATATCAGAGCCAGTGCAATTTCTTCCCATGAAGCCGGGCGCTTCAAAATGCGCGACACGAATGCGGCGGCGGACAGAAATCCTGGGCACGTGGCGCCAGGGTTTCCTTGGGTGTCACGTCACGTCACGGGCAGTCACTACCGATTCTTATCCCGATTTCCACTCGTTGCCTGGATCGCCGAGAGAAGGGCGTCCGCTGGAAAGGGCTTGTGTAAAGCCGTCCACTCAAATCCCAGATCATTGCGCTCTGACATCGCGTTTCCGGATGCGAAGATGATCTTGATATCCGGGCTCAATTCGACTGCACTGCGGGCGAGCTCAATCCCCGAAATACCTGGCAACGCGAGGTCAGTCAACAGGATATCGAAAGCTTTCAATCGTAACGCTTCAAGCGCCACTTGAGGATCCGCCGCTTTCTCAGGAATGTGCCCCGACATCGTCAACAACTCGCAAACGGCATCAAGCGAGGCAGCGTCGTCATCGACTACAAGAATCCGTCGTCGTTCGTGCTGCGGGACCGCCGTGTCCAACGGACGCTGTAGCGTTTCGTCGAGTTTCTCATCTTCTGCCCGCGCGCCGTCTTCGCCAAGGCCAAGAATCTGGCGAACCTTGTGCGCCAATTGCTCGCGGCTGTAGGGCTTGCTCAGCAATTCGACGCCGGCGTCGAGGCGTCCGCCGTGAACAATTGCGTTCTGGGTATATCCCGACGTAAAAAGAACCTTGAGGTGAGGCAGTGCTTGTGTCGCCTGTCGGGCCATGTCCGGACTACGGACAGGGCCGGGCATCACCACGTCCGTGAACAGGAGGTCGATGTGCACACCGCTGCCGATAACCGCGAGGGCCTGCTGCGCATCGCTGGCTTTGAGTACGACATAGCCTAGCTCGGAAAGCATATCGATCACCGTTGACTGCACTTTCAGATCGTCTTCCACGACCAGAATTGTCTCCTTGCCATGTTTGATGTCCCCGACGATCGACGGACGTGGGTCACTCGCTGGCTCGCTTGAACGCGGCAGATAGATTTTCACAGTGGTCCCGTGCCCCACCTCGCTGTAAAGCCTGATGTGTCCGCCGCTTTGTTTAATGAACCCGTAGGCCATGCTCAAGCCGAGGCCTGTACCTTCTCCTTCGGCTTTAGTGCTGAAGAACGGATCGAACGCGCGCTCCATCACCTCCCGCGTCATACCTGTGCCTGTATCCGTTACGGCCAGCATCACGTACTGGCCCGCCGGTACGTCCGGAACCGTCGCCACATAGCCGTCGTCGAGCATCGCATTCGCGAGTTCGAGCGTGAGCTTGCCGCCGTCGGGCATCGCGTCGCGCGCGTTGATGGCAAGGTTCAGTATCACATTCTCGAGCTGGTGCGGGTCGACGATGGTGTTCCAGAGGCCGCCCGCCACGACCGTTTCTATTTCGACCGATTCGCCTAGCGCCCGGCGCAGAAGATCGTCTAAGTTGCGCAGCAGGCGTGACGGATTGACGACAATGGGTTGCAGCGCCTGCTGGCGTCCAAATGCCAGCAGATGTGCAGCAAGCTTGGCCCCGCGCTCTACCGCGTCAATTGCCTTGCCCAGCCGGTCACGCGACCACAAATCGCGGCCGTGCCGGCTCTCGAGTAGCTCCAGATTGCCGCGCAGCACCTGTAGCACGTTGTTGAAATCGTGCGCCACACCGCCGGTCAGCTTGCCGAGTGCTTCCATTTTCTGCGACTGAAACAGCGCCGTGCGTGTCTGCTCGAGCAATTCGGCTGCTTCCTGCCGTTCCGTGACGTCTCGCGTAACCTTCGCGAAGCCGATCAACTCGCCCTCGTTGTGTATCGCATCAATCACGACGTGCGCCCAAAACCTGGTGCCATCGCGCCTGACCCGCCAGCCCTCCGCTTCAAACCGTCCCTCTCGCTTGGCGATGTCCAGCCCACGCATGGGAACGCCGGCGGCGGCATCCTCGGGGGTGTAGAAGCGGGAAAAGTGCGAACCGACGATCTGCCTCTCTGTATAGCCTTTGATGCGGCGGGCCCCTTCGTTCCAGTTCGTCACATATCCGTCGGGGGAGAGCATAAAGATTGCGTAGTCGGTGACGCCCTGGACCAGTATGCGGAACCGTTGCTCGCTTTCCAACGCGGCATCGTGTACGGCTTTTTTGTCGCTTACGTCGCGAACTACCTTACCGAAACCGAGCAGCCGACCGTTGCGGTCGCGGAGGGCCGTAATTACGACGTTTGCCCAGAACGAACCGCCGTCCTTTCGCAGGCGCCAACCTTCCGCGAGATACCGACCGCTTTCCGCGGCTGAACGAAGCGCTGTTTCTGGTGCGCCGGAGTGTCTGTCGGCCTCAGGATAAAACACCGAGAAATGCTGACCGACTATCTCCTCACTTCGATAACCGTGGACCCGTTCGCCACCCCGATTCCAGGTCAGAATTCGACCGTCCGGCGCGAGTGCGAAGATCGAGTAGTCGTCCGTGGACTCTGCCCACAGCTCGAGCCAACCGGAGGTGAGGTCACTCGGTGCGTCGTTGGTATCTTCCATGACGAATTCCAGGAATTTCTGCAGTGCGACATTCGGGAATGGGTCCTACCAGGCTGCGGGGGCAGGGGTCGAACGGTCGCTGGCCTGTGCGAGAATTGCGAACTCTGAGCAAGACTTTACCTCATAGGGGCCAAAACAGCGGAGCGAGCGCGGTTGGTTGAACCTCACCGCGCACCCGACGCTGCAGAGTCACGGGAAAATCGCAGGCACGGCGGAGATGCGACCAAGGTCATCCGCCCTTCCTGAATGCGATTTCGGCCAATAGGACAGGAAGCTGTGCGGGTTTGGTGAAATGTCGGTCGAACCCGGCGTCGAGCGAGCGAGATGGCTCAGAGAGCGATGAGAGACCGCTGAGTGCAATCAGGAAGGGCTGTGGCTGGGCCGCATAGTCGCGGATGGCGCGCGATAGACCTCGACCGCCTCCGCCTGGCATCTCAATGTCGAAGATGGCGACATGAGGAAGCCAGCCACAATAAATGATGAAAGCTTCGGCAGCATTCGACGCCGTCCGGATGTCGAACCTATGGTGCCCGAAGAACGTCGCGAGAGCGGCCAGTTGATCGGGATCGTCGTCTGCTATCAGGAGGCGCGTTGTATGTACAACGGACATCGTTTGCCTCCGGTCGGCGATATCGGTTTTCAGCAAACCGTAGGCCCGCCGAGTCTACTGGAGAGACCGCCGGATTTTGTGCAGAACTCTGGACAATTCAAGAGAAGACGTTGGCGTCGCGCGTCTTGCGACCGCGCATTGGACGGTGGGCGATGTCGCCTAGTAGGGACGGTCACGGGAATGTCGTGCTGGATTCTCCGGAGTCGGTTCACGTCGAATGCTACCGCGGGCCGGCAGCGTCCTACCGGTGGGACACATCAAGGCAAGCGAAGCGGCTCGACTGTTGGGTACCTTGCTTCCCAAAAAGGCTGGTAGTCTGTCCTTACAGGACGTGTCCATCGCGCTTTGCGCGGCCGGAGCCAAGGCGGCACTGAAAATTCAACGGCATCTTGATGCAACTGTGACGTGGAAACGACTAAACGCCCGGGGCCGGTTAGTGTGGAGGCGGCGTTGCCGATGGCCTCTCTTCGATATCTGCTGCCGTTTATCGTCAACTTACTGCTGTCGGCCGCTGCATAGCGCGTCGCTTCAATGCGTTTCGGACGGCCTGGGGCACTTGTCGCGTCGGGAGTTCCACTGATTACAGGGATGTGCATCGACCCCGCACTCTTTCGACACCGCGATGCACTCAGCGCCCTCGTGCTCGCGGGAATCGCGATGTACGCCGGCGGTGTCCTGGGCGTGCAGTCACGCGGCGAACACCTCAGTGAAGTTGCCCACCGGACGGGAGGCGAATTGACAGAACCGACGATGGAAGAGCGGATTCGGGAACGAGCCTACGAACTATGGCAGCAGGACGGCAGCTTGGAGGGCTGCGCAGACGAGTATTGGCGGCAGGCGAAGGAGATGGTTGAGCAAGAGATCCGCGTGGAGCAGAGCGCTGCCCGCCGACCAACTGAGGATTGAGCCTGTACTCTGGGATGACAGCGTCCTGCTTAAGAAAACAGTAGTCGCGCCGAAGGTCGAATGTCTGGCGAAGCGGTGCGACACATCGTGAATTCCCGGCCCAGTTCCGGGAACCTACTGTCGCGTTATCCACCCTGCCCAGTACCGAGCTCGACGCCCGTCTTCGGATCGGAACTGGCATCTGAGGGGGTACGCGCTGCCATGGCCTTTAGGACCTCCACATCGGCCGAGGTCACGCCGACCGTGGCCAGACCGTCGCCGCCATCGAACGCGGGTCGGGGATCCTCAACAAATACCCAGTCGCCACCGGTATTCCAAGGCCCGCGAGCATCCTCGCCTTGCGACATGTTGTAATAGACGCTTGTAAATTCCGGTATTCCCGGAAGCGTGGGCCTTGGGGGAAATTGGTTGAATTGAGTGCAATGCCTTCTCGAATGATTTTCGGCTTCGCATTACAGATGTCCGACGTCAAATTCACACAAGGTGTGGTCGCAGGGGAGAGCAACCCGCAGTAGCGCCGCCGGAAGCCGAGTCGACAAATATCCGCACGATGATTTCCGAACAAATCTGGCTCCTCGACGGAACTGGATCCTGTGCGCTGTCCTTCCACCCACCAACCTCGAGCCGATGCTCCAGGGACTGAGACGGGCGCAAGCATGAATGCCTGCTTGAGTCCCCTACGTTTGGTTCTGTCGTCGATCAGCCATTTATCGCGTGGTCGAATGGACAAATGCATTGATGAGTTTGGTCGTCCATGTACTGAGGCCCGCCTGCAGTGCCGTTTGAAGCGCGCGTCGCGGCCCAAGGACAACCAAGCCAACCAGAAGTGCCGAGACGAACGCCGCATTCGGCGTTCGTAATGCCCAGGGTCCGGCGCTGGCGGTTGCACTTGTCACCCGAGGGCTGACTGCGGAAACAGTCCGCAGCCGTCTCATGACGAATTCTTCCCGCGTTTGTGCCATACGCGCCAGCATACGAGATTGTGCATCGGCGTGATTCATTGACTTGCCTCCTTGATCGCATGGATGTCGCGCTCGAGCTCTCTGCGCAACGTCTGAAACGGCTCGGACGGCCGCCGTGAGCGCAAAACGAGACCGGCAATGAGGGTTATGAAAAGCCACGCGCCAGCAACACCCCAGGCGACCTGGATGAAGTACGGGGTGCCGGCCGCACTGATGATGACGGCTATACACACAAATGAGAGGGTGAACAGGGCGCCAACGGCCAAGGCGACGAACGCGACCACTTCGCTCAACACGCGGGTCTTCGTTTCCGCCAATTCGATCTGGAACAGTTCACCATAATCAGAAATGCGCGCCGCACAAAAGCGGCCGGCATTACGCCACTGCATGATCTTCGATTGGATCGTCATCGTCGTGCTCCTTTTGCCCGTCTCCCACCTTCGCCAGAATCCTTAGACGAGCGCGCTCAGTAACGGCGGCGTCGAGGCCGACGATAGCCACTTGGCGCATTTGCGACGGTCGAGTCGTTTCTCGCGCTACCCCAGATCACCCCGATCAGAAATCCAGCAAGCGCAGCAACACCGAGCGCGGCAAATGGACTGTCGGCAGTTCGCTCGCGCATCAGCATCGAGGTGTCCGCGTAAAGCTGTCGAGCCTTCTCATGCAACTCTCGGGATTTGCCGGAAACTTTGACTGACGCTTCATCTAGCACGTCCCGGGCGGCCTTCCCGACCTGTCCGACTGCATCCGCGACTGCACCTTGTACTTTTTCCGTGTCCATTTGAAACTCCTCCATTCATCAAAGCTGCCTGTAATGCGCAGGCGTCGTGCCCGAAGCCTCAAAATCTGCACCAGAGAGACGGCGAAAGTCGGAAGCTGAAATCTTACTTCGTACTCCGTCCACAGCCAGGATCAACATTTGCTGAACATCCCGCCTAGCGCTGCCCTCTGTGCGTGATCCGATCGCTAGTCCGGGATCGCCGGCAGCGCACCGTTCACTATCAGTGCTAGCGCTGACGAGCGGGTCGACCACGACCGCTCAGGTTCTACCGCGCCGATTTAAACTTTTCGATCGATGTATAGGGAAGAATGCGAATAGCAGTCAATAAGGAAACCAAAATAAGAAATTAGCTTGACGAACGCTAACACTGCCGTATGATGAACTTGTTGCTGCGATGCAGCATATATGCTTAAAGCCTCGGAATTACCGAGGCGGAGCCAAATCACTATAGGAGCGGTCAATGTTTCCTTTCTTTCCCCAACAGGTTTCCTCGTTTGCGACAGCGAACTTGCATACGCTCATGAAGGTGACCCAGCGTTATGCTAGCGGCCTGCAGCAATTGGCCGAATTGAACGTACAGACTGTCAAGACGGTCGTGGAGGAAAGCAAATCGGTCGCGAGCGCGGGTGCAGGCGCGAAGCCGGGCGACTTCCTGAGTTGGCAATCGACCCTTTTCGCTGAGCTTCCCGAAAAGGCCGCCGCATACAGTCGGCATTTTTTCTCGATCGTACGTGCAACCGAAGCCGATATCCTGAACGAAGCACGGAACCAATACGAGCAGTACGGTATCGGTATGAAGGGCATGTTCGAAGCGGCGGTACAGCAAGGTCAATCGACAACGGAGCACTCGACCGCGCTCCTCTCGAACGTCGCTGAGAGCTCGACACAGGCTTCGACGGAAACTGCCGGACTGGTCTTGGATGCGAGCGGAGAACTTGCCCAGACCGCGACGAATACAGTTTCCGACATTGCCGATGGCACCCAGGACACCGCGGAAAGGGCGATCCGTTCGGCGAAAGCCGGCTCGAAGCGCTAACTAACCGTCGCCGCATCGTCGTCGCGTTTCATTGCGTTTCGCGAGCCCGCCGCAGGCGGGCTTTTTCATGCTTTGCAAACCAGAGACTAACGCATGAGTCAATTTGATCAACTTGCTCCAACCCATGACGCACTCTGGTCGTTTTTCATGCGTGGTCCATTAGGGCTCGCGGCTTTTTTCTTCATGCAGCCAGAGACGGATGTTTCAGGCGCCTCGCTAGGCGCCGAAACGCCGCCAAACAGCCACGAAGCGTTTTCGCGCCCGATCGAGGCGTCGAGGGCAGCGATGTGCGCGCCGGCAACGTCGCTGCAGCCGATTGTCCGAGAATCCGGCGGTCCTCATTGGATGAACGGTCAGTTTGACCACGATGGTGGAATATACGACTTCAAGGTCTATGTTCCCAGCGCATACGCAGGTCAGCCGCTTCCGATGATTGTCATGCTTCATGGCGCGCAGCAGGATCCAGAAGACTTCGCGGCCGGAACGGAGATGAACGCCACCGCTGAAGCAGAAGGCTACATCGTCGTGTACCCGCGGCAGACGGAGAGCGCGAACCCGCTCAGGTGCTGGAACTGGTTTCGGCTCAATGATCAACTGCGCGCATCAGGGGAAACAGCAATGATCGCGGCCCTCACGCGCGAGGTCATGGCAGCCTACAATGTTGACCCTTCGCGCGTGTACGTGGCGGGCATGTCGGCAGGAGGTGCAATGGCCGTCAATCTGGCGGTGACGCATCCGGACCTCTATGCAGCCGGAGCAGTTCATTCGGGCGTAGCTTACGGCGTGGCGGCCGAGCCGCTTTCCGCCCTGTGCGCGATGAATGACGGGATGGGAACGGTTCGCCTTCCCGAGGCATTACCGAACCGCCGACCGTCGCGCACGGTACCGCTGATCGTCTTTCACGGGGATGCGGACGACACCGTGCATCCCGCTAATAGCGGGCAGGTCGTCGCGATGAACCAGCTACTCTTTGACGGTTCCGGCAACGCGCGTCCGCCCGGATTGACGCATCACGACAAGATTGAGGGCGGCTACGCCTACACCCGCAACTTATTTCACGATCACGATGGCTTGCCCTTTGTCGAGCATTGGCTTGTGCACGGCCTTGGTCACGCATGGTCCGGCGGAAATCCAGCTGGCACATTCACTGACGAGCGTGGTCCGATAGCGAGTAGGGAAATCGTGCGGTTCTTCGGCCTTTTTACACTCGGTCGGTAAGGTGGGCCGCCGAGCGGTTTCTGCATGTCGCTCGACATGTCTGTTGTTCAGTCCGCACGCATCCGTGAATCGATATTCCGGTGAAGGTCATAGATCTAAGCAGCTTCTGGCCTCGGCGAGGTGATCGAAAGTCGACGCGAACGAAGAGCTCGGCGCAGCGCTATTTTTGGTGGTGCTCCATCTAGCCCCAGGCCCGGGAACTGGTTGACGTGCGCGTGACGATGGCGCGCGGGCGGACAATATGGGGCGGCGGTTCAGTCACTGGCCACCCTTCCGGCGCTGGGTGTCATGCCGTCGTTGAGTCGCCCGGGCGTGAGCAACGACAACC
>Ga0163162_10007052_pt1 | contig 10895 bp, 15 predicted proteins | sample S55metaG_FD_115310 | JGI IMG/M metagenome (GOLD analysis project Ga0163162, IMG submission 115310) | Switchgrass rhizosphere microbial communities from Kellogg Biological Station, Michigan, USA - S5-5 metaG | ecosystem: Host-associated > Plants > Roots > Rhizosphere > Soil | place: USA...
CAGATCCGCATAGCGCACGCGCGCGGTCAGTTTCGAGCCGCGCGCCAGTTCAAGCGTGTGGCCGAGCAGGCCGAAACCAGTGATATCGGTGAGCGCGTGCACACCGTCGAGGCGTGCTAGTTCGGCGCCCGGACGGTTCAGCTTGGTGGTCGCGCCGATCATCGCCGCGTAGCCGGCCGCGTCGAGCGGGTCTTTCTTCAGCGCCGCCGAGAGCACGCCGACACCGAGCGGCTTGCCGAGCACGAGCACGTCACCCGCACGCGCCGAGGCGTTGCGCTTCACGCGGCCGGGGTGCACGAGTCCCAGCGCCGCGAGGCCGTAGATCGGCTCGACCGAATCGATCGAATGGCCACCCGCGACGGGGATGCCCGCGTCCGCGCAGACCGACTCGCCGCCCTTCAGGATGGCCGCGATCACCTCGTGCGGCAACACGTTGATCGGCATGCCGACGAGCGCAAGCGCGAGGATCGGCTTGCCGCCCATCGCGTACACATCGGAGAGCGCGTTGGTCGCTGCGATGCGGCCGAAATCGAACGGGTCGTCGACGATCGGCATGAAGAAGTCCGTCGTGGCGACGATCGCCTGCTCGTCGTTGATCCGGTAGACGGCGGCGTCGTCGGCGGTGTCGTTGCCGACCAGCAGGTCGGGAAACGCGGGCATCGGCACCGTGCGCCTGAGCAGGTCCGCGAGGACGCCCGGCGCGATCTTGCAGCCACAGCCGCCGCCGTGCGAAAGGCTCGTCAGGCGGGGCGCGGACTGGATTTGCGTGAGGTCGGTCATTGGAGTGATGCGGTTCGGGTTGTGATGAGCCGTATTATGGTCGCTGTCGCCGCGGCTGTCGCTCAAGGGTAAGGACGCGCCGTGACGCGGCGGCCGGGCGGCGCTAGTTCGTCACGCGGCGAAAGAGCGTGGGATAGTCGATGACGAGGCCGTCTTCGTCGACGGGAAGCTCGGCCGTGAACTGCCTGAAGATGCCTTCGTAGCGGTACAGCCGGTCTGGCTCGAGGCACGTGTAGGCCTGCTCGACGGCCTCGACCGTCATCGCGGGCACCGCGATGTACACGACGCGGATCACGCGGCGCTCGTCCTTGTTCAGCCCGAGGCGGCGAATGGGCAGCGTGTTGGTGAACGGTGTCGCGGAGATGTCGATATCGATGCAGCCCTTCAGGTCGTCGCGCGGCGCGCCGCTGCCATCCGTCCAGTTGCCGTTCGTGTCGCCGAGCAGTTCGAGCGTGCCGCCGCCCGCGAGCTTCATCACGACGCGCGTGACCCGCCATTGCGCATCGCACTCGACGCGGTAGATCAGGCCGTACTCGCCCTCGAAGCGGTCGCCCGCAAGCACGCTCTCCACCACGAAGCCCTCAGGCTGCGCATCGAACTCGAGATGCTCGAGCCCGCTGCCGTCCTCCGACGCCCATCGCACCGATCTCATCGCCGCTCTCCATGCTGTCATGAGAATGAAAGCATACATCGCGCAGGCGATCATGGCTCAATCCAGACAAAAGGGCCTGAAAACAGGCACTTTTCGGCGCACGTCGCTGTCGCGTGAATTCATCACACGGTATACTCGGCCCTCGTCGGATCACGCTGTTTCGAATCCCCTCGCTTCGCTCAATCGCATGAAAGCCCTCTTTCCGCTCCTCGCGTTGTTGCTGCCCTTCTGCGTGTACCAGGCGGTACACGCACAGGAAACGCCCGAACTGTCGAAGGACTACGACTATCTCACCCGCATGCACGTGCCGAGCGCCGTCGTGCGATGCGTGGCCGCATTCGACCACTGGGTCGAGTTCACGCCGAAGTACGACACGTTCATCGTGCCGGATCGCCGCGTGCTGAGCGCGAAGATCGAGAGCGACTCGCCGGTTTTCAGCGTCGGCAATCCGATTCCGGTCGATACGATCGTCATCATGCGCGCCTTCGCGAAGGCGCGCGGCAAGCCGCAATGGACCCGCGTGGACAGCAGGTGCGGCGTGCGCGACGGCCGCGTGGTGGGCGTCGCGCTCACGCCCGACGTGAAGCCGAAGATCGTTCGCTGACGCTTGCCCGCGTGTTTCCGTACACGGCGCCAGCGGGCGGACATCATTGCCGCGGCGCGCGGCGTCCCGCCGACCGGTCTTCGAGCCATTTCACCACCTGCGGCCCGAACGTGCGCGGCGCCTTCGATGTGACCCGTTCCGCAAGGTCGGCCAGGTTGTCGCCCGCGAGCGCTTCGCGCATGCGCTTTTCCGCGTTCTTCATGACCGCGTGAATCGCACAGACGCCGCTCGTGGCCCAGGGAGGCGGCTCGTCGTCGAAGACGGCGCAGCGCGCGCGAATTTCGCGGCATTCGAAGAGGGGTTTCGCGCCGTCGATCGCATCGACGACATCGAGCGCGCTGATCTGCTCCGCCGGACGCGCGAGCGCGAAGCCGCCGCGCGCGCCCTCCGTGGCAACGACGAGGCCAGCCTTGTGCAGCTTGGTAAAGAGCTTGGCGACGTACTCCACCGGCACGCCCTGCAGATCTGCCAGATCCCGCACGCTCGCCTCGCGCACGCCCTGATGGCGCTCCGCCAGATACAGCATGCAATGCAGCGCATACTCGACGCCCGTGCTGATATGCGACATGTTCACTCCGACTCGTTTAATCGTAGTTTAGCGCAAGGGCCCGGCGTCTGCAACGCCGGCTGACTCGCGTGGTCGGCGCGATCAGCCGGCTGGCGCGTCTTCGTGCTCGCGGCCGGAGCATCGTCTTTCCACGGTTTGCCGGGCATGCCACAGGCGGCTCCTGACCGTCGCCACCGGCACGTCGAGAATCTTCGCCGCCTCGTGATGATCGCGCTTTTCGGCATCGACCAGCAGCACGACGGCGCGCTCGCCGTCAGGCAACTCGTCGACGGCCGTCACGACCCGCTCCAGCATGGCGGCCGGGTCCGCTGCGGCCGCACGCTCACACGGCTTCATGGCGATTGCGCCGCGTGTGTCCCGAGCGCGCGGGTCGCTGATCCACATCGAGTGCACGAGCGAAAGCATCCAGTTGAGCGGCGACGTGTCGGCCATGAGCTCGTGTGCAGTTTCCAGCGCGCGCGCACAGGCCTGCTGCACGAGTTCCTCGGCGTCGCGCGGGTCGCGGGAAAGGCGCAATGCATGCTCCCACAGCCTTGGCAGCAGTTCGGGAAACATGCGCCCCAGGCCTGCGGGGTTCATCGGATTGGGCTTCGACCCGGCAATTCGACCGGTCGAACATGGTTGATGGCTGGATCACGGTTCACGCATGGACGATAGGGCAGCCCATCATTCGCCTCAACCGACTTTTTCTGCCTGTTCGTTTGAGTTCTTTTCTGCCGGCTCGCTCGCGTTCCTGTCGGGAACGCGGCTTTCTCCGCGCCGCTGCGTCGGTGTTTGCAGCACAACGTCGACGGCCCGGCTTTCTACCCTTCGAGGACGCTGCGGCTCGACGCGTCCCGGCCGCAGTTGCGTGAGCATGACGCCCATCAGCGCAAGCCCCCCGCCGACGAAATGGTAGCCATGAAGCTCCTCGCCGAGAAACACCACCGAAGCGAGCGCCGTCGTCACCGGCACGAGGTTCGTGAAGCTCGTCATGCCCGCCGGGCCGATCGCCGCTGTGCCCGCGAGCCACATGAACGGCACGATCACCGACGCCCCGATGCCCGCGTAGGCAATCATCATCAGCCCGCCCGGCGTCAGCGCGACAGGCTGCGACAGCAGCTTGAGCGGAAGCAGCAGGAGCACGGCGAAAGTCACCTGCATGAAGAGCGATGTCCAGTTCGTGAGCGGCACCGGCCATTTGCGCAGGAGCACGTTGTAGAGCGCGTAGGCAAGGCTCGCGACGAGCATCATCCCTTCTCCGATGCCGATCCCGTGGCTGCGCAGCGACACCGGATCACCCCGGCTCAGCAGCCAGATCACGCCGCACAGCGAGACCAGGGCGCCGATCATCGACGTCACAGTCGGCCGCGCGCGCAGCGCGACGACGCTCAGCCCGAGCGTGAAGAGCGGAATGAACGAAATGAACAGGCCGATGTTCGTCGCCGACATCGTCTTCGCCGCGTAGTAGCCAAGCCCCTGATACATGGCAAGACCGAGGAGACCGAGGATGGCGAGCTTCGGCAGATGCGGCGCGATCTCGCGGCGCTGCCGCCACGCGGACGGCAGCACGAAAGGCGCGATCACGATCCATGCGAGCAGCCAGCGCAGGAACGACATGCTGCCGGGATCGACGGCGCCTGCGGACAATTTGGTGACGATGTTGTTGCCGGTCCAGATGAGGACGACGGTAATCGGCGGAATGAATTTCTTCAGTTGCACGGCATGAGTTCGCTAAAGCTGTCAGATGCCGCGATGCTAGCCGCTTGCGCGCCCCGCGATTAGATCCCCACAGCTTGCGAGACTGACAAGCGCCGCTTGTGAATGCGTTGATGAACGGCGCGCTCATTACCGATTTGTATCCGCGCCGCGCAAGTCGTATCGCGCGAGGCGCGACCGCGTGCATCGCGCGCTACGACTTGCGCACGCAGCGAGACGCCGCGCGCGGCGGCACGCCGCGCGCGGCCACGCGGCCAAACGCAAGCGAATCAATGGTTTCCGCGCAATTCGCATGCTCGCGCGCGCCGCATCACGCGCGCAATCGTGCGTCTCGACGACACGCATTGCACCCGCCGGCAATCATTTCAAACCACACGATTACTTACAAACGCACACGGCTTGTCATTTTGCGAATCGCTAAATTGGCTTCACGGATTCACACGGAGAAACCAATGAAAAAACTAGCGATCCTCGCAGCGCTCAGCGTGTTGCTCGGCAGCGCGCTGTCCGGCTGTATCGTCGTGCCCGCTGGTGATGGGTATCACCATCATCGCGACTACTACCGCTATTGAGCACGCTTCAAACAACCGACTGGAGAAAACACCATGAACAAGACGAAGAAAGGTTTGCTGCTCGCATCGCTTGCCGCCGCGCTCGGCATGGGCATGATGAACATTGCGTCCGCCGATGACCACCGCCCGGGATACGTGCACACCGTCGCACGCGGCTGGCATGGCGACCGCTACTGGGACGGCCACCGCTACTGGGCACGCAGCGAGTGGGAGCGCCGCCATCCGCCGCAGTATCACCATGCGCCGCCGCCCCATCACTACTATTGACGCCGACGTAAAAAAGCCGGGACATGTCCCGGCTTTTGCCTGTTCGCGCCACGCGCCATGAGCGGCGACGCCCTGCTACCACTCCTTCGGATCGCCGCCGAGTTCGCGGCAGGTGTCGTAGGCGATCGCCTGCAACTTGGCCTCGCCGATCTGTCCGGAGAGCGCGTAGCCTACGCGATCGGTCGCCCAGTAGTAGGTCGTGCGAGGCCCGTCGCGCAGCATCTTGATCTTCGACTGACTGCGCGTGACGATCGCCATGTAGAGCGTGAGCCGCTCGCCGTCCGCATTCTGGTACATGAACTGCGCGGCGGGCCCGTCCTCGCCCGGAAGCAGCCTGCCGCCGACGAGCTGAAAGCCGTACTCGGTCAGCGACGGAATCGTCAGCGTGCGGTTGAGCCGCTTCGACAGCCAGGTGACGAGATGATCCTGCTGCGAGGCCGCCACTTCCACCGCGTGGCGCTGTTCCGGCGCGTAGACCGCATAGGCGATGTCGGCGCGCTGCGCGAACTGCGGGCGGTCCTCGGCGAGTGCGGGCAGCAGCATGTGCAGCAGATAGCCGCACGCCACGCCGACCACGAGCCAGCACGCCGCCATCAGATAACGCTGGCGCGCGCGCGGGCGCATCACCACGACCTGCGGCTCGGAATTGCCCGCGAAGAGCGCGCGCAGCGCGTTGTCCTGCGCCTCGTAGGCCCTGACCGTCGCGGCGCTCGCGGTGTCGCTCGCGATCCGCTCGGCCACCGCGGCCCGCTCGGCGGCCGGCAGCTCGCCGTCGACATAAGCCGACAGCGCCTGCAGTTCGTGCCCTTCGTCCGGATGCGTCTGGTTGGTCATAGCCGGCTCACCACCTTGAGCGAGGAAGGCTTGTTGTGGCCCGGCTCCTCTCCGAGGAGGACGCGCATGTGTTCGCGCGCTCGCGAAAGCCGCGACATCACGGTTCCGGCCGGCACGTTCAACACCACGGACGCCTCCTGATAAGTCATTTCCTCGACGCACACGAGCAGCATCACCTCGCGCTGCTCGGCTGGGAGCAGGTACAGCGCGCGCTGCACGTCGCGCAGCACGAGCCCGTCGACTTCGCCTGTCGGCGCGGCCATCTGCCGCCACGGCGCGGTTTCGTCGTCGACGGCGATGTCGCGCCGCCCGCGCAACTGGTCGATGTACAGATTGCGCATGATCGTGAAAAGCCACGCGCGCAGGTTGGTGCCGGCGCGAAAGGCCTTCGCGCGACCGAGCGCGCGCTCGGTCGCGTCCTGAACGAGATCGTCGGCCCAGGCGCGATCTCCCGTCAGCGCGCGCGCATAGCGCCGCAACTGCGGAAGATGCACGACAAGTTCGGCCTCGAAGCTCAAGAACCGCCGCCCGATGAAGCTGAGCCAGGGCGCATGGTCAGTAGCTTCCGCCTGAACTCGTTGCATTGCCGCTCGACGAACCGCCCGAGCCGCCCGCCGTGTTGCCCGCGCAGCCTGCCCCGGCAAAAGCCAGGGCGAGCGCGCAGACGAGCGCGAGGATTCCCGCCGACTGCTTCATATCTGTTCTCCCGAGATCGGGTCCTCAGGGCTTGATGACGTGCCAGACGTCGCGGAAGTTGTCGCCGTTCGCCTCGCCCGGCTTCGTGTCCTTGGTGAAGCGGTAGACGCGCTTGCCCTTGTACGCCCACTGCTTGCCGCCGTCGGCCGGCACCAGCGTCCAGTCGCCGCTCGGCTTGTCGGAGCTGCTCGCCATGTCCGCCGGCCAGGCCGTCGCGCAGCCGCCCGTGCAGGCGCTCGGGCTGCCCGCGGTGTCCTTGTCGAAGGTGTAGAGCGTCATGCCGTTTTCATCGACCATCATGCCGTTCGATACTTTCGGCGTCGCCGCGAACACGCTCACGGACGCACACAGGAAGCCGGCCGTTGCGGCCATCAGGATTTGCTTCTTCATTTCATGTCCCCTCTGGTGAAGTACCCGTAGAACGAATGAAAGCGCTGCGGTATTCCGCGGATGAAGAAAAAAATCGATGCGCCAGCGCCTGCGCACCGTCACGACCCTGACATCATGCGCCACGTCGCCTCGACATCATGCTCCGGCCGGTCTTTTACCATCACACGCCAGCGGGCGCCTTCGACATCATGCGCCCGCGGCATCGCGCCAGCGGCGCGTGTCACGCAACGGCGGCGCGCCGAAGAGGCGGCTGTACTCGCGGCTGAACTGTGACGCGCTCTCGTAGCCGACCCGGTGCGCGGCCGTCGCGGCGTCGGCCATATCGAGCAGCATCAGGCGGCGCGCCTCCTGCAGGCGCAACTGTTTCTGGTACTGCAACGGGCTCATCGCGGTGACGGCCTTGAAATGGTGATGCAGCGACGACACGCTCATGTGCACGTCGCGCGCGATTGCCTCGACGCGCAGCGGCTGGTCGAAATTCTGGCGCAGAAGGAGAATCGCCTTCGCGATGCGCTGCGTCTGGCTGTCGGTGAGCGCGATCTGGCGCAGGCGCGCACCCTGCCCGTTCATCAGCAGCCGGTAGAGGATCTCGCGCTTGACGAGCGGCGCGAGGATCGGAATGTCCTCCGGCGTGTCGAGCAGGCGCAGAAGGCGCAGCACCGCATCGAGCATCGGCGCGCCGAGCCGGTTCACGTAGAGGCCGCGCGACGCGTCCGAGTGCGCGGCGGGCGGCAGCTTCTCGTCGCGGATCAGCTCGGTGATCTCCTCGACGTCGAGGTCGAGCCGCAGCCCGAGATACGGCTCGGTCGCGCTCGCGACGGTCACCTGCCCCATCACCGGCAGATCCACCGACGACACCAGATAGTGCATCGGGTCGTAGACATACACCTCGTCGCCGACCATCACGCGCTTCGAGCCCTGCGCGATCAGGCCGAGCACGGGCGTCTGGATGCCGGGCTTCGGCCCGCCCGGGTTCATGATGCGATGCACGAAAAAACCCGGCACGGCCGTTTCGACCGTGCCTTCGCAACCCTCGGTGAAGCGGTCGAGGAGCGCCACGAGTTCGAGCCGCGCGTGATCGAGCGACGCATCCGGCGCGTGCGGCACTTGCTGCGCGTCGTGCTGCGGCGTGTCACTGGCGGGGTCCGCCCGGTCGTTCAGAGCCATAATTTCACCTGGAAAACGGAGTGCGGATAGCTTACTCGCGCGAGCGCGATTTCGCTTGCGCCGGCACGTTTCCTTTGCAGGATCAGGCAAGGATTTGACAGAATCAGGCTATGCCCGCCAGATGCTCGCGCAATGCCGGCCCGCCCGGACGACGTGATTTTGAAAGGAAGCGGCGAAAGGTGCCGCGCGGCGTCGGGCCGGGGGCGTTCCGCACGGAACGGCGTGGCGACGGCAAATCCGGCAAGGGCGCAACGTTCGCGGCCTCGCAGCCGCGGCGGGTCAGCCACGCTGGAAAGGCAGCGTCATCAGCACCGAATCGTAATAGCGGCCGTCGATCTTCAACGAGCGCGGCTCCCGCGCGTACTCCTCGAAGCCCGCCGAGCGGTAGAGGCGGATGGCGGCCTCGTTCTCCGGCGCGACCACGAGCTGCACCTCCTCGACCACGCCCCGCGCATGCGCGAGCACCCGCTCGACGAGCGCCGCGCCCAGTCCGGTGCCGCGCGCCGCCGGGCGCACGTACATCCCCCACAGCACGCCCTTGTGCCTGAGTTTCGCGCCCTCGGGAACCAGAAGTCCCGCGACACCGGCGAGCATCCTGCCGGCGAGCCAGCCGCCGAATACCGCGTGCTCCGTGATGCGCGCTTCGAACCAGGCGAGAGGCTGCAACGTTTCGTCGTCGTAGGAAGCGCCGAAGCCTTCGGGATGGCGCTGCAATCCTTCGAGACGGATCTCGCGGTAGGCGTTCGCGTCGGCGGCCGCCAGACGGCGGATGGTGAATGGTGCGTCAGTGGGCATCGTCGGACAGAGTCGAAGTGCGTCAACCGGCGGCGGGCGCCTTGCGCTGCCGGGCGAGAAACCGGTCGAGCTGGGCCGCGAAATTCTTCCCGTCGCGCGGGCTGTAGGGCGACGGCCCGCCCGTATCGACGCCCGTGCTGCGCAGGTGGTCCATCATCGAGCGGATCGTGAGCCGCTCCTCGATGTTCTCCGCGCTGAACCACTCGCCGCGCGGATCGAGCGCGTGCGCGCCCTTGCCGAGCGCGCCGGCCGCGAGCGGAATATCGGCGGTGATCACGAGGTCGCCCGCCGCGGCCATCTCGACGATGCGCGCGTCCGCCACGTCGAACCCCGCGCCCACCTGCACCGACCGGATGAAGCGCGACGGCGGCGTGCGCAGGTACTGGTTCGCGACGAGCGTCACGCAGACCTCCACGCGCGCCGCCGCCCGGAACAGGATGTCCTTGACGACGGCGGGGCAGGCGTCGGCATCGACGAGAATTTGCATGGCTGCGCTCGGTCAGAAAGAGCGGCCATGATACGCCGGCTCGCACTCGTGCCCGCGCTTCAGATGATCGGCTTGCCGCCCGTCACGGCGACGGTCGCGCCGGACACGTAACTGGCTTCGTCGGAGGCGAGCATCACGTACACGGCAGCGAGCTCGGCGGGCTGGCCCGGGCGCTTCATCGGCACCTGCGAGCCGAAGCTTTTCACGCGCTCGGGCGGCATCGTCGACGGAATCAGCGGCGTCCAGACCGGCCCCGGCGCGACGCAGTTCGCGCGAATGCCCTTGTCGGCGAGCAGTTGCGCGAGGCCGCCGGTGAAGTTCTGGATCGCGCCCTTGGTCGTCGCGTAGGCGATGAGGCCGGGATTCGGCGCGTCCGCGTTCACCGACGACGTGTTCACGATCGCGCCACCCGGCTTCATGTGCGGCAGCGCCGCCTTCGTGATGCGAAACATCGCGCCGATATTGGTGGAGAACGTCTTGTCCCACTCGTCGTCGCTGATGTCTTCCAGGCCGTCGTAGGTCATCTGGTACGCCGCGTTGTTGACGAGCACGTCGATGCGCCCGAACGCCTCCACTGTCTTCGCGACGAGTTCGCGGCAGTGCGCGCGACCGGTGATGTCGCCGGGCAGAAGCAGCGCGCGGCGCCCCGCTTCCTCGACCCAGCGCGCGGTTTCCTTCGCGTCGTCGTGCTCGTCGAGATACGAGATCGCGACGTCCGCGCCCTCGCGCGCGTACGCGATCGCCACCGCGCGCCCGATGCCGCTGTCGCCGCCCGTGATCAGCGCGGCCTTGCCGGAGAGGCGCCCGCTGCCCCGATAGCTGTGTTCGCCATGGTCCGGCTGCGGGTTCATCGGCGCGGTGAGGCCGGGTTGCCGGTCCTGCTGCTGGTCCGGCAGCGGTGGCGCCGGATAGGAATGGTCCGTCATGGCACGTCTCCCTTGCTTGTTGATGAAGCGGGTGGAAACCCTGCGGCCAGCAAGCGGCGGGCCCATGCCGGCAAATGGCGGACCCGTCGCGCGGACGAAACGCCTAAACTCGTCGATAGGGGACGCGCGAAAAGTGCGCGCCCCCGCTCCGGTGCTCCGGAATCACACGCATGATCGAATTCGTCACGCTCCCCGCGACCCCTGCACACGGCGCCGTCACGCTCGACTACGAATGGCTCGCGGGCGGGAGCGTCGCCGCGCCGCTCGTCGTGTTTCTGCACGCAGGCCCGGATCCTTACGCGAGCCACAGGGAATGGGCGGCGGCGCTGTGCCGCGCGCTCGGCTTTCGCGGCCTGCTCTACGCGCGGCCCGGCTACGGCCCGCCCGCGCCGCGCCCGCATGCGCCACCGCCCAGCTGGCCGATCGATTTCCTGCATCGCCAGGCCGACGACATCCTGC
>Ga0163162_10007053_pt1 | contig 10894 bp, 10 predicted proteins | sample S55metaG_FD_115310 | JGI IMG/M metagenome (GOLD analysis project Ga0163162, IMG submission 115310) | Switchgrass rhizosphere microbial communities from Kellogg Biological Station, Michigan, USA - S5-5 metaG | ecosystem: Host-associated > Plants > Roots > Rhizosphere > Soil | place: USA...
TCTTGAAATGCGCGCCGCATCCGCTGGAAGTGCTAGTCCGAGATCCGCAAGCTTTACGTTGCTGTATTCACTGGAGTCTGACAACAAAACGTTGTCGGGTTTTAGATCGCGATGAACGATCGAATTTGAATGTGCGTGTTCCAGGGCATCACAGATTTGTGAGGCGATGTTGACAACGCGTTGCAGATCACCTGGTCGCGCTCTGGAAAGACGAGGCCCGGGCACCAATTCCATCACGAGAAATGGTTGGCCATTTGTTTCACCCACATCGTGTACAGCGACGATGTGTGGATGATTTAAAGCTGCAGTGGCTCTTGCTTCACGCAAAAGTCGTTGCCGACTTTCTACGCTGGTAGCGTCAGCAGAAAGAATCTTAACTGCCACTTGCCGGTGAAGTTCGAGATCAGTTGCGCGGTAGACGATACCCATGCCCCCGCGACCGAGTTCAGCATCGAGTCGATAGCGATCACGTAGAGTTGTGCCTATCTCGAGGCCTGAATGGCGTAATTCTTCGGGAAGGAGCTGCGTCTTTTGCGAATCGTTCATTTAAAGAAAGGATAACAAAAGACGGTGACTGGTGCAGTTGGGCGTCGTAGGTGTTCACACGGGGTTGCGTCAAAAGTTGATTTTGATCATTCCTTTTGTTCAGAAAACACTACGATCACAAACGAAATATATTCGACTCGAACCAGTTGTGATTTTTAGCGCAGATTAATTAAAAGCTAATCCAGGTGCCGACGCCCTGCGATTCCGCTTTTTGAAATAGATACTCGGCGCACGCCATATCTTCAACCGCTAGTCCGAGGGATTTGAACAGCGTGATTTCTTCGGGTGACGTCCGACCAGGCTTTTGACCCAGCAGAACCTCGCCAATTTCACCAACGATACTGTCAGGACCTATCAAACCCTCCTGTGCCGCGAGCACATAGTCTCCGGATTCGTTGAGCGCGGACTCACGACGATCGACAAAGATTCTTGACGCGGCCATCGTTGCGCTATCGATTTCTCGTGCTGCTGGTGAATAGGTGCCGATACCATTGACGTGTGCGCCGGGCGAGATCCACTCACGACGAATCACCGGTTCGCGAGCGCTGGTTGCCGTCACGATCAGATCAGCGTCTTTCAAAGCATCTTCGATGTGCGCCATCGGTTCGACTGGAAAGGGAAGAATAGTGCTCATCTCCTCCGCAAGTTGTTTCGCATGATCCGGGTTCAAACTAACTACGCGTGCCCGCTTGATGGAACGCACCAACGAGATTGAAACAAGGTGAGCGCGAGCTTGAAGTCCGGATCCCACAATCGCGAGATCGGATGCGTCCGCTCGCGACAATAGTCGCGTCGCAACAGCGGTGACTGCAGCAGTGCGAATCTCGGTTATCGCAGAAGCATTCATGATGGCGAGAGGTTCGCCGGTCTCTCCACTTGAAAGCATCACGCAACCTTGATGTGCATCCTTGCCGGCAGCAGGATTCTTATGAAAGAAGCAGATGGCTTTTAGTCCAAAAGCTTTTCTGGGTCCCTGGCGATATGCAGGCATCATCGCCATTACGCCATCCGCGTCAGGTGGCCGGACAATCATTCGTAACGGTTGCATCAGTTCGCCACGGGAGAGATCTTTTAGTGCGGCACTCATGAGCTCAATGCACTCAGACATGGGGAGCAATAGTTTTATTTCACTTGAAGTGAGAATGAGTACACGCTGGGAGTCGGATGTTTTAGTCATGGGGTTCTCAAATACCCCAAAAGGTAAGTCTTGTAAACCAGCACACACGGAATCGTTCAGCCCCGTCACCCCATAAAGTCACCGGTAAAACAAAACCCGCGAAAAACTTACAGAAATCGAAAATACACTTCAGTATTGTGGGTTGGCACGGTCATTGCCAAAAGGGAGAGCGAAGAAGGCAGGATTACAGTTACTAAGCCTGTCTAACAAGTTCGGTCACACATTGAAAGATGAGTGGCCTTGTGGGGGCCCGGATGTGAAGGGGAGAGCACATCCGGGCTCTAACATTTTTATCGGACATTTTGATCCAGACGCGAATTCTTTTAAGGTAAGCGCGTTCGTAAACTCGGAGAAAACTCGCTGGATGCTATTTGATGGCCGTTTCTAAGTGGCGCAACCGGTTCCGACGCCTGACGCTGATTTGTTTTGGTCTACTCGTCGGGCTCATCATCGCCGAACTAGCCCTGCGAGTTATTGGCTATTCTTATCCAGAGTTTTACGTAACCGACGATGAGCGTGGTTATGCATTACGTCCCAATGCCTCTGGATGGTATCGAAAAGAGAATGCGGTCTACGTTGAGATCAATAGCGCGGGTTTGCGCGACAAACCTCATTCGCTTGCAAAGCCGCCTGACACGTTGCGTATAGCCATAGTCGGTGATTCGTATGCCGAGGCGTTGCAGGTTCCCCTCGAAGCAGCCTTCTGGTCAGTACTCCAAAATCGCCTCACGACCTGCGCTAACAACAAGCATATTGAGGTGATTAATTTTGGTGTGTCGGGTTATGGCACAGCTCAGGAGTTGATCACCCTTCGCGAACAAGTTTGGCAATACTCACCGGATATTGTGTTGTTGGCTTTTACCACTAACAACGACATCATCGATAACATTCGTGAATTAAAGAAAGCGCGCGATATTCCCTACTTTGTTTATCGCGGCGATCAATTAACCGTAGATCAGTCTTTTCGCGACACCCCAGAGTTTCGCTGGCGACAATCACCAGCCGGACGTTTTGGTCGTTGGTTTCGCGATCACTTTCGGGTAGTGCAGGCGATCATTGAAGGTCACCGGGCAATTCGACTGAAGCTTTCAGCATGGCGAGCACCCAAGACTGAATCCGCGCCCGCACCGGTAGTTGATCAAAATTCTGTTCCGTCCTTAGTAGCTGAACTCGGGACTGACAATTTTGTTTACCTTGAACCGCAAGACGACACCTGGAAAGAAGCATGGCGAGTGACGGAAGGTCTCATCGAAACAATGCACAACGAAGTGGTGTCGCATAATGCCAGGTTCTTAGTGGTTACTCTGAGCAACGGAATTCAAGTGGTTCCGAACGCGAAAACTCGAGCAGATTTTATGAAAAGGTTTGGAGCTTCGGATCTCTTTTATCCTGACAAACGAATCAAGGCACTTGGCCAGAAAGACAGCTTCGAAGTAATAAACCTTGGACCAGATTTGTTGAGTTATGCCGAACAAAACAACGTCTTTTTGCATGGGTTCGGATCAGATTTGGGTTCTGGACATTGGAACGAGAAAGGGCATTTGGTGGCGGGGGAAATCCTGAGTCAGAAAATGTGTGCAGGTGGCTGGCTCAAATAGCACAGCGTTAAGGATTCTGTTATAGATAGTTGGCGCTTTTCAGTACAAATGCGGAGTGAGTGAATGGAATTTCAAGAGAACGTTCTGGGGTTGATTGGACATACACCTTTGGTGAAGTTGAATCGACTCGCAAAGGGAGTGAAGGCAACGATCTTTGCAAAGATGGAGAACCTTAATCCTGGTTATTCGGTGAAGGATCGTATCGGCGTAGCGATGATTGAAGCTGCCGAACGCGAAGGAGCACTGAAACCTGGTGGCACTGTCATTGAAGCAACATCCGGTAATACTGGAATCGGTTTGGCGTTGGCCGCTGCAGTCAAGGGTTATAAGTGCATCTTTGTGATGACAGAGAAGGCCTCGGTTGAGAAGTCCAGATATCTCAAGGCGCTTGGTGCAGATGTAGTGATTTGTCCGGTGTCGGCTAAACCTGGAACGCCAGATCACTATGTTTCTACAGCGCGTCGCATTGCTGCCGAGACACCTAATTCATTTTATCCCGACCAGTATTCAAATCCGGCGAACCCAGACGCACACTACCGCACAACTGGACCTGAAGTTTGGGAACAAACCGATGGAAAGATCACTCACTTTGTTGCTGGACTAGGCACCGGCGGAACGATCTCTGGAACGGGCAAGTTTTTAAAAGAGAAGAATCCGGCGATTCAGATCATCGGCGCCGATCCGTACGGCTCAATCTTCAAGACCTATAAAGAAACCGGGAGGCTTGTCGAGGCCACTCCTTACCTGGTTGAAGGCATCGGTCAGGAGATCGTTCCACCTAATGTCCACATCAAGTATGTGGACCAGGTCGTTAACGTAACTGATCGTGATTCGTTTGAGATGTCGCGTTTGCTCGGTCGCATGGAAGGAATATTTTGTGGTGGATCAACCGGAACTAACCTGGGTGCAGCGCTAAAAGTTGCTGCAGATCTCGACGAGAATGCCATCATCGTCTTCATCGTTTGCGACACCGGCGAACATTACTTAACAAAGCATCATTCGGATGAATGGTTAAAAGAGAAGCGTTTGCTTGAGCCACAGCGAATTACCGCAGGACTGATCACCGGAACAAAGAAACCACAGGCGCCCAAGGCTCTAATTTCAGTGAAGCCTACGGATACTGTGGGAGATGCATTGGCCCAGATGGATGAATTAGGGCTGACACAGATCCCTGTGTTGGAAGAGGGAAAAGCTGTCGGGGCGCTACGTGAAAATCGAGTGCTCGCAAAGGTCGTCCGCAATCGCGATCTGCTGAGCACGCCGGTTAGTGAAGTAATGGAGTCGAGTTTTCCGACGGTAGATGTTGATGCGAGTGCTAACGACGTGACGAAACGCTTACAGACTAGTCCGGCAGTCTTGGTTGAGGAGTATGGCCGGATCATCGGCATCATCACTCGCCACGATGTGTTGGATCTCCGACTTAAGGACGCACGTTGATTTAGTGTTTATGGCGAAAGAAGAGAGAGTGCTGGCGGCCAATCGCGCCGCTTTTCACAACTACCACATCTCGGACAAGTTCGAAGCAGGAATTGCACTTACTGGAACGGAAGTTAAGAGTGCGATGGGCGGACGTGTGCAGTTGAAAGAAGCGTACGTTTCAGTCAAAGATGGTGAAGCGTGGTTGTTTAATGCCCACATTTCGCCTTATTCTCATGGCAACCGCGAAAACCACGATCCCTTAAGGACGCGCAAGTTGTTGCTTCACAAACGCGAAATTCTGCGCCTTGATGATGCAAGCGCGAAGCAGGGGATGACTTTGGTTCCTACTCAAATGCATTTAAAGAATGGTCGTATTAAAGTGGAGGTCGGAGTAGCGCGAGGTAAAAAGTTGTACGACAAGCGTGAAGCTGAATTAAAGCGGACTGTAGAGCGAGAGACGAGAGCTCAACTGAAAGAACGGAACCGTTAAATACCAAGGTTATCGAAAGATTCTGATTTTCGTAGGAGAAAACACCCAAATGCAAATTGAAGCGAGTAAAGGGCCGATCGAACAACTCGACGTACAGGCGATTGCTGTTGCTGTCTTTAAAGATGAGAAGCCCAACGATGGATTCTTGAAAAAACTTGATGAGCTTTCCGGTGGCCTGATTAAGTCGACGATTGACGCCGAGGAGTTTGCCGGTAAAGAGGGTGAGACTGCGTATTTTCATTTGGTAGGTAACGACAAACTTAAGGCACGTCGGTTACTACTCGTCGGTGTGGGAGCTGCCGGTGACTATAAAACTTCCAATGTTTCAAACATGGCTGGAACAGCCGTTCGTGCTTTGCGAGGTAAGAATGTTAAGTCGATCGCAGTTGCGCCGCGGCTCGATGCGGACCATGAAGAAGCTGCTCAAGTAGCTGTGCAAGGTGCTTTCATTTCTATTTTTGATCCGGACAAATATCGCACGGTTGATAAGGAAGAGAAGAAGGTTGATAGAGTTGTTGTTGTGTTTGAGGGGGCTGATGAAGCCGCTATTAAGCGCGGAGTTGAAAAAGGCAGGATTATCGGCGAGTCGATCAATTTTACTCGCGACCTCGCAAACGAACCTGGCGCCTACATGACGCCGACTGATATGTCAGAGCGCGCGAGAGATATTGCGAATGAGTTCGGCTTAAACATCGACGTGCTCGATGAAGCTCGGATGGAACAAGAAGGCATGGGTTCGTTGCTCAGTGTTTCGCGAGGTTCAGAACAACCTGCAAAGCTCATTATTCTCAAGTACGTTCCCGCAAATTTTGATGAGGATACGAAGGGACTTTTAGCCTTTGTAGGCAAGGGAGTCACTTTCGATTCCGGTGGTATTTCATTGAAGCCAGGCGAAAACATGGAGTTGATGAAATACGACATGACTGGCGGAGCAACAGTGATGGGCGCAATGCGTGCGATTGCTCAGTTGAAGCCTCCGATTCCAGTCCTGGGTGTGGCGCCGTGCACCGAAAATCTTCCTTCGGGAAAAGCAACAAAACCCGGTGACGTGGTGCGCGCGATGACTGGTAAGACGATTGAAGTCATCAACACGGACGCTGAAGGGCGTCTGATCCTGGCTGATGCGATTGCCTACGCAAAGAAGTTGGGAGCGACTCGGATTATCGACATGGCCACACTCACAGGCGCTGTTTCCATTGCCCTGGGTGACGTTAATACGGCTGTTTTGGGAACCGACCAGCCGCTTATTGACGAAATCATTTCCGCGGGACACGAAGTCGGCGAAAAGTTTTGGCAGCTTCCTCTCGACAAGGAGTACTCCAAGCAAATCAAGTCGGATATCGCCGACATCAAGAATGTTGGAGGTCGAAAAGCGGGGACGATCACTGCTGCAGCGTTCCTTAAGGAATTTGCGGACGGTGTGGCCTGGGCTCACCTCGACATTGCCGGTACTGCCTGGGGCGACGATGCAAAGCCGTATCGTTCGAAAGGGCCGACAGGAATCGCCGTGCGAACTTTACTTAAGATCGTCGACCGAGCCAGCAAGGGCGCCTAGATTCGTGTTGTGCAGGCCGTACACAGTAGCTGTCCCCAACTGTTTACACTTAGCGAAACTTTGGATGCGGTTTTTCGAGGAATTCCTGTAAATAGCCGTTGGCATAGCGGTTGTTTACAAGAGGTGCAATTCGCCAAAGGGTGAGCCGCCTTATCACAACGTCCTCGCCCCCTCGATTGCCGCTCGAGGTAATTTTTCCCGGTCGACCCTTTGGCACCCCCTTTCCCGGGTTCATCATCAAAAACGTAGCTTCGAATAAGCCGAAACCCTTGCATGCGGTGGTATAATTTCGCCGCGGGCTGGGACGGTATCCTCAGCGGCTCGCATTTAATCGCTGGCTTTTCGGAGTCTTTGAAGCACAGTGATCGATTACTACAAATTACTAGGCGTCAAAAACAATGCGACACAGGCCGAAATCAAGTCTGCGTATCGCAAACTTGCGCGCAAGAGTCACCCGGATCTCAATCCCGACTCAAAGGCCGCCCGTGAATTTGCCACCCTGTCGAAGGCCTACCACGTACTCAGCGATCCCCAGGAGCGTGCCTACTACGACCAACAGTGGCAAGCGCAAAAAAATCGCAGTTATTCGATCCTCGATTCAAACAACCCACATGCAAAGCGCGCCCGTAATTTGGCTGTCCAGGCCAAATGGGACCGTCTGGTGGATGAAGTACTCGAACGTGATCGAAGAGAGAATCGGGAACGTCAACGAGCAGTCTTTACGACAGTCTCACTTTTTCTCTCAACATTCTTTTTGGCGATGATTCGCCCGCAACTCTGGCAAGTCTTCGATCCATTTGGCCGGGCGATAGTGCTTACCCTGTTTGTTATTGGCGTTTGGCACCTGGCTACCAGGCTGCGTGAATACTTCGCTCATTACACTTACCGGCCAAAAGTTATCCAGGGTTCGATTCGAGACAGTGAAACACCGGAACAGCCGTTTACCAGATTTTCTGCCTTCACTTTTCTGCTTGTTGGTTATGCTTTGTGCGTAGGGATCGGACTCTACATCGGTTGGCACACGCAGGATTTCTTCAATGATTTGACCATGTTGATTCGACCACGTGCAGGAGATCATGGGACCGTCCTCGCCTTCACTTCGGCCGCTTTACTCATTCCCGACCTCGTCTTTTATCCACCGATCGCCGTGCTAATCATCGATACGATGCATGGTCTGGCTTCCAGAATCGACTAGGTTCAAGCCTGTTTTCGTTCCCTCAAAATCTTGCTAGGCAGCTTTTTCGTCGTGTATAGTCTTGCCTCCCCACCACTTGGTTGTCGTTTCGGTTGGGTGTCAGGGACAAGCCCCTTATACTCATAGGGATTTCATCGCCTAAAAAGTTGATTTGTTGACGGCCACCTCTCTTTCGCCGGCGTTCCAGCCGGATCTGGCAGTCGCGTTGCAAAAGGAGAACGGAAATGGCCACTACTGTAAGCCAACGCCAATTTTTAGCACTCAAGCTTGATGCTCTAACTGAGTCGGAGGTGCAAGAGGTTCTGGATTACATTGCCATTATGGAGTCTATGCGTCGGTCGCGTACGGTTCCATCAATATGGGAGGATGAGGTCCTGGCTGCACTCGCTGACGCTCGTGAAAACCGACGTGCCCGCCAAGCTTTCGAATGGGAGACCGTTCGTCGCAAAGCAGAAAGGCGCGCAGCTGCGAAGCCCAGCCCCCTAAACTGAATGCAGAATCTACGCAGGCTTTTTCAAACCTACTTGGCAGTACTGTTCCTGACAGCAGGTGCGTTGCATGTTTGTGCACATCCATCTGCCAGCGCTTTATCGCTTCAATCCCCGTCTCGCAGTGCTATTGAGACTGAAATCGAAAACCAGCGGCAGCGACTTTCTTCGTCGGACGCGGAAGAGCGTCGCGATGCGCTCATGAAGTTGGGTTCAATGCGACGGGCTGCTGCTTCTCGAGTAGCCCTAACCGGACTGTCTGACGCCTCTCCGATGGTGAGAGCCGTGGCGGCAAAAGCGATCCTATCGCTTGGTCCAGAAGAAAGCGTTCCAGCACTTATTCCGTTGACTGCTGACAAAGATGAATTTGTTAGACGCGAGTCAGCTTACGCACTCGGTCTGACTCGTAGTCCGAAAGCAATAGAAACTCTTACGTCGTTACTCTTAACTGACAAGGAAGATGGAGTCCGTTCTGCCGCGGCGGTGGCGTTAGGAGATATCGGCGACGAAAGTGCCGTTGTGACCTTGTCGAATATTCTTACGCAGAGCGCGACGAGTGGAAAATCGAAGAAAGAGAAGAATATTTTTGTTTTGCGCGCTGCCGCCAAGGCGCTAGGTCAAACAAAGAGCAAGGCGGCGGTGACCGCACTCGTAGCAGCTCTGTCGAACGAGAAGCTAGTGGAAGACGTCAGACGCGAAGCAGCAACTGCACTTGGTTCTATTGGAGATCCGGCAGCGTTACCCGCCCTCCGAACTGCAGCAAGTTCAGCCGATCCGTATCTATCGCAAGCTGCGTTAGCGTCTATTCGTCATATCGCTCCGTAGTTTCACAACTGAAATTTTAAGAGCATCGCGATATACAAAAAGCGCCAGCCGATTTCAGGCTGGCGCTTTGCTTTGGCAAAGAAAGTGTTTTTAGCTTTCGGTCTTTTCTCCGCGACCATGACCCTTCTTCGCGGCCTTAGTCGCTTGTGGTATCGGCAGGCCAACCCCACCAGAGAGAGACTCACTCGAACTCTCTTCAGGCGTGTTCTTTTCGGGCATTTCGTGAATCAAAGCTCCACCCGAACTCTTTGAGAAGACCAGTCGTTTGTTGTTGTCGTCCACGTCTACGTGCACCAGATCACCCAGTCCAATCTGGCCAGTAGCCACCAGGTTCGACAACGGGTAAACGAGGAAGCGCTCGACTGCACGTTTCAAATGGCGTGCACCATATTTGTAGTCGATGCCTTCTTTCATCAGCATGTCTTTCGCTGTTTCTGAACATTGAAAGACAAACTTGGTTCCGGCAGATTGCATGATGCGATCCTGAACCGCCTGCAGTTCGAGATCGAGGATCTGACGCAGGTGATGTTCTTTTAAGGAACGAAACACCACAACTTTGTCGATACGATTCATGAACTCTGGCGAAAACTTTCGTCGAGCTGCTTCGACGGCAGTGCGATAGATCTTCTGATCTACTTCGGTGTCATTCGGTCCTTTGGTACCTTTACCAGGAGCAAAGCCGATTCCACCCGAAATCAGTTCCGACATTTCGCGTGCGCCCAGGTTTGAGGTCATGATGACCATCGCCTTCGAGAAATCAACGCGTCGATTGTCACCCAGCGTCAACGTGGCCTTGTCCAAAATGCCCAGCAGCAGTTGCCACAAACTATCTGACGCCTTTTCAATCTCATCAAACAGCACCAAAGAGACTTTCATGTCGTCAGTGTGCATGCGATCGAGATTTTCCTGGGTCAACATCGGAGACGTTTCACGGTGTCCGAGATATCCTGGAGGTGAACCGATCAGCTTTGCTATTTCGTGCGAGTGTTGAAACTCAGCGCAGTCGATCTTCACCACGGCATTTGGATCGCCATAGAGAACTTCGGCCGCAGCCTCGATCACTCGAGTTTTTCCGGAGCCAGTCGGTCCAAGAAACAACATGGTACCGATTGGGCGGTTTGGAGGATTCATGCCAGCGAGAAAAATCTGGTAGAGACCACTCATGCGACGCACCGCACGTTCCTGGCCGACGATGCGAGCAGTAAGCCGCTCTTCGAAGTCCTGAGCGCGAGGGCTCTTTTGATCTGGATCGAGGAATACCGTACCCATATTCTCCGTTTCTTTGGCTCGTGTGATTTCCACTTCAGCTAACATCGTCGTTCTCCTTGCGAGTGCGTCGGGACAACCTAACAACCTTGGACCTTCCTACTACTGGCCCATTATTCTCACTAAGCAAGGAACGATCCGCACAATAAATTGATGCGTCCTGCACCAAAGGAGTTTGCCAATTGCACCGTTTGCGCAGGCAACCCCCGGCAAGCTGGATGCTATATATACAACTCGGAGCCAATTGTCACCACAAAATATTGGCCAAAACGAGCGAATGCTATTCACTGTATCAAACTGCGTTTTTAAGCGTGACGTAAACTGTCAAGAAAAGA
>Ga0163162_10007056_pt1 | contig 10892 bp, 8 predicted proteins | sample S55metaG_FD_115310 | JGI IMG/M metagenome (GOLD analysis project Ga0163162, IMG submission 115310) | Switchgrass rhizosphere microbial communities from Kellogg Biological Station, Michigan, USA - S5-5 metaG | ecosystem: Host-associated > Plants > Roots > Rhizosphere > Soil | place: USA: Michigan...
CCGCACGGCCGAGCGGGATGCCTTTGGGCTCACAGGCTGCGCGAATGAGAGGCTCGGCCACCGGGAGCATGCCCGCCTGCATGGCGCGGGCGAGTGCGATACGGTCGCGAATCGACCAGCGAACGAACTGGCTCGCGCTTTCCTTGAGTCGGTGCACCATCTCATCCATTTGACGACGGCTGGTAGCCGACCGGCTCGACCGTGGACTGGTCCAAGTGACCGCCTGGGTCTCGGCGAGTTGGGTAGTCATGGAGCATTCTCCTGGGTGCGGGTCCTTCCTGCACCCCCACAGTACGCCGGTGGGATCATATCGCGATCAGACGGCGGTCCAACGAGGCGGGAGCTGTTTGTTGCGGGTCCCGCTAACGCCCCCTATTCTAGGCCGAAAGCCCGGATCGGCTATGGAGGTTTCTCCAGGGCGCACGAGGAGATGCTCCGACTTCACACTTTCGGTGGTTTGTCGGTGGAAGGCCCGGATGGGCCCGTCGGCGGGGCGGGATCCCAGCGGAAGGCCCTCGCCCTTTTGGCGCTTCTGTCACCCGGCGGGCCCAAGGGGGTGAGCCGGGAACGCCTCGGGGCGTATCTCTGGGCGGAGAGCCCGGAAGACAAAGTCTCCCATCGTCTCACCCAACTGATCTACAGTTTGCGTCGCGACCTTCCGGTCGAGGATGTGTTTCTCGGCACCGCGGAACTGCGGCTAAACCCTCAGGTCATCGGCACTGACGTCCAGGACTTCGGTCTGGCGCTCGAGGCTGGTGATTTCGCCGGAGCGGCACGGACCTATGCCGGTCCCTTCCTCGAGGACTTCTTCCTTGACGACGCGCCCGAGTTCGAGCGCTGGGTCGAGGAGGAGCGGGGTCGCCTGGCGGAACGATTCCGGGCCACGCTTGAGTGGCTTGCGGATGAGGCGAAACGGCGGAACGATCTGCCGGCCATGGCCGGCTGGCTGCTCAAGCTCTCCCAGGCAGACCCCCTCAACCCGGAGGCCGTAGCTCGCTATCTCGAAACCTTGGAGGCATTGGGAGATCGGGACGGCGCCCTGCGTTTTGCCCGGTCCTACGAGGCGCTGCTCCGTGCCGAGTTCGAGATGGTGCCTGATCCCCTGGTGGCGACCGTCATCGATCGCTTGAAGCAGCAACCCGTTCGTCGCGCACTCTCGCTTCCACCTAGTCCTGCCATTGCGGTGCTTCCATTCGTCAACCTGATGCCGGATAACGAAAACGAATACTTCAGCGATGGCATGACCGAAGAACTGACCAAGGCGCTTACTCAGGTAACGGGACTACGGGTCGCGTCAACGATCGCTGCACGGCGGTACAAGGGAAAGACTGGAGATCCACGCGAAGTCGCCGAGGAACTGGGGGTGAGCGCCTTGGTGAGCGGGAGCGTTCGCAAGGTGGGTAATCGGATTCGGCTCACCGCTCATTTGGTGAGCGGTGTGGATGGGTGCGACCTCTGGTCGGAGACCTACGAGCGCGCCCTGGATAACGTGTTCGATCTGCAGGAAGAGCTCTCTCGCGCCATTGTCGGGGCCCTTCCCCTGCATACCAACCCAGGGACCCGTCCACTGGTGCGGGTACCCACGCCCGTGCTGGATGCCTACACCTTTTACCTGCGCGGCCGTTACTCGACGCACAAACGCACTTATGAAGGACTGTCGCTTGGTGTCGAGTATTTCGAGCAGGCGGTCGAGCGGGATCCCCGGTTCGCCCTGGCGCATGCGGGACTGGCCGAGTGCTGCATCCTGCTGGGCTTCCCGGAGTGGGGCAATGCCCCGCCGCTCAAGTCTATGCCGCGGGCCAAGGCCGCGGTGCTGGAGGCATTGCGGCTCGATCCTCGGTTGCCGGAGGCTCACACCTGGCTCGCCGTCATTCACTTCCTGTTCGACTGGGACTGGCCAGCGGCGGAAGAAGAGTTCCGGCGGGCGTTGCAGCTGAGGCGGGAGAATGCGTACGCCGAGGCTTGGTATGCCATGTTCCTGTCGGCGATGGGCCGGCACGAAGAGAGTATCTCACGGGTGTTCTATGCGGAGACGCTGGAGCCGGCTGCCCCGGCCATCCGGCTCTGTGTGCCCCGGGCCTACTACTTCGCGCGGCAGTACTCCGCCGCGCTGGAATCGCTGGAAGACCTGAATCGGGCCGAGCCGGGCATCCAGCTCACGACGACCTGGCTGGGACGGACTTTCTGTGCCATGGGTCAGTATGCGGATGCGCTGGAGCGACTGGAGCAGCTGCCCGAAGCCCAACGCACGCCTTATCACCTCTCGACCATGGCGGCCGCGCTGGCCGGCGTGGGCCGGCACGATGAGGCTCTGAAGCTCTGCGGGTCGCTCCGCCGGGAGGTGGAAGCGGGAAACTTCACGACGCCTCTAGTGGACGCTCACATGGTGATGGGAGATGTCGAAACGGCGATGGACCTGCTGGAAGCGGCCGAACAGGCGCGCGGTGGGCATCTAGCCTGGCTCGCGACCGAGCCGATTTACGACCGGGTTCGTGACCATCCGCGTTACCGCCAAGTGGTGGAGAGGATGGGGCTATTGGCGGTACGCAGTGGGGAGATGGGAAAGGGGGCGAGCGCCAGGGACCAGGGCGGTAGTACGTCGCCTAATGATCCCCGACTCAAACCCTGACGTCCGCCTTCCCACCCCGACTTCCTCTACGGACCAATCCGCAGGTCGAATGCGCCGTTGGTGATCACCATCGGACCAGAAGCACTGCCGCCTACTGCAGGAAGATCGGCCGAGAAGGTGCCAGCCACCCTGGTCGCGGTGAGGGAAGTGATCGTCACCGAGCTCGTCGCTCCCGCGCCACCCCAACAGCAGTTATTCGCCTGGCCGTCGAAGTGAAGCACCACCCCCGTCTGATCATAGGTATTCCCCGCACTCACCGGCGTTGAGGTCACCAGGCTTACCGAAAGGGTGGAGTTGGCCACGGTATTGTCGGTGGTGGTTCCTCCCAGAGAGAACGCACCGGTTGAGAGGTCACCCACCCCAACAACGGTAGCCCCGGTCCAGGCCTGACCGTTCAGCGTGGCGGTGATGGTATTGCCCGTATTGTCGCCGGTCGGGAGCGTAAAGGAGGCAGGCAGCGCCACGTCGAAGGTGCCGTTGGTCACCGTCTTGATCCCCGGTGCTCCGGAACCGAGCTGGGGAGGAGCGACGAACGTGAACGTCCCAGCGATTCGGGTCGAGGTCAGGGTCGTGACATTGACGCTGCCGCGATCCCCGGTGAAATCAATGGCATACAAATCGAGGGTCGCACCATTCTTGATGATGACCGATCCACCTCCACCCGGAGTGGATCCCTGATTCACTCCCAGAGGATAGGTCCCGGTTCCACTGATGAATCCCAGATAAAGCGAAACCACGATGTAGTCTTGTCCGGTGATCTGGGTACCGGTGATCGTCAGGAACCCTGGGGTTTGCTGGGAGCTGGTGACCAGGACGCCATTCTGCGATGCCGCCCAGGCCTGCCCGTCGATCGAGGCGCTCATCGGACCACTGCCTCCGCCCCCACCGCCCCCACCATTCGGACCGGTGCCACTGCTACCACAGGCGGCGAGGAGGACAAGTAGACCAACCAAATTGCTCTTGAGGTAAAGCGAACAAGCGGCCAAGCTTGCGGGACGACGGGACGTAGACCGACGCATGGGGGCCCTCCGACGGGGAACGGTTTCCCCCCATTGCGTGGAAGTCCCTGAAAAACCGTCATCCTCACCGTTTGGTGGCTGGGCAGCGGGCCGCCCGGCGCCCGATATATTTGACCCAGGTGAGCTCCGACACCCCACACGACCTCGAAGCCGCGCTGGCCGAGCGGTACACCCTGCGCCACATGTTGGGCCGGGGCGGTATGGCCACGGTGTACCTGGCCGACGACCGCAAGCACCAGCGCGAAGTGGCGGTGAAGGTGCTCCGGCGCGACCTGGCAGCCACCCTCGGCGCCGAGCGGTTCCTCAAGGAAATTCAGATCGTCGCGCGGCTGACCCATCCCCACATTCTGGCCCTTCATGACAGCGGAGAGGCGGCAGGCTTCCTCTATTACGTCATGCCGTACATCGATGGCGGATCGCTGCGTCGGCAGCTCGAAGAGCGCCGGTGTCTCCCCCGCGGAGAAGCATTGGAAATCGCCTTACCGGTGGCCGATGCGCTTTCGTACGCTCACCGCAAGGGGATTTTTCACCGCGATATCAAGCCGGAAAACATCCTCTTTTCTCAGGGCCACCCAATCGTCGCGGACTTCGGCATTGCCAAGGCTCTCTCCACGGCCGGTGCCGCCAATCTCACGCGCACCGGATTCCCGCTCGGCACGCCCGGCTACATGAGCCCGGAGCAGGCGGCGGGAATGACTGACCTGGATGAACGGAGCGACGTCTACAGCCTGGCGGTCGTGATCTACGAGATGCTGACCGGCGAGATCCCGGGCCGGTGGCCGACCGAAGACGCGGTGCGGGCCGGCCGTTTCCTCGAGGCGCCTCTGCCCCATCGAACACGACTCGACCAGGCTGGTGTTGCCACCGAGGCGGCGCTGGTGAGAGGCTTGGCGATTCGCCATGACCAGCGGACTCCGACGCCGGCCGAGCTCGTGGCCGAGTTGCAAGGAGGGCAGCAGGCGGTGCGGAGGAAGTATCGCGAGGATGAGGTGAAGGAGATCGTAAGGCGCGCGTCGGAGCTCGAGGCCTCAAGCCCGACTCAGTCCGGGGCGATGACCATCGGTGGCATTGAGTCCTTGGGGCGAGAGGTCGGGATCGAGCCGACCGTGGTGCGCTCGGCGGCCAAGTCGCTGGAGAGACGCTCTACCCCGACACCCACTACGCCAGCCCTGGTGAGGGGACTGATCGGCGCGCCGGCGAGTCTCATGGTCGAGCGCATTGTCGAAGGAGAGCTGCCTCCCGATGAATTCCCGACCCTGGTCGAGGAGATTCGCCGGGAACTGCAGCATGTGGGACAGGTGAGTCAGCTGGGCTGGTCCTTCTCCTGGACCATGACCAGGAGCGGAAACATTCGGCGCGATGTAGAGGTGGCCGTCACGGTGCGGGGGGGACAGACCCGGATCATTGTTCGGGAGAATCTGGGCCCGCTCATCGGTATGGTCTTTGGCGGGATCTGCGGGGGAGTTGGAGGGGGCGGCATGGGTCCCATCCTCAGTATCGGCTTCGGGGCGTTTCACCTTCCGGGCGCGGCAGTCTTAGCGATAATCCCAGCCTGGATTGCCACCGCATATGGGATTGCCCGCAGGGTTTATCGAAGCTCGTTCACCAAGCGAGAGCAATTGTTCAATGGACTGGCCGACCGTCTTGCCAAGATGACCGAGCAATTGATTCCTCACCGGCCCCAGTTGTGGAATCCGAGGAGAGGGGTGGAGGGATTGAGGGATTGAGGGGTTTGAGGGATTTAAGATTTAAGATTGAAGATTGCAGATTGGTAATTGGTAATTGAGAATTGGAAATTGAAAATTTTTAAATGGGACTGAGTCGATGAGGAAATACCTCCTCGTTGTATCCCTGCTTCTGGCTTCGGTCGCGAGCGTGTGGGGGCAGGATACGACGGCCACGCATGCGGACACTATCCGCGGCTCTATCACGCCGGAACGAGCGTGGTGGGACGTCGCCTACTACGACCTGCGGGTACGGGTCAACCCGGCCGACAGCACCATTCGTGGCGTGAATCACATCACCTATCGGATCCTCCAGTCCGATAGCGTGATTCAGATCGACCTCCAGGTCCCGCTTCAGATCGACAGCTTCGTCCAGCAGGGACAGCGCCTGCAATACCGCCGGGACGGCAATGCGTTCTTCGTCTATCTGGTGGCGGGACAAGAGAAGGGCGCACAGCAAACCATCAGCGCGTTCTACTCGGGCCACCCACATCCGGCCAAGCATGCGCCCTGGGACGGCGGCTTCGTCTGGGCGTCGGACAGCGTGGGACACACCTGGATCGCGACCGCCTGCCAAGGCGCCGGCGCCAGCATCTGGTGGCCCACCAAAGACACCCAGGCCGACGAGCCGGACAGCCAGCGGGTCGTCATCACCGTACCCGACTCTCTGAAGGATGTCTCCAACGGACGCCTGCGGACGGTCACTTCAAACGGGGACGGCACGACCACCTACGACTGGTTCGTCTCTCAGCCGATCAACAACTACGACATCACGGTGAACGCGGGAGACTACGCCCATATCAAGGACGCCTATTACGGCGAGGGCGGGCGGCTCGATCTCAACTACTGGCCCCTCAGCTACCACTATTGGACCGCCCAGCGACAGTTCGCCCAGGTGAAGCCGATGCTGCGCTGCTTCGAGGGTTGGTTCGGGCCCTACCCGTGGTACGAAGACGGCTATCAGCTGGTCGAGACCCCGCATCTGGGAATGGAGCACCAGAGTGCCGTCGCCTACGGCAATCACTACATGAACGGCTACCTCGGCAGGGACCTCTCGGGCACGGGCCAGGGAGACGACTGGGATTTCATCATCGTCCACGAGAGCGCCCACGAGTGGTGGGGCAACAGCCTCACCACCGCCGACCTGGCGGACATGTGGGTTCACGAAGGCTTCGCCAACTACGCCGAGGGATTGTACGTGGAGTGCCTGCGTGGAAAGGCAGCTGGAGCGGAGTACAACATCGGCAACCGGAAAGGGATCAGGAACGACCGCCCGATCACTCCGACCTATGGGCTCAACCGTGAAGGCTCGGGTGACATGTACCCCAAAGGAGGGAACATGCTTCACACGATCCGCCAGGTCATCAACGATGACGCGAAGTGGCGGGAGATCCTCCGCGGCCTCGCTCAGAACTTCCGCCACCAGATAGTGACCGCGAGACAGGTTGAGGACTACATCAACCAGAAATCGGGGATCAACTTCGACAAGGTGTTCCAGGAGTACCTGGCCACCACGATGGTTCCCACGCTCGAATACAAAATCGAGGGTGCCACGCTCTCCTATCACTGGGTAAATGTGGTGCCGGGGTTCGATATGCCGGTGAGGGTGAAAACCGGCGCGCCGGCAGTAGCGGCAAAAACGGGAACAGGGAACAGGGAAAAGGGAACGGGGAAGAAGGGAGAAGGCGGCAAGGAGAAGGAACAGGCAAATCCAGTGATGGATCCCGATTGGTCAGTTATCACACCAACCGAGGATTGGAAGACGGTCACATTGTCGCTTCAAAATCCTGCCGAATTCAAGGTTGATCCGAATTTCTATGTCGAGGTGAGTCAGGTCGGAGTGGGGGCGCAGTAGACGCTGGGCGGCCCAGTGGTGAGGATTTGAGGAGACGGGAGACGGGAGAAGGGAGAAGGGAGAACGTGACGGAGAGCGACCTGGAACAACTATTTCGCCGCGCGCAGGAAGCGGACCCTGACGCCGCGGAACAGTTGTTTGCTCTTCTCTATGACGAGCTGCACCGTCTCGCCGAACATCACCTCCACCGGGGGAACTCGGCGTTGACAATCGGGACCACCACTCTGGTTCACGAGGCCTATCTGAACATGATAGGCCGGACCGACGTGTCCTTTCCGGACCGGCAGCGGTTCTTCGCCTACGCGTCGCGGGCGATGCGCGGTCTGGTTATCGACTTTGCCCGCCGACGCTGTGCCAAGAAGCGGGGAAGGATGCTGGAGATCACGCTCGAAGAAGGCGGCGTCGGATCACCCGAAGTGAAGGAGGCGACTCAGGATCTGCCGGCGCTCAACGAGGGACTGAATCGCCTTGCCGGGCTGGATCCAATGCTCGCGGAGTTGGTGGATCTGCATTTCTTCGGCGGGTTCTCGTTTGCCGAGATCGCGACACTGCGCGGCATCTCGGAGCGAACCGTTGAGCGCGAATGGCGCAAGGCTCGGACTCTGTTGCATCGGCTGGTGCGCGAGACCGGGGAACAAACACAGCAGTAGCCCGCCGCACGCAGACGCTCATCTAGCGAGGTTGCGACTCCAGGAAGTGATCCAGCTCCTCCCCAAACTCGGCAACCGATTGGTACCGCTCGGTGGGCTCTTTGCGAAGTGCCTTGGCAAGGATGTTGTCGAGTTCTCCCAATCCGAGTCTCGCCGGCTCCGTCGAGAGAATGGAAACCATGCACTGCATCGGCGTGATAGACTCCTCGCTCGTCGGGTGCTTCCCTGACACCAGAACGTAGAGCAGGACACCCAACGCATAGACGTCCGTCGCCACCGTAAGATCCTTCCCCCGGATCTGCTCTGGTGCCGCGTACTGCGGGGTGAGAATCGGTTTGCCCGCGACGGTGAGGGAACGCTTGCTGACCCCTCCGGTGTCCAGGAGCTTGGCGATGCCGAAATCGAGCAGTTTAGCCTTGCCGTCGTGGGTGACGAGGATGTTTGATGGTTTGAGATCACGATGAAGCACATGGTTGGTGTGTGCGTGCCCGACGGCCGCCAGCACCTGGCGAAACAGAACGATGCGTTGAGCCAACGAGAGTTCCTCGGCGAAAACATCGATGGGCCTACCCTCCACGTACTCCAGCATCAGATACGGCTGACCCGCCGCACTCACTCCTGCCTCGATCAGGCGTGCGATTCCTGGATGGGCCAGACGGGCAAGGACTGACCCTTCACGCCGAAATCGCTCCTCGCCTTTCGCGCTGACAAGTGAAGGGGACAGGAGCTTCACGGCTGTCAGAGTGTCCCCCTGCCCATCGATTCGCCGAGCGAGCCAAACTGTCCCCATTCCGCCACGACCCAGGGGCCGCTCGAGCCGATAGGCTCCGATTTCCAGCCCCTCGAGACTCGGGTGTGGCGTCTCGCCAAGAAAACCGCTCCGGTCCGCCAACGCTTCCTCTGCGAGGAACGAGCTGACTTCCGAAGCGATCGTCGGCGATTGACGAGACAAAGTGTCAATCCAGCGACTGCGCTCGCCCGGAGGCAGATCAAGCACGCGATCAATCAGCGGACCGAGGATCTGCCAGTTGCTACGAGTGATGGTCGTCATAGAGGCGCCCTGACCCTTGATCGCAATTCCCCCGCCCAAGGCGACAAGCGAACCTGTCGGTCAATCCGGAAGCATTGCGATGTAGAAGTATCGCATCAGGAATCGGCGTGGCCTGGAATCGAGCAACGGAGGACATCATGACACGTAATCAACTGGTCGGCGACACGATTGTCATCGCGACGATACTGCTCGCCGCCTGCACCGATCAGACAACGGGACCGGGTTCGCCGTCAGGGAACTCCAGGTCAATCATTCCGGGCCTCCCGGAGACCGTCCGTGTCCTGGCTGCGAGCCGGCACATCGGCCCACTGCTATCGCCTCCGCCAGTCAGACCGGCCCTCGTCACCTTGGGGCAGGCGCTCGCCTTTGACAAGGTGCTGTCCGGGAACCGGGACATTTCCTGTATGACCTGCCATCTGCCGTCCTTCGGTACCGGCGATGACCGGAGCCTCTCGATCGGCCAGGGGGCCACGAGGCTGGGGCCACACAGAGTCCACCCTCAAGGTCTCTTCATCCCCCGCAACGCGCCCTCGCTCTTCAACCTGGGTGCCATGAAGTCGCTGTTCCTGGACGGGCGCGTCTCGGAGGATTCGCTGGGCCGGTACCACACACCTGCCGGGGCCAGGCTTAGTCCGAGGATGACCGCGGTATTCGAGTTTGGGGCGCTATCGGCGCAGCCGTTGTTTCCGGTTCTGTCCCGGGAGGAAATGCGGGCCTTCAGCGGCAACGAGCTGGCGGCAATTCCCGACGACGACATGCCACGCGTCTGGGCAGCCATCATGGTCCGGCTCGGCGCCATTCCAGAATACCGCAAGATGTTCGAGGCGGCCTACCCAGGGACTCCCTTTGAGAAAATGACCTTCGCCCACGCGAGCAACGCGATCGCGGGATTCTTCGTCGATCGGCTTCACTTCAACCAGTCGCCATGGGACCGCTTTCTCGCGGGAGACAACAGGGCGCTCAGCAACGATCAGCTGATCGGAGCCCGAGACTTCCTCAGCCTGCGCTGCTCCATCTGCCACAACGGGCCGGCATTCAGCGATAACCAGTTTCACAACGTCGCCCTGGCCCAGTTCGGACCGGGGAAAGGCAATGGGCCCCTCAAGAACGACGACTTCGGCCGCCTGAACGTGCAGAGGGACAATCCCGCGATGCGCTACGCCTCCCGGACCTCGCCCCTGCGGAACATTGTCTTGACCGCGCCCTACGGGCACGATGGCGCGTTCTCCAGCCTCCGCGACTTCATCGCGCACTACAGCGAAAGCGATCTGAAGCTGAGAACCTTCGACCCGACGACCCTCGAGCCACTGCTTCAGGGGACGCTGGTCCACAACACCGGGGAGATTCTGGCCACGAGGGACACGATCCTGAATGGTGTGGTGATTCCGGATTCGATCATCGACCACCTGACCACGTTCATGAGTGCCCTGACCGATGATCCGAAACACTATCCGACCGTGACTCCGCCGCGGGTGCCGAGTGGGTTGCCGGTGGATAGGCCGTAGGGGGGAGGGATCCAGAGATGGGCGGAAGGACACCTCATCCCGAACGAAGTGAGGGATCTGGCCTGGGCAGCCCTGAACTCTGTTGAGCCTCGGGTGACAGTTCGGTCTCAGGTTTGGCGGGGTGAGAACGCCCCGCTTCTTCGTTTACATCCTGGCAAGCCATTCGGGCGCCCTCTACACCGGGGTGACGCGACACCTGCTCCGCCGAGTCCATCAGCATCGTGAAGGGCTGATTCCCGGGTTCACGCGTCGGTATCGGGTGACCCGCCTCGTGTATTTCGAGGAGACTTCGGAGGCTCGGTCCGCTTTCGCACGCGAGCGGCAGATCAAGGGATGGTCGCGGCTTAAGAAGGTTCAGCTGGTCGAATCGGTCAATTCCGGATGGATAGATCTGGCAGAGAATTGGTTTTCCAAGCAGGACTAGGAATTCGGGGCGTTACAGGCATCCAGGCCTTGGAC
>Ga0163162_10007057_pt1 | contig 10892 bp, 7 predicted proteins | sample S55metaG_FD_115310 | JGI IMG/M metagenome (GOLD analysis project Ga0163162, IMG submission 115310) | Switchgrass rhizosphere microbial communities from Kellogg Biological Station, Michigan, USA - S5-5 metaG | ecosystem: Host-associated > Plants > Roots > Rhizosphere > Soil | place: USA: Michigan...
TGCCATCAATCTGAATCTCGCCCTTGGTCACGGTCTCGAGGCCGGCAATCATATTGAGCAGCGTCGATTTCCCGCACCCCGAACCGCCCACCAGGATCAGGAACTGACCATCTTCGATGTCGATGTTGACACCCTTCAAGACCGGCACCCCGTTCGGGTAGGTCTTGTACACGTCACGGATGGAAAGGCTTGCCATGCTGTGAATCCTCTTGTCTCTTAACCTGCTCGATTAACCCTTCACCGCGCCCGCCGTCAGGCCGCGCACGAAATAGCGGCCGGCGATCACATAGACCAGCAGCGTCGGCAGCGCCGCGATGATCGCGCCCGCCATGTCGACGTTGTATTCCTTCACGCCCGTGGACGTATTCACTAGGTTGTTCAGGGCGACGGTGATCGGCATCGAATCGACGCCGGAGAACACGATCCCGAACAGGAAGTCGTTCCAGATCTGCGTGAACTGCCAGATCAGGCAGACCATGAAGATGGGCAGCGACACCGGCAGCAGGATCTTCGTGAAGATGGTGAAGAAGCCCGCGCCGTCGATGCGCGCCGCCTTCACGAGCTCGGCCGGAATGCTCACGTAGAAGTTGCGGAAGAACATCGTCGTGAACGCGATCCCATACACGACGTGCACGAGCACGAGGCCCGGCACCGTGTTAGACAGGCCGAGGATGCCCTGCAGGCGCGCCATCGGCAGCAGGATGGCCTGGAACGGAATGAAGCAGCCGACCAGCAGCATCGTGAACACCGCGTCGGCGCCGCGAAAGCGCCAGTGCGTGAGCACGTAGCCGTTGAACGCGCCGATGATCGACGAGAGCAGCACGGCCGGAATCACCATCTTCACCGAGTTCATGAAGAACGGCTGCATGCCGTCGCAGCGCACGCCGGTACACGCTTCCTGCCACGCCTTGACCCACGGCGCGAAGGTCCAGCTGGTGGGCGGGGTGAGCAGGTTGCCGGTGCGCAGCTGGTCGAGGTCCTTGAACGACGTCGACACCATCACGTAGATCGGGAACAGGAAGTAAAGCGCGAACAGGATCAACGCCGCGTAAATGACGGCGCGGCTCATCGTCATCTTAGGCTGCATTGCGGGTGCTCCTCGATTCGAGATACATGAGCGGCACGAGCACCGCGACGACCGTTGCGAGCATCATCATCGACGACGCGGCGCCGACGCCGAGCTGCCCGCGGTTGAACGAAAACGTGTACATGAACATGGCCGGCAGCGATGAGGACGTGCCCGGCCCGCCGGCCGTCAGCGCGACGACAAGGTCGAAGGTCTTGATCGTGATGTGGCAGAGGATCAGCAGCACGGAGAAGAACACCGGCCGCATGCTCGGAATCACGATCTTGCGGTAGATGGTGGGCAGCCCCGCGCCGTCCATCTGCGCGGCCTTGAAGATTTCGCTGTCCACGCCGCGCAGTCCGGCGAGGAAAAGCGCCATCACGAAGCCGGTCGATTGCCATACGGCCGCGATCACGACGCAGAAGATCGCCTTGTCCGGATTGCCGAGCCAGTCGAACGAGAAGCTCGTCCAGCCCCAGTCGTGGAACACCTTCTCGAGACCCAGGCCCGGGTTGAGAATCCACTGCCACGCGGTGCCGGTCACGATGAACGAAAGCGCCATCGGATACAGGAAGATCGCGCGCAGCGCGCCTTCGTTGCGGATCCTCTGGTCGAGCAGGATGGCGAGAAAGAGGCCGAGCCCGACGCAGATCGCGATGAACGGAATGCCGAACCAGCCGAGATTCGCGGCGGACGTCCACCAGACGTCGTTGGCGAAGAGCTGCCGGTAGCGGTCGAGCCCGGAGAATTCGTAGCGCGGCATCAGCCGCGAATTGGTGAGCGAGAGGTAGCCGGTGATCAGGATGAAACCGTAGACGAACACGAGCGCGATCAGGACGCTCGGCGCGAGCACCAGTTTCGGAATCCATTTATCGGCAAGCGCCGCCGTGGGGGAAACCCGGCGGGGCGGGTTTTGCGGATTCTTGTCCGCGGTACCGCTGAGGGAGGCAGCCACAACTCGACTCCTGGAAGACGTGCGGGCAACAGGCTGCGGCGCGGGAGCGGCGCTTTCGCAGTGTCACGCCAGCACATGATGCGACGATTTTGTTGCTTCATTCGAGGCGGGCGCCATCGGTGCAAACCGCACGGCGCCCGCTTGGCGCTTACATCGTTACTTCGTCTTTGCTGCGTTCGCGAGCGCCTGCACCGCGCTCTTCGAATCCTGCGACGAATTCATGAACTTCGTCACGACGTCGGTGATCGCACCAGCGGTGGCGTCGCCCTGAGCCATGCCGTGAGCGAGCGACGGCACATAGCCGCCCGACTTGAGCGAGGTCTGCTCGTCGGCGTACGCCTTCTTCGCGCAGTCGTCGAACTTGTCCATGTTCACGCCGAGGCGCACCGGCACCGAACCCTTGTTCAGGCTGAACTGCTCCTGGAACTGCGGCGACATGATGGTCTTCGCGAGCGCGAGCTGGCCGGGCGTCGCGTCCTTCTGGCCCTTCTGCTGGAAGAACACGAACGAGTCGACGTTGAACGTGAAGGACTTTTCCGTGCCCGGAACGGCCGCGCACACGTAGTCGCTGCCCGCCTTCTTGTTCGCGCCGGCGAATTCGCCCTTCGCCCAGTCGCCCATGAACTGCATGCCGGCCTTGCCGTTGATGACCATCGCGGTCGCGAGGTTCCAGTCGCGGCCGGTGCGGCCGTTATCGAAATACGACTGGATCTTGCGGACCGTGTCGAACACCTGAACCATCTTGTCCGAGGTGAGCGTCTTCTGGTCCAGGTCGACGATCGCCTTCTTGTAGAAGTCCGCGCCCTGCGAGAGCACCACGTCTTCCCACAGCGTCAGGTCCTGCCACGGCTGGCCGCCGGCCGCGACCGCGACGAGGCCCGCAGCTTTCATCTTGTCGGCGACCGCGAAGAACTCGGGCCAGGTGGTCGGCACCTTGCCGCCTGCCTTGTCGAGCGCGGCCTTGTTGATGTAGAGCCAGTTCACGCGGTGCACCGAGAAGGGCGCCGCCACATAGTGGCCTTCGGCGTGGATGATCTTGTCGATCTCGGGCGGCAGGTTCTTCTTCCAGTCGCCGGCGACGGAATCGATCGGCACGAGCACGCCTTGCTCCGCCCATTCCTGGATCAGCGGACCCTTGATCTGCGCCGCCGTCGGGGCATTGCCCGAGATCACCTGGGTCTTGAGCGCGGTCATGGCCGCGGCGCCCGCGCCGCCCGCGACGGCGAAGTCCTTCCAGGTGTAGCCCTGCTTGGTCATGTCGTCCTTGAGCACGCCAATCGCCTTCGATTCGCCGCCGGACGTCCACCAGTGCAGCACAGACACGGCTTCGGCCGCCTGCACCGATGCCGACACGCCACACATGAGACCGGCAGCGCAAAGCGCGCCCATGAGCTTACTGACTTTCATTGTTTATCTCCTCCGAAACACCTGAACAAAAAGCGATTGGCCCCTGTGTCACCAGGAAGCGGGTGGTTAGAAAAAACGGGCAAAACATCGGTGGCCGGGCAGGCGGCGGCAGGAAGGAAGCGCGCTCAGGCGTTGCGCGCGCGTGAGCCCGCGCGGCGCCTGTGCGCAGCCGTCAGACCGGTTCCCGGCCGCACGGCTCTCAAGAGATGAGTGTTCTGAATCGCAACGGCTGTCTCCTCTTTTGATTTTTCGCGGCTTCGGCGAGCGATGGATTGCCGCGCGAAACTGCTCGAGGTTGGCAAGTCCGGCACCTGACGGCCGCCCTTCAATCCGGCGCCGTTGTCCGAGGTCCGTTAACATGCAAACAGGACGTCAAACCTCGGGAAAACGCTCATCTTCTGATTGACTTGAGCTTTTTTTTCCCGGATGACATTACCTCTTGATTTGGATTGTAGTTAAACTACAATTCAGTGTCAAAAAAATTTTTATCGGACTACGGTCCCCCCGAACCCGACGGAGACACATGCAAACCGACTCGAATTTCACCTTCGTACTCTTCGGCGGCACCGGCGACCTGTCGATGCGCAAGATCCTGCCCGCGCTCTACGAGGCGCACCGCGCCGGGATGCTGGCGGCGGCCGGGAAGATCGTGGCGGTGGCGCGCGGCGCGGAGTCGCGCGAGGCTTACCTGGCCTGGGTCGAGGAGCACGTGAAGCCGCACGTGTCGAAAAAGGGCGTGGACGAGGCCGCGTGGCGCGGGTTTCTCGCGCGGATCGAGTACGTGCACATCGACCTCGGCAAGCCGGAGGATTTCCGCATCCTGCGCGACGCGGTTGCCCAGCACGACGGCACGCGCGTGTTCTATCTCGCGACGGGGCCGTCGCTTTTCGTGCCGATCTGCCGCGCGCTTGCCGAGGTCGGCCTGAACCAGAACGCGCGCATCGTGCTGGAAAAGCCGCTCGGCTACGACCTGGAGTCGTCGAACGCGATCAACGACGCTGTCGGCGAAATCTTCCAGGAAGAGCAGATCTACCGGATCGACCACTATCTCGGCAAGGAGCCGGTGCAGAACCTGCTCGCGCTGCGCTTCGGCAATGCGCTCTTCGAGCCGCTCTGGCGCCGCGAGTGGGTGGAGAGCATCCAGATCACGATCGCGGAGGAGCTCGGCGTGGAAGCGCGCGGCGACTTCTACGACAACACCGGCGCGCTGCGCGACATGGTGCAGAACCACTTGCTGCAACTGCTCTCCATCGTGACGATGGAGCCGCCGCATTCCATGGACTCCGACTCCGTGCGTGACGAAAAGCTGCGCGTGCTGCGCGCGCTCAAGCCCGTCGACGCGCGCGACATCAGCAAGGTCGCGGTGCGCGGCCAGTATCACGCGGGCGTGATCAAGGGCGCGTCCGTGCCCGCCTACGCCACCGAGCCGGGCGTGCGCCCGGACAGCACGACCGAGACGTTCGTCGCGCTGAAGGTGGAGATCGAGAACTGGCGCTGGGCGGGCGTGCCGTTTTTCCTGCGCACCGGCAAGCGGCTCGCCGACCGCGTCGCGGAGATCGTCGTGAATTTCCGGCCCGTGCCGCACTCGGCGCTCGGCGCGAACGCGCTGCGTGCGGGCGCGAACCGCCTCGTGATCCGCCTGCAGCCGAACGAAACCATCCGTCTTTACTGCCTCGCGAAGCAGCCGGGCGAGGGGATGAACCTCGCGAGCGTGCACCTCGACCTCGCGTTCGACCAGTTCTTCAAGGAAGGGCAGATGGAGGCGTATCAGCGCCTGCTGCTCGACGTGATCCACGGGCGTCTCGCGCTTTTCGTGCGCCGCGACGAACAGGAAGCGGCATGGCGCTGGGTCGAGCCGATCCTGAACGAATGGGCGGTCTCGCCCAAGCCGCCGAAGCCTTACGCGGCGGGCACGTGGGGGCCGGCCGCATCGAGCGCGATGCTGGCGCAGCATGGCACCTGCTGGCTGGAAGAGGAGAATTGAGGTTCGCGGCGGGTTTCGGGCTGCGGTGAACGTGCGGTGAGCGGAAACGGCAGGACGGCGCTGGCGCGCGGCAGGAGCGCCCGCGCAGCAAGAGAGACACGCGTTGGAACATGACCCGCCGCCGTGCAGCACGGCCGGGTTGGTCAACCAAAACAATGCAGGATGGAGGAGCAGTGATCGAGCTTCACACTTTCGACGACCCGCGCGCCCAGTCGGACGCGCTGGCGAAAGCCGTGGGCGACGCGCTACAGGCGTCGCTGGCGGCTCGCGGCGCGGCCACGGCCGGCGCCGCGCACCATGCGACGCTCGCCGTATCCGGCGGCACGAGCCCGCGTCCCTTTTTGCAGACGCTCTCTGCCGAGCCGCTCGACTGGGCGCACATCGACGTGACGCTCGTCGACGACCGATGGGTGCCCGAGACCGATAGCGCGAGCAACGCGCGCCTCGTGCGCGAGACGCTCTTGCAGAACGCGGCGGCCGGCGCGTACTTCTGGCCGCTCGTCGACGCCTCGCAGCCACTCGAGGCGCACGTGGCGGACCTGAACGGCGACGCGCAGCGCCGCCTGCCGGACGTCGCGGTGCTCGGCATGGGCGAGGACGGCCACACGGCGTCGATTTTCGCCGACGCGCCCGAGTGGGACGTCGCGATCACGACGCACGACCGCTTCATCGCCGTGCATCCGGTCAGCGCGCCGCACGCGCGCGTGAGCCTGTCGATGTCGGCGCTGAAGCAGATCGGCCAGCTCTATCTGCTGATTTCGGGCCAGAAGAAGCTCGACGTGCTGAACGCGGCGCTCGCCGCGCCGCAAAAAAATGCCATCTCGACGTTGGCCAATGCTCAGGGAGTGAAGCTCGATGTCTACTGGTGTGCATAGTAAGGCCGCGGCGGCCGGCAACCAGCACGCCGACGGACCGAGACTTCTTGCCGACATCGGCGGCACGAACGCCCGGTTCGCGCTCGAAACCGCGCCCGGCGAGATCGGGCAGGTCCGCGTCTACCCGGGCGCGGACTACCCGGGCATCGCCGAGGTCATGCAGCAGTACCTGAAGGACACCAAGGTCGGCCGCGTCAATCATGCGGCCGTCGCGATCGCCAACCCGGTGGACGGCGATCACGTGCAGATGACGAATCACGACTGGAGCTTTTCCATCGAGGCGACGCGCCGCGCGCTCGGCTTCGACACGCTGCTGGTCGTCAACGACTTCACCGCGCTCGCGATGGCGCTGCCCGGCCTGACCGATGCGCAGCGCGTGCAGGTGGGCGGCGGCGCGCGGCGGCAGAACAGCGTGATCGGCCTGCTCGGACCGGGCACGGGCCTGGGCGTGTCGGGCCTGATTCCCGCAGACGACCGCTGGATCGCGCTCGGCAGCGAGGGCGGGCATTCGAGCTTCGCGCCGTCGAACGAAAGCGAAGACCTCGTGATGCAGCACGCACGCCGGAAATGGCCGCACGTGTCGTTCGAACGCGTGGCCGCCGGGCCAGGGCTGGAACTGATCTACCGCACGTTCGCCGAGCGCGACGGGGTGGCGGTGGCGGACGACTTCTCGAGCGCCGACGTGACGAAGCGCGCGCATGACGGCGAGGCGCTCGCACTCGAAGCCGTCAACTGCTTTTGCGGCATTCTCGGCACGTTTTCGGGGAATATCGCCGTGACGCTCGGCGCGCTGGGCGGCATCTATATCGGCGGCGGCGTGGTGCTGAAGCTCGGCGAGCTCTTTCACAAGTCGCCGTTTCGCGAGCGCTTCGAGGCGAAAGGGCGCTTCCAGCAATATCTGGCGGGCATTCCGACCTACGTGATCACCGCCGAATATCCGGCGTTTCTCGGCGTGTCGGCGATTCTCGCGGAGCAGTTGTCGAACCGGGCGAACAGCGGCTCGTCGGCGGTGTTCGAGCGCATCCGCCAGATGCGCGACGCGCTCACGCCCGCCGAGCGGCGCGTGGCCGATCTCGCGCTGAACCATCCGCGCTCGATCATCAACGATCCGATCATCGACATCGCGCGCAAGGCCGACGTCAGCCAGCCCACCGTAATCCGCTTTTGCCGCTCGCTCGGCTGCACGGGGCTGTCGGATTTCAAGCTCAAGCTCGCGACGGGCCTGACCGGCACGATCCCCGTGAGCCACAGCCAGGTGCATCTCGGCGACACCGCCACCGATTTCGGCGCGAAGGTGCTGGACAACACGGTGTCGGCGATATTGCAGCTGCGCGAGCATCTGAACTTCGACAACGTCGAGCGCGCGATCGACATCCTGAACGGCGCGCGGCGCATCGAGTTCTACGGGCTCGGCAATTCGAACATCGTCGCGCAGGACGCGCATTACAAGTTCTTCCGCTTCGGCGTTCCGACGATTGCCTACGGCGACCTGTACATGCAGGCCGCATCCGCGGCGCTGCTCGGCAAGGGCGACGTGATCGTGGCGGTGTCGAAGTCGGGGCGCGCGCCGGAACTGCTGCGCGTGCTCGAACTGGCGCTGCAGCAGGGCGCGACCGTGATCGCGATCACGTCGAGCAATACGCCGCTTGCCAAGCGCGCGACAGTGGCGCTCGAGACCGATCACATCGAGATTCGCGAGTCGCAGCTTTCGATGATCTCGCGCATCCTGCATCTCGTGATCATCGATATTCTCGCGGTCGGCGTGGCGATCCGGCGCGCGGCGCCCACGCCCGGCGCGACGCTGAACGAGGCGGTCGCGAAGGTGCGCGAGGCGGGCGACGAGGAAGCGGGCGCGGTGCTCGACTGGCTGAGCCACGGGGCATCGGGCGCGGCGCGGGAGTGACGCGCTCGTCCGTTTCCGGAGACGTGTGAGGAAAACGCGCTTGAGGAACACAAAAGGCCGCCGATGCGAATCGGCGGCCTTTTGTGTTGTGATGAGCGAGCGGTTTCGCGCGCTGCGCCGGGACGCTCAGACCATGGCGGCGATGTCGGTATCGAGTTGCTCGACGAGCGCGATATACCGGCACATGGCCTCGCCCCGGTCGACGCCCGCGAGCGCCGCCCACGCGCCGTGCTTGGCGCGCGCCACCGGATCGAGCGCGGAGGGCGGCTGCGCGGGGGCGTCGCCATCGACCGCCTGCTTGTAGTACGCGTAAAGGCGCAGCATGACGGCTTTCGACGGCCGGCGCGCGAGCGCCTTCGCGCCCTCCTGCGCCTGCGCGAAGCGCCGCTGCAGCGCTTCGCCGTCGAGCGCGGCAAGTTCTGGCGCGAGCGTCCCGGCCGTCTCGCCTGCCGATAGGCCCCGCGTAGCCGCGCCCGCATTTTCGCCGGCCCAGAACGCCGCTTCCGCGGCGGCGTCGTGCGGTTCGTACACGACGCTCGCGATGCGTCCGTTGCGCAGCACGAAGGTCTGCTTTGCGCCGCCGTGAATCACGCGGCCCTCGCGCGACGCGACGAACAGCACGTCAGCGGTGGCGGTCTGGCCGTCGAACGAGGGCTCGCCGAAGCGCTGCACGGCAAACGTGCCCTCCGAGCGTTCGAGCAGCGTCGAGAACAGGTCGATCAGCGCGCTGCGCCCGACGTATTCGCGGGCGAGCGGCCCTTCGCCGCGCTGGTCCCAGATCACGTCGGACGCGAACAGCGGCAGTGCCGCCTCGAACTGCTGCGAGCTCATCGCGCTCATGTAACGCGAGGTGAGCTCGCGCACTTCCTCGTCGCTCATCGGCGTGTCGGGCTCGTCCGCCTCGGCGGGACGTTCGGCGGCGGCCGGGTCGAGGCCCAGGAAGCGCAGGATGCCGGTCGCGACGAGCTGGCGGTCGTTGTCCACGCAAATCAGGTGATAGCTGTTCTCGAGCACGACGAGCTCCGCCCGCTCGACATTGTCGCGCAGGAAATACGCCGACTTGAGGCTCGTCAATTCGTCCTCGCGGGCATGCATGACGAGCGTGTCGCAGCGCAGCGCGACTGCGGCGCGCATCGCGCGGCGCCGCAGCCGGTCGACCTCGCGGATGCACGCGAGCGGCACCCACCGGTAGTGAAAGTTCTCGCCGCGTTCGAATTTCGCCTTGACGATTGAGCGCACCAGCGCGTTCTTGATGCCGTAAGGCTCCTCCTCGTCTACTCGCATGCGGCTCGGCACGAACGGCAGCCAGTACATCAGATGCCGCAGCGCGCGGTACCACGGCGTCGCCCAGCCGTCGATGTAGATGGGCGGCGCGAGCGTGACGAGGCGCCCGCGCGCGTGGCCTTCCTGCGCGCACAGCGCGAGCGCGAGGAGCGAGCCCATGCACATGCCGATCACGTGCACGGTGTCGTATTGCATGACGACCTCGCGATATTTCCGGGTGACCGCGGCAAGCCATGCTTCCGCCCGCACGCCGACCAGGTCTTCCGGCGTGGTGCCGTGTCCGGGCAGCGTCAGCGAATGCGTATCGATGCCGGCGCGCTTGAGCGCCTTGTGCATCGAGCCAAGGTCGAATTGGGTGCCGCCGAGCCCGTGAATCAGCAGGGCCGCGGTGCGCGGGGCGTTCATGCAGCCTCCGCATGGGCCGCGGTCCGCGACGGCGGCTGGCCGGCCGGCGCCACGGCCTGGCCCGGGCGTGGCGCGCGCCAGGTGCCCGCGATGAACGCGGTGCTCTCGTCGAGATCGCTGATCGACTGGCTCGTGTCGGTGATGAACACCGGGCCGCCTTGCGGCGTGCGCAGGCAGAACGTCATTTCGCGGGTCGGCTGGCCGTCGGCGGCGCGCAGCCAGCGGGCGCGGGCGCGCGCGCGGTCGTCGAGGGAGATGGCGGCGAGCACCGTGTCGAGGGTCGCGAACGCGTCGGGCGAGCGGCCCGTGATGCCTTCCAGATCGCCGCCCCATTCGAAGTGCCCGGTGCGCGTGTCGAGGCAGTACACGAGCTGGCCGCTGCCGGCGAGCGCGAGCTCCATGTTCGCGCGCCAGCGCGAGGCGCTGTCGAGCGCCTTTTCACGGTGGCTGCGAAGCGTGGTGATGAGCAGCACGAGCACCGACCCGACGCCGAGATAGAGCTGCACGCCGAGCAGCGACTCGTCGTCGGGCGTGCGGCCGAACGGGCCGTAGCCCGACGCGGTCTGGGAAAGCGCGATCAGCGCGAGCGCGAGCACGGAAATCACGCCGCCGCGTGCGCCCCACATCAGCGCGATCAGCGCGCAGAGCAACAGCGGCACGTAGCTCATGCCGATCAGCAGGTTGTCGCTCATGCTGCCGCCCGCCGCCGAGCCGAATACGACCAGGGCGCACGGCACGAGCGCGGCGAACGCGAGCGCGCCGATCACGCGTTCGGCCGTGCCGCGCATCGACTGGCGGCTCGGCCTGAAGCGCGCCCAGGCGGTGAACACCGGCGTCACGATGAAGATGCCGACCACGTGCGCGATCGCGCGCATCTGGAAGCCGGGCCAGAAGGCCGCGCCGCCCGGCGACAGGATCGCGTTGTTGAGCGCGCTCGCGAGGACGCCTTCGATGAGCGCCGCGAAAAACAGCGCCCGCAGGAAGTACAGCCCGTGCAGCGGCACCTGGGCGAA
>Ga0163162_10007058_pt1 | contig 10892 bp, 10 predicted proteins | sample S55metaG_FD_115310 | JGI IMG/M metagenome (GOLD analysis project Ga0163162, IMG submission 115310) | Switchgrass rhizosphere microbial communities from Kellogg Biological Station, Michigan, USA - S5-5 metaG | ecosystem: Host-associated > Plants > Roots > Rhizosphere > Soil | place: USA...
CCTGTGTGGGATGAATAATGAGTAGCCCGTTTGATCGGTAAAATGGCCCATTTGCAAAGGTAGGGATTGGTTGATTGGGTTGATTGGGTTGATCGGTTGATCAGTTGACCAGTTGATCGGTTGATCAGGTGATCAGATTACCGGTTGAGTGGCAGATCAGCAGTTTTAAATACATTACAAGTCAACCGATCAACTGGTCAACTGGTCAACTGATCAATCAACCGATCAACTGGTCAACCAATCAACCCAATCAACCCAACCAACCCAATCAACCAATCAACTGGTCAATCGACCAACGCCAATAAAAAAACCCCACCTACGGGATGGGGTAATTTCTTTTGAGAGCCAACTAAGAATATGCCGGCTTTTTCAGGATTGGATTTGAATTTCGTCGTTAGTGTAAATCTTTTTCCATGATTGTGTTCCTGGTTTCAGTGTGGTTTTTCTTCAATAGGAGCTGGATCTTTTGGTTTTTTTCGGACTAGGATTCGCTGGTCTTCTTTAGGATACCGGACCACAATAAGTGGAATGGTTTCAGGATTTGGACAGTTTAACAATTGGATACTGGACGGTTGGGTTCTTCAGAGGATCTTGTCGTTTTTCAGATACTGGATTACAGTCTTTCAGGATACTGGTTGGATAGTGGATCGGAATTCTCAGGATTTGGATTCAAAAACGGCTTTTCAGGATAGCGAAAATTGAAGTTGACTGATACTGGATTTTAACACTACTTTTCAATGGATTTGGATTTGAATTTTTTTTTGGACGGTTTTGGGACATTGGACGGTTGAGGCGTAGTATGCTCCTCATCAATCAACTTCTAGAACAAAAATAGCTACCAGCACCCTGGTGTACAAGAGCAAATCAACTCGTTTTTGATCGTACAGTAAATACTGCCAGGCTAGTATAAGCACAGTACAGTGAATTAGTAAGCTTTCGTGGAATTGCGCGTATTTCTACGAGTTCACCCCAAAATTTAAGGATTAAACTTTAGAATAGCAGATGTAACAAATTGATATTCAATGCTATGTATGAATTTTGAGAAATTTAAGTGAAAGTCTATTTCCTACCTTGACAAGCTCTGGATGATATCGTATTTGGTGACGATGTGGTAGTTCCCGCTTTCATCTTTTCCTAAAACAGCGCCATTTTCTTTGTTGATAAGCGAACTCAATCTTTCAACTGGCGTATCGAACGATACCACGGGGTATGGTTTCTCCAAAACTTCCGAAACCGGCAACGATTTCACGCCGGGATCAGCGATTAGTTTGTCGAATAATCCACTCTCACTAACTGCACCAACAACATCACCATTCATTACAGGTATATTTTCGATCTCAAATTTTTTCATCAGCGCAATTGCCTCCGCCACTGTTTGTGAAGGATCTATCGTGATCAATTTATTTTTGCCGCGACCATTAATCAGGTCTTTGAATGTTTTCACATCAAGGAATCCGCGCTCCATCATCCATTGGTCATTATAGATCTTTCCAACATAGCGACTGCCATGATCGTGAAAGATGCAAACTACCACATCATCCTTTTTCAGCTTGTCTTTTAATTGCATCAATCCCTGTAAACAACTGCCCGCGCTGTATCCGCAAAACAGTCCTTCCTCCTTAGCGAGTCTGCGTGCCATGATTGCACCGTCCTTATCAGTAACCTGTTCGAAATAATCAATCACCCGCATGTCGTAGTTTTCGGGAACAAAATCTTCGCCGAATCCTTCGGATACATAAGGATGCACTTCGTTCATATCTACCTCGCCTGTGCGGAAATATTTCGTCAGTAAGGAACCAAATACATCGATGGCCCAGATCTGGATATTTGGATTTTTTTCTTTCAAAAACATCGCCGTCCCGGTTACGGTTCCGCCGGTGCCTGCCGTGCAAACGAGGTGCGTTATTTTGCCATCTGTCTGTTCCCAAATTTCAGGACCTGTTGTTTCATAATGGGCCAACCGGTTGGCGGGATTGTCGTATTGGTTGCAGTGAAAAGAACCCGGTATTTCGCTGGCCAGTCGCCTGGCAACCGAATAATAACTTCGGGGATCATCGGGCTCTACGTTGGTGGGACAAACAATCACTTCGGCACCCACGGCTTTCAGGATGTCCATCTTTTCTTTGGATTGTTTATCGGTGGTCGTGAAAATGCAGCGATAGCCTTTTACGCAGGCTGCCAGTGCCAATCCCATTCCGGTATTTCCGCTGGTGCATTCGATGATGGTTCCGCCTGGTTTTAATTTTCCTTCCTTCTCGGCCACCTCAATCATTTTCACCGCCATGCGATCCTTGATGGAATTACCGGGATTGAAATAATCCACTTTTGCCAGCACGGTGGCAGGAATTTGCCGCGTGATTTTATTCAGTTTAATGAGCGGTGTATGCCCGATGGTTTCCAGTATATTTTGCCTGATGTCCATGTTCGATTTTTTGGTGAAACGAAGTTACGATTAATAGGCAGGCGATAGTCCGATTCAGGTATGGGCGGGAAGCAGATTCAAATAAGAAAGCTCCCCCTGTACAGAGAGAGCTTGCCTGCCGGTTGGCAGGCTATACCGGACCTGGTGGTAGTGATGCACCAAGCTTCTTTTGGTTTGCTGATTATTTACCGGGGGCTGTCCATTCCAGACTGCGCACGTACATGGTCTTCTTGATTTCGAATTTTAACTGCTTTTCGTTTAGCGTTGTCACCTTCAGCTTCGTGGTTTTGCCCTCGTTATTTGAGAGTTGAATGATGTCTTTTTCTGCCGTCCATTTACCCGTTTTGGAACCGTTGATTTCAGCCGAAGATTCCCAGGTGCCGTTCTTCGAAAAAAAGATGGTACTGCCTTCGCTGAGTGCATTGTGAGTGCCCACACCCGATTGCTTGTCCTCGGCAATCTTCCATTTTTTATCTGTCAGTAATTCGGACTTTATTACAAGGTCCTGTGCAGTAGTTGTGATGGAAATAATCGCCAGAAAGGCAAGCAGAATTATCTTCATTTTAAATGTTTGATGATGTTAATTAATAATTCAGAATCATTTACTTGGACTTAAGAACTCGCTGTCTAAATCGCTTCGTTCATGTCTTCCAGCCGCTTGTTTCTCTTGCGGGCCAGGTACCTGTCAAGCAGATACAATCCCAGTACAATATTGATCATCATAAAAATATTCACGTAGGTATTTTTGATGATTTTGGAAGGTTCCCATTTGTTGATGGAGTCGATGCCGAATGGAAGGGTTGAACCACCTCCGGATGACTTCCAATTGATCTCACTGAATCCATATACCAGCATACTGCCAATGATCAGGAAAAAGAATGCGGCAATGCCCCAGATGATACGTTTGTTGATGTACTGACTGGTTGCTTTGGCAACGCTGTATTTGGCGATCTCTTCCATTACATTCCGTGTAAACCGCATGGAAGGTTCTTCCAATTCAGCCTGGTTCAACACCTGGTTAAGCTGCAGCAATTCCTGGTATTTCGACCTGAAAGCCAGGTCGGTTTCCAGCAGGCGCTCAATCAGCGACCGCTCCTCAGCAGAGCCTGCTCCATCTATGTACTCCCACAGGCGCTGTTCCATTTCTTGATTCGTGTTCATAATTCAATGCTTTGAAGACCGAAAAATAAAGACCCTGGTTGCTCAATCGGCCTGAAGACTTCTGACTTCTTCCCGAAAGAATTTCTCCATCTTTTCCCTGAGCCTTTGCCGGGCCCGATGCAATCGCACTTTTACCGTGTTTGGATCAACGTGCAAAATCTGTCCAATCTCATCCAGACTCTGCTCCGCCTTATAGAACAGAGTGATAACCTGGGCGTCGTCGGGCGAAAGCAGGCTGATGGCCTCGTTGATCATCCGTTGCTTCGATTTTTGCTCGATTGTATTGGCGCTAACGCCCGAATCGAGATTGTCAGCAGACGCAAATACGCGCTCGTCGTCAAGCGACTGCAGGTTTACCTTTTTCTTTCTAAGGTAAGAGAGGCAGGTGCTCGTAACGATGGTATAAAGCCATGTACTGAATTTGGCGGTTTCGCCGTGAAAATCTTTCAGAAAGCGGTAAGCCTTTACGAACGAGTCCTGCGCGACTTCTTCCGCGTCTTCCCTGGCCGGAATATACCTGAGCGTTATGGTAAATACATACTTCTGGTAACGCTGTACCAATCCGGCATAGGCCTGTTGATTTCCACCCAGTACCATGCTAATGATCTCATTATCACTAAGTCCGGTATACATTTCCACAGATAATACTACTTCCCGGCGGGGAAGGTTACACCAAATTAGAATAAAACAACTGATTCCGATAGTTACCCTGCTGCCAGGATTTTTTTTCAGATTGCTGTAACCGGAGTTTTTCAGCCGTAGTATAATAGAGTGTACAGCAACTGAAGGTTTTTCGAAACTGTAACCCGGGAACAACCTCGGTAGTCTGATACAGAGATCAAAACATTTAAACATTTAAAACCCATAAAAATGGACGGCGCAGAAGTTTTAATTCCCATACTGGTTCCACTCGGCGGTTGCGCAATGATATTTGGAATCGTTTACATGAAAAGCAGGGAGAACCTGGCGATGATTGAGAAAGGAATGAATCCCAAAGAATTCAATAATCGTCCCGCACCTTACCGCAATCTCAAAAACGGATTGCTGTTGCTGGGTGCCGGTCTCGGTTTACTCGTTGCCTACTTGCTTACTGAATATGTTACACACGACGATGATAATCCAGCACTCTGGTTTGCCCTGTTGGGTATTGGCGGAGGCCTGGGACTGATCGCATCGTATCGAATTGAGAAGAGAGAGATATTGGATAAGCAAACCTAAATTTCATTTAAAAAAGTAGAAGCCTCTGGGATTTTCCCAGAGGCTTCTACTTTTTTAAGTTTCTAGTTTCTGGTTCCTGGTTCCTTGTTGATTGTTTTAATATCGAGTTCTGTTATCCAGGAACCAGGAACAAGAAACTAGAAACCAGAAACTATTTGTTCAAAACTTCCAGCGCTTTCTTCACCATCGGGTCGTTGTTGTTATTCACTTCATAAAAGCCTTCACTTCTCCACATTTGGCGCGCCATCAACGTCTTCACGCGGTCTTTCAGAAATTGTTTCTCGCGATTCGACAGCACTTTCAGATCGATGCCGTCTACCAGCGCGAATTGCGTCAGACTGTTCATTAAATCATCGCCGGGATGGAATTCCTTTTGAAATTCTTCCGGTGTTTTAAAAGCCTGGAATACCTGGAGGTGATCAATATAATAGCGGTATACAAAATTGCCAATTGTATTACGGTCGTACAAGCGGCCAATGGCCGGGTTGAGAGCGGTAGTGTCCATTGGAACAAACACATCGGGTGTAATTCCGCCGCCGCCATAAACAGTTTTGCCACCCTTGGTTACATAAGCCTTTCCAACTTCTTTCTTATTTGAGTCTGCATTGGCCAAACTACCGTTGTGGTAGCGGTCTATCACTTCATGGTAATATTCCTGCACACCGTGGTCATAAGGTTTTTGTATACTTCTACCCAACGGCGTATAATAACGGGCAACGGTTAAGCGAAGTGCCGAGCCGTCGCTGAGATTATATTGTTCCTGTACCAGTCCTTTGCCAAAGGTTCTCCTGCCAACAATGGTAGCGCGATCCCAATCCTGTAATGCGCCAGCCAATACCTCGCTGGCTGAAGCAGTGCCTTCATCCACCAGCATCACAACATTTCCTTTTTCAAAAAGACCGGGACGCTTGGCTTTATACTCCTGTTTGGGCATGCTTTTGCCTTCTGTGTATACGATCATCTTGTCGTCGTCGAGAAATTCATCGGCAATCTGCACCGATTCTTCCAATATGCCTCCACCGTTATCGCGCAGGTCGAGCACCAGTTTCTGAATCCCTTTTTTCTGCAGGTCTTCCAACGCCGTCATAAACTCTTCATAGGTGCTTTCTGAAAATTTATTCAATTTAATATAGCCGGTATTTGGCGCAATGAGGTAGGCGGCATCCAGTGAGCGGATGGGGATGACCCCGCGTGTAATGGCAAATTTCTTTGGCTCGCCCTGTCGCAATACGGTAACGGTTACCTGCGATCCGCGAGGGCCGCGCAACAGGCGCTTGATTTTTTCGGTACTGATGTTCACGCCGGCAATCACACTGTCGCCCACTTTAATGAGACGATCGCCGGATCTCAGGCCGGCTTTGTCGGAAGGCCCTTCCGGCAAAACATTCAACACATGAATCGTATCGCTGAAAATATTGAACTCCACACCAATGCCTTCAAAACGGCCGGCAAGGTCTTCATTTACTTCCTGCAAATTCCGGGAGGGGATAAACATGGAGTGGGGATCGAGATGTCCGAGCATTTCTTCAATCGCATTGTCGCCGAGTGTGTCTGTACCCACCGGGTCCACATATCGATTTTGAATCAGGTTCAATACTTCCTGCACAGGGCTTCTTTTTTCATAGGCGAAAAAATTTCTGCGCGCGGGAATGTTTTCACTCATCCGATACCCGAGATACATTCCTGCAATCATCACGAGGGCAACGAACAAGGGTAACCAAATCTGCAATTTTTTATTCTTCATCTTGTAACTACCTTAGGATGGAATTATTAACGCAATTTCACGAATTATGTTGAATATATCATGCCTGCCATCAAATTGATAGCCGATAGTGGTTCTACAAAAGCCGAATGGTGCCTGTTGGAAGGTACCCGGAAAAAGATTATCACCACCCAGGGTATCAGTCCCTATTTCCTGAACAGCCAGCAAATCTCCGCTTTGTTGGCAAAAGAATTGTTGCCGCACATAAAAGGCAAAAAACCGGCAGAACTGTACTATTATGGTACAGGTTGTATGGATCCAAAGAATGTGCGACTGGTAAAGAAAGCCATTCAGCAGGTTTTTCCAGACACATACATAGAAGTTACCCACGATTTAATGGCGGCGGCGAGGGCATTGTGCGGAAATGAAAAGGGCGTGGCCTGCATTCTTGGAACCGGCGCGAACTCCTGTTACTACAACGGAAAAAGAATTGTTAAAAATAGTCCGGGCCTCGGATTTATCCTTGGCGACGAAGGCAGTGGCGCCTATTTGGGCAAACGCGTAGTACAATATTACCTGTACAAAACATTCGACGAAGACCTGAATGCGCGATTCGAATCGAAATATGGCGAAACGCAGGCCACCATTCTTGAGTCGGTTTACAAGAAGCCCTTGCCAAATCGCTACCTGGCATCCTTCAGTTTATTCCTGCACGAAAACAGGGGGCATTACATGATTGAAAATATCATCGAGGATGGATTGAATGATTTCTTTTTCGTGCATATTTGCAAATACCGCGAAAGCTGGACCCTTCCCATACATTTTACCGGGGGTATTGCCTATGCTTTTCGTGATGTGATTGCCGAACTTTGTAATAGTTATGAATTACAACTCGGCAAAATTATTCGCAACCCCATGGAAGGGTTAGTTCAATACCATCTTAAATAAGCAGTATGAGTTTTACAAAAGTTACCGAACAGCCATCCTTATACCGTCACCTGGAAAAAATGTCGGTGATGGAAATTATCACGGCGATTAACCAGGAAGATCAAAAAGTGCCCCTTGCTATCCAGCAGGCCCTGCCTCAATTGGACAAACTTATTTCGGCTATATGCGACAAGATGCTGGCAGGCGGCCGCCTATTTTATGTGGGTGCCGGAACCAGTGGCCGATTGGGCATATTAGACGCAAGCGAATGTCCGCCCACTTACGGCGTACCCGCCGAAACCGTGGTAGGTGTTATTGCAGGCGGACAAAGGGCCATTACTTTTTCTGTTGAAGAAGCAGAAGACAGCAGGACCCAGGGCTGGCTCGATTTGCAGGAATTCAATATCAGCGACAAAGATTTTGTGGTGGGTATTGCCGCAAGCGGAACAACGCCATATGTTATATCTGCCCTTGAAGCCTGTCGAAAACACGGCATTCTCACCGGCAGCATTACCAATAACATTGGATCACCACTTGGAAAAGTGGCTGATTTCTCTGTTGAAGTGGTTGTCGGACCTGAATTTGTTACCGGCAGCACGCGGATGAAGAGCGGAACTTCGCAGAAGTTGATGCTGAATATGATTTCCACCACGGTTATGATCCAGCTGGGAAGGGTAGAAGATAACAAGATGGTGAACATGCAACTGAACAATGAAAAATTGATAGACCGCGGCATTCGAATGCTTATGGACCAGTTGAAAATGCAGGACTACGAAAAGGCAAAAGGGCTTTTATTAAAATATAAGAGCGTAAAAAAAGCGGCTGAAGAAGTTGGAAAGATGGGTGGTTGAGCGATCTCTTGCTTCACTTCATCTGTATCTCAACAGGCGGACTGCCCCCGTTGATCATTTTTTTTTCGAAGAATGGGCTTCCCAGTTGATATACAATTATTCTTCAATCCATATTTCATTCCAAATCTTTTCTCAACACAAGGAATATTTAAAAGTGTTGTCTTTTCCAGGCACATCCCTTTGTGCTGCTATTTGCCAAACAGGAAATACCCAATAAATTCGCGCGCCAAATCGTTTGAATACAAGTGCAATTGAATTTCGCTGACCAAAAAAATTATATATATTTTTTTGTCAGGGCGACACAAACCTATCCGATTTTATTCCATCGTCAATCGTTTGATGCAGGGCATTTCATGAATGCGTTGTCTTTGTAATGCGTGCATTCATTAAACCACTGCTTTCCATACCGATGAAAGATTATAATTCACAAACCACAAAACACACTGACATGACCAGGAAGATTTCCGGCCTTTTAGTTTTAGTTATGTTCCTTACAACTTCATACGCGCAAGACATTCGATTGCATGGTTACGGAGGATACACTATTGACAGCAAAACACATCATTACGGATATGTAGAATATTATAACACTGAAATCAAAGGTGGCTTCTCATGGGGCGGCGGACTGGAATACAGATTCCATCCAAACTTTGGCGTGGAATTAATGTATTTGAACAGGAATACAGAGGCGCCCAGTACTTTTTATACTCCGGGCACTGAATCTGCGGATATCAAATTATCTGCAAAATATGTGCTGGTAAGTGGCGTGGCTTCTTTTACCCGCAACCAGCGGTTAGACCCATACGCCGGATTCATGATGGGAACTGCTTTGCTGGATGCCACCAATCCAGCTACGCAATTGAACCACAAAGAATCAAAATTTGCATGGGGTTTAAGAGGTGGATTGAATTTTTGGGCGACCTCGCGTATCGGGATCAAATTTGAAGCGCAGTTTATCACTGTTCCAAAAGGCGCCGGAGGGGAATTGTATTTTGGTTCGCCGCAAGTGGCACCCGCGTACTACTCGGTTTATTCAGACATGAGCCAACTGACGGTGTCGGGCGGGCTTTCCTTCAAGTTGGGAAAAGTAAAGAGCAAATAGACAGAAATGTTTTTGGCGCAGACATCCGTCCGGGTCTCTCTACCATGATTCACCTTTCGGTGGTTTTTAGGAGAGACACGGACGGATGTCCGCGCCAATTCTATTAAATCCTTAACTCAACCTAGCGCCCTGGTGTGGAAACTACATCTTTCTTAGCAGCAACTTCGATTTGCAGAAATCATTGGCTGCATCAATAAAGTCCAGGATTTTTGGCCAGTTGGAACTGGGATCGAAATTGTGACTATACTGTTTAGAAACAGTGATCACTAGTTTTTTACCGTCGAGGTTTGCCTTTGATCTGAAATAGCCTGTCTCATTACTGATGTCTTTATCCAACAACTCAACCCCTTCCACTTTGTAGCCATCCGGAATCTGGATCGAAATCCGATGCACCAGGGTTCGCGCGAACGGCATGTAGATATCTGCATTTCGCGTTCTTTCGCTTTCATTCACTACCGACTGCATGCCGATCAATTTTCCAACTTCAAAAATATAATTTGGGCCGGCGGGCTTCAGCCAGTCAGCAATTGTAAATGTGGTTGTGAAGGAAATACACCTGGCTTCGGGCAAATCGCCCATGCTATCCAACCTGTATTCAAATACTTCTTTCGGATCCACACCATATTTGTTTTTCAATTCATCTACATAATAATCCTTCTCGCCTGTGCGCGCTCTTGCAAACGCGGTTTTGTATTCTTCCACCAATGGCTTGCCTCTTTTTTTATCTTCTACCACGGCCAGAAATGTTTTGGTTTCACCCAGCCATTTCCGTAGGGAATCATAATAGTCCTCAAAATACAGCAGGGAAAGCTGGTCGTCCTTCTTGTATAATCCGTATGCATCAACCCTTCGGTTAATCCTAATGGTTGGGTCCTGGCCCAGCGCAATTTCGACATTCAATTTCTCCATCCTGATATTGGAGGAAGCCGTCGACACCGGAAGGTCAATCTTTCCCTGTTCAAGATCTGTGGAACGGCTGTTGCTTTTACCAGCGAATTTTAGCGTATAGCCATGCTCGCCCTCGTATTCTCCGGGAAGCAGTCCAAAGTTCGAGATAATACCGTCGTCTGTCAGGAACATCGACGGGGTTACCGACACATGCACGAGGTAATCGGGCTCGTCGGTTGAAAGGTAATCGCGCAACAATGGACTATACCTGCCAGATACCACTACCAATTCGTTGGGGATTTCGAAAAAACTCAGGAGTAAACTCAATGAGTAGGCGAAGTATTTGTTGCTGCCCTTATAAGAATTTCGTTCTTTGCCAACAGCAATTGCGTCTTCCAGGGATGGTGTAAAATAGAGCCGAAAACGCAGGTAGCTAAAAATGGTTTCAATTTTTCTTTTTGTATCCATCCCGGTGCCGTTCTTTTTCTCATATTCCGAGAATTTATCGGAAAGGCCAGCCCGCACATCATTAAAAAGCGGAATTTGTTTCAGCGACGCAAACAACCGGTATTGTGAAAATTCTGTTTTCACGTCTTCGATCAATTCCGTTTCCGTAAGGCC
>Ga0163162_10007060_pt1 | contig 10891 bp, 10 predicted proteins | sample S55metaG_FD_115310 | JGI IMG/M metagenome (GOLD analysis project Ga0163162, IMG submission 115310) | Switchgrass rhizosphere microbial communities from Kellogg Biological Station, Michigan, USA - S5-5 metaG | ecosystem: Host-associated > Plants > Roots > Rhizosphere > Soil | place: USA...
GCACACGCCGATGTCGGTGCCTTTTTCCTGGGCGAGCTGCTTGAGCCGGATGGCCGCCGACAGTCCGGCCGGGCCGCCGCCCACGATCACGACGTCGTATTCCATCGACTCGCGGGGACCGTACTGCTCGATGAGACTCGCCGGGGTCATCAATGCTCCTCTGTACCGTTAGAATGCTTTTTTCGGGGATCGCGTATTGTCAGCGAAGGTCTGGCATGGTGCAACCGACGCTCCTTAGAATAGCACGCACGTACTATTTACATGATGGCGTATGAACGCTGTCCAATCCGCCACGCCTCGGGCCGATGCGCCGGCGCGGCAGATCAACCGCACAACAAGGAACCACAATGGGCCGTTCGATCAACCTGGAAGGCAAGGTCGCGCTGATCACGGGCGCCTCCAGCGGACTCGGCAAGCGCTTCGCGCAGGTGCTGTCGCAGGCGGGCGCGAAAGTCGTGCTCGCGAGCCGGCGCACCGAGCGTCTGAAGGAATTGCGCGCGGAGATCGAGGCGTCGGGCGGGGCGGCGCATGTCGTCGCCCTCGACGTCACCGACTACCAGAGCGTGAAGTCCGCCGTTGCGCACGCCGAGACGGAAGCGGGCACAATCGACATTCTCGTGAACAATTCGGGCGTGTCGACCACCCAGAAGCTGACCGACGTCACGCCCGCCGATTTCGATTTCGTCTTCAATACCAACACGCGCGGCGCGTTTTTCGTCGCACAGGAAGTGGCGAAGCGCATGATCATGCGCGGCAACGGCGCGTCGAATCCGGCATACCGGATCATCAACGTGGCGTCGGTGGCGGGACTGCGCGTGTTTCCGCAGATCGGCCTCTACGCGATGAGCAAGGCGGCGGTCGTGCAGATGACGAAGGCGATGGCGCTCGAATGGGGCCGCCACGGCATCAACGTGAACGCGATCTGCCCGGGCTACATCGACACCGAGATCAACCACCATCACTGGAAGACCGAACAGGGCCAGAAGCTGATGTCGATCCTGCCGCGCCGCCGTGTGGGCAAGCCGGAAGACCTGGACGGCCTGCTGCTGCTGCTCGCCGCCGACGAATCGCAGTTCATCAACGGCTCGGTCATTTCCGCCGATGACGGCTTCAATCTCTGATTTTTCTGATTCCGGAAGCAGCAAATGAGTACCGAAAGCGAGTTTCACACCGTATTCGACATGTCGATGCCGATCCGCTGGGGCGACATGGACGCCTTCGGGCATGTCAATAACACCGTCTATTTCCGCTATATGGAACAGGTGCGGATTTCCTGGTTCGAGCAGCTCGGCATCGCGGGCGGCAACGGCGAGGGGCAGGGGCCGGTAATTGTCAATGCGTCGATGGAGTTCCTGAAGCAGCTTCACTATCCCGGCGACGTGATTGGCAGGATGTCGGTCGGCAAGCCGGGCCGCAGCAGTTTCGACACGCGTTTCGAGCTTTATCGCGCCGACGATCCCGCCACACTCTACGCGAAGGGCGGCGCGAAATGCGTCTGGATCGACTACGCGGCGGGCAAGTCCGTGCCCATTCCCGACCTCCTGCGCCAGACCATCGAGACGGCCGCGCCCGTCGCGCCCGTCGCGCCCGTCGCGGCGCCCTGAAGCGCGCGCCTACGTGCCCAGCAGGCGCTGCAGCAGTTCCGTGGCGTTGCAGGTGTCGTATTTCCTCATGAGCCGCGCCCGATAGATGTCGACGGTGCGCGGGCTGATATCCAGCGCGCGGCCGATCTGCTTGCTGGTTTTCCCGGTCACGAGCTGCGCGGCGATTTCCCGCTCGCGCGGCGTGAGTTCGATCGCGACGCGCCGCGTCGAACTCAGGTCCTCGAACGTCCAGACGCCCGCCGCATGGGGCGCGGCGAGATCGAGCGAGCGGCCGGTCACGTGGCACCAGAACAGCTCGCCGTCCGCGCGCTTCATGATGCGGTCGTCGCCGTAGCTGCCCTGGCTCGTCATCAGCGCGGCGATCCGCTCGCCGATGCGCTCGAATTCGTCGAGCGACGGATATAAAACCTCAAACGACTGTCCGATGAGTGCGTGGCGCTCGAAGCCGAAGATCGCGCAAAGCTGCTCGTTGCAGTCCTCGATGATCCGCTCGCGGGACAGAACGAGGCCAACGGGCGCAAGATGAAAGGCGGTTTGATAATCCAGTGCACGCATGACGAGTGTGATGGGCCGCCTCGCGACGCCACCGCGACACGGCGCGGCGCATGCACGGCGGCAATTACTTATGTATTTTTGCGTATTGTGCCGCAACGACATGGCGTCGTACTCTTTTGCGACGCCGAAACGCCGCGCAGAGGGCGCGCGGCGGCTACAAACGGCCGATTTTCAGTTGGTTACACACATGGAAGGGACAAACAGATGAACAAGGTCTATCCCGGCGCGAAAGAGGCGCTCGATGGCATCGTCAAGGACGGTCAGACATTTGCCGTCGGTGGCTTCGGACTGTGCGGCATTCCGGAAGCGCTGATCGCGGCGTTGCGCGACACGGGCGTGAAGGACATCACGTGCATCAGCAACAACGCGGGCGTGGATGGCTTCGGCCTGGGCCTGCTTCTGGAGACGCGCCAGATCAAGAAAATGATCTCGTCATACGTGGGCGAGAACAAGGAGTTCGAGCGGCAATACCTCGCCGGCGAACTCGAGCTGGAATTCACGCCGCAGGGCACGCTCGCCGAAAAGCTGCGCGCGGGCGGTTCCGGCATTCCGGCATTCTTCACGAACACGGGCTTCGGCACGATCATCGCGGAAGGCAAGGAAACGCGCCAGTTCGGCGACAACCACTACGTGCTGGAGCCGTCGCTCACCGCGGACGTCGCGCTCGTCAAGGCCTGGAAGGCCGACAAGTCGGGCAACCTGATCTACCGCCGCACGGCGCGCAACTTCAACCCGATGTGCGCGATGGCCGGCAAGATCACGGTGGCGGAAGTCGAAGAGATCGTCGAAACAGGCGAACTCGATCCGGACGCGATCCATACGCCGGGCATCTTCGTTCAGCGCCTCGTGCTGAACGCGCATCCCGAAAAACGTATCGAACAACGCATCGTCCGCGCGAAAGGAGAATGACCATGGCATGGAATCGTGACGAAATGGCCGCGCGCGCGGCGCAGGAACTGAAGGACGGTTTTTACGTGAACCTCGGCATCGGCCTGCCGACGCTGGTCGCGAACCACGTGCCGGCGGGCATGGAAGTATGGCTGCAGTCGGAGAACGGGTTGCTCGGCATCGGACCGTCGCCGACGGAAGAGGAAGTCGACGCCGATCTCATCAACGCCGGCAAGCAGACGGTCACGACGCTGCCGGGCTCGTCGATCTTTTCGTCGGCGGATTCGTTCGCGATGATCCGCGGCGGCCACATCAACCTCGCCATCCTCGGCGCGATGCAGATCAGCAAGACGGGCGATCTCGCGAACTGGATGATCCCGGGCAAGATGATCAAGGGCATGGGGGGCGCGATGGACCTCGTCGCCGGCGTGAAGCGCGTGGTCGTGCTGATGGAGCACGTCGCGAAGGGCGACCAGCACAAGATTCTCGAAGCATGCACGCTGCCGCTCACGGGCGTGGGCGTGGTGAACCGGATCATCACCGATCTGGGCGTGATCGATGTCACGGAGAAGGGCCTGAAGCTCGTCGAACTGGCAAAGGGCGTGACGGTCGAGGAAATCCAGCAGAAGACGGGCGCTCCGCTCGACGTGAGCAGCGTAAAGTAACCGTGCGGTGATCACACGGTAATCGCGCGGTCTTGCCGGCATGAACGGGCGAAGCGAAGGGCTTCGCCCGTTTTTGTTTCCGGGCCGGATTCTTGCGTGATTCTTGCGTGGTGCGGGGCGGCTGACGAGACCGGCCATCGGCCGGTCGGCCAATGCCCCCGAAGGGTGCAAAACCGAGCGGGCAAAGTGTTTACAATCGATTCGACCCCTATCGAGGAACGCCAATGTCCACGCCAATCGTCGGAGCCGCAACGTCCGCAACGTCCGAAACGTTCGAACCGCGCCAGCGCTACGTGCAGTGCGCGAGTCCCGCGGGGCTGCATCGCCTCGCCTATACCGAGTGGGGCGACCCGGCCAACCCGCGCGTGCTGCTCTGCGTGCACGGGCTCACGCGCTCGGGCCGGGATTTCGACCAGCTTGCGCGCGCGGTCTGCGGGGAGTATCGCGTGGTGTGCCCGGATGTCGTCGGGCGCGGCTTGTCGGACTGGCTCGCCGACCCCAGGTACTACGGCATCGCGCAGTATGTCGCGGACATGGTGACGCTGATCGCGCGGCTGAACGTGGAAACCGTCGACTGGTTCGGCACGTCGATGGGAGGCCTGATCGGCATGGCGCTCGGCGGCCTGCCGAATTCGCCGATCCGCAAGCTGCTGCTGAACGACGTCGGGCCTCATATCGAACCGGTGTCGCTCGAGCGCATCGGCGATTACCTCGGCAAGCCGGTGAGTTTCGCGACGCTCGAAGAGGGCATCGGGCACGCGGCCGCGCTCGCCGCGTCGTTCGGGCCCCTGACGGCCGGGGAATGGGCCGCGATCAACACGCCGCTCCTGCGCGAGCGCGAAGGCCGCTGGCATTTCCGCTACGACCCGGGCATCGCATTGCCGTTCGCCGCCGCGACCGACGAAACGAACGCCGCCGGCGAAGTGTTCCTGTGGCATTCGCTTGTCTCGATAAAGACGCCCGTGCTCGTCGTGCGCGGCGAAACGTCGGATCTGCTGTCGCGCGAAACCGTCGAGCAAATGGTCGCGCGCGGCCAGTCGGTGAGGAGTTGCGAGATCGCGGGCGTGGGTCACGCGCCGGCATTCCTCTCCCCCGACCAGATCGCGATTGCCCGCCGGTTCTTTCTCGAAAACGACGTCGGCGGGGCATAATATTGGGTTCAGCGCCGCGCTCTTTCCGGGCGGGCGGTTGAAAAATCGACCATCAAGGATACCCATGGCAATTACTCGTCACCACGTCGGCGCGCGTCTTTCGGAAATCGCGATTCACAACGGCACGGTCTATCTCGCCGGTCAGATCGCCGAAGACACGAACCAGGACATCACCGGCCAGACGCGCGAAGTGCTCGGCCACATCGACCGTCTGCTGGAAGAGGCGAACAGCGACAAATCGCAGCTGCTGTCGGTGCAGATCTATATCTCCGGGATGGAACATTTCGCCGGCATGAACGCCGTGTGGGACGGCTGGGTCGCAGCCGGCAACACCCCGCCGCGCGCCACCGTGGAAGCCAAGCTCGCGAATCCGGCATGCCTCGTCGAAGTCGTGGTGGTGGCCGCCCAGCGCAGCTGAAGCGTTTTGCCATGACGTTGCACGCATGACCGATACCACCGTCTCTCCCGAACTGCTGCCCGAGCCGTCGCTCGACGAGGCGCTTGCCTTCGTGCGCGAGCACGCGGGCGACGCGCGGCTCGCGAGCGGCGAGTTGCTCGCGGACCACGCGACGGGCACGGCGCGGATCATGCAGACGCTCAACGTCGATCCGCACGCGATCGCCGCGGCGGCGCTCTTCGCGCTCACGCCGCACCTCGACGAACCCGAGCGCACGATCGGCGAGCGTTTCGGCCCGGAAGTGCAGCGCCTCGTCTGCGATGTGCGCAAGCTGCTGCGGCTCGGCTCGGTCAGCTCGCGCGCGACGCAGACGGCGCTCCCCGAAAGCGGGCGCGACGCGCAGGCGGCGAGGCGCGCGCAGGTCGAGGCGCTGAGAAAGATGCTGCTCGCGTTCGCGCAGGACATCCGGGTCGTGCTGATCCGGCTCGCGTCGCGCGTGCAGTCGCTGCGCTACTACGCGGCGCAAAAGCTCGAGCCGTCGCCCGACGTGCCCCGCGAGACGCTCGAGATCTACGCGCCGCTCGCCAACCGTCTCGGCATCTGGCAGCTGAAGTGGGAACTCGAGGATCTCGCGTTCCGCTTCGAGGACCCCGTCACCTACAAGCGCATCGCCAAGCTGCTCGACGAGCGGCGGGTCGAGCGCGAATCGTACGTGACGCAGGCCATCGCGCGGCTTCAGACCGAACTTGCCACTGCGCACATCAAGGCCGAGGTGAGCGGGCGCCCGAAGCATATCTACAGCATCTGGCGCAAGATGCGCGGCAAGGAGCTCGACTTCGCCGAGCTGAACGACGTGCGCGCGTTTCGCGTGATCGTCGATGACATCAAGGATTGCTACACCGTGCTCGGCATCGTCCACAACCTGTGGCAGCCGGTGCCGAGGGAATTCGACGACTACATCTCGCGGCCGAAGCCGAACGGCTACAAGTCGCTGCATACGGTCGTGATCGGCGACGACGGCCGCGCGTTCGAAGTGCAGATCCGCACGCACGAGATGCACCAGTTCGCCGAATACGGCGTGGCCGCCCACTGGCGCTACAAGGAGGCAGGAACGCGCGGCTACGCCGGCCAGGTGACGGCGAGCGAAAAATACGACGAGAAGATCGCGTGGCTGCGGCAACTGCTCGCCTGGAAGGACGACGTCTCGGACGCCGAGCGGCCCGGCTGGCAGCAATTGCGCGACGCCACGCTCGACGACGACCATATCTACGTGCTCACGCCGCAGGCGCGCGTGATCGCGCTGCCGCAGGGCGCGACAGCCGTCGATTTCGCCTATCACCTGCACAGCGAGCTTGGCCATCGTTGCCGCGGCGCGCGCGTCGACGGCGCGATGGTGCCGCTCAACACGTCGCTGCAAAACGGCCAGACGGTGGAGATCGTCGCGGTGAAGGAGGGCGGGCCCTCGCGCGACTGGCTCAATCCGCAGCTCGGCTACCTGCACAGTCCACGGGCGCGGCAGAAGGTGCGCGCGTGGTTCAACGCGGTCGAGGCTGAGGAAAACATCACGGCGGGCCGCGCGATCGTCGAAAAGACCTTGCAGCGGGAAGGCCGGACGTCGGTGAATCTCGACCAGCTCGCGGCCAAGCTCGGCTTCAAGACGCCCGAGGAGCTGTACGCGCTCGTCGCGAAGGAAGAATTCAGCCTGCGCAACATCGAGCAGGCGTTAAACGACACGCCGCCGCCCGAGCCCGCGCCCGAGGCGCCCGCGCAATTCGAGAAGAGAAGCAGCGGGCAGAGCGTGGCTCAGGGGGCGTCGGCGGGCGTGCTGGTGGTCGGCGTCGACGCGCTCCTCACACAGCTCGCGCGCTGCTGCCGGCCGGCGCCGCCCGATCCGATCGCGGGTTTCGTGACGCGCGGCAAGGGCATGTCGATTCACCGCAGCGACTGCGCGACGTTCAAGCGCATGGCCGAGCGCTCGCCCGAGCGCGTCCTGCAGACCACATGGTCTGCCGATGTGATGGGCGGGCGCGGATCGTCGGTGTATCCGGTGGACCTCGCCGTGGAGTCGTCGGACCGGCAGGGGCTGCTGCGCGACATCTCCGAAGTGTTCGCGCGCGAAAAGATCAACGTGATCGGGGTGAAGAGCCAGAGCCGGCGCAATATCGCGTACATGCAGTTCACCGTCGAGGTGTCGAATGCCGCGCAGATCCAGCGCGCGTGCGCGCTGCTCGGCGAGGTGCAAGGTGTGATTCGTGCTTCGCGCCGTGCCTGACGGATCATTTCGAGCACGCCTAACATATTGAATTTGAAGCGTAATCGGCTGGAACTTAAACGTATCGACGAAGTTTTTTGAGGCTGCTGCATAAAAACACTTGCCAGGATTGAAAACGGTCCATATAATTTCGTTTCTTCAGGCTCGTAGCTCAGCTGGTTAGAGCACCACCTTGACATGGTGGGGGTCGTTGGTTCGAGTCCAATCGAGCCTACCAACGAAACCGAAACCCCGGTTCGCCGGGGTTTCAAATCCGCAACAAGCGCCCTGGCGCAAAAGGCGAACAAGAAGATGGCACCGCGAACGTTGACCGAAACAACTTCGGAGCGACGCTAGTCGAGGACCTCTTTCGCCCTTGCGGTTTGTGTGAAAAGTGAATGCGGCCCCTCGATCGTGGGGCCGCATTTTTTTTGCCTGTCGTTTTGCCTGCCTGCTTCGCTGTCGAGTCGTGCGGTGCGATGGCGCAGGCAAGCCTGATTTGAACTTGGTCGCCGCGAATCGGCGTCTTGGAGAACGAAATGGTTTCGATACGTTTGCCCGACGGGTCCGTCCGCCAGTACGACCACCCGGTGACGGTCGCCGAAGTCGCTGCCTCCATCGGAGCGGGCCTTGCCAAGGCTGCGCTCGGCGGCAAGCTCGACGGCGAGCTCGTGGATACGTCGGCGCTGATCGATCACGATGCGTCGCTTGCGATCGTCACGGACAAGGACCCCGAAGGCCTCGACATCGTCCGCCACTCCACGGCGCACCTGCTTGCCTACGCGGTGAAGGACCTGTATCCGGAAGCGCAGGTCACGATCGGCCCTGTCATCGACAACGGTTTCTACTACGACTTCGCGTACAGCCGTCCCTTCACGCCCGAGGATCTCGAAAAGATCGAGAAGCGCATGCAGGAACTCGCGAAGAAGGACGAGCCGGTGTCGCGGCGCGTCATTTCGCGCGACGAAGCCGTCGACTATTTCAAGAGCATCGGCGAAAAGTACAAGGCCGAGATCATCGAGTCGATCCCGGCGAGCGACGACATCAAGCTTTACTCGCACGGCGGTTTCACGGATCTGTGCCGCGGACCGCACGTGCCGTCGACTGGCAAACTGAAGGTGTTCAAGCTGATGAAGGTCGCGGGCGCGTACTGGCGCGGCGACTCGAAGAACGAGATGCTTCAGCGCATCTACGGCACCGCCTGGACCAGGAAAGAAGATCAGGAAGCGTATCTGCACATGCTGGAAGAAGCCGAGAAGCGCGATCACCGCAAGCTCGGCAAGCAGCTCGACCTGTTCCATCTGCAGGACGAGGCGCCGGGCATGGTGTTCTGGCATCCGAAGGGCTGGTCGCTGTGGCAGCAGGTCGAGCAATACATGCGACGCCGCGTGAACGGGGCGGGCTATCTTGAAATCAAGACGCCGATGGTCATGGACCGCTCGCTCTGGGAAGCGTCCGGGCACTGGCAGAACTATCGTGAAAACATGTTCACGACCGAATCGGAAAAGCGCGACTACGCGATCAAGCCGATGAACTGTCCGGGTCACGTGCAGGTGTTCAACCATGGTCTGCGTTCGTACCGCGACCTGCCGCTGCGTTATGCCGAATTCGGGTCCTGCCACCGCAACGAGCCGTCCGGTTCGCTGCACGGGCTCATGCGCGTGCGCGGTTTCGTGCAGGACGACGCTCATATTTTCTGCACGGAAGAGCAGTTCATCCCGGAATCGATCGCCTTCAACACGCTCGCGATGAGCGTCTACAAGGATTTCGGGTTCGAACGCATCGGCATCAAGCTGGCGCTGCGGCCCGACCAGCGGGCCGGTACCGACGAAATCTGGGATCGCGCCGAGCAGGGCCTGCGCGACGCGCTGACCGCCTGCGACGTGCAGTGGGAAGAGCTGCCCGGCGAGGGCGCGTTCTACGGCCCGAAGGTCGAATATCACATCAAGGATGCGCTGGGCCGTTCGTGGCAATGCGGCACGCTGCAGCTCGACATGGTGCTGCCCGAGCGCCTCGGCGCGGAATACGTGTCGGAGGACAACAGCCGCAAGCGGCCGGTGATGCTGCATCGCGCAATCGTCGGTTCGATGGAGCGGTTTCTCGGCATTCTGATCGAGCACCACGGCGGTGCAATGCCGTCCTGGCTCGCTCCGGTGCAGGCGGTTGTACTGAATATCGCGGAAAGCCAGGCGGATTATGCTCGAATGCTGGCCCAATCGTTGCAAAAACAAGGGCTTAGAGTTGAGAGTGATTTGCGCAATGAGAAGATTAGCTATAAAATACGCGAGCACACGCTGCAAAAGGTTCCGTATTTGCTGGTTGTCGGGGACAAGGAGCGTGAGGCGCAAACCGTAGCCGTGCGTGCTCGTGGCGGTGTCGATCTGGGCTCAATGCCGGTCGACGCGTTCCTCGATCGCCTGCAGCAGGACGTGCAGGCATTCAGGTAAGCCCACCCGCAGCGCGGCTTGTTTTTTTAATCTTTAGAGGAAACGTAACATCGCTACTGATAAGTCGTCACATCGCATCAACGGTGAAATTACCGCACCGGAGGTGCGTTTGGTCGGGGTGGACAACGAGCCACTCGGAATCGTGAAACTCGCCGATGCTTTCCGCATGTCGGAACAGCAGGACGTGGATCTCGTCGAAATTGCGCCGCAGGCGGTCCCGCCTGTCTGCCGTTTGATGGATTATGGCAAGTTCAAGTATTCGGAAGCGAAGAAGCAGCACGAGGCGAAACTCAAGCAGAAGATCGTTCAGGTCAAGGAAGTGAAATTCCGGCCGGGCACCGACGACGGTGATTACAACGTGAAACTGCGGAACCTCACGCGCTTTCTCGAAGACGGCGACAAGACGAAAATCACGTTGCGTTTCCGTGGGCGCGAAATGGCTCACCAGGAAATCGGCATGCGCATGCTCGAACGTCTGAGGACGGACCTCGACGAATACGGTCAGGTCGAGCAGATGCCGAAGATGGAAGGCCGCCAGATGATCATGGTGCTGGCGCCGAAGAAGAAGAAGTAATCGATGGATCGCGCGTTTTGCGCGGCGTCGAAGCAGGTTTCAGTGTGATGCCGGGCAACCGGCGTCACACATGAAAATGCGGCGGTTTCAACCGTTCGCACACAAGTGGCACGTGGGTTTCGAAGGGCGGAAGAGGATCGATGGATCGACCGCACACCCATGTCCATCTAATAAACTGGAGTAGTTTCATGCCGAAGATGAAGACCAAGAAGAGTGCTGCAAAGCGCTTCGTGGTACGTCCGGGCGGTACCGTCAAGCGCGGTCAGGCCTTCAAGCGCCACATTCTTACCAAGAAAACCACCAAGAACAAACGCCATCTGCGTGGCTCCACGGCTGTTCACGATTCCGATCTGAACTCC
>Ga0163162_10007062_pt1 | contig 10891 bp, 10 predicted proteins | sample S55metaG_FD_115310 | JGI IMG/M metagenome (GOLD analysis project Ga0163162, IMG submission 115310) | Switchgrass rhizosphere microbial communities from Kellogg Biological Station, Michigan, USA - S5-5 metaG | ecosystem: Host-associated > Plants > Roots > Rhizosphere > Soil | place: USA...
CAACCGCGTCAATGCACTGCAGGCCCGGGACCCTTTCAGCACCACACCGGCCGCGCACTCGGTTTACAACCAGTACGGCGGTTCCTTCGGGGGCCGAATCAAGAGAGACAAGCTGTTCTTTTTTGGCGACTATCAGGGAAGCCATGACGTTTCCGGCCAAACGAACCTCGTGACGATCCCGACTCTGGCATTCCGCAAGGGCGACCTGAGCGCGTCTCCAACGGTCATCTACAATCCCAACACGGGCGCCGCAAACGGCACCGGCCGGCTCCCTTTTGCGGGTAAGCAGGTCGGCCCCATCAGCCCAATTGCGGCCAAACTCCTCAGCTTCCTGCCCGCGCCTACCAATGCAGCCTTGACCAATAACTATCAGTTAGACACGGTACAGTCCAAGACAATGGACCAGTTCGATATCAAAGTCGACTACGTCATGGGGGATAAAGACCGACTCTCAGTGCGTTATAGCTTTCAGCGGGCCAATGTTTTTGACCCCGGCATGTATGGGCCGAATGGCGGCATTTATGGCGGTCCGCATAACTCCGGTTTTCAGGGATTCGGCCCGTCCAGAAATCAGAGTCCCGGTCTCAACTACACCCACATTCTGAGTCCGACACTCGTGACGGAGTTCCGCTTTGGCATTGTGCGGAACCACAATGAGGCGACCAATATTGACAGCGGATTGACCACTTCCAGAGACATCGGGATCCCCGGTGTCAATCTGGATGCTTGGTCGAGTGGCCTTACCGAAATTCGGTTTGATGCTCAATACACCAATCCAATGCTGGGATTTTCGAACAGCCTCCCTTGGGTTCGCTCCGTCACGAATTTCAACATCGTTAATAATTGGACCAAAACGATGGGTACCCACATATTCAAGTTTGGGGTGGATATTCGCCGTGAGCGGCAGGACTTGCTCCAGACCCAGGTATTCAACCCACGAGGAAGGTTTGTTTTCACGGGTGGGCCTACTGCCAACGGTACCATTGACCCGACAACCCAAAAAATCGTAACCTCTCCCACCAGTTACGGCAATTCGTTCGCGTCCTTCCTGCTCGATCAGCCGGGTGGGGGGACCGGTAGTGGCCGCGATCTGGCGGTCATTTTCCCGGCTCGCAGAAATACCATTTACAACCTGTATTTCCAGGATAAGTGGCAGCTTTCACAAAAGCTCACGGTGGACTTGGGATTGCGCTGGGAATACTGGCCTTCCAGCACCCCCCATCATCCTGGCGGCTTCTCCAATTACAATCCATTCAATAATACCCTCGAGCTAGCGGGCATCGGCAGCATACCCAATGATCAGGAAATTACCAGCCATCTCACCAGTTTTGGCCCGCGAATCGGGGTCGCATACCGCTTAAATGACAAAACCGTTTTTCGCGGCGGCTATGGCATCAGTTACGTGCCCAGGAACACCAACGTTTATAACTTCCCGGTCTCGCAAGCCACTCAGCTTCCTGAGCCCAGCAGTGCCTTGTTCCCAGCGGGACACATGGCGACGGGCTTTCCGGCGCCCAGCCCTGCGGTACTTCCCTCGACGGGCATTATCGTAAATCCGCCCGCACAAGCCTATACCTACATTCCGAAGGATCTTCCTCAGGGCTATGTGCAATCGTGGAATGTTTCCTTGCAGCGAGCGCTGCCCGGGAATTTCTCAGCCGAGGCGGCTTTTGTCGGGAATCACGGAATAAATATCCCGACCTCCAATAATTTGAACATTAACGCCAGCCGCGTCCCCGGTGGCGGAACTGCGGCCGAGCCCTTGAACATCCGGTTCGGCAGGACTGCCCAAACGCTCGAGCCCTGGAACACGCCCAGCTATTACGAAGCCTTACAGCTGAGATTGAATCGTCGATTCAGTAATGGTTTTACGCTCTTCAACTCGTACGCATTCGGGAAATCGATCGACTTCAACCCCAGCACCGCAGGTGCGAATAACTTTAACGTCATCAATTTCGCAGCAAATAAGGGGCTCTCCGATTGGGACCGCCGCCACATCTATACCATGAGCGCGGTTTACGAGTTGCCGTTCGGCCAAGGTAAGCGTTTTTTGACCAGCGGCCCTGGAAAGTGGATCCTGGGCGGCTGGCAGCTTAACGCCCTGTGGAGCTGGGAGAGCGGATTGCCGCTGGATATCAGCACCAGCCCCACCAGCTTGAACGCTCCGGGCAACATCAATCGCCCGAACGTAAACGGCCCGGTAAGTATCCCCGGAGGCATTGGACCGGGCACTCTGTATTTCGACAAGACGAAGTTTTCAGCGCCCGCGCCGAATACATTTGGCAATCTCGGACGAAATGTCCTGCACGGGCCGGGCATAAACACTCTCGACACATCGATTTTCCGAAGATTCCCCATTCGGGAGCAGATGACCGTGGAGTTTCGCGCGGAAGCGTTTAACTTGACCAACACGCCGCAGTACAATCGGCCGGTGCAAGATTTCTCAAACTCTTCGTTCGGTTCGGTGATAGCGGCGAACGGCACGCAGTCCGTGCTGGTGAATAACAGCCGGGCATTGCAGTTCAGCATGCGGGTGCAGTTCTAGCGTCTAGGTTTCTCAAAGAGGGACTGCGGGGGCAGAAATGCCCCCGCTCGACGTCTTACTTGTACGCCGTCGTCCAGCAGATATTGGCTTATGGATCGCGCTGACGGGTCCGGGCCACGCCAGTCACAATACCCAGCCCGGTGAGAACGATCGCACCGACGGCAATCCAGCGGGGCGCTACATGCATTATGTTGGCCCCGTAGGCCAATCCTGCGATGAGCACTATGAAACCGACCAAGTACAGTGCAAAGGACATATCCCCTCCTACCTTTGTGAGGTGCAAGCTGGTGGCCAAATAGAACGACACTACAACCTAATACAGGGCCGATTGCCGAACGGACATGCAGATTCTGCGCGCCGGCGGCGTGAAACGGAAGTATGCCCGACGCGCTTCAGTCCGTTTCATTGCAAACACGGCAGACAATCGCTTTGGCCAGATACCTGCACTCATGGATCTACGTAGTAAAAGGAGCTGCGAGAAACCCATGAATAAAATACTGGGGATTATCCTGATTGTCGTCGGAATCATCGGTCTCGCTTGGGGAGGCTTCACTTACACCACGCGGGAAAAGATAGCCGATATCGGACCGATTCATGCATCTCGCGACAAGAGCCATTCGGTGCCATTGCCACCCGTCGCCGGCGCTCTCGCTCTGATGGGCGGTGTCGCGCTTTTGGTAGTGGGAAAGAACAACTAATTTCAAAATTCGAATGGCAGAAGGAGTTTTTATGCTGTACTACGCGTTGATGTTTCTCTTGGTTGCCCTAATCGCGGGCGCCCTCGGGTTCGGCGTTGTGGCTTTCGCGGCGGCCGAGATCGCCCGAATTGTCTTCTTCGTTTTCATTGTTCTGTTCCTGGTCGGCCTGATCTCACACTTGTTTGGGCGAACCAGTAGTACTCCGTAGAGGGAATTTAGCTGCTCACCCGAGAACTTTATGGCGCAACCAGACCGGCCTAATTTCTCAATCTTAGGGCGCATCGTTTTTGGGGCGTTTGCCCTGGGCACGATCTGCCTGCTGCTTCTGTTCCTCGGCTACGTGCCTGGGAGGTGACGCGGCCTATGGGCGTTAGGGGAGGGCGAAGGCGTACAGTGAACTGCCGCCGCCCACCACTAGATACTGCTTGCCGTCGAGCTCATACGTAATCGGGCCGTTCCCCACCTTGCCGATGGGCTCGTGCCACAGCGTCGTGCCGTCGCTAGTGCGAAACGCGATCACGTTACTGGGAACGTCACCGCTGAACGTCAGGCCAGTTTCCGTCGTCAGCACGCCGGCCGCGCCTGCGCCATCTCCGATGGGATGGTTCCAGACAACCTTTCCGGTTTTGTAATCGATGGCACGGAGGAAGGCCTTGCCCGCAACGCCATAGTCCGCGCCCGCCCAGCCGTAAGCCCCGTGTTCCGGCTTGAAGAAATAGATACCGTAGCCGTCCTGAACGCTCACGATCAGCAAGCCGGTCTTGGGATCGAAGCTAGGCGAACGGTAGTTAGTAGCGCCGCTCTCATTCGGCGCGATGAGGACGCCGTCTTTCGCGGGCTCTTTGGCCGGATCCGGGATGGGGCGTCCAGTCTTATCGATTCCCTTCGCCCAGTTCACCGTCGCGAAGGGGGCAGTCAACAGATTCTTGCCATTGGTCCGGTCAAGCACAAAGAAATAGCCGTTGCGCGATGCCTGCATCAGCAGCTTGCGCGGCTCGCCGTTGAAATCGGCATCCACCAGCACGGGGACTTCAGAAGCATCCCAATCGTGGGTATCGTGCGGCGAGACCTGGAAACCCCAAACTAGTTTGCCGGTGTCGGGATTGAGCGCGACGATGCTGCACGTCCACGGATTATCGCCCGGCCGGACCTTTCCATTCAGCACCGGCGTGGGATTTCCGCTGCCCACATAGACCAGGTTGAGAAGCGGATCGTAGGTGCCGGTCATCCACATCTGGCCGCCGGTGGCTCCGCCGCTCTCCGGCTCGGTTCCGCCGGGAGGAGGCGTGGTGTAGAAAATCCACTGCGTCTTGCCGGTATCCGCATCGATCGATTTCAATTGACCCGGCAGGTTGTCGAAATCGCCCGAGATGCCGACCAGGACGTGATTCCCCACGATGAGCGGAGCGTTGCTCGACCAGTAACCCTTGCTCGAATCGGCAATGACGATGTTCCATTTGACGGTCCCGTCCTTGGCGTTCAGCGCGATCAGGTGGCAGTCCGGAGTCGTCAAGTAAACGGTGTCTTTATAAACTGCGGCGCCGCGATGGCCAATGTGAAACGCGTCGTTTTTGGGATGTTCGTAGTGCCAGAGCTCCTTCGCGGTGCGGGCATCGATAGCCCAGAGGTTATCCGGCGTGGTCACGTAGAGGATGCCGTTCGCCAGGATCGGCGTGGCTTTGATCGACGGATTCCGGCCGGTCTGGAAGCGCCAGACTTGTTTCAGTTGGCCAACATTTTCTGGCGTGATTTCGGTGAGGCTAGCGTGGCGCCGACCGGAGTAATCGCCGTGATAGGTGAGCCAGCTATCGGGCGGCGGGTTGAGCAGGTCCTTCGGGTCGACCGCTTGGGCAAGCACGACGACGGAGAAACCGATTCCTATTCCCGTTCCTTTTAGCAGATTCGCCAGAGAGCGCATGTTTCTCCTCTACTTCAACGTATCCAAATAGGCGAAGACATCGTGCATGTCCTTGTCGGTGTATTTCCCCAATTGATCGAAGTGGGCCGACATCGGGTCGTCGATTTTGAATTTCACCGCACTTCTCGCATACGTCTGCCGCGCTCCCGTCGGATCTAGGACCGTAATTGTAAACTCATCCTGGCCGGCCAGAGGCGCGATCACGGTCCTCCCCTCCGGAAGCGTAAATGAAACCTTGGGCGGGGCTGGAGCGGGCTGGCCGCTGGGATAGAGCATCCGCTGCAGAAGTTGCAACCCCTGATAGCGGGCCGCGATGCCGGCGAGATCGCCGGTTGGGGAATGGCAACCAGAGCAGCCACCCTTGCGGTTGAAATAGCGCCGGCCCGCGTCGGCTTTACCAGTCGCCAGGTCCGAGGCATCCACGGCACGGCGGCCTCCGCCCAGCGTTTCGAACTTCGTTTTTTGAGCGTGGATGAAGGCGACGAGGGCGCCCAGGTCCGCCTCAGTCAATTCAAAGGAGGGCATGCCCCGTTCCGGACGGCCTGTGCGAAGCAGCGGCCCGATTTTGTCGCCACGCGTGTCTTGAGCGACCAGCGCTGAGCGCGTGAGGTCCGGTCCGGTTTCTCCACCGGCGGCATCGCGGCCGTGACAGAAACCACATTGCGAAGTGAATCGGCCTTCGCCGGACTGAATCTGCTCGATGGGGTAGGTCTGCGGCGTCACCGTTTGCGGCGGAGGCAGCGAGGCCGGGCTCTTTCCGGGAACGGGCGCCTGAGCCGCGGGCACCTGCGCAAGCAGCTGCCGGCCGCAAGCAGAGTGACAACGGAAAGCTTAAGGGTCAGCCTCATCCTCACAGCAATACTCGCCAAATTCGCGGCGGAACGCAAATCGACCTCTAGCCGCAAAGCCCAGGCCGTGGGAACTCCGCCACTGTTTCTGGCAGCGCTAGGAATTCTTCCGCAAGACCCAGGTGGTCATGCAGCGCTGATCCTGGACAATCGTCGTCTTCAGCGGGTCCGCCAATTGACCGCCCAAATCATCCGCAAGGCTGCGCAGGAGGGGCTCGTCAACCAGATAGCGTTCCGAGTCGTCGGGCAATAGAAAACGGCGCTGCCCAATGGGTTTGATCTGACGCTCCATCCCAATCGACGATGCCAGACGGCAGAACAGAAGGCCGCCCGGCTTCAGTACGCGCCAAATTTCGCGCAGCATGGCTTGAAAGTGATCGTCATCGCGCGCAAAGTGAAGCACGGCGCTACTAATGACAAAATCGGCGAAGCCATTTGGGAAAGACATCTCTTCGATCGGTTCTAAGCGGAAGTTATCCGCAGAGAGCGCCGGTGCGAGCTTCGCGGCAAGGCGGCGGACAGCATCGATGGCCTGCCGGTCCGAATCCACCGCATAGACTTCGTATCCTTTCCTAAGCAGATAAACCAGATTGCGGCCGAAGCCGCACCCGACATCTAAAATCCGGTTTTCAGGCGCAATGCGTCCCCGAAGAAACTGGTCAAAGAGGTAGATATCGATTTCACCGAATTGTTGGTGCAGGTCGGACATCTAACGATGATATTCGGATCTTGAGGTCCTCGTGCTAAAATCGTCAGTGATCACGGTTGGTGACGGCCCACGTCTTGGCCGTCGATGTTGTTTTCCTCTGGTTACGCCGCGCCCGATTCCGTTGATCTCCGTCTCCGATGCGCGTATCCTAACGCAATGCCAGCGCCTGTTATCACAAGCCGGAGGTCCACTCTGTTCGGGCAAATCAAAGCCTCGCTGGAGAACTATTTCGAGTTTTCCCGGCTGAATACGGACTGGAAAACTGAGATTCTCGCGGGCTTCACAACCTTTATCACGATGGCGTACATCGTCTTCGTGAATCCCGCGATTTTGAAAGACGCAGGGATGCCGCTAGCCGCGGTCTCGGCCGCCACTTGTATCGCTGCCGCGCTGGGCACGCTGCTGATGGGCGCGTTCGCGCGCTATCCGATCGCGCTCGCGCCTGGCATGGGGCTGAACGCCTACTTCACATACAGCGTGGTGAAGGGCATGGGAGTCCCGTGGCAGACCGCGCTGGGAGCGGTGTTCATTTCCGGCGTCGCGTTTCTGCTCTTGACCGCGCTGGGGATCCGGCAGTGGATCATTTCCGCGATCCCGGCCGAGCTCTACGCCGCATTGAGCGCCGGCATCGGACTGTTCATCGCCTTCATCGGACTGCGCAATGCGGGCCTCATTCAGCCCAGCGCGGCGACCATGGTTACCATCGGCAACCTGCACAATCCCAATGCAGCGCTGGCGGCATTCGGCATCCTGCTCATCGCGATATTGCAGGCCTGGAAAGTGCGCGCGGCAATTCTCGCGGGCATTCTGGGGACGACGCTGGTGGGGGCGCTCGTCGGGCTGGTGCAATGGCATCCGCAAGCGTTTCGCTGGGAAGACATGAGCGCCACCATGTTTCAGTTGGACATAAAGTCGGCGCTCGGTATCGGGCTGCTGGAGATTATCTTCGTATTTCTGTTCGTCGATTTGTTCGACAACGTGGGCACGCTGGTGGCTATCAGCAAGAAAGCGAATCTGCAGGAGCCGGATGGCACGATCCCGCGGGTGAACAGAATTCTTTACGCTGACGCCGTCGCGACAATTGCAGGGTCTCTATCTGGCACGACCACGGTCGTGAGTTATGTGGAAAGTGCGGCCGGTGTCGCGGCGGGCGGCAGAAGCGGAGTGACATCGGTGGTGACGGGGCTGCTGTTCATCGTCGCGCTGTTCGCGGCGCCGCTGATTGGAGCAGTTCCGGGTGCCGCCACTGCACCGGCCCTCGTGGTAGTTGGTGGATTGATGTTGTCCTCCATTGGCGAGATCCGGTGGGACGATGTGTGCGTTGCGTTCCCCGCGTTTCTCACGCTGATCATGATTCCGCTCACCTTCAGCATCGCCAACGGACTGGCCTTCGGCTTGACGTCTTATGTCCTGATTCACCTGGCCTGCGGTCGCGGCAAAGAGGTTCCGAAAGCCGCGTATCCACTGGCGTTTTTACTGTTGATTCGCTTTATCTATATGGGCAGCAGGCTGTAGTGCGGCGGAGTGTGTATGATAAACTGCTAGTCGTCCGGGTTCCAGTCGGGAAAGTTCCCTTCGTGGGTCCACGTCGCCCACCCGCGGCTTCCTCCGCGCGGCGCACCTTGAGCGTAGGCTCGCAGGGAGTGGGTTTATGACGAACAGCGCTTCCAATCAATCGTTTTCGTTGAATCTGAATGGCCGGAGTGTGACGATCGGTGAGTGCGGAGTCCATACCACGCTGCTCGATCTGCTGCGTGAGCGCGGCCTGACGGGAGCGAAGGAAGGCTGTGCGGAAGGCGAATGCGGCGCATGCACCGTAGTGATGGTGGCGAACGAAGCCGGCGGCAGCGTATATCGCACGGTCAACAGTTGCCTGATGCTGGCGCCGATGGCGGCCGGTTGCGAGATCTACACCGTGGAGGCGTTGGCTGAGCGCGGCGAACTCTGCGAGGCGCAGAAAGCCATGGCGGCGGCGGGCGGATCGCAGTGTGGATACTGTACTCCGGGCTTCGTCATGAGCCTGTTCGCGGAGCAATAACGGCCCGGGCGCGTGGGCGCGTGCGATACCGAAGCGCTGGGCGGCAATCTGTGCCGCTGCACTGGCTACCGGCCGATTCGGGATGCTGCGCTATCGGTGGGTCCCGCGCCTGAGGACGCATTTCGCGAGCGCTTGTCCTTGCCTGCGCCGCGCATCAACGCGGTGACGTATGCCGCTCACGACGCGACCTTCGAAAGACCCGCGACGCTAGAAGAATGTTTTGCGATCGCGGCCGAACATCCGGAAGCGTGCTGGATCGCTGGCGCCACCGACATGTCCGTTGAGGCAAACCTAAAATTTCGCCGCTGGCCTTACCTGGTGAGTCTCGAAGGCGTTGCGGAACTGCGCGAGTTTGAGGAAACTAGCGACTTCGTGCGGATTGGCGCGGCTCTTCCGCTGACCGAGATTGCGCTGCGTTGGGGAAGCGCGCCGCCGGTGTTTCGCGACTGGCTGTTGTTGTTTGCTTCGCCGCCGCTCCGCAACCGCGCGACCTTGGGCGGAAGTCTGGCCACCGCTTCGCCCATCGGCGATTCGGCGCCCCTGCTGATGGCGCTGGATGCAGTCGTGCATGTCGCGGGCGCGCGGGGACGCCGCACCGTCCCCGTTGCGTCATTCTTCACGGGCTACCGGCGCACCGTGCTCGAACCCGGCGAACTGCTGACGGCGATTGAAATTCCAAAGCCGTTCGCGTCGTCGATTCAGTTCTATAAAGCCGCGAAGAGGCGGGTGGACGACATCAGCACGGTGGCGGCGGGGATCTCGATGGATCTCGACAGCCTCGGCCGTGTCACTCGCGCCGTGTTCGCGTTTGGCGGTGTGGCGGCGGTGCCGCTGCGGGTGTATGCGGCGGAAGAGGCCGCGTTGGGACAGCGCTGGAATCAGGCGGCGGTGGAACGCGTGCAGTCAGTGCTGGAACGTACGTTGAAGCCGATCAGCGATCATCGCGGATCGGCCGAATACCGCGTCGAAGTGGCCAAAAGCTTGGTGGAAAAATTTTGGTGGGAGCGGCAGGAGGCAGCGGCATGAAGATCGCCGGCCAACCGGTGCCGCATGAGAGCGCGGCGGGGCACGTTTCCGGTGACGCGCTTTACACCGATGACCTCTGTGGGCGCTTTCCTGGAATCCTGCACGCATGGCCGGTGGTGGCTCCGCATGCGCACGCTCGGCTGACGCGACTGGATGCGACCTCGGCGCTGGATGAGCCGGGAGTTGTCACCATATTGACCGCCGACGATGTGCCTGGCGAAGGCGACTCCGGCTCCACGCGCCACGACGAGCCGCTGTTCCCCACCGAAGTGATGTATCACTCGCAACCGGTGGCGTGGGTGCTGGGCGAGACGTTGGAGGCAGCGCGCAAAGGCGCGGCCCGCGTGATCGCCGAGTACGAACCGCTGCCCGCGATACTAACTATCGAAGACGCCATCGCCAAATCGAGTTTTCACTCCGGGCCGGTGCGCGTGACGCGCGGCGATCCAGCGGTGATCGAGAAAAGCGCGCTCCAGTTTTCCGGAGAGCTCTCGATCGGCGGGCAGGAACATTTTTATCTGGAAACACAGTGCTCGATTTCATGGCTGGATGAGACCGGCGGCGTGGCCTTGCAATGCTCAACGCAACATCCCGCCGAAACGCAGGATATAGTGGCGCGGGTGTTAGGCATTTCGCGGCATCAGGTGATGGTGGAATGCCTGCGCATGGGCGGAGCGTTCGGCGGCAAGGAAGTGCAGGCGAACGCGTGGGCCGCCATTGCAGCGTTGGGGACGTGGAAGACCAAGTGTCCGGTGCGCGTGCGGCTGACGCGGGCGCAGGATATGGCGCTCACCGGCAAACGCCATCCGTTTTTCGCGCGCTACAGCGCCGGATTTACGCGTGAAGGCCGGCTCGAAGGCGTCCGCATCGAGTTTTATTCGGATGGCGGCTGGAGTCTGGATCTATCCGACCCGGTTCTGGCCCGTGCTATTTTCCACGCTGACAACGCATACCTGCTGCCTGCAGCCGATTTGACCGGCTATGTATGCCGCACACACAAGACCTCGCAAACCGCATTTCGCGGCTTCGGTGGACCGCAGGGGATGCTGGTGATCGAAGACATTATGGATCAGGCGGCGCGTCGGCTGGGGTTGCCGCCAGAGGTGGTG
>Ga0163162_10007064_pt1 | contig 10890 bp, 9 predicted proteins | sample S55metaG_FD_115310 | JGI IMG/M metagenome (GOLD analysis project Ga0163162, IMG submission 115310) | Switchgrass rhizosphere microbial communities from Kellogg Biological Station, Michigan, USA - S5-5 metaG | ecosystem: Host-associated > Plants > Roots > Rhizosphere > Soil | place: USA: Michigan...
CTTCGGTGATTTCCAGCACCAGCCGCCCCGGCGACACGCCGCTTTCGGCCAGCGCCGAACGCACCATGTCCACGATCGTGCCGTCGCGCACCTGCACTGGCGATAGATTCACCGCAATGTAAAGATCCTCGGGCCATCGCTTGGCCTCGTGCAATGCGCGGCGCAGAACGAATGCGCCGATCGTGCCCATCAATCCCATTTGCTCAGCGACCGGAATGAACGTTGCCGGTGGTATCGATCCGCGCGTTGCATGGTTCCAGCGAAGCAAAGCCTCGACGCCGACCATGCGCCCGCCCTGCGACGACACGATGGGCTGATAGTGCAGATCGCGATCGTTCGCGCTGATCGCACGCGGAAGCTCGCGATGGATGAATTTCTGATCGGTGGAAATCGTATCGATGGCAAACTCGAACGCGACGATCGCGCCAGGCCCTCGTTTCGCCGCCGCACGCAACGCAAGGTCGGCGCGGCGCGTCAGCTCACCGCGGGTCGCCGCGTGACGCGGCGCCTGCGCAAAGCCCGCATGTGCGCTCACGCGCACGACCGTGTCGGCCCAATGGGGACGCGCGATGACGTCGATGGCAGCGCGAACGACGGCCTCGGCGTCGGCATCGTGGGCCGCGGTCATCGCGATCGCGAATTTATCGCCGGCAATGCGGCCGCATGTCACGCCCGCGGGCAGCCCTTCCCTTATTCGCCTGGCGACGGCAACGATGAGCTCATCCCCGCCAAGAACGCCGTGCGTTGCGGTGATATCATCCATGCCGTCGAGTTCGATCAGCGCAAAGGTCGTGCATTCATCGTGGGCGCGCTCTGCGAGCAAAAGATCCAGAAGCTCCAATGTCTTTGCGTGATTGGGCAACCCGGTCAGCCTGTCTTCATCGGCGGCGCGCGCGGCTTCCACCTCGCTCGCCGCGAGCTCCCGTTGCGCCCGTTTGAGCTGCCAAAGCGACAACGCGGCAAAGCCGAATACGACGACGACGACGATTGCGAAGAACGCCGCCAGCCGTCCCATGACCTGACTCATCGGACGGCCGTTATCCCACGTAAGAAATCCGGTAATGCGGCCGGCGGAATCTATCACCGGTTGCGTTTCGCGATCGCGCGGGGGGCTGCTCTCGAATTTGAGGTTTTTCAGACCGGGAATCTGCTCTGCCATCCGCAACAGCCGCGGATCAATTGCCGCTGAACCGTTGAGCGTCGGGCGGAATTCTGCAATGGCGCTGCGCAATGCGGCATGCTGATCGAGCGACAGCCGCTGGTCGTTATGGCGCGCCAATCCAAATCCGATAGCGGCGATCGCGAACATGCCCGCGAGAGCGACAAATGACAGCACGCCGATCAGCCGCGACGCCGACAGAATCCGCTTTGCCGGCGTCGGTCGCGTAAACGCTAATGACGGCGTATCGGGACGTTTCGTCCAGGCCGGCAGCCAGCCGCGGGGGCGCGGGCCCGCTGGTTCAGCATTGGTTTCGTGCACCGGGAGCGCTCCCAGCCTGCAATGCGGCGTGGGGTATAGGGTTACGGTGCGCCCTTTAAACGTTGGTCAGCAAACAAGGTGAACAAGGTGTAACCGGGACTCAAAAGCCCTCACCTGAGGCCGAACCACAGTGTTGCAATGCCGAGAAACGAGAAAAACCCGACGACATCCGTCACCGTGGTGACAAAGGGGCTCGATGCCACCGCCGGATCGTATTTGAGTCGATTCAGCACAAGCGGAATGAGGATTCCGCCGAGCGCGGCGGCAACCAGATTGCAGATCATGGCGAGACCGATCACCAGCCCCAGGCCCGGCACCCTGAACCAGACATAAGCCGCCACCCCGGTGATGACGGCGAAGGCGATGCCGTTGAGAAGGCCGACCATGAGCTCGCGCGTGATCACGCGCCAGGCATTCGCGTCGCTCAAGTCGCGCGTCGCCAGTGCGCGCACGGCAACGGTCATCGTCTGCGTCGTCGCGTTGCCGCCCTGGCTCGCCACGATTGGCGCCAGCACCGCCAAGGCGACCATTTTCTGCAGCTGGCCTTCGAACAGCCCGAGCACCGAAGACGCAAGGAACGCGGTGGCGAGGTTTACCAGCAACCAATTGAAGCGCCCGCGCGCGATCTTCCAGACCGAATCCGACAATTCTTCGTCGCGCACGCCGCCCAGCGCCTTGATATCTTCTTCCGCTTCTTCTTCGATGACGTCGGCAACGTCGTCGAAAGTGATGATGCCGACCAGCCGGTCATCGGCATCGACGACCGGTGCCGCCACAAGGTCATAGCGCTGAAACATACGCGCGACCTCTTCCTGGTCTTCGTCGGCGCGGATGCGGTGGCGCTCCCGTTCCATCAGGTCGGAAATGGGAACCGGCCGCTTGCTGCGCAGCAGCCGGTCGAGCGGAACGGCGCCGACGAAGTGCCCTCCTTCATCGGTCACGTAGAGCTCAAAAAATCGCTCGGGCAATTCCTGCGTCTCGCGCATGTAGTCGATCGCCTGGCCGACGTTCCAGGCCGGTGGCACGGCAATGAATTCCGTCTGCATGCGCCGGCCCGCGGACTCTTCGGGATAGTCCAGGCTGCGGGCGAGCGCGGCACGGTCGGGCTGCGGCAGCTGCTCGAGAATCTCTGCCTGCTCGTCTTTCGGCAGGTCCTCGAGGATCGCGACGGCGTCATCGGATTCAAGCTCGCTGACGCCCTTTGCCACCGCTTGCGAGGGCAACTCATCAAGAATCTCGTCGCGCACCGCGTCGTCGACCTCGGTCAGTGCGGTGAAGTCGAAGTCGATGCCGAGCAGTGAGACCAGCCGCGGCCGCTGCTCAGGCTCCAGCGCCTCGATCAGCGCGCCCATGTCGGCTTCATGCAGGTCGCCGACCAGATCTCTCAGACCGGAAGCGTCGCCCGTCTCGATCCTGCGGGCGACACTTTTGACAAATGTCTTGCGGATCGAGCCGTCCTTGTTGCGCGGCAGTTGCGCAGTCTCGGTCGCCTCGGTTTGGTCTTGGTCGAGCATTACGACGCCATCGACAATCGATTAAAGCGCGACGCTTGTACGCCCTTCCCTACACGTGGGGCAAATGATTAGCGTGTGAATTTCGTGTAACGGTTTGACCATGACCCGTTTCGTTTTCGTTTTGATTGTCGGCTTCTTCCCGGTTGCGGCGTCGGCCGAGTCTTGCCCCGGCAATCCGCAGGCGCTGGGCACCGAACGCGTCATCACGGTGAGTGCCAAGGTCACTCCGCGCGTCGGGCGCAAGCATTTCCCGTCGACGCTCCCGCTCAATGCGAAGGAGCTGGTGCTCACTTTTGACGACGGTCCATGGCCGGGCACCACGTCTAAAGTTTTGGACGCGCTCAAGGCGGAATGCGTCCATGCCACGTTCTTCCTCCTCGGGCGCAATGCCGCCGCGCATCCGCAGCTGGCGCGGCGCGCAATGGCTGAAGGTCATACGCTTGGCCATCACAGCTACTCCCACCCACTTCTCAGCCGCATGGCATTGCCGCGGGCGGAAGCCGAAATCGACCGGGGTATCGCGGCGGACGAAACCGCCATTTACGGGAGCCGCCGGCCAAATCCGGCGACGCCGTTTTTCCGCTTCCCGGGCTTTGCTTCAAACCAGGCCTTGCTCGATCGCCTGGCGGCGCGCGGGATCGTGGTTTTCGGAGCCGACGTCTGGGCGAGCGACTGGCTTTCCATGAGCCCCGAGCAGGAGCTGCGCCTGATCCTGTCGCGCATCGAGCACGCCGGGCGCGGCATCGTTCTCTTTCACGATACCAAAGCGCAGACCGCCCGGATGCTGCCGGCCTTCTTGCGTGAGCTCAAACGGCGGGGTTTTCGCGTGGTGCACGTCGTCCCCGAGAACGCGGGCGGCAATTTACAGTAAAAATGTGTCGCCTATTTACCGCGCCTGCAAAAAAACCACTGGAATCGGCTTGAAACGCGTTCACAACGCATAATCCTCCGTTAATGTCGCGGACAATAAGGTCGGGGGCCTCCTGTTGGAGGCGGTCGGGTCGCGGGGGGCCTGATGCGCAGCGTATTGGTTTTTGTCTTTTGTCTTGTTGGAAGCGTTGCCGCCTCCGCAGCAGAGCGGTGCCCGGGCAATCCGGATGCGCTTGGCACCAGCCGCGTTCTGACCATCAACCCGGCCGACTTCGCCCGCATCGGCAGCATGCAATATACGCAAACGCTGCCGCTCGAAGACCACGAGGTCGTCATCACCTTCGACGATGGCCCGATCCCTCCCTTTACCAATGCCGTCCTCGATACGCTCGCTTCGGAATGCGTGAAGGCGACCTATTTCCTCGTCGGTGAAATGGCGCGCGCCTACCCATCAATCGTCCGGCGTATCTACAATGCCGGACATACGATCGGCACCCACAGTCAGAACCATCCTTTCGCCTTTCAGCGGCTGAGCACGGAAAAGGCCGAACGCCAGGTAGAAACCGGTATCGAGTCGGTTGATGCCGCGCTTGGCGACCCGAAGGCCATCTCCCCCTTCTTTCGCATCCCGGGCCTTGGCAGGACGAATGCGATCGAGAGGTATCTTGCGTCGAAGACACTGGTGACGTGGAGCGCGGACGTCGTTGCTGACGACTGGAAGCATATCGGTGCGCGCGAGATCGTCCGTCGCGCAATACGTCGTCTGGAAGAGAAAGGCCGCGGCATCCTGCTCCTGCACGACATCCATCCGGCGACGGCGCTGGCCGTACCCGTCCTGCTCAAGGAGCTGAAGGAACGCCGGTACCGCGTCGTCCAGGTCGTCGCGGCCGGCGAGCGCCCTGCGTCAGTGCCGGAATTGCTCGGCGCACCCGAATACAACAAGGAAGGCTGGCCTCGTGTCGTGAAGGCCAGTGTCAGCCGTGAGACGCCGACGAAGGTCGCGCTGCGGCATCGCGCGAAGAGCGACGCCACCAAAAAACGCCGCCGACCGGCTATTGCGGCCCTGCATGGCGACGCTGCGAACACCAACTCCTGGTGGCACAGCCAGCCCCAGCGTGGTCACATGTGTTCCTTTCAGGGATGGTGTGGCCAATAGCGGCAAATACTTTGAAGCCGGCCAGCGAGTGTGACTCCTCCGGCCAGGTCAGACTGACACCCTGTTCAGGAAATTATAAACAAAACTCATTGTCACGCTGTAGGTGAGTAGCATCCCGAGCATAAGAACTGCTGGCGCTATTCCGTGACCGAGCGCGACGGCGAAAATGCCCCGATCGACAAGTGGAAAGAATACAAACCCCATCAAGGCCCAGGCGCAAAGGCCAAAAAACACCCCTTTCTGCCATGGTCGCTTACCAGGAAGAAACCGGTAGGTTTGGCCGAACACGAACCCCCAGATCACCGCTCCGTTGAAGAACAGGAGCATCCAGGCGACGCCCGGGTGAACCTCAGTGTCCATCAGCCGGGACAGCCCTCTTTGAAGGTCGTCGTTGGGTTGAAAATCTGGCAGCGGACCAGTCTTGCTGTGGACTAGCACAAGGAAGGAATGCACGATTGTGCCGCACAGCCCGGCAATGAGAGAGTTCCGGATTTTTGCCGGGCTCATGCTTTAATAACAACTCATGACGTCAGTCAGCGTGATGCTCGGTGCCTTTTCCAAGCGCCGCCTGACGCAAATTCTCAGCGAAGGTGATGAAGCCTAGTTCGCCGCTGACGCGCTCCCGGCTGTGCGGAACTTCGGCGTCGGTCTTGGGTTCCAACGGAGCTTTCTGAAGCTTGCGCACACGTGCGAGACGTTCTTGCAAGGCATGGTCGATTTCATGCATGAGCGCTGCGTTGAACTTCGCGAGATCGCCGGTCTCCACCGCTTGCTCAGCGGCCGGGATCACTGGCCCGTAGTCGATGCCAGCGGGCTTTAGTCCGGTATATGTGGCGCCCTCGCCGGCGCGATGGAGCCGTATGACCGTTTCCATGAACGCATGGTCCGCCAGCTCGCGCACATCAGCGCCAAGGCCGCGCACCTTACGCGACTTCATAAATGCCGCACGAATTTCTACTTCGGCCGATGCTGGCGCATAGGCCAAAACCGGATTGATATTCCCGGTCTCAAGCGCCTTTTGAACGGCTTTTGCAACCGGCCCGTCGATTGAATCGCAGTGCGCTTGCGCGCTCTGCGCGCCAACAATCATTCCCGCGGCAATAATTGCAATGATCCAATTCCTGAGCTTGGTCATGTTACGCTCTCGTGAGTTAGTGTTTTTGGCATGTGACAGGCCGACTTCAGTTTTTCGAACGCATTTTCAAGGCCGGCGCATTGATGTGAATCAACCGGCTCGAATGTCGCCGCGGGCCGCAGCTGAACGGAAGCGGCCCGAACAACGAAAGGCTGCATGAAATCTGTGATTTATTTCTCGGTGCCGTCGAAAGAAAGCGCAGACCTGCTAGCTTTGACGCCTACGCTTTTTGTCCTGGCTGACTTTCTCTGCGCTGCGCGGGCTCGGTCCAGCGGTGTACGACCCAAAATCCGATCAGCAGGCCGGAAGCCAGAAACACCAGTGTGGCTCCTATTGAGAGGCCAAATACGCTCCATCGGCCCGGAAAACTCATCAGCAGGGAAAGTGCCGTGGTTCCTAAAAGAAAAGCGCCCGCGAGCGCTCCGCCCGCGCATAGCCACACGCGCGCAGCATTGGGTGAGAATTTCAGCAAGCCGAGATAGACCAGAGTAGACGCCACCAGTCTGATCAGAATTTCCTCGTCATGCATCGCAAGCCACATGGCACAGTGGGCCACAATACCAAGCGCCACCCACATGGCCGGCCTGCTTCGCATCCCGATGGAAAGCGCCACGCAGCCGATCAGAACGGCCATCTCCAGCCAGAATAAGGATAACGATGCGCTGTAGCTCATCGGGGCCCTGGTCGCCGAGAGGGCCAAGCCTACCCGAACCGTGCTTTCAATTGCTTTAAAGGGTGGGTGCCCTTCAGTTCGGTGCGGCCGAGAGAAGTCACACAATCGATGATTTTCAATGAGTTGGGCACAAAATGAGCGTAAAAGTTAGTCCGCTTTGGCCCGCACGCCGGTAAAATACTGCTGATCTGTTGCAGGATATTCACGTGTATACTTCCGTTTGGGGACTGATTTGCCAAAAACGAGACCCTTGCAGTTCGCCTTCCTTTTAGCCGCATGCGCAATTGCTGCGGCTTCTCAAGTTATTGTTGGGAAGACGATGAGCACCGCTTCGCCCGATGAGGCCGTCGAGGTCGAAGTCAGTTCATCGAGTCATTTCGTGACCGCTGCATTGCCGGTCCCGCATGGGCCATTGCTCTTACGCAATGAGGAAACCAGCTCCGACACCTTTGAAAAAGATCAAGCGCGACTAGATGCGGCCTTCGACGCTCTGGTTGAACAACAAGCAGCAACGGATGCTCTGGTCGAACGACCAGAAAGAACGGACTCCATTCCGGATCCCTCCCTTGATCCGACGCCTCGCAAGCAGGACTTCTCTCTTCTCGCTTATTACGTTTTTTCTGAAATCCCACCTGACGAGAAGCCGGCTGATACTGTTTTGAAGACGATGAAAGACCTTCCAGTTGGAACGCCTGTTGAGGAGATCGCGCGCGCCTCTGATGCTTTCGGTCTGGATTTCAACTTTATGAAAGCCGTGGCTAAAATCGAATCCGGCTTCAATCCAAAGCAACGCACCGGATCATACATCGGGCTATTCCAGCTCAGTAAGAATGAGTTCAACCAAAACGGTTCAGGAAACATTACCGATCCGCGCGACAACGCTATCGCCGGCGCTTACAAATTTGCCTCGGAGGCGCTCCTTTTCGAGTTCGGGACTGGCAGGAAACCGACTTTCAGTGACCTGTACTTGATTCATCAACAAGGGTGGCAGGGGGCCGCACAACACGTCAGCCATCCGAAGCGCATCGCCTGGAAGTCCATGTGTGCCACCGATGAAGGCAAAGAAAAAGGTGAGCGGTGGTGCAAACTGGCGATCTGGCGCAATACGCTTCCCGCTATCAAACATGTCTGGAAATCAGTCGATAGACTGACCTCCGCCGCCTTTGTAGGCATGTGGCAGCAACGCGTTGACGAGCTGTATTCGCGCTATTCGCTGGCAACGACGAAGAATTGAGACATGTGCAGTGCATTAGGCGATGTCCGAGCCGAAGGTGCGATAGTCCCCCGGAACGAATTGGCCGCCTATGGTGTTGGCTGTTCCGAATATCGCGATCTGAGCCTCGGTCGACGCAAACGCGGACACGCATTCCAACCGGGCATGGCATGGTAAATCGATTGACGACGGCGCAATCGACCGTGGCCGTGCGGCGCTGGGGGCCTGCCGCCATTGTGGCGCTCGCCGCGATGGCCGCACTGACGGCGTTGACCGCCGACGCCGCGCCGAAACAGGCGCGCCCCGCGCAACCCCAAGAGGCGACGGCGCCGCGCGAGGCAGGCGAGCTGATCATGGCGATCGTGTCCATCAAGACCCAGCAAGTCACGTTCTACGACGCCGAGGGCTGGGTCCTGCGCGCGCCGGTATCGACCGGTGTCAAGGAACGCGAGACGCCGGCCGGTGTCTTCGCCGTTGTCGATAAAGAGGTCGACCATCGCTCGAACATGTATGACGACGCCTGGATGCCGCACATGCAGCGCATCACCTGGAATGGCATCGCGCTGCACGGCGGGCCGTTGCCCGGCTATGCGGCCTCGCACGGCTGCGTGCGGATGCCCTTTGGCTTTGCCGAGAGGCTATACAACAAGACGCGGATCGGGATGCGGGTGATCATCGCGCCGGGCGATCCAACCCCGGTCGATTTTTCCCATCCGGCGCTTCTCGTCCCGAAGGCGGAGGCGATCGCGGCTGCGTCGGTGCGGGCCGAGCCGCTCGCCCGCGAGGCCGCGGAAGCCGCCAAGGCCGTTGACCCAGCCAAGAAAGCTGCCGCGGCAGCGGCGCGCGAGACAGCGCCGCTCGCGGCGTCGCTGCGCAAGCTGGCATCGCTCAAGGCCCGCGCCGATGCCGAACGCGCGGCTGCCGACAAGGCGCTCGCGGCCGCAAAAACGGACCAGGCGAAGCAACGGGCCGAGGAGCGGAGGCAGAAGGCCGCTTCCAGGGTCGAGGAAGCGGGGAAGCAGCTCGACACCGCAACGGCCGACGCGAAGTCGAAGCCCGATGCCGCCGCTGCAAAGGAGGTCGTCAAGGCGGCCGAGGCCAGGAAGGCCGCCACTGCCAAGGCGGCGCTCGATGCCCAACTCGCGCTCGTGCCGGTCTCGATCTACATCAGCCGCGCCACCCAGAAGCTTTACGTGCGGCGCAACACGCACAAACGATGGCCCGACGGGGGCGAAGTGTTCGATTTCAGCATCGAGGTTCCGGTCACGATCCGCAATCCCGAGAAGCGGATCGGCACGCATGTATTCACCGCGATGGCGCGCACGGACGCCGGCCTGCGCTGGACGGCTGTCACGATCGACGACGCGGACGACGCCAAGAACGCGCTCGACCGCATCGCCATCCCACAGGATGTGGTCGATCGCATTGGGCCGACCGCATTGCCGCGATCCTCGGTCATCGTCTCGGACGAGCCGCTGAGCGCCGAGACCAACTATCGCACGGAGTTTGTCGCGGTGCTGAGCAATCAGCCCCAGGGCGGCTTCATAACGCGCGAGCCTTCGACCGAGGCCCTCCTTGCGGGCGACGGCCGGTACGACGACCGCTTCGGGTTCCCTTTTCAACGTGGTTGGAGTCCCGGCAATGCGCGTTGGCCGGGCGGCTGGGGTTGGCGCCGGTGGTAAGACGAAGCAAAGCGCGCGTAGGCCGTAAGGTTACTTAGCGCCATTCGCGCCCGATCCCACGTGGTGTCGGGCCCACCCGATGTCCGTTCTGCTCCCAAAAGGAAGCATGCCACGCGTCGCAGCGGAATGCGCGATAGTGAGGCCCGTATTGTAGCGCCGAAACCATGTGTCCCGGAGGGGATTAATCCAACGTCGTCGCGCCCATCATTACCCTTGATTCCCCTGGGCGCGCGACGGGGGTCGTAGCGTGAGCTGCGGCCCCCTCAAGTTCCGTAGGAGGCGATCAATTCAAATCAGCTTGCCGTTTTCTAGTTCCCGATACTGCACAACCTCAATCACTTCGTGCTGGCACCTTGGGCATTCAAACGTGCGCCTGTCGTGTCCGGGTGTGTCCGGCTCTATGCTGATAAGCCACATATCGGCATCGCAGAGTTCGCAGCACGGATGCGGAATCATCCGCCGTCGCGGAAATACTTGAAACGGTCGCATGGCAGCCCCTCACAGCGAGACTTTTACTCGGTCCTATTTTTATCGGTTTCGATCAGACCAGGCATTTAAAAATTTTAATGCGCCAAAAGTTCTCGTCTGTCCGACAGCTGACATTGCTCGAAAATCAGACGCGTGACTGTCACACGCCCGGCCCTTGGCAAACTTTACCCTTTAGCCAAGGGCCTGCGGGGCAATCAGCGTCGAGACGCGAAAAAGCACTGGGTTAGTAGCGGACATTCCGGCGATCCGGCCGATGTCCGCTTTACCCCCGAAAGCAGACATATGCAGCGCACTAGTCTATGTCCGCTTTGGGCCAAAAGCGGACATGGAGGTCGGCAATGTTACAGTCGGGTGGATTTAATTCTGACGTTGAAGGAGGCGAAGAAAAAGCGCAGCATTGCTAAAAGCAACTCCCGCAGCTCCTGAAAGGATCGGATGTGGGCGCAGCATCAGCGAAGCCAAATTATTCCGTAAAAAATATCGAGCCCGTTGTCGTTGGAACGGATGTTCAGGCACGTGTCTTCACGCTTGCGCCCGATGAGTTCATCCCGTGGCACCGTCACAGTGAGAGTACTGACCACTACTTTGTTCTCAGCGGCACACTTAGCATTACTACGCGTGATCCCAATGATGAGCTTATGCTTGAGACGGGAGGACGCTATAAGATAACAGCGGGAA
>Ga0163162_10007068_pt1 | contig 10889 bp, 4 predicted proteins | sample S55metaG_FD_115310 | JGI IMG/M metagenome (GOLD analysis project Ga0163162, IMG submission 115310) | Switchgrass rhizosphere microbial communities from Kellogg Biological Station, Michigan, USA - S5-5 metaG | ecosystem: Host-associated > Plants > Roots > Rhizosphere > Soil | place: USA: Michigan...
CCGCCGCACGAGGGGACGCTTGAGCGCGCTCGCGGCCGCGATCATCCGATCCGCCGCGAGAAGCCCCTGCGCCTTGAGCTGCGCGTGGTGCGCGCGGTGCGCGCCGCTCTCCTCGCGCGCAAGGTTGCCGATGATCATCTGGATCAACTGCGTCGGATCCTCCGACCAGCGGACCCGGGCGATATCGATCTCCGAGGCCGCTCGCATGCCGTAGCGTTTCAGGAATCCCTGCAGCGCCTGGTAGAACGCCTCGCCGCCCTCGACACGGCGAACGGTCTCGGCGGCGTGACGCGCCTCCGATGCCTTCAGGTGAGCCGCGACCTGCGGATGCGATCTCGCCAGGTCGGCGAGGTCGCCGAGCGCCATGTCCATTTCGGTCGTGACGTTGCCGTCGAGGCCTTGAGCAAAGGCCGTGACTTCGCGGTCGACGCCGCGGTCCTTCAGGAGCCGCCGCAGGATCAGCTGGCCCAGGATGCCCGACAGCACGATCGGGATCGCCTTCGGAAAAATATCCAGGAACACTTCGTCGACCAGGCGCACCGCCGCCTCGAATCGATCGGCGCCAGGAGCGGCGCGGTCAACCGAGGCCTGAGCCACGGCGATTCTCGAGTCCATGAACGCCAGCAGCCGCGCCGCGTTGCCTTCCGGCTTGGCCATCCACATCTGCCACGCGACCTTGGCCAGGATCGGCCCCAGGAACGGCACGACGTCGCGGGCCGTTGCCAGTCGAGAACCCGTCCCATAGCCAAACTCGGGGCGCTGCACCACATCGAGCACGGCCTCGGCCATCAACGCATCCACCGCGCTCAAGACCTTCGGTGCCACGCGGCCAAATGGCTTCACCCGCAGCAGTTCGGACACATTGATATAGAGGCGCCCTCCGGCGGTCTGTATGAGCGGGCTGGTGCCGGAGGCGTCGCGGCCAAATGGAAACAAGTGCCGCCAGATCGATAAGGCAAACGGCCCCATCGGATCAGTCATCACCTGCGCGTGACTGAACGAGATGTACAGCGTGAGTCTCGACTTCGGATCCGCACCGGCCGGCAGCGGGTACAGCGTCGTGATCGGGCGGCTCTGGACGATGGAGGTGCGGCCCGCCTCGATGCACCACTCAATATCCTGCGGCTGGCCGTAGTGCGACTCGATGGCGGCGCCGACTTCGGCGAGCGAGATGGCCTGCTCATCGCTCAGCGACGGCGTTATTTGGCGCGCCTCGGGGAGTGCTTCCTGACGAGTCCCGCCTGCCGGCAAGGGGAAGATCGCCACCTCTTTCTTTGCGATCTTCTTCTCGACGAGCTGCTTGCTCCGTTTGTCGACCTTATAGAGATCGGCGGAAACCAGGCCGGAGACCAGCGCCTCTCCCAGGCCAAAGCCGGCATCGATCGAGACGATGTGCCGCCGGCCGTCGATAGGATCCGCTGTGAACATGATCCCCGAGACGTCAGGGAACACCATCCGCTGCACGATCACCGAGAGCCACACGCGCCGATGATCGAAGTGATTGCGCGTCCGATAGGTGATCGCCCGATCGGTGAATAGCGATATCCAGCAGGCCTTCACCTTCTCGAGCAGTTGCTCTCGGCCTTTGATGTTCAGGAATGTGTCTTGCTGGCCGGCGAATGAGGCATTCGGAAGATCTTCGGCCGTGGCGCTGGATCGCACCGCGTAGAACAGCTCGGTGCCCGTCTGCGCCCAGGCCTGCTCGACGGCCTTCGCGACTTCCTCAGGTACGGGCGCCGCTCGAAGAAACGCTCGCACCTCTTCGCCAATTATCCGCGTGGCCGCCGTGTCTTCCGGATTGACGGACGCCAGCTTGGTGAAGATCTTATTGGCGTCGCCGGCGCCAGCCAGGAACGCCTTGAAGGCCTCGGTCGTGACGCAAAAACCCTCCGGCACGGGAAAGCCGGCCTGGGTCAGGACTCCCAGATTCGCGCCTTTTCCGCCGACGACGGGCAAGTCGTCCTTGCCGATCGAGCGAAACGGCAGTACCCACGGCGCGCGCGTCATTGTCGCGCGCCAATTCTATCGCCATCCTCACCGGGCCATGTGGGGCGCGATCCACAATTCAAAGCCGTCTGCGTCGGCAATCTTCGTCAGGCCCAGCGCCTCGACGGCGAAGGCCCGAAGTTCCGGCTTCATCTGCGATCGATCCATCACGACGTACCCGACGCGTGCCCGGCGGAGGAAGCGGCCGGCTGTACGGCGGGCCTCGTCGAGTTGCCTGGGCGTTTGCGGGAGCCCCTCGCTCAGCGCCATCAATGCGCTCAGTGTCGGAATCCGGCAATAGAATTCCTTGGTGCTCGTCGATACCCTGGACAGGTACCCGCCCACGAGTTCCTTGCCGTGCGCGGTCTGGAAGTAGAGCGACGCGGGATTGAAGTTGCCGAGCGACGACAAGCCGTCGCGAACGCCAAACGGCAGATCGAGCACACGCACCGGCCGGGGATCGGCTGCGATCATCCGGTACACGGCGGGGACTTCAGCCGAGTAGAGCGTGCGCGGCACCGGGAACAGTTCAAACCCGAGGGCCAACCCGACGGCGGCCAGCAAATGCCGCCTCCGTTGCGGGTAACGGCGCGTCAACGCGACCAGAGCCTGCGCAAGAACCACAGCGAACCCGACCAGCGCGACGACCGCGAAGCGCGGTGGCATGCGCGCGGCCGCGACACCAGGCAGATACCGCAAGAGCGTCCACGGTGTGGGGATGAACGTGTCCACGCCCGCCACTCGGATGAAGGGGCCGAGGGCCAGCAGCCCAAAGCCGATCGTGATCCCCAGCCACAGCCGACCTGGCCGAAACCGCGCGAAGTAATAAGCGAGGAGGACGACAGCGACGCCCACGAACGACAGCGACGCCACCTGCTCCGCATAGCCGCCCGGCTGGCGCGTAATCCAGTCGATGAGTGCCTGTGGGGCGAGTGGATGATTGGGATTGGGCAGGAAGAACGCCAGGGCGTCGACGCCAGGCGCGCTCGAACGCCACAGGACCGGCGCGTTGACAAACTTTCCTTGAACCGCAAGGAGACCGAGCGCGAGCAGCTGCGGCGCCATCAGGACAACAAGGGCCGCGGTCGCGATCGCGGCGACACGAACCATCGTGAACCAGGGAATCACGTTGCGAATGCCGACCCTGACGGGCAGGACACACCACAGCCTGATCGCGACGAGCAGCGTCAGCACCAGCATGGGCGTGTAGAGCGTCCGCATGGAGACCAGCACGTTCCCAACGCGCACACTGCCGCCGCCGATGAAATGGATCCCGACCACCAGACCGATCCAAATCACAATCGCCGTACTGGCGACAGCCGGAAGAAAGCGCGCATTCACCGCCGTCGAGCCGGCCGGCCGAACGGTGACAAGCCGGGCCGCGACAATCCCGGCCGCGAGCATGACGCAGTACACGGCGTAGTACGGATCGGATCCGGCCGCCCACGCGACGACGACTCCAGTGATCAAGGCATCGCGCACTCGTCGCGTGTGCCATGTCCGTTCGAAGGCGAGGAGGAAGAACGGCAAAGGCGCCGCGGCGACCAGGCTGAAATGCGCCGTGCTTCGAGCCACCAGAAACGGCGAGCACGCGAACAAGGCGCCCGCGATCCAGGATTCCACGACACCGCCGGTGACTCGACGGGCCAGCAGGAACATGCCAAACCCGGCGAGAGCGACGCTCAGGAGATAGATCAGGTTGAACGTCATGACCACTCCAAACAGGGGCTGGAGGGGCACGGCCAACAGATCGGCAAAGAGGGTGTAGTTGTGGAGACTCAGATCAGTGAGCCCATCCAACGGCAGAATCATCAACGTGGACAGCGGCACCCGGTGATCGGCGAGCAGTTCATGCGCAAAGACCCACGTGTTCCAGACGTAGGCGCCTGTGTCGCCCGAAGGAGAGCCGGTCAATTGCGTCCCGAGGTGGAGGGGCAGCGGCCATGACTGCAGCACGGCCAGCGCCAGAAAACTCATCGCCGCAAGAACGTTCGTATTCGCTCGAGGCCGGAACATGGATGAGCCGGCGTGAGCGTAACCGAGATGTCACGGGCCTGTGTATAGGCCAAAGGTTAGTTTTGGCGAGTGTTCAGTAGCGCACGACGAAAATGAGATCCACGCCCGTCTGCTGCGACCACCGCGACAGCATCGTCTGCTGCACGCCCTGCGCGACCGACGTCACGACCTTCAGCAGCTTCGAGATCCGGTACTCGAGCGTCAGCGCGCTGCTGGTGTCGTCGCCGAAATGCTGCTCGGCGCTCACGTAGAAGCTGCCCACTTGCCGGCCGATTGAGACGACCGGTCCCGTGCCTTCGTCCGACGCGCGGACGTTGAACAGATCCAGATCGAGCGCGCGGGCCACCGCATCGGAAATCGGCGTCGCCACGGCGCCGGCCGCCAGCGCCGTGGCCCGGTCGGCCAGCATATTGCGCTCCGTCACATCCAGATCGTTGACGGGATGGTTGAAGACCACGAGCGACAGAATGTCGGCTTCGTCCAGGGGCGGCGTGCTCGTCAGGGCGACGCGCGGACGCCTCGCGCTCCCGCGCACCGCCACGTTCACGGTCACTCCGGACACCTCGCGATTGGCCGAGACATCCAACGACGGATTGCCGGGCTGCGGATCGCGGAACGTGATGGCGCTGCCGGAATCAACCTGGAACGGCCGGCCCTGGAAGTAGTACAACCCGCGGACCACTTCGACACGGCCGGTGATCGAGGTCAGCTGCCCGGCGGGTTTGCGATACTGCAGGCGGCCGCCCACGGTGAGGTTGATGTCGCCGAGTCCGATCGGCCCGAGGCCGACCAGATCCCGCCCGCGCACCAGAACATTTTCCGGCAAGTCGAGCGTGAGATTGAGCGACGTCCGATCGTACAGGCTGCCCGGACGGGGAGGCTTCGGCGCTTCACGCAACCCGCCAACGGGCGCCGCGGGCGCAAATGGATCAGCAATCTCCTCTGCGGGGCCGGCCCCGCCGTACCGCTCCAGCCACCGGTCGGCCTCGAGGTGAGCCGACCGCGCCCGGAGTGTCCCCGTGACTTCAGGCTGCTGCAGCGTGCCGCCGATATGGACGTCGCCGTCCACGCTGACGTCGCCGAGCGCATTGCGAAGCACGCGCACGCCTTCGGCCGTGAGCCGGACGTCGAGCTGCTGGCCGCCGGCGAACCAGCCCTCGACACCACCCTGCGCGGTGAGCGCGCGACCGCTGTCGTCGGTCAGCCTGAGCTGGTCGATGTGCACGGCGTCCGCATCGAAACGAAGCTGCGCCGCCAGATGCTGATACCTGACGCCCGTGGCCACGACGTCGAAGCCAACCTCCTCAGCGCTAACCGTGCCCGTCACGACGGGCGCCGTCGTCGAACCCGTGACGTGCAGCGCCGCGCGAGCCGACCCGTGCAGCCGGTTCACCCTGGGCGTGAGCACCTGAAACAGACCCACGTCGGTCGCCGCGCCATCCACGTGGAGATCCAGGCCGGCCGCGCCACCCAACGGCACCGTGCCTTTTGCGATGAGCTCCGTCGTAGCGTTCTCACGCAGATGGGCATCGAGCGTCAGTCTGGATTCCGCGAAGGTCGCCTCGGCGCGGAACGTTTCGAACGGGATCGTGTCAACCGAGCCCTTGGTCACTGACACATCGGCCGTTCCGTGCAAGCTGCGCAGCGAGCCGGTGAGGCGCGCGTTGCCGTCGATGACACCAGTTACCGCGTGGTCGCCGAGCAGCAGCGTGTTGAGGTCGGCCGCCTGCACCTGCTCGAGCCGGACACCCAGACCGGCAGCGTCGCGGCCTTCGCCCTCCATCGGCAGCGTGCCCGCGATCGAGATCCGTTGCGCCGCTCGTTCGATCACCACGGGCTCGACGGTCACCTGCCCATCCCCATAGCGCACGACGGCTTCCTGCTGCGGCGGCAGCGCCCAGATGACATTGCCGGCGCCTGCCGAGAACCGCTGGACGATGAGTTCTCGGCGCCCGGGCCCCGGCGTGAGCCGGCCGGCCACTTGCAGCGAGCGCCGAGGCGCGTCGAGGGACGCGTCGAAGTCAAGACCGTTGGAGTCGTAGGTGAGCGTGCCGGCCGCGCGATCGACTTGCGCGCCCTCAACCGTGAGGAACGCGCCGTCGCCCTTCACCGTGCCAGTGACTTTGTCAGCCTGCCACTCCGGCACCGACAGCGTGAACGTGCCCTGCGCGGTCAACGCGGTCACCGCGTCGCCGTACGCGAACTGCTGCGCGCTCGCCGTGCCCTTTGCGGTAATCACGCCTTCCGCGCCCGTCATCTTGCCGCTCACATACGCGCGGCCCGAGAGCGGCCGGTCGAACGCGGCGCCAATCCGCGACAGATTCTGAGTTTGCAACTCGAAGTCGAGGTCCGACGTCTCTGGCCCGGCCAGCGCCACCACGCCCGTGGCGCGCACCGTCAGTTCCTCGCCCATCAGTTCCGCGCGTGTGACGGTCGCCTGGCCCTTGGCGACCGATCCCTCGACGACGCCGTCATCGACTTGAAGGCCGGCCACGGTCGATCGCGTCAGTTGCACGACTCCCGTCGCCTCCGTCGTCTCGAGGCGCGGCGCTTTTGTGACGTCGGCAAAGACGAGGTGTGCCTGGACATCGCCATTCGCCGCGGTGGGAATTGGGGCGAACGTCCCAAGCGCGTCCAGGTTCAGGTTGCCGAAGGTTCCGTTGACGTCCGCTGTCAGCGTACCCGAGGACAGCTGAGCGTCGACGTGCATCTTCGGCAACTCAATGCCACCGAGCGTCGAGGCCTCGAGCAGCGCCGTGCCGAGCACTTCAGCATCGCGCACGGATCGGGCGTGCCCGTGGAAATCGATCGTGCCGTTGAGCGTGCCGTCCAGACGCCGGTCGGTGAGCGCGGGCACAGCGAAGGCGCGGCCGATGGCGGGAAGATTGACGCGGGCGAGCCGCCCGCTGACAGCAAACGCGGGCGCCGCGCCGCGGGCGGCGCGAAGCCATTCCACTTTCAGATCGCCGTGAGCGCCGTAGGCATCGGCCACGACGGTTGTGCGCAGCCGGGATCGTTCGTAAGTGCCGGCGGCCCGGAGACTGTTGGCGCGATACACGCCGAGGGCGACGTTTGGAGCGGACACCTTGAACGACACGGTTGCCGCCGAGAGCGACGCATGCGGAACTGACGCCGTGAAGTCCGCCGTCGCCGTGAGCTGGCCGTCGAGTTCGGGTCGCCGGATGAAGGGAGCCGGATTGAAACGAGACAGCGTCAGAGTGCCGCGCAGGCCCGTGGTGTTCGCGCGGCTGAAGTCAGCAATCACCGCGCCTCGCGTGTCTCCCTCCGCCGCTGCCGACGTCCATCGCACGTCGAGGGCGCGGAGCGGACCCGTCGCCGTGGCATCCAGCCGCGTCGCCAGCGATCGCCCGGCGATGGCTGGGATGAGCCGGCCTACTTCGTCGAGAGACAGGGCGCCGGCATGGAGTTCAAGGTCCGCGACCCGGTCACCCGGCTGGCCCGTGAATCTGACGTGAGCTTCGAGTTGGCTCCTCGCGCTGTCGAGATGAACGTCGTCGAACGCCCAGTCGCCGTGACCGGCGCGCAGCGCCATGGACAGCCGGCGAATCTCGAGTCCGGTTGCCGGATCCATCGCGGTGAGCGCGCTGACACCGACGCGCGTGATCCCCGCGTCGTACGACATCGACCCCGTCGTCTCGAGGCGGCGCGCTTCGCGTTCGAGCCCGCCAAGCGGGCGAACGACGACGCGGCCGTCACTGATATGAAACCGCTGAATCACGAACGGATTCGGCTTGGTCATCGGGCGGTTCGCGCGCTCCTGCAGCAAGCGCGCGACGTTCCATCCGTCTGCGCGCTCGGCGACGACGATCGTCGGCGACGATACCTCGACGGTGTCGAGCGCGAGTCGTCCCCGCACGAGGCCCATCAGGTCATAAGTGGCGGAAATGGCCGGCGCCGCGATCACGATTTCGCCGTCCTGCCGCAGGGTCACGTCGTGCAGGGTCACGCCTCTGAGGACGTCGCCCGTCAGGCTGCTCGCGGACAGCTCGCCCGTCAGGAAGCCTTGCGAACGATGGACCACTGTCTGCAGTAGCCATTGATGGAACCAGACAGTACGAAGCGTGACAGCGGCTGCGATCGCGAGGCATCCGAGGACGGCCACCGCAATCGGCCCAAATCTGACGAGCCGCCGTCGACGCGCGCGGACGCTCGCCATCAGAACGCCTGACCCACGCTGAAGCTGATGCGCCAACGGCGAGTGACGGGCATGCCATTGGACGTCAGGCCGGGAATGGGATTGAGTTGATATCCGAAGTCGGCGCGAAGCGAGCCGATCGGCGTTTTGTAGCGGAGGCCCGGTCCGATGTCGTAGCGCAGCCTGGTCAGGCCCGCCAGCGCGGCCGCTTCGGACTCCCACACATTACCGGCGTCGAGGAAGATCACGCCGCCGAACTTCTCGGTGAACGCGAAGCGGAGCTCGTTCGAGAACTCGAACAGCGCGCGGCCGCCGACAGCCTGCCCGGTCGAGTCGAGCGGGCCCACCTGGTAACGGCCCCAGCCGCGGAGGCTCGTCGAGCCGCCCAGGAAGTAGCGTTCCGAGAAGGGCACGGCCGCGGGATCAGCCGCGAAGATCGCGCCAGCGCGCAACCGAGAGGCCCACACGCGTCCGGACGTGACGGAGCCGAGCGGTCTGTAGCCGCGGCCTTCGGCCATAACCGCGTCGTACCGGAAAGAGCCGCCGAGCGCCGGGCTCGCGTGCGCCAGGTGCAGCGACACGGAATAGCCTCGCGTCGGATCGGTCGCCGTGTTCAGGGCGCGCCGCTCGAAGTCCACCTCGAGTGACGACAGTGTGCCCGCTCCTTTTCCGGTGTCGGGATCGAGACCGAGCGCGATCAACTGCTCGCGCGAATGCGGAATGCCCGCGGCCACGTCGGCAATTTGGTAGGACAAGAACTCATTCACGTACGACAGCGAGATCGTTTGCGTGAGCACCCGGGGCCGTTCCACGTGGCCGCCGAACGGCCGCGTGATCTTGACCCGGCCGCCGGTCGTCCGCGAGGTGTAGGCCGGTTCGTGCGCCCACCAGGCGTCACCGTTGACCGAGAGCGATGTCTGCCAGAAAAAGGCCGGCTGGCCGAACGACACGCGCGCGCCGCGCTCGAGCGACGACCACTTTGCCTGCACCGTCGCCGTCTTGGCGCCGCCGAGAAAATTCAGGTGGCTCCACTCGGTCGAGACACGCAGTTTTTCCTCGGAGCCGAATCCCACGCGAAACGTCGCGCGCTGGTGCGGCCCTTCGGCAACCGTGATCTTCACGGGCACCTGCGCCGGCTGGCCGGCCTCCGGCGGATGCGTGTCGATGTTCGCCAACTGAAACAGCTGAAGTCCCGAGAGCCGCCGCTGGCTCCGCTGCACCTCGCGCTCGCGGTAGAGCTGGCCCGGCGCAAACGTCAGCGTGCGGCGAATCACCGAGTCGTCCACGGTGTTGTTGCCCACCACGGTCACCGGTCCGAAGTGGGCGAGCGGGCCCGGCTGGGCCGTCACCGTCACATTCACGTGGCGAGGCTGCTGAGTGGCTGCTTCCGCGATGGTCACCTTCGCGTACGGGTATCCCTCGTCGTGGAGCAGGCGCTGCGCGCTGTCACGGGTTGTGGCGGCGAGGCGCCGGTCCCGCGGCATCCCGGCCTTGAGAGGCAGGGCCTGCAGCGCTTTTTGACCGGAGGGTCCGAGGACGTCGAATCCCGCGAAGTCGACGCGATCGACGACGACGGGATCGCCTTCCGTCATCCGTACCGCGATCTTGACGCCGTCATGCTTCGAGTTGAACTGCACGTCCGCCTTGGCGACGCGGGCCTGGGGATAGCCGCGATCGGCATAGGCGCGCTCCAGGCGCTTCAGATCCTCCGCGAACTCAGCGCGATCGAAGTAGCGCTTGCGCGACCACGGCAGCGATCCCCCGGCTTTCGTGGCCAGCACCGCGGCCAGCTCGGAGTCGGAGAAGGCGCTGTTGCCATCGAACGTGAGTGCCAGTACGGCGATGTCGCCGGGATCGCCGTCCTTGCAGCCCGGCAGAACGAGCGCGAACGCCAGCAGCGCGATCAGGCGGCGAGCGCGCGATAGCGAACCCCGATCAGACATGGTGGCCTCGCCGCGCCCTGGTCGCCACGCGTTCCAGTGACGCCACGGGCGCCGCTCACGACACCGGCTTGCGACCCTGGATGATCCGGATCAGGACCATGGCCACGGCGAGAAACAGCAACAGATGAATGAAGCCACCCATCGTGTACTGCGTCACCATGCCCAGCAACCACAACACCACGAGCACCACAAGAATCGTGTTCAACATCACAGCCTCCCTATCCGATGCACTCCTCTGCAGGGATCGTGCCCGGTCGGCTCAGGGGTGTACGGCGCCGCCGGCTGATCGGGTGGCCATTGCATTGCCAGAGTTGGGCATTCCGGCGCACAGCACGGCTGCCGGCGAGCCCTCAAAGCTCCTGGCGTGAGCGCAGCTGTCGTTCTCCGCTGGTAAGCCTCTTGCTGCGTTCTCCGCCATGCGGACTGTGGTGCGCCGGCTGCTGATCGTGAGTCTGGTGACGGCGCTCGTGATTGGCGGACTTCTGGTCGCCGCAGCCATTCGGGTTCGACGGGAATTCAGCGGCGACGCGCTCCGGTCACGCGTGGTCGCTGCACTCAGCAGGGAACTCGACAGTGACGTCACGCTCGACAGCCTGCAGCTGGAGGTGTTCCCGCTGCTCCGGTTGCACGGCACCGGGCTCACGATCGCGCCTCACGCACCGGCGGCGGGCGGCCGTATTCCGGCGATCGAGGCGCGGCAATTCACCGTGAAACCCGGTTGGCGAAACCTACTGCACGGCCGCGCGGACCGCGTGGAAATCGAAGGACTGCGCGTCACCATGCTTCCG
>Ga0163162_10007075_pt1 | contig 10886 bp, 9 predicted proteins | sample S55metaG_FD_115310 | JGI IMG/M metagenome (GOLD analysis project Ga0163162, IMG submission 115310) | Switchgrass rhizosphere microbial communities from Kellogg Biological Station, Michigan, USA - S5-5 metaG | ecosystem: Host-associated > Plants > Roots > Rhizosphere > Soil | place: USA: Michigan...
TGATTCCAAACGATTATTTGACTGTATTGAATATCACCTGGAAAACTCTCCTTTGGAGGATATGCTTGCTGCAAAAGAAAATGGAGCCTGGAGGAAATTCAGCACGACAGAGGTAGCTAAAACGGTTGAGGATCTTGCCGCAGGATTATTAGCCACAGGCATTAATTGTGGGGATATGACCCCTGAGGGAAGAGATAAGATTGCAATCATTTCTAAGAATCGACCTGAGTGGCTAATAGTTGACCTTGCTGTTCAACAGGTTGGTGCTGTGCTGGTGCCCATTTATCCTACTATTACTACGAGCGAACTTGAATTTGTGCTGCGGGATGCAAAGGCTAAGATGATCTTTGTAAATGATGCAGCATTACTGGAAAAGGTACATAGCATTCAATCAAGATTACCTGACCTGCGAAAAATATTGACCTTTGAAAAAATAGAGTATTCAAGTCACTGGAAAGAATTATTGATTCTATCCTCAGAGGAATTAAAGAAAAGGGTAAAGGAGATCGCTGCAGGAATAAAGTATGAAGACCTTGCTACAATAATATATACATCAGGAACAACAGGAATCCCGAAGGGGGTAATGCTTTCGCATAAAAACATACTGAGTAATATACTGGCTTCTCTTCCATGCTTTCCCCCCGGAGAACACCATAGGGCTTTAAGCTTTTTGCCGCTGAATCATATTTTCGAAAAGATGGTAAGCTACCTGTATCTATTTAAGGGTACGTCAATATATTATGCCGAAAGCATGGAGACAATTGGTGATAATCTGAAAGAGGTGAAACCTCATTTATTTACTACGGTTCCCCGGCTTCTTGAAAAGGTATATGAAAGAATAATGCAGAAAGGCAGAGAGTTGACAGGAATTAAAAAACTGTTATTCTTCTGGGCTCATGATCTTGCAGAGAGGTTTGAGATCAACAAAGACCAAGGCTCCTTTTATAGAATGCAGCTATCCCTTGCAAATAAGCTCATATTCAGTAAATGGAGGGAAGCTCTTGGAAATAATGTGCTATGTGTAATTACCGGGGGGGCAGCTTGCCAGATAAAGATGATAAGAATATTTACAGGCGCGAAAATCATCATAATGGAAGGATATGGGCTTACTGAGACCTCACCAGTTATCAGCGTTAATAGATTTGAAGAGGAAGGGCGGATGTTTGGAACAGTCGGTCCACTTATAGATGGGGTGCAAGTAAAGTTTGCTGAAGATGGAGAAGTTTTATGTAAGGGCCCGAATGTAATGATGGGTTACTATAACAGTCCTGAACTTACTGATGAAGTTATGGTAAATGGCTGGTTTAAGACTGGGGACATCGGAACAATGGTAGATGGCAAATTCTTAAAGATCACAGACAGGAAGAAAGAAATATTTAAGACTAGCGGAGGCAAATATGTAGCTCCTCTGATGATAGAGAATACTTTGAAAGAGTCAAGATTTATAGAGAATGCTATGATAATAGGAGCTGACCAAAAATATGTTGCTGCTTTGATAATACCCTCGTTTGCCGACCTTAAAGATTGGGGAAGACAAAATAATATTGCCTTTGAAGGCAATCAGGAGATAATTAAAAATGAGAAAGTTCGTTCCTTATACAGAGAACTTATAGAAAGTTACAATAAGTTCTTCAACCATGTTGAACAAGTGAAAAAATTTGAATTACTGGCTCATGATTGGAGTATAGATTCAGGAGAACTTACGCCTAAGCTTAGTCTGAAGCGGAAAGTAATAATGGAAAAGAATAAAGAAGTAATAGAGAAGCTTTATAAGAATGGCAATTCTTAATCATGAAAAAGCTGCTGATCATCTCTTTCGTCGACAGGAATTTTCCTGATAAAATCATCATATCCCTCTTCATCGTGATCACTATAGGCGCCGTAGGCATCCATACTATATCCTATAAGTCCATCATTAGCTTCCATAACGTATAGGATAGTAGAATCCCCAGGATCTGATTCACCCTCAAACCTGAAAGTTTTTATGATCTTTAAGTCCTCAGGCTGATAGTATTTATTATTACCTGCAGTGAAACCCTGTGCCGTCATTTTGAACTCCTTATCGTGTTTTTTGACCCTAAGTCTTTCAAGTACAGAAGTTAGAGTAGTCATTTCGCCGGGCTTAGTTTCTATCATAAATGGTGTGTTTAGATAGATATATGGCAAAACCTATACCCTTATTGGTTAATGGGGAAAGAAAATTTTAGAAAATCTCCGGAAAGATATCACTCCTGTTCCATAGACTGATAGATCTTGATCTTATTGTAAAGCGTTTTTCTGTCAATCTTAAGTATTTCAGCCGCCTTTGTCTTATTGAAGTTTACGTTTTTAAGAACGGTCATGATTGCGTCGTATTCAGCTTTAGCTGCAGCATCTTTAAGGTCTATCTCTTTTTCTTTTAAATGGGAATGATTTTCCAAAGGCTGAAGAGAGGATGGGCGTTGTGTATAAGAACTTGTTATTTCCCAAGGTAATACTGAAGAGTTGATCTTTCCGTCCTGCGTTAATAATACAGCACGACGGACGACATTTCTAAACTCGCGAAGATTGCCAGGCCAGCTATACTGAAGGAACATCTCTTTAACGTTGTCCTCATATCCTTCAATATTCTTACCCAGTTCTTTATTTGTCCTGTCTAAAAAGAAATCAGCAAACAATGGAATATCATCCTTACGCTGGCGCAAGGCAGGTAAGTTGATTGAAAACTCATTTAATCTGTGGTAAAGATCTTCGCGGAACTTTCCTTTTCTATAAGCATCTCTCAGGTTTTCATTCGATGCAACAATTATTCTTACGTCTACATCAATCTCTTTAGTTCCGCCAACCCTTTTTATCTTTCTTTCCTGAAGTACTCGTAACAGAGCGGCCTGAATATCAACCGATAGGTTGGCAACTTCATCAAGAAATAACGTACCTCCGTTTGCAATCTCAAAATGTCCTTCTTTATCAGAAATAGCACCAGTAAAAGAACCTTTCATGTGCCCGAACAATTCGCTGGCAGCAAGCTCTTTTGATAAAGTGCCACAATCCATTGCTATGAAGGGCTTGTTCTTCCTGTGGCTGTAATCATGTATGGTCCTGGCGATAACTTCTTTACCAGTTCCGCTTTCTCCATAGAGAATAATGCTGTAATTAGTAGCAGCAACTATTTCTATTTGCTTATAAAGCTGGGTGGTCTGTTCGTCCTGACCGACAAGAAATTCTTTATTTGGGGAAAGAGTATAGTTGTGTTTAGCTTTTGTAACCGGTGCGGCAGAAACCTCGTGAGTAGCTACTTCATCTCCTTCATTTTTTATCTGTTGAGACTTTTCTATCACATTCAAAACCTCATCCGGAATAAGAGGTTTTGTGATGTAATCGAAAGCGCCAAGCTTTATTACATCTACAGCTGTTTTAATGTCTGAATAACCTGTAATAATAATAACAACCGCCTGTGGATTTATCTCTTTAATTTTTACAAGTACATCTTTTCCGTCCTTATCTCCAAGACGATAATCACAAAGAACTATATCAAATTTTTCTTCACTAAATTTAGAAATTCCTTTCGCAGCATTATGGGCTACATCAGCCTCGTACCCTTTCCTGCTTAGGTACTTGCTAAGCAAAGTGCACATGTCAACGTCATCGTCAATTATAAGTATACGTTTCTTCATATTTTTTGATGGTTTCGTAGGTTATTAAGGGACAACAAAGTTAATCTAATTATTTCTCAAAACTTATTTCCCATAGCATGTTCTTCATATCTAAGTTAAGAAATTTCTGAACAAATATTGCTATTGAACTTTTAGTAAAGGTCTAAGCTGTAAGTATGCCCATCCCATTACCGGAACTGCTAATAATAAAAGCAGGCCATAGGTCGCTTTTGCAAACATAATGATAATGATATATATTATGAATAAATATAAGGGGTAAAAGAAAAAGAAAAGTCCAAGAACTATAGAATCATACATATCATCATCCTTCTTCCTAATAAGCAGATTTACAATGCATAATAATGGTAAATGAAGAAGATAGCCAAAAACTGCCGGTATGAAAAGCATGATTTTTTTAGCAGGAGAAGGGCTATTATTCTCCATTTGTTCCTTATTGTAAACCAACCCGGGCAATCTCTTATATAAGATGTCATTAAGTTCGTTTATTGCCGCACCTTCGAATCCTTTATCCCGAATGTCTTTTTTTGTAATGATATCTCCAAAATTCAATATAATATCTTTTCCAAAAGACCTAAAGGTACTATAGTTTATGCCTGTTGGTAGTACCTGTAGGGGAATTCCATCTTGCCAAGCCGTAAGTGCCAGCCGGGCTGTTCCTTTCTTTAGCGGGCGCAGTCTCCAATCATTGGTAGTTTCCCCCTCGCTAAAGATCAAAACTATTCCTCCCTTTTTAAATATATCAATACAGGCGGCGAATGTTGAATAATTACGCTCAATTGTATCGGCCCCTTCTTTAAGCCTGTATATGGGTAGCATTTTTAAGGAATGCAATAATCTACTGTAAAACTTGTTTATGAAAACATCTCCCCTTGTAAGAGAGTAGACAGGTTGCTTAAATAAAGTAGCTAAAACAATAGCATCTAAAAAGGCGTTAGGGTGATTCGCAGCTATAAGCAAAGGCCCCTTCTTTTTTAAAACCTCTTTATTATTTATTCTGAGCTTTCTGCAATACAGATAAAAAGCTATTCTTGCCGGTATTTTTAAAAGTCTGTAAAGCAATTGCAGAAGGTTTTATCCGACAAGTTACTTACTACTTGCAGTCTTTTTCTTTTTTGCTTCTTTTCCAATAAATATGACAGTAAGCGCGAGTAACAGAACGCCAACTATAATCCATAATCTTTTCATATAAATAAATTATTAATTTAATTGGGGGTCGATAGGGAAGTTTATCATCATTTCATATTCTCCTCCCAGTTCTTTCAATGAATCTTTCCAGATATCATCCGGATTAGGATGGAAGATAAGCTTTTCTGTAGCCTCGACAGTAAGCCAGGTCTTTTCTTTCATTTCCTCCCCAAGTTGTCCCGCAGACCAACCGCTATAACCAATAAAGAATTTTATCTTGTCAAAATCAATAGCATAGTTCTTAATATTCATGACAAGACTTTCAAAATTCCCTCCCCAATAAATATTGTCATACACCTTTTCCCCTCCGGGGATAAGGTCAGGATATTGATGAAGAAAATGAATCGTATCCCTTTGTACAGGGCCTCCGTAATATACAGGGGCTTTAAAATCTTCAAGATCGCTGATCAGTTCATCCAATGTTTTAGGGAACAACTTATTTAATACGAAGCCGAATGTACCTTCTTCTTTATGTTCGCATAAAAATATAACAGTACGTATAAAATTAGGGTCCTGTAAAAAAGGGTTAGCTATTAATAATGTTCCTTTTGCCGGTGATATCATTATTCTAAATTATATTTATTTACAATATCGGCCATTAAAACATTATGAACGGCTGATTTCGGTTAATTTTGTACTACACATGAGGAAAGTATTTCCAATCATAACGGTTCTTATTCTTCTTTCCCTGTTAGGTATTATCTTTTTTCAGGTATTATGGATAAGGCAAGCCCTTCAATTTAAAGAGCAGCAATTTTCCGAAGAAATTGACAGAGTGGTAGCTACTGCTGCTATGGACCTGACTTCTGAAACCCATGGACTTTCCAGCTTTGATCGCACACGTAATGGTTCTTTGTCCCAGCTAAATATTTCACCCCCTGGCGTAACAAAAAGATATACCCGTGAACAGATCAAATCTATAATTCAAAAAGCTTTTGATAAGAATGATGTAAGAAATACTCCTTTTGAGTTTGCGGTTACAACAACCTCATTGGTGGGAAATGAGATTCTTTCAGAGAATTTTTATAAGCTCTTCCAGGATACGGCTCACAATATCAGGCATATGATACCTCTTTCCGAGCCTGATAATTATACTAATGCACCAGAAGAAGCTCTATATGTAATTGTTCCTCATGTTCAGAATATCGTCTGGAAGCAAATGTCTATGTGGATCGGCACTTCCGCAATATTTACTCTTATTATTATTGCAGCTTTTTTTATTACGGTACGTGCGCTAATAAAGCAAAAGAAACTGAGTGAGATAAAATCAGATTTTATCAATAACATGACTCATGAGTTTAAAACCCCACTTGCTACTATATCATTGGCAGTAGATGCCTTAAAGAATGAAAAGGTGATGAACGACAGGAGTAAAATGGAATACTTCTCAGGGATAATTAAAGAGGAGAATAAGAGAATGAATAAGCAGGTTGAGACCATTTTGCAAGCCGCCTTACTTGATAAAAAAGAAATACAGCTCAATCTTAAGCCCCTTCATGCTCATGACCTGATAGAAGTTGCTTTGAACAATATTAAGCTACCTCTTGAAGAACGCGGCGGACATGTAGAGGTGAACCTTGATGCAATTGATGACCTTGTAATGGTAGACGAAGTACACTTTACAAATGTGATCAATAACTTGCTTGAAAACGGAATCAAATATTCAAAAGAGAATCCCCAGATAAAGCTTACCACAAGCAATAATGAATTTGGAATACGGGTAATGATAGAGGATAAGGGAATTGGTATGAGCAAAGAAACGTTACAAAGGATATTTGAGAAATTCTATCGGGCTCACACAGGAAATATACACGATGTGAAAGGGTTTGGTCTTGGGCTGAACTATGTAAAGACAATTGTCACATCTCACCGTGGTAAAATAAAAGCAGACAGCACTTTAGGGAAAGGCAGCACATTTATTCTAGACATACCTCAGAAAAGTATTACTTCTTAATAAGAGAATCAGAGACTATTATTCTCTTCACCTCATCCATTTTAGGATCGCCATTTTCTCTTACACGCTGCAAAGTTGGTCCTATATAAATGTCGGGCATAACACCGATACCCTTTTCAGAAATGTGTTGATATTGAACGATGCGAAACAAAGGAAGACGAACCCTTAATTTGGTATTAGATAATACAATATCGGGAATAAATATTCCTGAGTTTCCATACCATCCCCCTCCAGCCTCTTCTCCAATAAGCTTCACATTCTCCTGTCCCTTAACAACATTGCAGAAGAGTGTAGATGCAGAAAAAGTAAAACCATTTATAAGGATATATACTTTTCCAGTATAGTTAAGTCTCTTAGGCTTAAAGCTGTGATTTTCCCAATAAGTAAAATGATAACGTCCATCCTTTTTCTTGTGGGTCAGGAAAAATAAACCAAGGCTATTGAAGATCTTTTCTTTAATAAAATGACCATAAGGCGAAAGGTGCTTAGTGGCAGCAGATGCAGAATCAACCACTTTGAAAGGGGTATGCCTAATATACTTTGTGAGTGCAACAGAGTTGCTGATATCGCCTCCTCCATTGGCTCGAAGATCTATGATAAGATTCTGTATTGAAGAATCTTTCATTTTCGTGAAAGTGCGATGAAAGAAGCTTTTTAAATGTCCTTTTGAAAAGCTATTGAGCTTCATTAATCCAAATTTGCCAGAACTATCAATACTGAATGATCTGATATTCTCTCTTCTTTGCTTCCTGGTTATCTTCTTTGGCTTAGGAGCCTTCTCAGGTTTCTTGGCTTTTGCTGAGGTATCTTTTGGGGGATAGTAATAAGGTATGGTTGCTGTATGTTCAGAGCCTATACTATCAATATAAGTGATACGGTACTTTGAATAAATCCCGAATATGTTTCTGTGGTAGTAAGGAAAGTTTGTACTAAGACGGATGTAATTCACGTTATCGGCATAACCATCTTCGGGTAGGTAAGAGAACATAGTATTAATGAGATCATGATTCTTTATTCCATTAATAGAAGTAACTATCATTCCATTCTTCATTAGCGAATCTTTCTTATTCAGATTGCCGGTAACAACCATTGTATCCTTCCATACTTTGAAATAAAGAGGGAAGGAGGGAATGCGCCTATCTTTTATGAATTTGTTCCAACCTTTGCTCATTGCAAAGCTGGTATGCCCGCATCGAATAGTATGTATGAGCGGAGCCAATATCCTCCAGCCAAACAATAGTTCGGTCATGGAGTCCTTTATACTATTATATCCCTTATCGAAATAATAATCCATGCTATCTTTAGGGGTATACCAATAAAGAGAGGGGTGTTTCTTTTCGAGAATACTACGGAGAACTGTGTAATCACTCTTTAGTTCCTCAACAGAATATTTCCTGTCAGGATTATAGTTCTTAGAAACAGAGCAACCAGTTAGCAGGCTAACAAAGAATATCTTAGTTATGATTCTTAATACCATTCGTTATTCATGGTTCTTAATTCTTCATTCCATCCCAACCCTGGGCAATGAGCTTGTGAGTGCTTCCACCTTTTGTAATGATATTACATCCTTCATTAGCTTCTGTGATATAACCTATGACACTGATATTCTCATTCAGAACCAGCTTATCATAATCACTTTGAGGAATGGTAAAGAGTAATTCATAATCTTCGCCACCACTCAGGGCACAGGCTGTAGGGTCAAGCTCAAGCTTATAAGCAAATTGGCGAGCCAATTCATGAATAGGTATCTTTTCTTCATACAGAATGCAGCCTACATCGCTTTGCTTGCAGATGTGAAGAGTCTCACTGCTGAGGCCGTCACTAATGTCGATCATTGAGGTTGGAGTAATATTATTCTCTGCAAGGAATTCTACTACCTCTTTTTTTGCTTCAGGCTTTAAAAGCCTGCCTATGATATAATCCTGGTTCTCAAGGTCGGGTTGAACTCCTTTGGTTTCAAGGAACACTTTCTTTTCCCTCTCTAATATTGTAAGTCCTAAGAAAGCTCCGCCAAGATCACCACTTACACAGAGAAGATCTCCCTTCTTAGCACCACTTCTTGTAACATATTTATCAGGGGCTACCTCACCTATAGCAGTAACACATATTATCAATCCTTTCTGAGAAGAAGTAGTATCTCCTCCAACAAGATCAACATTATACCTTTTACATGCTGCATAGACCCCTTCATAAAATTCATCTAATGACTCAACACTAAAACGATTGCTGAATGCAATGCTCAGGGTGATCTGCGCAGGGGTGGCGTTCATTGCATAGATGTCGCTAAGGTTCACTATTACACTTTTGTATCCCAGGTGTTTTAAAGGGGTGTACATAAGGTCGAAGTGAATACCTTCAACAAGCATGTCAGTAGATACGACTACCTGCTTACCAAAGTGATCTAATACGGCCGCATCATCACCTACACTTAAAATAGTAGATGCGTTTAGTGTCTCATTGTTCTTAGTGAGATGATCTATCAGTCCAAATTCTCCTAATGATGCAACTTCTGTTCTTTCGTTAGACATATTTATAATTTTCCATTAACGTATTGTAATAGCTCATCATGGATCTTACCATTGGTAGCTACTATATGATTTTCATAAGGAGAGAAATCCGCTCCCTTAAAGTCTGTTACTCTTCCTCCTGCTTCTTCAACAATGAGGAATCCTGCTGCACTATCCCATGGCTGTAAGCTATGCTCATAGAAACCATCAAACCGGCCAGCTGCAACCCAGCATAGGTCTATTGCTGCACTACCTAATCTTCTGACAGGTATTCCCTGTCTTATGAGCTTCTCAAATACCTGTATTGGTCCATTAGGCTCATCCAGATACATATAAGGAAAGCCGGTAACAAGACAGCTTTTTGACACTTCGGACTTACTGCTTACCTGTATCTTATTACTGTTCAAGGTTGCTCCCTGCCCTTTAGCCGCAAAAAAGAACTCATTCATATTGGGATTGTATACCGCACCCAGGATCATTTGACCATTTTGCTCTACCCCGATACTAACGCAACATATAGGTATACCGTTAGCAAAGTTTACTGTCCCGTCAATGGGGTCTATTATCCATTTGTATTCTGTGCCACTTGCAAGAGCACCACATTCCTCGCTTAATATACTATGGTCCGGAAAGTCTGCCTTAATAATATCTATAATAGCCTTCTCTGCTGCATGGTCTGCCTCTGTAACAAGGTTATTCAATCCTTCCTTGTTAGATATCTTAAATGTTCCATTGAAGAATCTCAACAGTTCCTTAGCCCCTGCCTCGGTAGCTTTTATTAATGTAGATTGGAGCATAGCCAACAAAGATACTTGTTAGCAAGTGAATCAAATAGTGAGCCTCGAAGGAAGCTTACATTATTTTCAGTGCCTTTACAAAAGTTGTAAGTACAAAAGGTAATGCCAGCCAGAACCAAGGCCTTAAAGCAGGCATAACAAGCATTATGATAATTACGATAGCCGAAATGAAGAATAATATCCAATTCTTAGCTGAAGACTCATTACCGTTCATAGTAAAAATTTGCGCAAATATAAGGTAGGGGGAGATAAATTAAGAATTAAGAATTAATAATTAATAAGGAGGGCTACAAGGTGCATATACTGAAAGCATAGTGTGGAAGGTGGCAGAAAGATGGCAGTGAGGTGGCAGTGAGGTAGCGGTGAGGTTAAGTAAAGGTTAAGTTGAGATTAAGTTGAGGTTAAGGAGATATGGGAGTAATGGGGGCCAATTTTGGCCAGTTGTATAGTTTGAGGAGGGTATTTTAAAGGAGGACTTAATTTATGTGACAATATTTTTATTGATAATCAATGCTTTGCAAAGGTGCTTGCAAAAATAGTTGGTAAAATCGTTGGTTAAGAAGATTAATTATCTCACCTTTGCAATCCAAATTTTTTTAGGCCAATCGGGATAGCGAAAGGCGAACTTAAAACAAAAAACAAATGAGCAAATTACATTTCACCACTAAACATGCGAACGAGGCTACTGTACAGCGTAACTGGTACGTTGTTGACGGTACTAATCAAACCGTTGGTCGTATGTGCGCTAAAATAGCGTCCGTTCTCCGTGGTAAGAACAAAGCCTACTACA
>Ga0163162_10007076_pt1 | contig 10886 bp, 8 predicted proteins | sample S55metaG_FD_115310 | JGI IMG/M metagenome (GOLD analysis project Ga0163162, IMG submission 115310) | Switchgrass rhizosphere microbial communities from Kellogg Biological Station, Michigan, USA - S5-5 metaG | ecosystem: Host-associated > Plants > Roots > Rhizosphere > Soil | place: USA: Michigan...
GCAAGCTCGCCAAGATCAGCATCGCCAGGCAGATGGCGATGACATGAGGTCCGGCGATTCTGCTCAGCCGTTTCGATCCGTACCCTCCGCTTCGCCAAGAAGGCGACTTTTTCAACGCTATCGTGCCGGATTGTTCGGCCGATCCAGCTCGTACGCCGAAAATCTCGGGAAATTTGTCGTACCCGAAGCACGGCAGGTCGATGTCAATGGCTTCCTGACAATCGCTGGTTTCGAAATCAACGTGGGCGTAAGGAATGTCTTCAACCGGCGTAATTACGGCACGACCACGGTGTCTGACTTCGTGCCGGTCGACGAACCCCGCAACGTGCGTCTGACCGTCACCAAGCAGGTGTTCTGATGTCTGGCCAACGCGGTATGCCTTTCCCCTCCAATATCCAGGAGTCCCGCCGCGAGGCGGGGCTGCAACGGCCTCAGCCGCGCCGCGAGCGATGGGTGCACGCGTGGGGCCTGACGAGCCGGTACTTCCGTTCGGAGGACTGGAAAGCGGCGTGGCTTTTGATCGCCTGCTATGTCGGGCTTGAGCTCGGCACCGTCTATATCTTTCTGCTGTCCAACAACTGGCAGCGCGAATTCTTCGACACGATCGAGCAGCGCAAGGCGGGGCTGTTCCTGTCGGTCATTCTGACGTTCGTGATGATCGCGGCGCTGGAAGTCGGAGTGTCACTGATCAGCAATCTGGTGAGTTGGACCCTTTCCATGCGCTGGCGGCGCTGGTTGACGAACTGGTACATGAATCGCTGGTTCGCTCGCGATCGGTTCTATGAAATCGAACGGTTGGGAATGATCGACAACCCCGATCAGCGGATTGCCGAAGACATCAAGGCGTTCACGTCGTTCGTCCAGGGCAATTCGATCATCGGCGTGGCGATCGGTATCGTCACGAGCCTGACCAGCGCGGTCAGCTTTGGGGCGATACTGCTTCAGACATCCTCGCCGCTCGCGATCTCGTTCGGCGGACACAACATTTCGTTTCCCGGTGGCGATCTCATCTGGTTTGCGATCGTCTATGTCCTGTTCGGCTCGGTGTTCGTCACCTGGATCGGCCGACCCTACATCCGCCGCCGAATGCGTGAGCAGCACTACGAAGCGGACTTTCGCGCCGGCCTAATCCATGTGCGCCGCAACAGCGAGCAGATCGCGTTTTCGCGCACCGAGGTGGTCGAGAGACAGAACCTGCTGCAGGCGTTCGATAATATCCGGCGCAACTGGTATCGGTTGATGTGGGCCAACCTGGGTTTGAATGTCGGCACCGGCATTTACCAGCGCGTGATGGGCGTGGTGCCACTGTTCCTGACCGTGCCTAAGTTTTTCGCCAAACAGATCAGCTTTGGCCAGGTGATGGCATCGCGCGACGCGTTCACGCAGTTCACCTCGTCCCTTTCCTATTTCGTGCAGGTCTATCCAGGCCTTGCCGAGCAGATTGCGAATATCAATCGGTTGAAGGCATTGGACGATTCGCTCGACAACGAACGCCCCCGGGGGATTGCATTCACGGCCGGGGGAACGGCTGCTGATGTGGCTCTCACGGTGGAAAATCTCGAGCTTCGGCGTCCATCGGGAGAGCCTCTCCTCGCGCTGCCGGACTGGACCGTGCACGAGGGTGAACGGTGGGTCATCGAAGGCCCGTCGGGGGCGGGCAAGACGACGCTGTTGCGGGCGATCGCCGGCCTGTGGCCCGATGGCGCGGGTGCCGTCAGGATGACGAACCGAGGAACCGCCATGCTGGTCCCACAGCGCCTCTACCTGCCGCTCGGCACGCTCAAGAACGCGATCTGCTTTCCGGATCGACCGGAAGACCACGACGATGCGACCATTGCGGCGCTGCTGGAGCGCGTGCGCCTGGGCATGCACTCCGATGCGATGCACGCGGTGCGCGTGTGGCAGGATGAGTTGTCACCCGGTGAGCAGCAGCGTGTCGCGCTCGCACGCATCCTTTTGCAACGCCCGAAATTCCTGGTCGTTGACGAGGCGACGAGCGCGCTCGACGCGGAAAACGCCACCTATTTTTATGAAACCGTGCTCACCGAGGTTGCTGGCGCCACCCTCATCAGCGTGGTGCATGACGAACAACTTGCCCGCTATCACACGAACCGCCTGACCATTTGCGACGGCAATGCGCGACTGCAGCCAATCAGGATGACTTCATGAGCGAACTTCTCACTCACGGCGAACAAGAGTTGCGTGACGCTGCTGCAATGGCTGTGGAGCTTGCCGCGCGCCACGGCGTATCCGCACGCGCTTCTGCGAGCAACGACGGCTTCGCCAAAATCGAAATGCAGGCGGGCGAGGTACAGACTGCCGAGCGAAGCGGAAGCCAGTCCTTGTCACTCACGGTGTATCGCGGCGGTCAGCGCGGCTCGGCGTCCGCCGCGACGTTCGACCGCGACGCGATCGAACGCGTGGTGACCGAAGCAGTCCTCATCGCCGACCATGTCCAGCCGGACGCCGATGCCGGAATGGCGCCGCCCGAATGGCTCGCGTCCGAGGGGCCGCCACCCCATATGTTCGCCCACGGTCGGCGGGACACCGAGACGCTAATGGCCAGCGCGGGTCAACTCGACCAGGCGGCGATCGCCGTCGCCACTGCCAGCAAGGGTGCGTTGCGCGTTGGCCAGTCCGTAGCGATCGGCAGCGAAGGGATTTGGGCGCTCGCCACAAGCGACGGCTTTTGCCGCAGCAGCCGCACATCGAACGATGGCCGCTGGTGCGTCATGCTTGCACAGGACGAGAGTGGCAGCACATCGGACTATTGGCAATCACAGGAACGCAGCCCCGAAACCCTGCTGCAACCAGAGGAGATCGCCCGGCGTGCCGCCGAACGCGTACTGTCGGCACGCGGCGCAAGAAGCGTCAGAAGCAGCCGCCATCCCGTACTGTTTGACGCGAGAACATCCGCTACCCTGGTCGGCGAGCTGGCAGGTACACTCACCGGCACGACGCAGTACCGGAGAATGAGCTTCCTTGTTGAGCCCATGGGTCGCGCGATCTGCGCCTCGCACATCGATCTGACCGAGGATCCGTTCGAGCCGCTGGGGCTCGCCAGTGGTGGCTTCGATAGCGAGGGCATTGCCGGCACAACCCGGTCGATAATCAGCGGCGGCATTTGTGACGGTCTGTTCCTGTCCGCCTTCAGCGCGCGCAAGCTGGGTATGGCGCCGACCGGGAATGCCGACGGATTTTTCAACCTGCGCTTTACGAGCGCCGTGGATGGAGGAGACTGGCAAGCCATGCTGCAGCGGCTCGGCACCGGGCTGGTCGTAACCGCCTTGGAAGGTGGTTCGACTGATCCTGCAAGCGGCAACTGGACGCACGCCGTCAGAGGACTTTGGGTCGAAGGCGGCGCAATCGTCCACGCCGTGACGGATGTGACGCTGGGCGGGTCGATGCCGGCGATGCTGAACGGCATCGTCGCCGTCGGCAGCGGGGTCGAGCGGCAGGGTGCCATCCGAACAGGGCCAATCCTGATCGACGAGATGCAAATAGGAGGCAGCGCATGAACGGTGGGGAAATCGCCGTCGCGCACGTGCGCGATCGGCTTCTGGCGCCGGCACACGTCGATGAGGCCGTAATCGGCCGCGCACTTGGCGAACTGGCCGGCGGCGGCGCGGACATTGCTGACCTCTATTTCGAGGTTACGAGCGTGAGGAGTTGGCGGCTCGAGGGTGGCAGGGTCACTAACGGCAGCTTCAGCATGCGCCAGGGCGTCGGCGCTAGGGCCGCGCATGGCGCGGCAGTCAATTTTGCCCATTCGGCTGACGTGCGCGAACAACCGCTGCTGGATATTGTGCGTGCGGTGCGCACGTTGGCCCGGCATGGCGACGCGGATCGGCATCCGCGCGGGGTCGAACTGAACCGCAGGGCCAGTGCACATCCGCTCTACCTGCCAGCAGACACCGCGGCGGTTGAGGACGCTGCCGCCTGGATAGCTTTGCTGGAGCGCATCGACCAAACTGCCCGCGCGGCCGATCCAAGGATCGTGCGCATCGATGCCAACGTGCGCGCGTTCGATAGCGGCATTCTGTTCGCGAGTGCCGACGGCGAGATCGCGGCAGACATCCGCCCGTTGACCATTCTCTCAATGATGGTGGTTGCCGAGCAGAACCAAAAACGGGCCCGCCGGCAGGCCGGCATAGGCAAGCGCGCGGGATTTCCTGCGTTCGGTATCGCCTCGGTCGATGCGATGGTGGCAACTGCGGTGCGAATGGCGCTGCACAATCTCGAAGCTGTTCCAGCGCCTACTGGTGAAATGCCGGTGGTTCTCGGCCCAGGTTACCCTGGCGTCCTCTTTCACGAAGCCGTCGGCCATGGCCTTGAGGGCGATCATCATCGCAAGCGGCTTTCTGCTTTCGACGGCAAGGTCGGCCAGCGCATCGCCGCACCCGGCGTGACCGTGATCGACGATGGGGGCCTTCCCGGCCGCCTTGGCTCGCTGGGCATGGATGACGAGGGCACCGCGCCCAGCCGCACCGTGCTGGTGGAAGATGGCATCCTTACTGGCCTGATGCAGGACCGCCTCAACGCTGGTTTGATGAACCAGCGATCGACCGGCAATGGGCGGCGGCAATCGTATGCCGATCTGCCGCTGCCGCGGATGACCAACACGTTCCTCGCAAACGGCACCCACGATCCGGCCGATATCATTGCCTCCATCGACCGCGGCATCTACGCCACCGAGTTCGACGGTGGGCAGGTCGACATCGTCACCGGACGCTTCAACTTTACCACGATAGAGGCCTGGCTGGTCGAGAAGGGCAAGCTCGTGGCACCGGTGCAGGGCGCCACCCTGATCGGCGTAGGCCACGAAGCACTCCAGCATATCTCAATGATCGGCAACGATCTGAGCTTCGACACTGGCATGGCAACCTGCAGCAAGCAGGGGCAGTCGCTCAACGTCAGCGTGGGGCAACCGAGCGTGCGGATCGATCGCATGACTGTGGGCGGCCAAGCCAACTGAGCCTCTCTCCCCCAAAAGAAAATTCGCAGAAGGAACAGACATCATGCGCAATGTGACAGAGCACGACTTTGACGAGGTCGTCCTTAATAACCCGAAGCCCGTCCTGGTGGATTTCTGGGCACCGTGGTGCGCACCTTGCAAATCGCTTGCTCCCACTCTCGACGAATTGGCGAAGGAGTACGCCGACGAGATCGAGGTGGTGAAAATCGACATTGACGAAAATCCAACGCTCGCCGAGCGCTTCGGAGTTCGAGGCATTCCCTTGCTGATGATGGTCCAGGACGGAGCAGAACGCGCCCGCACCGTCGGCACGATCTCGCGCAGCCGGCTCGATGCGTTCGTCGAAGCCAATCTAGGTAGCCAGTGATGGGCAGCATCGCATTTGGCGGCAATCCTGCGGTCAAGCAGGAGGCTTTGGCCAGACTTCGCAGCCACATCGTTGCAGGGACATTTCTCTATGGACCGGCCTGGTCGGAGGAAGGTGTCAACGCGATCGGGGCCATTGTCGAGGCCGACGATACGCACAAGTATTCCGACATGCTGGGATACCCACTGGCACTGGCCACTGCATTGCCTTCGATCATCAATGCGATCGGCCCGCTCGACAATGCCGCGCAGTATGCCGAGGTCTGGCTGGAACGGACACCGCTTGGTGCAGACCTGTCCAAGGTCGTGTCCCAAGTCCTGGTCTCGGTCCTCGAGGAGCCGGGCGTCGCCGCGCTTACGACACAGCATGCCACCGTTGAAGCCAGTCGCAGTGCTGTCGTCGCCCTGCACCGCAGGGTGATTGAGGGCGATGAGCCCGACCGGGCGGAATGGAAATCGGTCCGCATGGCGGCAGTCGCCGCAAGCGACACGGTAACGGGTTCCCCACTGGTGCGCGCCGCAGGCGCAATTGTCGAAGCCGCTGCGTGGCCCGGCAGCATGCGCACTGTCCTGCACGACGTGCTCGGCGCCCGAGGCGGGCTGGAGACCAAGCAGCTTCTCGATGAGATTGAATGGACCGAGGACAAGGAAAGCCAAGTTTTTCGCATCAGGGAGGCCGCCGAAAAGACCGAGCGGTACGCCGAGCTCAGCGGTTTAGACCGGGTCTATGCTCTGCTCGATGCCGATCACCCAGAGCTGGCAAAAGGGTTCCGGCAGCGAATTCAGCAGTTCGAGAAGCTCGGTGACGCGATCAGGGCAATCGGCCGACAGGTCATCGAGCTTTTGGAAAACGCACCCGTTGCGGCGGAACGCGGCGATGCCCTGCCTGCCGACCGAGCCTGAACGTCAATGAGGTCGATGAACATATGACTGCGATGAATCCTCTTCTCGACACCTTGTCCCTGCCGCGGTTCGGCGAAATCAGCCCGCAGCATGTCGCAGAGGCAATTGACAGTGTCATTGCCGATCATCGTGCTGCGGTGAGGTCGGTCGTTGCCGACAGCAACGTCAGCTTCGCCGACACCTGGTTGCCGCTGGAGCGAGCGGCCAGCGCAATTGACGGGGTTTGGTCCGTAGTTTCGCATCTTCACAATGTAGCCGATACGCCGGAAATGCGAACGGAGTATCGGAACGGCCAGCAGCGACTGGTCGATAACGCGCTGCAATACCTTCAGAACCGCGATGTGTACGACGCTCTTGTCGCGCTGACCGGCCGGCCCGATTTCCTGATGCTGAGCGAAGCAGACCGTGCCGCGGTCACCCATCAGATTCGCGACTTCAAGCTGTCGGGCGTGGGGCTCGACGAAGGCGAGCGAGCCAGGTTCGCTGCGATCTCGACCGCGATGTCCGCGCTTTCCACCGCGTTTGGCAATGCGGTGCTCGATGCCACTCAAGCGTGGTTCGAGCATGTGACCGATGAAGCGCTGCTGGCTGGCATCGGCGAGACCGACAAGGCAATGTTCGCAGACGCCGCGCGCGAACGTGGTCTCGATGGTTGGGCGATCACGCTACAGCAGCCAGGCGTCAACGCGGCCCTGACGTTTGGCGAAGATCGCGGGCTTCGTGAGCGGATTTACACATCGTTCGGCACCCGCGCTTCTGACCAAGGGCCCCACGCCGGGCAGTTCGACAACGCCAGGCGTATGTCCCGCATCCTTGAGCTTCGGCGCGAGGCGGCGGCATTGCTGGGGTTCGACAGCCCCGTAGCTTGGTCGCTTGCCACCAAGATGGCCGCGAGTGCCGACCAGGTGCTGGAGTTCCTGCGCGACCTTGCGACGCGCGCAAAGCCTGCTGCGGAGCGGGAAATCGACGAACTGCGCGCTTATGCTGCCGACGCGCTGGCAATCAGCGAACTCCAGCCATGGGATATCGACTTCGTTTCCAACCAGTTGCGGCAGGCTCGCTATTCGATCGACCAGCAAGAGGTGAAGGCCCACTTCCCGGTCGAGCGGGTGATTGCCGGCTGGCAGAATCTGCTGAAGCGACTGTTCGTTATCACGCTGGTCGAACGGATCGATGTCGTTGTCTATCATCGCGATGCCCGATATTACGACGTGGTGGATGAGAACGACCAGGTGCTCGCGGGCGTCTATCTCGATCTCCACGCGCGTCCTGGCAAGCGGGGAGGGGCGTGGATGGCGCAGGCCCGCCCGCGTCTCAATGATGGCCACGTCTCTCGCGTGCCGGTTGCTTACCTGGTCTGCAACTTCGCGCCGAAAGGCGACGAAGCGCCGTCACTTCTGTCGCACAACGAGATCGTGACTTTCCTTCACGAGACCGGACACTGCCTGCATCACCTGTTCACGCGCGTGGACAGACCAAACATCGCCGGCACCAGCGGTATTGAATGGGATGCGGTCGAACTGCCGAGTCAATTGATGGAGGATTTTGCATGGGACCGAGACGTGCTTACTGACATGTCGGGCCACTATGAAACCGGTTCCCCTTTGCCGAACCATCTGTTCGATCGACTGGTTGCGGCGCGACACTTCCTGTCCGGGATGTTCGTTGTCCGACAGATCGAGTTCGCATTGTTCGATCTGTTGCTGCATCTTGGCGGCATTGGGTCAGATCCGATGGAGGTAATCGAGGCGGTGCGTGACGAAGTGGCCGTGGTTCGTCCGCCCGCGTGGCATCGTTTTCCGCACACCTTCACTCACATTTTCGCGGGCGCCTATGCCTCGGGCTACTACAGCTACTTGTGGGCCGAAGTGCTCGCTGCCGATGGCTTTCAGCGTTTCGTCGATGCCGGACTGATCGACCCTGCCACGGCATCGTTGTTCCGCGAAGAAGTACTGGCCCGTGGCGCTAGTCGCCCGGCCGCCGACAGCTTCAGGGCTTTCCGCGGGCGGGACCCGAACCCCAAGGCGATACTCGAACGATACGGGCTTGCCAATGCAGATGCCTCGTCGCGAGCGTACAAGTCGGTCATTGGTCATGGTTGACAGCTCCGCCGCCTGTGATGCCCGTGCGTGGCGAGCAGAAGCGATCCGCAAGATCGAGGCGGACTTCAACCGCTCGGCCGACACCCACCTCATACGGCTCGACCTCCCACGCTACGCGGGCATCACGCTTTACCTCAAGGACGAGAGTAGCCACCCGACTGGCAGCCTTAAGCATCGGCTCGCGCGCTCTCTGTTTCTCTATGCATTGTGCAACGCCTGGATTGGGCCGCAAACCTGTGTCATCGAGGCTTCATCGGGGTCGACTGCCGTGAGCGAGGCCTACTTCGCGCGGATGCTTGACTTGCGGTTCATTGCAGTCGTGCCGGCGGCGACTGCTGCCCCCAAACTCGACGCGATCCGCTTCCACGGAGGGGAAATCCGTGCGGTCGATGACCCACGTACGGTCTACGACGTGGCCAGTCGCTTGGCTACGGAGACAGGGGGGCATTATCTCGACCAGTTCACCTATGCCGAACGCGCGACCGACTGGCGGGGCAACAACAATATCGCAGAAAGCATCTTTAGCCAGATGGCGGCAGAGGAGCATCCGGTGCCATCCTGGATCGTGTGCGGTGCGGGGACGGGGGGCACTTCGGCGACGATCGGTCGCTTCATCGGCTATCAGCGGCATGCCACCCAACTGTGCGTGGCAGATCCCGTCGGCTCGGTCTTCCATCAACACTATGTCGACCCTGCCGTCGTAGCTCTTCCCGAAGGGGCAGCGAGTTGCATCGAAGGCATCGGCCGCCCGCGAGTGGAGCCGAGCTTCGTCCCCTCGGTGATTGATCGTATGATCGCGGTCGAGGACGCGCACAGCATTGGCGCGATGCGCGCGATATCGAAACGCCTCGGCCGACGGGTGGGCGGCTCAACCGGCACGAATCTTGTGGCCTGTGCGCAGCTGATTGCCGAATTGGCCGCCAGCGGTCGCCAAGGCTCGATCGTCACGCTGCTATGCGATAGCGGAGAACGCTACGGATGCACGTACTATGCAGATGCCTGGCTGGCCGAACGCAATATCAGGTGGCAAGCTGCGGCCGAGCACATCGAGGCGCTTTTTGCTTGAACCAGCGAATGCGGCAACGTTCGGTAGCCCGATCGCCAAGAGCACGATCCGAAAGTTGTTGAGTGATGCCAGTATGTTGTGATGGATGTGGCGATCGTCGTCTTTGACGAGGCGTCGGAACCGGTTGCCCATGCAAAGGAGCGTTCGACGACCCATCGGCGTGGCAAAAGGATGAACTACGCTTCATGTCGGGCAGTTTGACGATCTCCAACCGTGGTTAGTTAAGGCTGAGCCTTTCCCGATTCATCTTGGCGAATGCGAATGATGCAGTGCAGCGCACATTTAAAGTCGTAGAGCGGGCAACACGGTAGCGTAACGCCGCTTGATCGTCATAGAAGTAGTTGAATTTTGATGGAGAAAATGTAGATGGTAAAAAGATAATTTCCAAGCCAAATTTTGCAAATTCTTCGAGCGTTGCGATATTTTTGCAAGAGAGTCATTGGATCCCGAGCATGATCGCTGTGAATGATCGACTGAATTTCAGGTGAGATTGGGTCTTTATTGGAATACTATTCTCGAGTCGTCTTGAATGTAGCCTAAATCTCCTGGTGGGATCGTTCGCACTTTGCGGGCCTTACAGGTTTTATCAGTGTTCTTGGCCTGTGTTTCGGCGTGCAAGTGGTACCCACCTGACTCGGTGATCGGCGCCTAATCGGGGGTCTGACTCAAATTCCGTGCAATCCGGGTCATGCGGGCGCCATAAGTCTGGCCTTGAGTAGGTCGATTTTGGCGCGCCCGTACATCTGGCGCTTGATGGCCTTCAGGCGGTTGACCTTGCCCTCGACCTGACCGCTGGACCACGGCGTCGAGATCGCGGCGGCAATGGCATCCTTGTCGGCCCGACGCCAGCGGCGAACGCCGCAAGCTTGGTTTCGGCCGCCATGGCGATCCACGGATCGAGCCGTGCCTTGTCCTTTGAGCGCATCATGGCATGGAAGCGATCGAGAGCCTCGCGTGCACTGATCAGCGCTGGCACGGCCTTTTTGATCACCGCGTTGATCAGGGCGGTGTGTGCTGATCCGGTGTCGCGCTCGGTGGTCATGCTGGGCGCGATGGTCCGTGCACTCAGCCCCGCACCGCCGGTGTGGCCGAGGTTCTCGTCGCGTCGCCGGCGGGTCGCCAATTCGCTGACCATGCGCAATGAACCGCAAAACCGGATTCCTTCAGCCGCCGCCACAGTTCAGCGCCGATCCGGCAGCCTGCATTCCATTCCGCCTCGAGGGTCAGCGACCAGGCATCAAGCGAACTCTGGCGCGTGCGGAACGTGTCGTGACGCTGGCCGCGCAGGACCTTGCGGATGGTCTTGCGCGACACCCCGGTCGTGCGTGCCATGGCCCTGATCGGCAAGCCGTGCCCGGCCAGATCGATTATCTGGCGGTTGAGGGCCTCGCGCAGTTGGTAGCCATCCCACTGGATGCGCTCTGCACGGGTCAGGGTCGCCGGATCGACCGCTCCCACCGGCGCCAGCGCGCGC
>Ga0163162_10007077_pt1 | contig 10885 bp, 8 predicted proteins | sample S55metaG_FD_115310 | JGI IMG/M metagenome (GOLD analysis project Ga0163162, IMG submission 115310) | Switchgrass rhizosphere microbial communities from Kellogg Biological Station, Michigan, USA - S5-5 metaG | ecosystem: Host-associated > Plants > Roots > Rhizosphere > Soil | place: USA: Michigan...
TCCTTCGACCCGTTGGGATAGACCCGCGCGATAAGCGGCACCGCGGCGGATAGGTCGGCGAAATCCTGCCAATCGATGAGGATCCCTGCAGCGCGGGCGATCGCCGGCAGGTGGATGAAGTGATTGGTCGAGCCGCCGGTCGCAACCAGCCCGATCATCGCATTGACGATGGCTTTCTCGTCGACGACTTCGCCAAGCGGGCGGTCGCCGCTTTTGGCAAGACTTGCCAAGCGATGCACCGCGGCCCGGGTCAAGGCTTGGCGGAGCGGTGTCCCCGGATTGATGAAGGCGGAGTTGGGCACGTGAAGCCCCATCAGCTCCATCATCATCTGGTTGGAGTTGGCCGTCCCGTAGAAGGTGCAGGTGCCTGGCGCGTGATAGGAGCGGCTTTCCGCCTTGAGGAGCTCGTCCTTGCCGACCTTCCCCTCGGCATAGAGCTGGCGGATCCTTTGCTTCTCCTTGTTCGGAAGACCCGACGGCATCGGTCCGCCAGGGATAAGCAGCATCGGCAAGTGGCCGAAGCGAAGCGCGCCGATCAGCAGCCCGGGGACGATCTTGTCGCAAATGCCGAGCATGGCCGCGGCGTCGAACATGCCGTGGCTGAGCGCAATCGCGGTCGACAGGGCGATGACGTCGCGGCTGAATAAAGACAGGTCCATGCCAGGCTGGCCCTGGGTGACTCCGTCGCACATCGCGGGGACACCGCCCGCGACCTGCGCGGTGGCGCCAACTTCGCGCGCGAAGATCTTCATCTGCTCGGGGTAGCGCCCGTAGGGCTGATGCGCCGAAAGCATGTCGTTGTAGGCGGTGACGATGCCGATGTTGGGACCGGACAAGTGGCTGATCGCCTCCTTATCCTGCTGGGCCGCCGCGAAGCCGTGCGCGAAATTGCCGCAGCTGAGGCGCGGCCGGTTGATGCCGCGCTCTTTCTCTTGGCCCATCAGCTCGAGGTAACGCCGACGGGTCGGCCTTGAGCGTTCTATGATGCGATCAGTGACCGCGGCAATTCTGGAGTCGAGGGCCATGCGAACGCGCCTTACTCGTGCCAGCTGATTCCGTCTCGCTCGGTAAGCGCGATGGCGGCCGAGGGACCCCAGGTGCCGGCGGCATAGGAACGCGGGGTCACGCCCTTCTCGGCCCAGGCGGCACGAATGCGGTCGATCCACCCCCATTGCGCCTCGACCTCGTCGCGGCGGACGAACAAGGTCGGGTCGCCCTCGATCAGGTCGAGCAGCAGGCGCTCATAGGCGATGCGGCGGCGATGTTCGCTGAACGCATTGGCGAGGCCAATGTCGAGCGGGACCTCGCGCAGCCGCACCCCGGCGCGGTCGAGGCCGGGCGTCTTCGCCATCAGGAACAGGCCGATCGTCTCTTCGGGCTGCAAGCCGATGATCAGCTTGTTCGGACGTGTGGTCGCTCCGCGCGAGGCGAAGATGGAAAAGGGCACGTCCTTGAACTGGATGAAAATCTCGGTGTCACGCTGCGGCATGCGCTTGCCGGTCCGAAGGTAGAACGGAACACCCTTCCAGCGCCAGTTGTCGATGTGCGCCTTGATCGCGACGAACGTCTCGGTCGTGCTGTCGTGGCCGACTTCTTCGGCATAGCCCGGCACCGGCTCACCATTGATCGCCCCGCGCGCATATTGACCGGTTACGGTCATCTGCTCGACGTCGGCGGGATTGATGGGGCGAAGCGCACGCAGCACCTTCACCTTCTCGTCACGCACGGCGGTCGCGTTGAAGTCGCTCGGCGGCTCCATCGCCACCAGCGCAAGCAGCTGCAGCATGTGGTTCTGGACCATGTCGCGGAGCGCGCCGGAGCTTTCGTAATAATCGCCGCGGCCTTCGAGCCCGACCGTTTCGGCGACGGTAATCTGGACATGGTCGATGTGGGCGCTGTTCCACAGCGGCTCGAACATCAGGTTCGCGAACCGCAGAGCGATCAGGTTCTGGACGGTCTCCTTGCCGAGATAATGGTCGATCCGGAATGTGCGGTCCTCAGGGAAATGCGCGTGGACCGCGTCGTTTATCTCGCGGCTCGATTCGAGGTCGGTGCCGAGCGGCTTTTCGAGTGCCATTCGCACCGTCGCGCAGGCGAGGCCGGCACCGGCCAGGCCGTCAATGGTCGGCTTGAACAGCGACGGTGCCGTCGAGAGGAAGATGCCGACGCCATGGCACGGGTCGCCGATGCTTGTCGCGAGCTTGGAGAAGCTGCCGGCGTCGGTGATGTCGATCGGGACATAATGAAGGCGCGACAGGAAGCGCTTGGCGATCCCGGCGCTGTAGAAACCCTCAGGGAGATGTTCCTGAAGCGCGGCATCGGCCCGCTCGCGGAAGGCGGCGTCGTCGAGCGCGGTGCGCGCCGTCCCGACAATCTTCAAGTCGTCCGGCAGAAGCCCGTCGGAATCGAGACCATATAGCGACGGCAGCAACATCCGCCTGGCGAGGTCGCCGGTCGCTCCGAACAGGACGAGGGTCGAGATCCGGTCAGCCATGGCGCCGCTATATTGCCGTTCCGGCCGGCGCACAGGCGAAAAAGGCGCTGCCGCAAACGTATTCATGACGCTTGCGCGTCAAAGCCGCGCCCATGCAACCGCAATCGTCACAGCGAGCGCCAGTACGCTGGAACCCATCGCAGCGACGGCAGGCAGTCCGCGGCGCCCCGCATATGCCAACGTAATCCCCATTTTCACCGCCATGTTGATGATGATCGTGCCGGCGATGGCAATCGCGGCAAGCAGGGATGAAATGGCCGTTGGCTGAAGGCCACCTAGGGTAATGATCGCCGTGTCGATATCCGTCGAACCGACAGTCAGCAGCAACAGCGCGATGCCATGCTCGCCGAAGCGGCCGGCCGCCCACCTGGCGGCAACTGCCGCGATCGCAACGAAAAGGACGAAACCGAATGCCGGGATCAGCTTGATCGGATTGCCCGGCGGAGTTGGCGCATCAGATTTGGGCGCCTTGCGATAGAGCCACAAGCCTGCGCCCCACGCGACCACCGACGCGGGAAGTAGGATGACCGCGAACGGCACCAACACGCGTGTCGAGAGAATGCCGATCAGGAGAATGGCGCGCAGGTACATGACCGCCGTTGCAAGCGCGATCCCGGCGTTCTCCGCGCCGCCCTTCAACTCGCTTCCGAGCCGCTGGGCGAGGGATTGGGTGACCGCGGTCGAGCTGTAGGCGCCGCCGATCAGCGCCGTCGCTATCGTCCCGTGACGCTCGCCAAAAATGCGGTTCGCGACATAGCCGAGGAACGAGAAGCCGGTGACGAGCACAACCACCAGCCACAGTTTCTGCGGGTTCCATGCGCCCAAAGGGCCGTATGCTCCGCTCGGCAGGAAAGGCAGGACCGCGCCGGCGATCACAGCAAAGCGGGCGAGCGCTTTGACGTCGTCCTCGTCGAGCTTGTCGAGCAGGCCGTGAAGCTCGCCCTTGAGCGCGAGCAGGAGCGTTACGATGGTGGTGACGGCAATGGCCAACGCAGGCTCGCCGAAGCCCGCAAGGAAACCGAGGCCGACCGTTGCCAAAGCCGCTACAGGTGTGGTCGCGTCTGGCTTCTGCTTGAGGCCGGGTCGGTTTGCATAGCCGATCACAAGGATGACGACTGTGCCGGCAACCAACGCGCCCGCGGCGAACGGCTGGCCGAGACGCCCGGCAAGTCCGGCTAACCCCGACGCCAATCCGACCAGGGTGAAAGTGCGGACGCCCGCGACGCGCGTCCCGGCTTTCAGGCCGCGAAGGTCGAACCCGCGCTCGATGCCGATGAGGAGGCCGCAGGTGAGCGCCGTCGCGACGCACAGCGCCTGCCAGTACCAGCCGCCGATCAGTTCAGCCGCCCTCGGCTAGATCGACAGGCCGACGTCGCCTTCGATGATCTGTTGTTCGAGCCGCGGTGTCTCACCGGGTTTCCATAGCTTCGCGTTGTGCACCACGCGATAGCGGAGCGGTCCGCCGTCCGGGCTCTCGCTGCGGTCGATCGGCCGCGGAATGCAGACGAACTCGGTGCGCATCTCATCGCCCGTAAGCTGGACCGTCGCGTAGCCATGGCCGCCTATATCGACGAAAGCGAGGTGCGGTGCCACATCGGGATTGGACAGCGCCCTCGCCTTGGCCCGATCGAAGGATTTGGCATATTCGAAGCACGAACGGACACCGTGCCTCAGCATCATGTTGTAAGTCGATTCTGGCTTCGCCGCGCCGGGCCGGTCAGCGAGGTAGAGCGGCCGGAACTTATTGTCCTTCTTGATGACATATTCATTCGCTTCGGCGCCGCCTACGCTCGTCATCGACCCGCCCGTGAAGCTCAGCCCGATCGGCTCGAACTTACCAGGCGGCAATTGCGCGGATGCATAACCGGCCCAGAAGCTGTGAAGGTCGCCGGCAACGATCGCGAACCCGGTGATTTTCGCGTCGCGAACCAGGTCGTAGATCTCGCTGCGCTCCGCCCATGCGCTGCCGAAATCGCCACCCGCAACATTGGCGAAACGCCCGGCCGGCCATCTCTGCTTGGTCAGCCCAGCCGGGAAATTCTCCGGATCGGCGCGCTGCTCCAGAGTGCATTGCGAACTGCCCCAGATCTTCCAGGTGGCGGTCGAACGTTTAAGCCGATCCTTGAACCACGCTTTCTGCGTCCGTCCGAGGATGGTCTGCGGCGGGTTGTCCTTTGCCGGGTTCGGAACCTTTGCGCCGTTGAATTCCAGCTCGGCCGGCGGATTGCCGCCGTTGAACGCGCGCCCGCCGTCCAGCACCTGGAGCAGGTCGTCCGGGAACATCCCGTAATCGGCCCAGTCAGCCAACTTATCGGTTGCCGACTCCTCGAACGGGTTCGGTCCCCGAAAGCTGCGCTCGTCCGTGAGCAGGAACTCGAGGTGGCGGCCGTAGCGAAGCGCCCGATAGACGATCAGGCTGTTGATCGCGGCGATATTGTTCGGTTCCAGGCCCAGGCCGCCATCGTCGAACTTCTCGATCTTGACGTTTTTCACTGGAACCGAACCGAATTCGTCCAAGGTTCCGCTCGGCGCCTTCACCCGCGCGGGAATATATTCGAACCAGGCCTGGTTGGCGGCGACTTTGATCGTTTGCCCGGGCTGCTCGAACTTCGGGTTTTTGAGGATGCTCTGCCAACCCTGCCACGAGAATTCGTGATTGTCCCAGGTGCAAACAAACGGCCAGCGCGCGCGCGCATCCTGAAGGTCCGGGTCGGCAAGATGGCCCTTCCAAACCGCGCGGTAGCCTTCGACCGTCGTTGGAATGTGAAAAATGGACACCTTCAGCGCGTCCGGGATGCGCGCGACCTCATAGACCTTTCGATCGAAGCGGGGCTTCCCGTCCTCCGGATATTGCACGACCTCGTAAATAAAATCGCCAAGGTGCAACACGAAATCCAGCTGGTCCTCAGGCCGCGCACGCTCATCCTCAAAGATCATTCGGCGATAGCCATTGAGCTTTCCCTCGTTGATGCCTGAGCAACTGACGAAGGCGAATTTGACTGGACTCTGATCGTCGGGACGCGGAGCGGTTCGCGTCCGGCCGATCCGGCTGCCATTCCCTTCGGCATCGGTGAAACGGTACCAATAGACGCGCGCGGGCTTGAGCCGCCCGACCAGCACCCGCGTCGTCCAATCCGAAGCTTCCGAGACCGGCGCCGTGGTCTGCGCAACGACCCGGCGGAAGCCCTGATCCTCCGCCACTTCGACTGTCAGCACGCGATGCTGTCCGTCTGTGAACGGACGGCGGGTCCAAAGAATCACGCTATGATAGTCCGGGTCGCCAGAAGCGACGCCTTCGGGGAACAGCTCGCGCTTTTCCTGCCATTTGACTCGAGAGGCTCGGGCGGCCCCGCCCCACGCGAGCGAGGCGCCGAGCGCCGCCGCGGTCTGGATGAAGTCGCGGCGGCTCAGTCTCATGGTCCTACCCCCTCTTCAATCTCTCCGCGTGCCAGACGAGGTGATCGGCCATGAACGTCGAGATGAAGTAATAGCTGTGGTCGTAACCCGGCTGGCGGCGGAGCGTCAGCGGGATGCCGGCGGCACCGCATGCTTGCTGCAGCAATTCAGGCCGCAATTCCTTTTCGATGAACGGGTCCGCATCGCCGACATCGACCAGGATTTCATCGACGAACGCACCGTCTTCGATCAGCGCCACCGCGTCGTGCCTGCGCCAGGCCGCGCGATCATCTCCCAAATATCCGCCAAGTGCCTTCTGCCCCCAAGGCACATGCGATGGAGCGACGATCGGCGCGAAAGCCGACACGCTCCGGAAGCGGTCCGGAAAGCTAAGCGCCACGGTCAGCGCGCCATGACCACCCATCGAATGGCCGGTGATGCCCTCGCGCTGCATGTCCACGGGAAATTCCGCCGCAACTAGAGGCGGCAGCTCCTCGGTGACGTAGCTCCACATGCGGAAATTGGCCGCCCACGGCTCCTGCGTGGCATCGACATAGAAACCCGCGCCTTTGCCGAAGTCATAGTCCTCTGCGTCGGGGACTCCATCGCCGCGCGGGCTGGTGTCGGGGGCGACGAAGATCAGCCCATGTTCGGCGCAGGCGGCGCGATATTCGCCCTTCTCGGTGACGTTGGCGTGGGTGCAGGTGAGCCCGGACAGATACCAGACCAAAGGAAGCTTCCCGCCCTGCTCCGCCTGCGGTGGCAGGAAGATCGAGAAGGTCATGTCGGTACCCGTCGCGCTGGACGGGTGGCGGACGACCAATTGCCGCCCGCCGAACGACTTGTTTTCGGAGACGATCTCCAGCTTCACTGCAGGCCTATTGTTTTGGGCGATGCAGCCCACAGAGCTTGTTGCCGTCCGGATCGCGCAGGTAGGCAAGATAGAGCTTGCCGAAGCCGCCCTCGCGATAGCCGGGAGGGTCGCATCCCTCGCAGGTGCCACCGCCCGCTTCGACGCCGCGCTTGTGCCAGGCGTCGACCTCTTCGGGACTGTCGAAGTTGAACCCGACCGTGCCGCCGTTGGCGGGGCTGGCAGCCTGCCCGTCGATCGGCTTTGTCACCATGAAGACGGCGCCGTTACGGCGGTAGGCGATGCGCCCCTTGTCGTCGGCCATCGCTTCTTTCTCGAACAGGGCGTCGTAGAATTTCTTCGACCGGTCGACGTCGTTCGAACCGACCATGATGTGGCTGAACATGAGCCTTTCTCCTTTTTAGTAGACGACCACGCTGCGGATGCTTTCCCCGGCGTGCATCAGGTCGAAGCCGCGGTTGATGTCTTCCAGCTTCAGCGTGTGGGTGATCATCGGGTCGATCGCGATCTTCCCGTCCATGTACCAGTCGACGATCTTGGGCACGTCGGTGCGGCCCTTGGCGCCGCCGAACGCGGTCCCGCGCCAGTTGCGCCCGGTGATCAACTGGAATGGCCGGGTGGCGATCTCCTTGCCGGATTCGGCGACCCCGATCACGACGCTGGTGCCCCAGCCTCGATGGCAGCATTCGAGTGCCGTGCGCATCACCTCGACATTTCCGGTCGCGTCGAAAGTATAGTCAGCGCCCCCGTCGGTGATCTTGAGCACTTCCTCGATGATCTGGCTGCGGTCCTTGTTCCGGCCGTCGATGAAGTCGGTCATCCCGAACTTCCGGCCCCACTCCTCGCGCGCGGAGTTGATGTCGACGCCGACGATCCTATTCGCGCCGACCAGCTTAGCGCCCTGGATGACGTTGAGGCCGATCCCGCCGAGCCCGAAGACAACAACGTTCGCGCCGGGCTCGACCTTGGCGGTGTTGACGACGGCGCCGACGCCGGTGGTCACTCCGCAGCCGATGTAACAGCTGGTCTTGAACGGCGCGTCCTCGCGGATCTTGGCGACTGCGATCTCGGGCAGGACGGTGAAGTTCGAGAAGGTCGAGCAGCCCATGTAGTGGAAGATGGTCTCGCCTTTGTACGAGAAGCGGCTGGTCCCGTCGGGCATCACGCCCTTGCCCTGCGTCGCGCGGATCGCTGTGCAGAGGTTGGTCTTGCCGCTGAGGCACGACTTACACTGGCGACATTCGGGCGTGTACAGCGGGATCACATGGTCGTCGGGCTTCACGCTGGTGACGCCGGCTCCGACTTCGCGCACCACCCCTGCGCCCTCGTGGCCGAGGATCGAGGGAAACAGGCCTTCGCTGTCGAGCCCGTCGAGCGTGTAAGCGTCGGTGTGGCAAATTCCGGTGGCCATGATCTCGACGAGGACCTCGCCGGCTTTCGGGCCTTCGAGGTCGACCTCGACCACCTCGAGCGGCTGCTTGGCCGCGAAGGCAACGGCGGCGCGGGTCTTCATTCACGAGCTCCCTCGGCTGGTTCGCGGCGCCTCCTTGCCACCTCCCAGCTGTTGGGCCAATGCTGAATTGAAAGAGGACGGGTATGCCAGAAACTCCGCTTGCCGGTCGCCACGCGCTGATCACGGGAGGAGGCACGGGCATCGGCGCCGCCGCAGCGGCCCAGCTCAGCGCCACCGGAGCCAAGCTGTCGCTGCTCGGACGCCGCCTCGAACCACTCCAGGCGGTTGCGGAAAGCCATGGCGGAACCGCGATCCGCTGCGACGTCACCGATCCGGACCGGATTGCCGCCGCGTTCGATGAGGCGCGCGCCGCGAATGGGCCGATCGACCTGCTCATCGTCAACGCCGGCATCGCCGAGAGCGCGCCCTTTCACAAAATGACGCGCGATGCGTGGAACCGCATCATCGGCACCAACCTCACCGCCGCGTTCGACTGCTCGCGGGCGGCGATCGGGGACCTGCTCAAGAGCGAGAACGGGCGCCTAGTGTTCGTCGCCTCGGTCGCATCGCTGCGCGGCGTGCCGTACGCATCGCACTATGCCGCTTCAAAGCACGGCCTGCTCGGCCTGATGCGCAGCCTAGCGGCCGAATACGCCAAGTCCGCCTTGACTGTGAACGCGGTCTGCCCCGGCTATGTCGACACACCGATGACCGACCAATCGGTAGCGCGGGTTTCGGAGATCACCGGCCGCAGCGAAGGCGACGCGCGCTCGGCGATCACCAACATGAATGCCAGTGGGCGGCTGGTCGACCCGGCAGCGATCGGCAACATCATCGCCATGCTCTGCCTGCCGCTAAGTCGCGACATCAACGGCGCGGCAATCACCATCGACGGGGGCACGAGCGCGTGAGCTTCGATCCGGCTATGTTCCAGCCAAAGCATTTCTTGTGGGGCTATGATAGCGGCGTCGCGACGATCACGCTCAACCGGCCTGAGCGCAAGAATCCGCTGACATTCGAATCCTACGAAGAGCTTCGCGCGACGTTTTACAGCCTCGATCACGATTACCGGGTGAAGGTGGTGGTGATCCGCGGCGCGGGCGGCAATTTCTGTTCGGGCGGCGACGTGCACGAGATCATCGGCCCGCTGACCAAGATGGACTGTGACGGGCTGCTGCGCTTCACGCGCATGACTGGTGACCTGGTCCGGGCGATGCGCGCCTGTCCGCAGCCGATCATCGCGGCGGTCGAGGGCGTCTGCGCCGGCGCCGGGGCGATCCTGGCAATGGCCAGCGACATCCGGCTCGCAAAGCCAGATGCCAAGACGGCGTTCCTCTTTACCCGCGTCGGGCTCAGCGGCGCCGACATGGGGGCTTGTGCAATCCTGCCGCGGATCATCGGCCAGGGCCGCGCCGCGGAGCTCCTCTTCACCGGGCGCGACATGACCGCCGAGGAAGGTCTCGCGTGGGGGTTCTGGAACCGTCTTGCGGACGATGTGCAGAGTGAGGCGCAAGCCCTCGCCCGGCAGCTCGCGATCGGGCCCTCAATCGCCCACGCTGTGACCAAGGCACAGCTCGATGTCGAGTGGAACGTGACGATCGAGCAAGCGCTCGAGCTCGAAGCGCGTGCTCAGGCGCGGTGCATGGAAACCAACGACTTCAAGCGCGCATATGAGGCCTTTGCGGCAAAGCAGAAGCCGGTCTTCCAGGGGAACTAATGGCTGATCGAATCTTCCTTTCCTGGCCCTTCTTCGAAACGCGTCACCGGGAACTCGCGGACCAGCTGCAGCAATGGTCCGCCGACAATCTGACCGGGCGATACTCTGAAGACCTGGACGATGAATGCCGCGCACTGGTGCGCGAGCTCGGAGCTGCCGGATTCCTCAAGCTGTGCGTTGCCGACGGCAAGCACCGGCCCGATGTGCGCAGCCTCGCAATCGCGCGCGAGACCCTCGCCTATCACAGCGGCCTCGCCGATTTCGCCTTCGCCATGCAGGGGCTGGGATCGGGCGCGATCTCGCTGTTCGGGACGATCGAGCAAAAGCGCGAATGGCTCCCGCGGGTGGCGAGCGGCGAGGCGATTGCCGCCTTTGCCATGACTGAGCCTGAGTGCGGGTCGGACGCCGCCAACATGCAGTCCTCGGCGATGCGCGACGGCAATGAATGGGTGCTGGTCGGCCAGAAGACCTACATTTCCAACGGCGGCATCGCCGATTTCTATGTAACTTTCGCGCGGACCGGCGAAGGCGAAGGGGCCCGAGGGCTGTCTGCGTTCATCGTTCCGGCCGACGCGGTGAGCGTCGAAGAGCGGATCGAGGTGATCGCTCCGCACCCGCTCGCGAGGCTGAAATACGACAATGTCCGCATCCCTGCGGATGCGATCGTCGGCGAGCCGGGCGAAGGATTTCGCATCGGCATGGAGACGCTGAACCTGTTCCGCGTGACAGTCGGCGCGGCCGCGCTGGGGTTCGCGCGACGCGCGCTCGACGATGCGTTGAGCTTCGCGAAAAACCGCAGGCTCGGCAGCGGAACGCTCACCGACAATGCGGTGACGCAGGCGAAGCTTGCCGACATGGCGCTCGCCGTCGATGCCTCGGCGCTACTGATCTATCGCGCGGCGTGGCAGCAGGATGAGGGGGGAGTCGACAACCGTCGCGCCGCGGCGATGGCAA